>Ga0209979_1005276_pt1 | contig 10236 bp, 9 predicted proteins | sample AnhtaG_FD_183114 | JGI IMG/M metagenome (GOLD analysis project Ga0209979, IMG submission 183114) | Deep subsurface microbial communities from Anholt, Denmark to uncover new lineages of life (NeLLi) - Anholt_01485 metaG (SPAdes) (version 2) | ecosystem: Environmental > Aquatic > Marine > Oceanic >...
CGGATTTTAGCTCAGCGGAGTAAATTAGAAACTCTATTAAAAGGGCTTTGGACAACAGCAAGGTATTATGTCGCGAACGAACATTATGACTATAAAGGAGCAGACAATGAAGAAGATAGTTGTATTGCTATGGTTGGTGATTCTCACGGCTTGTGCGGGTTGCCAAAGCACCTCTGGTCCGGCTCAGCCGCTCATCGGAATTACGAGTGTTTATAAGGTAGATAACCAGAACAATTCAACTTCGACTATGGTTGGCTTCACTTATGTGGAGGCTGTTGCTGAGAATGGCGGCGTGCCGGTAGTGCTGCCGACGGTTACGAATGAAAAGATTTTGCAGCGATATGTAGAGGAGCTGGACGGCTTGGTGCTGGTAGGAGGCGATGATATTCCGCCTTCGGCTTACGGCCAGCAGCCCCATGAAACTGTCAAAGTACTTCCCATGCAGCGGTACAATTTTGAAAGAAAGTTGATATCCTTATGGTTGAGTAGCGGCAAACCCCTGCTGGGAGTCTGTCTGGGCATGCAGTTTACAAATGTCGTTTCAGGTGGCTCGCTCATACAGGACATCCCTTCGCAAGTGGGAACAGACGTGACGCATCGCCGAAAGTACCATCGTGTGCGGATTGAGCCAAGCAGCTCTTTGGTTGAGATTCTTGGCGCCCAAGAGGCCCTCGTCTATTCAAACCACCATCAGGCGGTCGATAAGCTGGGGAAGAAACTGAAGGTCATTGCTCACGCCGAAGATGGTGTCATCGAGGCCCTGGAGTGCCTCGATTGTAAATTCGGATTATTTGTCCAGTGGCACCCGGAAAAAATGGAAGATACCGAGCACCGAAACGCAATTTACGGCGCCCTCATTCGAGCTTGCTCTGCAAGAAATTAATATTCTCCATAAAAAGGTAAAACTATAGTGGAAATTATAGAAACAAACTCAGACCTTTCGCAATTAGCGAAACTAAAAAAAGGCTGTGTGCTGACTATTGGAAATTTCGATGGCGTCCACCTCGGACATCAGGAAATAATCAACGCTGCAAGAAAGCTCGCTGACCAAAGGCACTCTGAGCTTGTCCTGATGACCTTTGAGCCGCATCCTGTAGCTATCTTATATCCGGAAAAAGCACCTGGCGTATTAACACCAATAGTGTTGAAAAAACATTTACTCACTCAATTTGGTGTGGATTGCCTGGTAGTTTTAGAAAGCAGCTATAGGATTTTGAACCTTTCCCCGGAGTCCTTTGTTGATGAATTTCTTCTAAAGTCTGTTCAGCCGGATGTTGTGGTCGAAGGGGAAGATTTTAATTTCGGTTACGGCAGAAGTGGTAACGTCCGGATACTAAAGGAGCTGGGAGAGAGGTTCAGCTTCGAAATCGTTATTGTGGAGGGCAAAGAGATTAAACTCACAGATGAACAAAATGCCAGGGTCTCCAGCACCCTGATTCGACATTTGCTGCACAAGGGCAAACTAACGGATACCGCACAAGCCTTGGGCAGATATTATCGACTATCCGGCCAAACCACTCTGGGCAAGGGAAAAGGTAGAAAGTTAGGATTTCCCACGGCCAATATCGACCCGGCAAACCAGATTATACCTGCTGAGGGTGTCTATGCCGGCTTCGTGGAGATAGCCGACACTGAAGAACAGCTCTCTGAAAGTAAGAGCAAGCTCCCAGCCGCATTTAGTATCGGAAGAGCCAAGACTTTTATTTCCGACCATCCTTTGATGGTCGAGGCCCACATACTCGGACAAGACACAGGTGATTTATACGGCAAATACCTCGCCATGGATTTTGTGGAGTTTATCAGACACCAGCAAAAGTTTAGCTCACCCCAGCATCTCTCCACCCAAATCGCAAAAGACTGCCAATACGCAAAAGAAATTCTCCTGGAACTCTGAGTATGAACGACAAAAAGAATAAAATATTTGTTCGAATTCTTAGGTGGTTGTTGGAAGAGTGGATTAAGGCTCTTTTAGCTATTATGGCCATGTCGTTTCTCGCTTATTTAGGCTGGATTTATCGAAATTACATTAATGAATTGCTTACTTCCGAATATTACCTTGAAACGTATGGATGGGCTTGGATAGGACTATTTTTACTAATAGTAATTTTATCTGTGTTAGTATTCTGGTTGGTAACGAAGAGGCTGAATAAAGAAGCTATCGTATATAAAGATAAAAAAGATATAATGCTGAAACTCGAAGAATGGTGGCAAAAATATAAGGAGGAACCTAACGACAACTATGATAGATTAGTATCACAGCTAATAGAACCCTATAATAAAAACTTAGCTGCTAAATTTATTAAGCAAACTTTCAATCTCAATTCTTCTGAGATCGATGCGAAATTAAAACTTAGCAAGGGTTCCGCAATGAAATATTTGCCACAAATCATAAGAGAGGATGAAGAATATAAATTTATTACAAAAGGAAGCAAATTAATAAAGATTCGTAAAGTAATGCAAATAAATTCATCAAAGCAACGTTTTGCGAAAGGAATGATCGACGAGGAAAAACATGGTCATTAGTAGTGATTTTCAAAAAGCAGTTAAGTTGATTTTTGTTGAACAGTTTACCGCTCCCTTATGGTCGCGGCTCTGTTGGTTTGGTTTACGTACTAACGATATTAGGGACAAACTGAATGGAATGCCCAATTGCGTATCTTATCACATTCACAACTTACGGAACGTGGTTGCATGGTGATAAAAGAGGCAGTGTCAATAAAGAACATAATCGGTATAGCAGTGCTTTTGTGAATCCAAATTCAGGTTTGCACAGAAAGGAACAAATCGCCCTTAAAAATCCCCCCTTCGTATTAGAACAGAGTCAGCGAAAGTCGGTTTTGAAGGCAATTCTACGAGTGTGTGAATTTCGCCGGTGGTTTGCGCACGCTGTTCATGTTAGGAGCAGTCATGTTCATATTGTAGTAAGCGGTGAGGAAAAGCCGGAAAAGATGATGGTCAATTTTAAGGCTTATGCCACCAGGATGATTAGAAAATGCAATAATGAGCAAACAACAATTAGAAAATATTGGACACGAATTAGAAAATATTGGACACGTCACGGCAGTACAAAGTACATTTGGACAAAAGAAAGCCTTGTTTCTACAATAAAATATGTTAGGGATGAACAGGGTAAAATAATGGTGTTTGGTGCAACAGACAATCAGAGCCCCGAACGTCAGTGAGTGGTAAAAACAAGAGAAAATAAAACTGGCACAACAGACAATCAGAGCCCCGAACGTCAGTGAGGGGTAAAAACAAGAGAAAATAAAACTATTATGATAAACAGCAACTTCCGAAAAGCCGTTGATTTAATTAACAAATCCGGCAATATTTTAATTACAACGCATACCAGGCCGGACGGCGATGCCTGCGGCTGTATCGTGGCAATTTCTGATGTGCTGGCCGCTCTCGGTAAAAAAGCCAAGGCTCTGATGCTCTCGCCAATCCCGGAATGGTACGAGTTTTTGTTCGCAGAAAAGGTCCCTGTCCTCGGCGAGGATGTTGTGCTCGGCCAGTTGACAGAAGGGCGACTCGGTGAATTCGATTTGATTATAATTGTCGATACCAATAGTTACACGCAACTGGATGACTTCGGTCAATACTTAAAGCAAGCCCGGACACCTGTCCTGATAATCGACCACCACGCAACCGCCGATGGCCTCGGAGATGTAGAGCTGGTCGATCCAAATGCAGCCGCCACGGGTTTGATTGTTCTTGATTTCTTCAAATATGCCGGCTGGAAAATAACCGAAAAAATCGCCGAGGCACTCTTTGTGGCCGTAGCTACCGACACCGGCTGGTTCCAGTTCAGGAACACCAACAGCAGAGTTTATCGAAGCTGCGCCGAGTTAATAGACGCCGGTGCAAATCCACCAGAAATCTACCACAGTTTATACCAGAATTTCTCATTCGAGCGCTTCCAACTGACGCTCGCGATGCTCAACACGCTCCAACTGCATCTTGACGGACGCTTCGCAACCCAGCATATATTGCAGCGGGATTTCCAGAAGACCGGCGCCACATACAAAGACACGGAGAACTTAATCAATGAATGTCAGCGAATAAGCACAGTTGAGGCAGCGGCCTTATTTGTAGAATTGAAGGATGGCCGAATCAGGTGTTCGCTGCGAAGCACAGGCACCGTCGATGTCAGTAAAATCGCCGCCAGGTTCGGCGGAGGAGGCCACAAAATGGCTGCCGGCACCTTTCTGCCCGGCCCTTTGGAAAACGCAAAACAGCTTATTATGGCTGAAATGAACGAACAATTCAAACTGTTGAACTGTAAATGACTTTCAATCGGGGGGACAATAATGAGGAATCTCGCCGGCTTCGTTTTGGCGAAACGTCTCTTTCAGAATAGCCCGTCCCTCTTCGCTGTTGGCCGGCACCCATTGCTCATCCCTGACCCTGCGGATAAGCCTGCCTTTCCCCCAGATTTCCGCACCACTGACTCTCAAATCCATTGGACCGATACTGCTCTTATCTACGTTCGGGTCCGTCGTTTCCAGAAATCCGATAAAGCTCTCAGTGGTGTTCGGATCGTTACTGTAAGTAAATACGTATGCCCTGACCCCTGCCGGCTCTCCATTAGCAAGCGGGCCCGAAGGAGCCTCAATAGGCGGTATTTGCCCCCTTCTTCCAACAAAAAGCCTTCTATGCTTCAGGTCGTAGAACCAGTCCTTCTCATAATTCTCAACTTCTACAACCTTTTTCGGCAGCGATAGCCATATTACAAACACCAGCAGCCCAACCATCGAGACCACGCTCACACTGAGAACAATTTTGGGACTCCGGCTAAGCCATTCACGTATGGCCAATCGTTCCCACCATTCTTTAATCTCGTATTTCAGATATCCTAAATCCGGCATCCTAATACCCATCCAGATACTCTCCAACAATTCTACGCCGTGATATAACCATTTGAAACAAAAATAATTCTAATTGCTCGGTTGAAAAGACCGCATGTCATTTCGACCGGAAAAAGCCGAATCCCTGAAATAGCCGAAGCCCTGAGCGCCCTCCGTAGCTTTAGCGAAGGGGGGAGCGCAGCCGAAGGGGAAAGCCGAAGGGCCGAAGCCTGTCCGGCGGCCAGACGGGAATCTGGCCAACGAAGAGGCCCGATACATCGGGATTCACTTCGCTACGCTCCGTTCAGACCTGTCCTTGAGCAAAGCGAAGGAATGACAGACCAGAGCAAATAGTTATTCGGATATACAGACCGCTCATCATCTTTCAACTTAAAACGCCTCAGAGGCCGTTAAACGACGGACTCGTCTTGAGGGGCATCATTTTTTAAAGCCTATTTTCGGAAATCAGCAGGAGAGCATTTTTTCTGAAGTCCTGCTTGTTTTTTTCCTGGACAGCCGGAGCTAATACGCTAAAATGCAGTTTTGAAATTTTAATTAAAGGAGGAAGGCATTTTGATGTTTACACGAAATTATCTGGTGGCTGTGGCAATAACTTTAGTCGCAGCAATAGTCTGCGGGGCTGAGTTCCAGGCAAATACACACAAATCTAATAAGCAGGAAAATCCTGCCATAGCGATGGATGCCCAAGGCAATTTTGTCGTAGTCTGGAACAGCTATCTTCAGGATGGCAGCTCGAACGGCGTCTTCGGACGGCGTTTCGACGCAAATCGCAAACCCCTAAGTGAGGAATTTCAAATCAATACTGAAACCAGCGGTAACCAAAGAGAGCCGGCGGTTGCAATGGATACCGGCGGCGATTTTGTAGTCGCATGGTACGGACCCGGAGAAGACAAAGAAGATATTTTCGCCAGACGGTTCAGCGCCAATGGCCAGCCTCTCGGCAGCGAGTTCCGCGTTAACACCTATACCAATGATAAACAACTTTACCCACGCCTGGCTATGAATAATGACGGCGGCTTCATCATCGTCTGGGAGAGTATGAATGTTCCTGAGCAAGGCAAAAAGGGAATATGCGGGCAGTTGTATGATAGCACCGGCGCGAAATTTGGACCGGAGTTTGTTATTAACGAGGAAGCATCAGACAGCCGTTATCCTGATGTGGCAGCGGACCAAATGGGCAATTTCGCGGTTGTTTGGATGCGGGATAAAAGCAGTAACTCGATAATAGCCCGCCTGTACAACGCAGACGGTACCGCTAAGACCGGGCCGTTCGAGGTAAGCACAATCAAATTCAGCTCCATCACGCAACCTTCAATCGCGATGAATAAGGCAGGACATTTTGTAGTGGCCTGGGACGGCGACCCTAAGCTCGCCGGCCTGGATGATATTCACGCCCGGCGCTACAAACCTGACGGCACGGCGATAGGCGAGCAGTTTATCGTCAACACAACTCTTGCAGGGCCTCAACAGAATCCGAAGGTTGCGATGAATAATCGGGGGCGGTTTATAATTGTGTGGGACAGTAAAATTGACCCTGACATAAATGAAAGAGACATATTCGCCCAGCGATATGACAGCCCAGGCGGAGCCCTTGGCGATGAATTCCAGGTCAATAGCTATATGGCTGACGACCAGAAAAGGCCGAGCGTTGCAATAACAGAGAATGGCAAATTTGTTATGGCCTGGCAAAGTTATGGTCAGGATGGCTCAGGCTATGGCGTCTTCGGATACATAGGACAAATGGTCGGCTCGGCAGACTTTAACAACGATGGATTTGTCAATTTTAGTGATTATTGCATCTTGGCCGAAGAATGGCTTAAAAGTGAAGAACCGCTGGCAGCAGATTTGATTGACGATAACAAAATCAATGAGCACGATTTAGCTGAGTTTAGCCACCAGTGGCTAATCACCAATTAACCAATTCTTCCTGATATCCTGATTCCTGGTATCCTTCACCCTGATTTCCTGTTAACCTGATAACCGTTTTCCACCTTCTTTCCTTCATCATTCGATATTCATTATTCGATATTCGTTATTCCCCATATCCGTCCCCTTCCTTCTTCTCCATAAGCACCTCTATAAACCTCTCCACCATCTCCTCATCGAGCCCATTCTTCGTTAATAACTTTACGTTCGCCCGAACAACTTTTGCAAACCCGGCCGCCCCCCGCAAAAGCACTTCATTAAGTCTCTTATTTTCCGCCTCCTCCAAAAACCATCGCATCCCTTCATTCACCCATTCCGCCGATTCTCTAACGTCCCCTAACTCCTTTGCAAAACCGCACCGAAACCCGGCCATCTTTAAAAATGATCCAATCACGTGCCTCTGCCCCTCTTCGATAAGTTCTCTCAGTAATCCCGCCCCCTTCCCAATATCCAACCTCGCTCCCTTCCATTCCTTTCTCTCGCTTTGAGCAACGGCTCGATTAAACAAACAGCTCTCTAAAGCGCTTCGCAGCTCACGACGACCCTCTTTCTCAACAAGCTCCTCTCTAATCTCTATCGCCTTCCCGCAGTCCGCTATCGCCTCATTAAGCTTACCCTGGGCTCTATATGCATTTCCCCGGTTGTTGTAGCACATTGCCAAATCATTTCGCTGCTCACGCCGGCCTTCTTTCTCAACAAGGTTTATATACGCCCTGATTAATGCCCCGTTTATCCGGATACCCTCATCCAGATAGCCGAAGACACGGAGCCACCCGCTCAAACTGTAGTAGCCCTCCTCCGACCATTTTGTATAAAAGATGTCCGTCGCGGCATCCGGATCTTCGGCTTCGATTAGATGTTCCACCGCCTTCAAGAGCGGCCTAATCTCCTCTATCTTCATCGGCCTAACAGGAACATCCCGCTCCGCCCACCACCTTGCAATCTGTTTGCGTATCTCTCTCGTTCCTTCCTCCCCAATCTTTTCTGTCAGAAACTTCCTGACTATCGTATGCTGCTCTACATTATCTTTTTCAAACTCCACCATCTGCCATCTCGCAAGTTGAGCAAGCGTCTTACGGACCACCGCCTCTCCCTGCCCTAACAGCTCTCCTAACATCTCCACCGGTGCCGGCCCAACCGAACACGCCACAAGCTCTAAAAGCCCCAAATCTTCTTCACGATGCTCAATTATCTTCTCAAACAATCCTCCGACATCCCTTCCTCTCTTCTTTTCTTCGAGAGGTCGCACCTCTTCCCACCGTGACACATCCCCTCCGTATAAATCATGTATCAAAACCCCTAAAACGTGCACCGCATACGGGTGGTTCCCGTACGCCCCCGCGGCCTCCCGCATTATCTCTTTGTCCCCATTGACTCCCAGCTTCTCTAATAGTTCCACTGCCTCCTTCGGCCTTAAATCCTCCAACCGCCGCTCCCGCTCCCTCTTCTTTCCAATCATAATAGGAGGATTCTCATCGAGCCCGCTCGGCACCGCCCGCGTCGTCAATAACAATCGCGAACCGTTCTCCCAGAAATACGCCCCCTTTAAAAACTTATCTAATACCGCTTCCTGTCCTGCCCTGTCATCGATAGTCAAATCCTCCACTCCCGCATCCGGCTCAGCCGCCCACCTCTTTAGCCACCGCTCCACTCCATCCAATACAATCCAGCAGGGCCTTTCTCTAAATACACCCTCTACCAGAATCGCCCTCTCCTCTATTGAACCAAAACGCCTCCGGTCTATCTCTTCCCCTGTCAGGTACAGATAAAAATCATCTAAGAACCTGTCGAACGTATATCCCGCCTCATAAACCTTCCGCCAGATCAATCCCACCCCCTCCGGCGGCCGGGCCCCGCGCTTATACCATTCACCGACTAAACAGCTCTTGCCTTGTCCCGCCATCCCCACAACCGCAACCACCGTTTTACTCCCCTTTACTTTTACCCGCTTCTTTCCGGTAGGCATCGCCTTTTTAAGCTCTTTCAATTCCTCCTCCCTACCCGCAAACGGCTCCGAAACCTTCGGCCCACCCAACGGCAATTCCACTCCCGGCCATAACGCTACAGATATCTCCTCGTCCGTCCTCTTAAGAAGTAATCCACTGATCTCGTCCAGTTTCTCTATCACAGCTCTCCTGAATGTCGGCTCATGCTGAACACACACGTTATAAGTAGCTTCCGCAAGCCTCTCCAATTCCTTGGAAGCTTCCGATTCATCCAAAAGAAAAAATGGCTGAGGTTCTTCGACATTGTCCCTGACCCACCGCCAGCTTTCTATTAACACCGAACACCATATTTGTTTTTCGGGCAGTTCATTCTTTACCAGCTTTGCCTGTAGCGCACAATACTCAGGTCTTTCTTTTGGGGCTGTCAAAGGATCGACTTCTGTTAAAAGCGCTTCAGGCTTAATGTAATTTTCTTTTGCAAGCGATTTCGCCCACTTTGCAATGTCCTTATCCATATCTTTCGAGAGCTTCTTATCGCCCGCTAAATGTTTGAGCACGTTGTCCGCGAGCTTACCACACGTCCAGCCTATGAGACCTGCTGTAACCGGATCAACCATATCTCACCCCATTTACGAATCGTCTTGATTTCTTCTCGGCCCGCTTGCTCAAAGATGTCATTTAATTATATCACCTTTATCCCGTTTTCCAAATAATTTATCGTTTTCATTTTTTAAAACAAAGCCCCTGCATAAATGAGGAAAATCCACATTATCAATGTTTGTATTGAATGTTCTATGGCTTTGTTATTGAGTATTCTAAGTCTTTGTTTTATAAGCCCCGAACTAAGTTTTATAAGCCCCGAACTAATTTGATTTAAAATCCCTTTACGTGAATCACAAAAAATATTCGCGCTTTGTTACAACATAGCGGCGCGCCCGGGAGAGCGGAAACTGCCCCTGTGATTAAATACTGTGTTACTGCTTGGCGCGCTTAATCTCTGTGATTGGTATTAGTTTATAAAAAGCTCGTAGTCCTTTTGACTAATCAAAAGGACTAGATGATTTATCCCGCTCGTACAACAGGCCCCCACAATTTTGGATTTTAACTTCTGCCTTTTAACTTTTTACTTTTGATTTTCCCTGTGTCTCTGTGCCTTTATTACTTTGCAATCCTGCACAATACGCTCCACATTTTACCCCGTTAGATAGTTAGATTTATCTAATCGTGGCCGTCCTCCGTCCTCCAACTTTAGCTCACTTTAGGCACTTTAGCTCACTACCCACTAACGAGTATCGAGCATCGAGAATCGAGCATTGTCTCTCAACCCCTAAATGCCGATTTATAGCCTAATTTCCGAACAATATCGCCAAATCAGCCGTAGAATAGTAGTGCGGAATAAAAATTAAAAAAATAATTAAAAAAATCTTGACGAACGGTCGATACCGTAATAGAATGAAGTATTAGGTGTAGGCTGACCTGTGTAACAGCCCATTAGA
>Ga0209979_1005277_pt1 | contig 10235 bp, 13 predicted proteins | sample AnhtaG_FD_183114 | JGI IMG/M metagenome (GOLD analysis project Ga0209979, IMG submission 183114) | Deep subsurface microbial communities from Anholt, Denmark to uncover new lineages of life (NeLLi) - Anholt_01485 metaG (SPAdes) (version 2) | ecosystem: Environmental > Aquatic > Marine > Oceanic...
TAATGTCCGCCAAGCGGCCACGGCTGGAGTCAATCTCATCTCCATCGGTGCTCTCACCCATTCCCCCAAGGCACTGGACATCAGCCTTGAGTTTGACCCGCAGACCCTCAGGCTCTCTTAAGTTACCTCGGTTTCCGTGCACGACAAATATAATATTCGCGGTAATCTTCTATACTGATATCAATAAAACCAGCCTTTAACAGCATCAGGCGCATTTCGTCCTCGCCGGGCAGGGTGTCATCTGCCACCTCAGGAATACCGTTGTGTGTCTCGTTTATATTGACTCGGCCTGAAGTATGGCATATGAACAGGTTTCCGCCACCTTTGGTCACCCGGTTAATTTCGCTTAAGGCTCTGGGTCTATCCTGAAAGTGAGGAAAGCTGGAATAGCAGACCACGCTATCAAAGGTTTCATCAGGCAGCGGAATGGCAGTCACATCAGCATTAAGGTAAGCGACAACTCCGTTAAAGCCTTTAGCTCGGGCTTTTCTGAGCATCTCTTCAGCAATATCCAGGGCAACTATTTGTCCATCATTTCCAACCTTACTCAAAAGAAAGGGAATAAAAACGCCGGTGCCCGTGCCGACATCCAGCACGGTGGCACCAAGTCTAATATTCAAACGTGCTGCCATTCTCTCAAGCTTGGTTTCGTCTTTTTCGGCAACGATTTCATCCCAAGTAGCCGCCTTATGATTAAAATAGGTCCTAATCATAGCTCGCCTCCAGCGAGTGGTTTTACCTGCCAACCCTTTACCTTCCGCTTGGGGGAAAAGATAGCCGCTATCAGGAAGATTACCGAAGAAGTAACCACAATGGTGGCGCCACTGGGAATGTTAAAAAGATAGGACATAAGCAGCCCCATCCAGCCGGAGAAAACGCCAAAAGCCGCCGAGAGCAGAAACATCCGCTTCATGCTATAGGTGAGCTGATAGGCAGCGGCAGCTGGATTCAAAATCAGGCTGAAGATGAGGAGTCCTCCAATAGACCGCAGGGAGGCAGTTATAGTAGCACCAGTTAAAAACAGGATGCCATATAAAATCACCGTTGCCGGGATACCAACCGATAGCGCCATGTCCCGGTGAAAAATGGTCGCCTGGATTTCCTTGTAGAAGATAAAAACCAGCCCCACGACCACAACCGCCACTATCCCCAGAAAGATGATGTCGCCTCTAGTATTGGTGAGAATGCTGCCCCACAGTAATTCCAGAGCTCCCGATTTGGTGCCAGGCATTAAACCCATAAAGAGGAAGGCAAGCCCCAACATGAGAGAAAAGATGACCCCTACCGAGGTTTCGGGACTGAGTTCCCCCCGATCCGCCAGAGGACCAACGATAGCTGCCGAGAGGAGGCTAAGAGCGAAAGCACCTATAAGCGGGTTAAAGCCCAGCCACAGCCCGAGCAGCGCACCAGCAAAGGCAGCATGCGCCATGCACACGCCAATAAAGGGCATGTGCATTAGCACCACAAAAACACCTACGGTAGCACAAGCAATACCCCCCAGAAAAGCGGAAAGGATGGCATTCTGCATGAACTGGTATTCAAAAATGGACAAATCCAAACTCGAAACTCCTCAACATCAGACTAAAATGTTTTCGCTACGTCTTTTCTTCACTTCTGATAAAGGCATATCGTATAACCGACTGAGATTATCGTCGGTGAGTAGTTCACCGGGAGAACCCTCGCCCCAGATTAGCCCCGCCTTCATCAGCACTACTCGGTCACAGGCAACAGGTAGACAGCTCAGGTCATGGGTGACAAATAAGGTGGTAAGGTGGCGCGAATCATGAATTTGTTTCACCAGCTCCAATATATCCGTCTGCGCTTTCCAGTCCAGTGAAGCAGTTGGCTCATCAAGGAGAAATAATTCCGGCTCCTGTGCCAGGCAGCGGGCGATGGCCACCCGTTGCTGCTCACCGCCAGACAGATGACCGATAGGTCGCTGGGCAAGGTGGCTCATACCTACCAGCGCTAACATCTCGTCCACGACTTTCCAGTCGTGCCTGCCCGGTCTTCCCAGCAAACCCAAAAGACCGTAGCGCCCTATCATCACCACTTCACGAACATTCATTGGCATGCGTGGGTCTATGTTCTGAACCTGCGCCACATAGCCAACCTTCTTTCTCAAGGAATGGCCGTTACCTGCGGTGAGGTAATGCCCCAGCACCCACACCCGCCCGCTGAGCAGCTTGCCCAACCCATTAACTACGGTAAGAAGCGTGGTCTTCCCGGCACCATTGGAACCAATGATGCCAATGAACTCCCCAGACTTCACCTTAAGAGATACGCCCCGAAGGGCAACATCTTCTCTATAGGAAACAACGGCATTTTCAATATCTATTACCGTATCGCCCATCTTTCTGTTTTATCTCCCTAAATCTCAGCACCCAGCTACTGAGCTATTGCCTCCAGTAACAACTCCACATTATAGTCGACGGCTTTCTCCCAGGTCTCGGTGTTCTCAAAACAACCGGGGAAATTGGAAAGGATTACCCTCTGGCAGCCAAGTTCCTCAGCTATCCCGGCCCCGGCATCTTTACCGCTCTGCATGTTATCAATAATCAGGGTTACCTTTCCTTCTCTGCCCTTGTCCACCAGCTCCTTCACCACCTGTGGCGTCAGTGAATCGGGCCTGCCATAGGTAGCGACAACATTGAACCCAGCCCATTGAACAAACCCGGCCTGCTGCTCGTCGCACATAACGTTGACACTGGAGAGGTCTGCTTCGGCTAACCTGGCCTTTATTTCAGCCCCTTTAGCCTCAACGTTTTCCTTGTATGCCGACGCTGATTTTTGGTAGTCGGAACTGCTTTTAGTATCTACCTGAGACAAAGTAGCGGTAATCTTATCTATTGCCAGTAATTGCACTGGCGGTGTCATCCAGCTACTTTTTATGTCAATTTTAACCACGGTGAGGTCAGGATTATTGGCTGAGGCGATTAGCTCTTGCGAAAACTGCTCCCCCTGCCAGCCATGCAGGAGAAAGAGGTCGGCATCCGCCAGCCTCTGAATATCACCGGGCTTAACATCAAAGTGCCCAGGACACTGTGCCGGCGGAATAATATTGACCACATCCACTTTATCACCGCCTATTCTTTCCACTATGGAAGATATCAGAGAGGTGCTGGTAACTACTTTTAGCTTTGCAGTGCTTTCTGGTGAGCAACCACCAAAAAGTGAGATAGCGATAAGACTCAGGATTAGACCTGTAATAACGACAATGGTTTTTTTCACAAATATGATTCCCCTCTGTAATATCCCGATTTCAGGCAATTAAATGCATTTGCAATTAATCGCAATAATTAGTAAAAAAAATTATTTATTACAATCGGCACAGTGCCCGAAAATAGCCAGGTGCCTCAAGTCAGCACTGAATTTATATTCGCGGAGCAACTGGCTTTTCAGAGAAGACAGCAACGACTCATCAAGGTCAATTATCTTACCACACTCCTCACAGACCAGATGATGGTGGTGTCCCTTGTCGGCAGGGTGGTATCTTACCCGACCTCCACCAAGGTCAGTCTCCGTCACCAGGCCAAGTCGCTTCAGTAGTTCCAGATTCCGGTAAATGGTTGAAATGTTAACGTAAGGGTATTTAGCCACCACCTGGGCATAAATTTCTTCAGCGCTAATATGATCATCACTATTCGCAATAGCCGACAAAACCAACATTCGCTGCGGCGTCAAACGATAACCCTGCTCGCTAAATTTTTTAACTATATCTTTGACCTGCTTCACTTAACTCCCAACTAATTTAAGAAACTGGTAAAAGCATACCAGAACTCAGGAATTTTTGCAAGCTATTGCAATTACGATTAATTTCTTTTGCAGCCTTTTTCAGGATTTTTCGCTGCTGTCCAACAGTATGGTCACCGGACCGTCGTTATGGATTTCTACCTGCATATACGCCTGAAAGCGTCCGGTCGCCACCTTTAGGCCAGTGGCACGAGTCTGCTCGACAAAGTATTCATATAATTCTTCGGCTTGAGCTGGGGCCGCCGCCTCAATAAAGTTGGGACGGCGTCCCTTTCTGGTATCAGCCAAGAGAGTAAACTCACTCACCAGCAGTAGCTCAGCATTAATATCCAGAGCCGAAAGGTTAAACTTACCTTCTTCATCAGCAAAAATGCGCAGGTTGACAATTTTTTGTGCCAAATACTGCGCATCCTTTTCTGCATCTCCACCGGCTACGCCTAAAAAAACCACCAGGCCCTGACCTATCCTGCCTACTTCTTCATTATCAATACTGACCGAGGCTCGGGTAACTCGCTGTAACAGTGCTTTCATTAAACTACTTCCCTTTCTCTTTTTCCTTACCGGGCAACTCCTCCTTACTCTTCTCAGACTCTTTACTCTCTTCAGGGTCCCTACGCTTGCGATTATCGGTAATATAGAAGCCGCTACCTTTAAAAATAACCGGAATAGAGTGAATGATACGGCGGGCTTTCCCCTGGCATTCCGGACACATAGTTACTGGCTCTTCATCAAAACTCTGCTTCCTTTCAAAGCGAACCTGACAAACGCCACACTCATATTCATAAATGGGCACTATTTCACCTCACACAAAATTTTTCCGAGATATTTTATCTTAACAGCTTTGTTCAGGCAAGTCACGATTGTTTCATTACTTTGATATTCCGCTAGACTTATAAGCAAAAAAGGGGTAAAATTAAATAAATGAAAGCTTAACCGGAAGTAAACAACATGTTTTTAGCAGTTACATGCTTATTAATAGAAAAGAAGCACTGTGCCTAACTAAGCCAGTGCTTCTTAGATTAAAGGGGGAGAATTATGCAGTCCAGCCTAATTGGTAAGATCGAAAAAGCCAAGCGCTACGCCCAAGAGACAGACCGAGTTACTTTCTCCGAGTTCTCAGTAGAATTCCGCGGTGAGAATGATAAGTACAATACTAGCTACAAAGACAGCAAGTGGCATTGTTCCTGCCACTTCTTCTCAAGCTGGGGACTCTGTAGCCATACTATGGCGCTACAGAAAATCCTAGGCAATATGCTACCCTCGGAGGCCCAGACCACGCAATATGATACTACTCGGTGACTGTTACTAGCTGGCCTGCCAGCTATTATCTGCCTACACCATTTAGCCCCAGGGAGGACGAGGTGAATTTCATCGAAAAGCTGACGAAAGCGACTCAAAAAAATAAAAGTTTACTCTGCGTCGGGCTTGATCCTGACTTAGAGCGGATGCCTGAGGAAGTAAGTGTTTTTGAATTTAACAAGGCAATTATTGAGGCTACCTCCGATCTAGTATGCGCCTATAAACTCAATTTTGCTTTCTACGAGGTTCTAGAAGATGCAGGACTCGATGCCTTAAAGCGCACGATTAGATACATTCCGGATGCTATACCGGTAATAGGTGACGCCAAGCGGGGTGATATCGGTAATACGGCTAAAGCCTACGCCAGGTCTATCTTTACCAATTTTAACTTTGATGCGACGACAGTGAATCCTTACCTCGGCTTCGACTCAATAGAGCCCTTTATCCAGTACCGTGACCGGGGGGTGTTCATTCTGTGCCGGACATCAAACGCTGGTGCTGCTGATTTCCAGGCTCTCTGCTCCGAGGTAGAGGGCAGTCAGCACCCCCTCTTTGAGATGGTAGCCCTCAAGGCAAGCCAGTGGAACATACACGGCAATATCGGACTAGTTGTCGGTGCCACCTACCCTGAGGAATTAAGGCTCATCCGCAACAACCACCCCGATATGCCACTTTTGATACCGGGTATCGGTGCCCAGGGTGGAGACTTAGCCTTAACCGTCCGTTACGGGGTCGATGCTCATGGCGAGAAGGCAATTATCAACTCCTCACGACAAATCATCTATGCCTCACGAGGGAAGGACTTTGCCCAAGCAGCCCGCCGTGCCGCTGCTGAGCTACGAGACCAGATTAACTATTATTTATTGACCTCACCCCCTTTATCCCCCTCTCCTTAGAAGGAGAGGGGGAAGAATATTAGAAGAGAGGCGAAGCCTCTCTTTAACTCTCCCTGTTCTGGGTTAATAATGTGGAGTGTTTAAGAGGGGCTGACGCCCCTCTTTCCAAAATCTTCCTCTTCCCCTTGATGACAGGAAGGGGATACATGAGATAGGGTTACTTAATAAAACCTATAGAAGAGATAGATTGCTAAACAATCCCTGTTTATGAATCTCACTATCTGGGGTAAAAAGTATGGTCATGGAAATAAAGCTGGGTGATGTCGTCCGCCTGAAGAAGAAGCATCCCTGCAGCAGCTATGAATGGCAGGTAGTCCGACTCGGTGCTGATATCGGGATTAAATGCCTCAAATGCCAGCACCGTGTCCTTCTGGAAAGAAGTATCTTTGAACGCAGGGTTAAACAAATTACCTCTCGGGGTGAATAAATGGCACGCCGAATTATGCATATCGATTTAGACGCCTTCTTTGTCTCCGTGGAACAGGTACTGAATCCCGAACTCAAAGGCAAACCGGTAGTAGTTGGCGGCAAGCCTGACCGGCGGGGTGTAGTTGCTGCTGCTTCCTATGAAGCCCGTGCCTTTGGGGTACATTCGGCGATGCCACTGGCTACGGCCAGCCGTCTTTGTCCCCAGGCCATCTTCATCGAAGGCAATTTTGCCAAATATCGCGACGCCTCCCAAAAATTTATGAACATTCTGGCTGATTTTTCTCCCTACCTAGAGCCATTGGGTATTGATGAAGCCTACCTGGACGCCACCGGTTTTGAGTCCATCTATGGCTCAACCAAGAAAATGGCGGAAAAGATTAAGCAGCGGACCAAAGACGAACTAGGCCTTTGTGCCTCGGTAGGCATCGCCAGCAGTAAGGTAGTCGCCAAGGTTGCCTCTGACTTATCCAAGCCGGATGGCTTAATAGAAGTGCCCGCGGGAAAGGAGCGCTCTTTCCTAGAACCTTTATCGGTGGCTAAACTGCCCGGAATCGGCAAGAAGAGTGAGCGGGTATTAAAAGACTTAGGCATCAATACCATTGGGCAACTGGCAAATACGCCCTTGGACATACTTAAGAGCCACTTTGGTGCTTACGGTAAACTAATACATGACCACGCTAACGGTATTGGTGACGACAAAGTAGAGCCTCCGGCAGCAGCTAAGTCAATCAGCCGAGAAACCACCTTTGCCCGAGATACCAGAGATTCCTCTCTGCTTAAGGCAACGCTGCGATACCTCAGTGAACGGGTTGGCAGCGATTTACGCCAGAAAGTTAAACTGGCGCGGTGCGTAACCCTGAAGCTGAGATATGCCGATTTTACCACCACTACCCGCCAGCAAACCCTCAGCCAGGCCAGCGATACCGACCAGATTATATTTAACACCGGATTAAGGCTGCTAAAGAATGAATTACCACGAGAAAAGCAGGCGGTCCGTCTCATTGGCATCGGGGTGTCTAACCTGGTTGAAGCCAGCCGGCAGTTAGATATGCTGGACTCATCTGCCCAGAGACTAGAAAAGCTGAACACCGCCATTGATCGCATCCGCAAGAAATACGGCTTCACGGCGATACAAACCGGCAGGACCTTGCAGCTAAAAGATATATTTCCTGAAACTGGCGAAGGGTATACCCTGCACACGCCGAGCCTTTCGAGATAGGAGTGAGGAATAGATTTAAGAAGCTCTGCCTATTCAAACAGCCCTTCTTACCGGCCAATGGGGCAGGCCATCAGACAACAATCGCAGACCACCAGCTTGCCCATTTGAGGATACAACGAAACGGATGCCTGACAGTTAGACCTGTCTCGCAAATAATATGGCTCGAGGACCCCCACCAGGCAGGCGTCGATGCAGGCGGTACAGCCTTCACACAGCGGATTTTTCTCATGATTATCAATGCCAGGGCCCGTGGGCATGAGGGGAGCCTGAACTTTTATTGCCATGAAACGTAGCCAAGGCCCGAAACTGGGGTGGACCACCAGTGAATTTTTACCCCACTTCCCCAGCCCGGCGATGACCGCCTGCTGCTTCAGGTTCAAATCTCCACCCTGGGGATAGCCACATTGACCCTGGAGTTCAGCGGTCAAGCCGTGCTCCTGAATAAAATTTATCAGTGTCTCCAGCTTCGGCTGGGCATGAAGCTCAAAGCCACGCAATCTGAAACTCCTGCGACTATCCCTGAAGAAGTTGTCCAGGTCTCGCTGCGGGGTAGTCAACAGCCCCAGAATAAGAAAACTCTCCCCGGAATGGGAAACCACGCCGACAACATCAAAAAGGCTCTGCGCTTTATCTATTATTGCCTTTTCAACTCTCCGAACAGAACTCAAAACAGTATACCTTGACCTACTCCGCATCAAGTAGTCTCTTTTCGCCCTCTACCTTCTGAATATCCGTTATGTCCTGGGTAACTTCAAGAATGCCGAGATACTTGCTTTTTTTGTCCCTAACCACAAAATATCTGATGAATATCTTGCGTCCTTTGAGGTCAATCCAGAACTCGGCGACATCCCTCTTACCTGACTTTAAATCGCTGGCGACCTGATTTACCTTGTCCAGGCTCTCTTTGGGATGGCAATCTTGCACCTTCCTGCCGATTACCGCCGGCGTCCGTCTAAATATTCTATCGTCACCCTTGCTGTAGTACCTGACGGTACCAGTTTCATCAACGAAGGTCACGTCTAATGGCAGTGTGTCAAAGATAGCTTCCAGCGTCTCAATTGAAAACTTTTCCAGCATTACTCACCTCCAGTCTCCTTGATGTATATACTAACACCCAGCCCAATCTGAATCCAGCCTTTCAATAACCTCCCACTTGTTTTCTGTCTGAGCAGAAGTTATAATGAGTGATTATAATAATAGACAAAAAGAGGAGACATGCCAATGCCATCATACGCCTATTTTAAAAACCAGTTTGTTCCTTTAGGCGAAGCCAAAATCGGCGTTATGACCCAGGCCCTCCACTACGGTACCGCTATCTTTGAGGGCATCAGGGGAAACTGGAACAGTGAGCAGCAGCAGATTTACCTCTTCCGCCTTAAAGAGCACTACCAACGGCTGCTTGATGGCTGCCAGGTGTTAAGAATTCGCCTGCCTTATACCCTAGACAAACTGTGCCAGATAACGGTAGAGCTGGCACAAAAGTGTGGCTTTGAGGAAGATATTTACGTGCGCCCCCTAGCTTATAAGAGTAGTGAGACTTTGGGTGTCCGCCTGCATGACATAGCCGATGATTTCACAGTGTTTATTATTCCCTGGGGACGGTATATAGATGTGGATAAAGCTAGATGCTGTGTCTCTTCCTGGCAGCGTCCCGCAGATAATGTGGCTCCGCCACAGGTTAAGATTATGGGTAATTATGCCAGTAACGCCCTAGCTAAATCAGACGCAATTGAGAGCGGCTTTGATGAGGCAATCATGCTCTCCCCGGACGGCTATGTCTCAGAGGGGAGCGGTGAAAATATTTTCCTGGTTATAGGTGGTAAATTAGTTACCCCAGCCACTTATAATAATATTCTACCGGGCATTACTCGCGATAGTGTCATAAAACTGGCACAAAACGAGCTGGGTTTAGAAACAACAGAGAGACCAGTTGACCGTGTCGAGCTTTACACTGCTCAAGAGTGTTTCCTCACCGGCACCGCCGCTCATGTAACCCCGGTATCGGAAATAGACCATCGCCAGATAGGCAATGGTGAGATTGGTGAGATAACCAAGAAGCTACAAAAAATTTATGCCGAGGTAATACGAGGCGATAACCCCAAATACCTCGGCTGGTGTACGCCTGTCTATAAGAAATAGGCTATTCCTTGACTGGACTAACCTGTAAAGACCTCAGCAAGCAAAGAACCTGGCAGCTTTGCTCCAGTGCCGTAGTAAAATTATAAGCCTCCTCAAGTAATTGACCAATAGCGAAGCTGCCATGACCACGAACCATAATAATCCGGTTTTGTTTTAAGGCCTGAGCAATTATTTCCACCAGACCTCCCGGTTTTACTTCCATATTCCAACCTACTACCGGAACCGTGCCCATTTCCGAAATACCCTCAACACCAGCAGGCACAATCTCAGTCTCAGTCAATGAGAACGCAGTAGCATGGGGTGGGTGGGCATGAACAATAGCCAATGCCTGAGTTTCCCGATAAATAGCCCGGTGGACGGGTAGTTCTGTCGAGGCTAACGGCGTAGACCGGCTATTTTTACTTATCCCGGTCTCAATCAAATCGTGTTCCTCTAGACAGTTGAGCATGCTGCCACGGTGGGTAATGATGATACGCTCACCTAGCCTAATGCTCAGATTG
>Ga0209979_1005278_pt1 | contig 10235 bp, 10 predicted proteins | sample AnhtaG_FD_183114 | JGI IMG/M metagenome (GOLD analysis project Ga0209979, IMG submission 183114) | Deep subsurface microbial communities from Anholt, Denmark to uncover new lineages of life (NeLLi) - Anholt_01485 metaG (SPAdes) (version 2) | ecosystem: Environmental > Aquatic > Marine > Oceanic...
TTACCGTCAGTGGTACTGCTACCGCCGGCACCTATGACCTGACTATCACGGCTGAGATGAGGGATGAGAACAATGACGCCGTGCCAGGGGTGGTCACCAATGACGGCTCAGTAACAGTAGGGACGGTAGAGTTTGACCCCTGGAGCTACGATGCCGATGAGGATGGGGTGATTTCCAAGACGGAAGCACTCAACGCCGTTGTCGACTACTTTGACGGTGCCATAACCAAAGAGCAGGCTCTGGAGGTTATTGCACTGTACTTCGCATAAGTTAGGGGATAAGGTGGGTGGGTTAACCAAGACCCTCCCCACCTTTCCCCTATATTTCCGAGGGAGGAAAAATGGACAAGAAAATGATAAGCAACAGGTTTGTCTTCATAATTGTAGCCGTCATGCTGGCAGTAGCTTTAGTTATCCCTGGAGCAGCAATAGCTACAGGGGCCTCAGCCACCAGGACGCTACCTGCCTCAGTAGCCCCAGGAGCCAACTTCGATGTCAGTATTCAGGCATCGGGCTGTGGCGCCTTCGGCCAGGTGGTGGAGACCTTACCCGATGGCTTTGGCTACGTGAGCTGCCCCTCAACCGATGTCACTGTTACTCCCGAGGACAGCACGGTCAAGTTCACCTTCATCGGGGATGCGGTGAGCTTTGACTACACGGTAACAGCGTCAACCACTGCGGGAAGCTACAGCTTCTCCGGGGTGGTCAAGGATGAGGACAAGATTGAGTATACCATTGGTGGCGAAGCAGAGATTGTGGTGGGTGCTACTCTGGAGTCCGAGGAATTCACCGGCACACTGGCTAGAAACGAAAGGGCATACTTAACTACCATACCTGAAGGGGCCACCGAGCTTGAGATAACCCTCTCGGCAACTGCTGATATTGACCTTGAACTATATGATGGCGATACCTTCGTCATTGGCTGGAAGGCAATAATCAACTCGCCAGGAACGACCACGGATACTTACGAGGGGGATGACTTCGCTTATAGTGGCTGGAGCGGTGGTGAGGAATACATCAGGGCTGATGGTCCATTGAGCCAAGCGTATACCTTGAAAGTTTATGGCTATCAGGCTGGCAGCTATACGGTGACCGTCAGCTATGTTCCTGCTGCTCCCCCAAACCCACCGCCAACGATAATCATTGATGTACCAGCTACAGTGGCGCTGGGAAATCCAGTAACTGTAGCGGTCTCCGCCTCTGACCCTGATGGTGTGGCAAGGGTAGAGTTCATGGTTTCCAGCCCTTGGCCTGAGGAGTGGAGTCCAGCTAGCTCGAACTCGCAATATGAGGACGTCGTCGAATGGGTAATGAGTTTCGACGATGAGGCCAGCCTTACCTTTGTCCCAGGCTGGGCCGGAACCTATACCGTTGATGCTTGGGCTTGTGACCAGTTGGGTAATTGCACTCCCGAAGCTACGCCAGTGACAACTACCTTTGTGGTGGCGGAGTAAAGGGATAGCTGGAAAGCTGAGAAGTTGCAGGGCTTTTAGCCCTGCAACTTCTCTTAAACGTGGAGCTAGCGCAAGTCAGCTTACTTAGCTTGGGATCGCACTGTCAAGCTCGGTTATGTTGACAATGCCACCATAGCTTTAAGCGATAACCTGTGCTCTGAAGGCTCACCATAGAGGAGGCGGTAGCCAAAACCATGGAAGAAAAGGAGCAGACCTGGAGTGGGGATCAGTGCTCAAATACTACCGGCCATAAAGCGGCAACAAGACTATTACCGAGCTAATTGGGAGGTAGACCAAGGCAAGATACTGTCTGAAATGCCGTGCCATGAAGGAAATGAAGGACGCTAAGGCCATAACTATGAAGAATGGTAAGCCAGCAACTCAGGGGGTTTGCCCTATATGTGGGAGTAAGATGTTCAGGTTGGGGAAAAGCTAGAAAAGGTAGTGCCAATTTGAGATGGCTTTTTCCTGAGTTTATCCAAGTCTTTAAAGACCCCTGTGGCCAGACAGCCCTAAGCGTTCTCTCTATTTGTTCGATACCCACCGTTATTGCCCAGATGACAGAGGAAGAGTTTGTAAACACTATTAAGGAAGGACACCAAGGTCGTCTTATGAGGAGAAAGTTGTGCGTTCTTCACCATATCACCAAAACCTCCATCGGTATTGAGGCTGGTGCCCGGTCTGTCTCATCTGAGATTTCATTCCTGGTAGAAAAGCTCCACCTTATTAAACGGCAGGTACACAGAATAGACGAGATTCTGGTAAGGCTAGTGGATGAAACAGAGGAAGGTAAGTATCTGCTCTCGATAATTGGACTCAATTATATCTCGGTAGCTGGAATACTGGCAGAGCTGGGCTCCTTCAGGTCTTACCGGAGTGCCAAGCAACTGATAAAGATGACGGGCAGTAATCCTACCGAGTCAGAATCAGCCGGGAAGCGAAGTGCTCATACTCCAATGAGCAAAAAAGGTCGTCCGGGATTGCGCTATTGTGCCTGGACTGCCGTTATTCCTATGTTGCGACATAATCCTGATTTTCGTGCATGGGCTAAGAGACTTTGTGAACGTCCGGCACATGCCAACCCGCTTACCGGCAGAGAAATTGTGGGAGCAGGTGTAAACAAGCTACTTCGTATAGGGTTTACCTTAGTCAAGAAACATGCTTTTTACCAATTGCCGCGAGTGGCACAGCTGGCGAGTTAGGAGACAAGTCTCACATCAGGCGGGCAGGGAGATGCCGTCCCCTCTTTTGGGAACTCGAATGAGTAAGCCCGTCCACAAACATGGTGCCCCTGCCCACCTGGCCAAACCCGAATGAGTATGATGGGATCTTCTCTTAAGGAGAAAGCCCGTATCTAACTGCTAAATTGGGAGCCAGGAAGAAAGAGTCTGGGGTCTGCCCACCTATATAATGGTGAGACAAAGAATCAATAGGAGGGAGGTTATGTCTACCTTCAAGGATAGACAACAATTGTTTGACCAACTACTTTCGCATAGGAAGCGGAAGCTAGTAACTCTCATCACTAGTACAAAGAAGCCCGAACCACAGTTCTCGACTCAAATTGCCCAAGATATACTGCCGATATTCTATAAAATACTGAAACAAGGGACTGGTGGACGAGAGTTAGACCTTATTTTACACAGTTCAGGAGGACAGATAGACACCCCATGGCCGCTCATTAATTTAGTCAGGGAATATTGTGATGACCTTCGTGTAATAGTTCCTTGGAGGGCTCATAGTGCGGCTACACTTGTCTGTTTGGGTGCAAATGCCATCGAAATGGGCCCTTTGTCCTCTTTGTCTCCAATCGACCCCGCAATTACAACTCAAGCTTGGTGACAAAAAAGAAGTAGTCGGTGCTGGAATAGAAGACATCTATGGATACTATATGCTAGTACAGGAGAAGCTTGAGCTCGACGCGCAGGGAAGAGCAGAGGCACTCAGAGTATTGGCAAATAGAATCAGCCCTGAGATCCTGGGCAAGATATCACGCACGCGGAGAGAGATACATATTATCGCAAAAAATTTGCTCAGGTTGCATCTTACTGACGAAGATGTAATGGAAAAGATCGTGTCTAATTTGGTAGAAGAGTTACCGTCACATCAATATATGATAAACCGCAATGAAGCTACAGCCTTGGGGTTACCAGTTGTATATATGGACCAAGAAACTGAGGTGACTTCATTCAAGATTCTTGATTCTTATAGAGACGAAGTGAAAATGGACGAACCTGGCGTATCCGTTAATTTTGGCTCAGGGGAGACTATTAAGGTAATTGAGATGAGTAGGGCTTTTGTTGAGACAAGAGATAGAAGCTTTGCCTTTAGAAGCCAATATACCTTTTACCCAGACGGTAAGGTCGAGAGAAAAGCCGACCAATGGAAAGAGGTGACGCCAAAATGAAGGAAACAACAATATATATACCAGCAGACAGTGAGGATTACACTGGATATACAACACATGTTCTGATGGGTACAAGTACCAGCGAAGTATCCACCTTCACATTGATGGAAGATAAAGTAGTTTATGAGTCTGACCAGGTAGCGGAAGAAGAGACCAAGGAGTACAACTTTCCAGAAAGTAGGGAGGAACGATTCTTGGATCAAAACCTACAGGAATTCTACAAGAAAAGGGGTTATAAGACTTAGAGAATGACAAGGTGACGTGATTATATACGAAGAGGTAGAGCCTCAAGCGAGAGTTGGCCAAGGTGATGTTTTCACAGATATATATCTCCCAGCAATCGAGACTCATGTCAATGCGGTAGTAGTTACTCCAACCTGCGACCTCGAGCAAGACAAGGCACAATTCATCAAATTAATTTCTACCATTGAGTTAACTTTTGTCATCAAGATAATAGCTGATAGTGTTAGAATCGATGAATCTGTTTTCACATCAGGAGACATCATCTCGAGGAGCCAGTACAATAGTCTAATCAAAGTACTACGTAAGAATACAACCGGTGATTTCCTACCCAGATACTATTTGCTTCCAGAATATCCTGGCTTATTACCAGCTTCATACCTCGATTTCCAAAGAGTATTTATAGTGCCCTTCCAACAAATGATTCAGGAATACCTGACTAATCGTATAACATAAAGTAGCTCCTCCTTGGAGGGAGCAGATAGCAGCCCGATACGCTGGCTATTCCACGCGTGTAGGAACGCCTGACTATTCTGACGATGAATTACGAACCGTGTTGGACACAACTGGTCTCATATTGCCGACTAGATAGGGGGGCAGTTCGTGAAGCAGCAAGCCGACTTTGCAGGTTCCTCCGGTACACAATAGGCTATGACGTCGGCATACCCTCACTCGAGCCGATGATCATAATTGCGAACTATTCAGCCATATATCATACACCTAACACACTTGGCGTAATGTAACAAGAAGCCAGAAAGTTTTGTTCAGTTTTCATTATTCGTAGTAGAATGAACTGGATATACTGGAAAGGAGATAAGCATGGAGTGGCAACAGGTGCTGGTTTCTTTCTGGCCCCAGTTATATTAGAATTGGACAAAAGTTAGGAAACATGTAACAGGTGAGGTAACAGGAGGAGCTATGGCTCGACAGTTCACAGTGGTTATTGAACGTGACGACAAAGGCTACCTGGTAGGCAGTGTGCCTGCCTTAAAAGGATGCCACACACAGGCTAGGTCGATGGATGAATTGCTGGAGCGTGTAAGAGAGGCGATACAGCTGTGTCTTGAGGTTCAGGGTGAAGAAGCTACCGAGCCATTGGAACTGGTAGGCATTCAGAGCGTAGCCGTATGAGTCGTCTCCCCAGATTAACAGGACAGGAAGTGGTGCAGGCTCTGTCCAGAGCTGGTTTTGAAGTGTTGCGCCAGAGAGGAAGTCACCTATTCCTCAAGCATCTAGACGGTAGGGCAACAGTGGTTCCAATCCATAGCGGTGAGATTCAGGGGGCCAGGTATTATGTCCAAGATATTGCGGGATACCAAGCTCAGTCGAGAGGAGTTCCATAAGTTGCTGGAGTAGAAGAGGTGGCAATAAACGTTTACAGGCTCGGCATTTTTTGCTAACATTTTTGCTAACAAACTGTTTAGCACTCCATAACACCTAACGACACAATTAGATACGAATCATCATTGGGTGATCTAACAAAATGATACCCCACGCTACGTGGGGCTACGGGGTGATACAATTGATCTGTATCTTTTAATCAGGGTGTCACAGGTTAGAGACCTGTACGGCCTACCATGTTGTGTAAAAGGTAGAACCCCCACGACCTCCCTATCCGAATTCAGTGGCGGCATAGGTATTGTGTAATTTATAGTAATTGCATCCTTTCCGACCTGAATTTCCTGGCCAAATGACTTCAGGAAATCAATAATTTCTCCGTTGCTGGGTAGCTTCTTCTGGGTAATAATTTCACCATTTTCGTTCATGGTAGTAAGGAAAGAGAAGCTCTATGATAGTCTAGACCAGTATAAAGCATAGCTGCACCTCCTGAGCAATATTACGCCCTGGAGGTCAGCGTTTTCATGACATCAATTTGTGCAGGTTTGTTCTTTAAGGTCAGGTAGGTTTATAATCCTGGTTTGAAAAGAGGTGGTTAGTTTAAAGCCCTTAACAGCTGTAAGCTAACGTTTTCCATGACCAGCAATAGGAGTCAATAGAAGACGGTCTGCAGTAACATAGTTCGGAGTCAGTAGAAAGTGAATCATAGGGGGCAGGTGCAGGATGATTCAATTGAACGATAAGCAAATCGCAGAGTTTTGTTATCGCAGCTACACTGCCGTGGATGGGCTGTGGTTCATGAAGGTTGAAGAGAAGTATGGATTCGCTGCAGCTCTTGAGATTGATGCCGAAGTCTGGAAGGTGCTGCCCAAAATACAAGCCCGTATGCTTAAATCCATGGGGAACATGGAGAATGGAATGGAAGCGCTATTAGAATGTTTTACCACCAAGCTGACCTTGGATGGCTTTACTTTCAAGGTTGAAAGGACTGAAGATGACAGTGGCTTCAGAGTAATCATCGAGAGATGCCCTTGGCATGATTTGATGGTCAAGTCTGGAAGAGAACACCTTTCTGAAAAAGTGGGGACTCTTATTTGCAATACAGAGTATTCGGTCTGGGCTTCCGAATTTGACGACAACATATGCTTTGAACTGCAACATCAAATTTGCAAAGGCTCTCAATTCTGTATATTACAGTTCAGTTATTAGTGTTTGTTACAAAGGGCAACGAGTAGAAGAAACAACCCAATTTGAATGAACAACAAGTTGTGCAACTATCAAGCGGTCAGCAGAAATGTCAATAAAACAGTCCCTGTTGAAATCAACGTAGTGTGAGGCGAGGTAATTACGTATAACAGCCATCTAGACGAACTCAGAGTTCACTTACTTACTGAGTGAACTGTGTTCGTCTCACCTCTAAAAGGTATTCCCTTGCCACCCTAACCACCAAGATTCCGAATCTCTAGCATAACTGTCTTAGCTAGCTCAGAGTCTTTAGTAAGGAGCAGAATTTTTCGAAAGTCGGCGATAGCTAAGTCATATTTCCTCACATCTTTGTAGACAAGACCTCGCATGTAGTAGCCTCCAGCAGAGTCAGGAGTTAATTCGATAGCCTTAGTCAAATCAGCTATAGCTAAATCAAATTCCTTCTTGTTCCGGTAGGCAATACTCCGAGCGCTGTACACACCTGCGTCCTCCGGTTTCATCTTTATAGTCTCACTAAAATCAGCTATAGCCAAATCATATTCCTCCTTGGCACGATATATAATACCCCGTTTGTAGTAGGCTTCTGCACTCTTGGGGTTAAGCTCGATAGCTTTACTAAGATCGGCAATAGCCAGTTCATATTCTTGTTTATTAAAGTGAGCAATACCCCGTTTGTAGTAGGCTTCTACATTCTTAGGGTTAAGCTCGATAGCTTTACCAAGGTCGGCAATAGCCAGTTCATATTCTTGTCTATTAAAGCGGGCAATACCGCGGGTATAGTAGGCCACAGCCATATTAGGGTTAAGCTCAATAGCTTTACTAAGGTCAGCAATAGCCTGTTCATATTTGTCTGCAAGATAATAGACAATGCCCCGGTCGTAGTACGCCTCAGTCATTTCCGGCTTTAATTCAATGGCACGGCTAAAATCATTAATAGCCAAGTCGTATTCGCCCCGGTTATGGTAGGCGAAGCCACGGTTGTGGTAGGCCTCAGCGCAATTGGGGTCCAGCTCGATGGCTTTACTAAGGTCAAGGATGGCTGGTTCATATTCTTCTTTTTTGCGGTAGGCAGCACCTCGGTTGTAGTAAGCCTCTGCGTTCTTCGGGTCGATGTCAATGGCTTTACTAAAGTCGCCAATAGCCAGTTCATATTGTTCTTTCTTTTGGTAAGCAACGCCTCGGTTACAGTAAGCCTCAGCGTAATGTGGGTTTATTTCGATCGCCCTAGTGGCATCAGCTATCGCCTTGTCTAGTTCCCCTTTTTTGCGGTAGGCAAGGCCACGATAGTAATAGGCCCGGGCATCGTTGCGGGCTAACCCGATGGTTCTATTAAAGTCACTAATAGCTAGTTCATATTCCCCTTTATCACAATAGGCAATGCCCCGGTTACGGTAACCCTCAGCGTGGTGAGGATTCAATTCGACGGCTTTACCAAAGTCGGCAATAGCCAGTTCGTATTGCTCTTTTCTTTGGTAGGCAATGCTCCGGCTGTAGTAGGCTTCGGCATAGTTGGGATTTATTTGGATTGCCCTAGTGGCATCAGCTATCGCTTCGTCGTATTCCCCCTTACTATAGTAGGTAATACCTCGGTGATAATAGGCTTCAAAGGAAGCGGGGTTTAGGCTAATGGTTCTACTAAAGTCAATAATAGCCATTTCGTATTCTTCCTTGTTACGGTAGGCAATGCCTCGATTGTAGTAAGCCTCAGCGTAGGACGGGTTTAATTCGACGGCTTTACTAAAGTCGGCAATAGCCAGTTCGTATTGTCCTTTTCTTTGGTAGGCAAAGCCTCGGTTGTAGTAAGCCTCGATGTGGTTAGGATTTGCTTCGATCGCCTTGGTGGCATCAGCTATCGCCAAGTCGTATTCCCCCTTATGGCAGTAGGCAAGACTGCGTTTGTAGTGGGCATCAGCAAAGCCGGGGAGTATGCTTAGAATCGCCTTCGTGAACTCTGAGATGGCTTCGTCATACTCACCTTTTTCCAGTCGGGCTGTACCGAGCTTGTTGTGCTCATCAGTTGTCATTGTCCCTCCCTAGCTCTATTGCAACTTGCAGAGTGGATGGATATCTTCTTCTCCCTGGCCTCCCGCAACTACTTACCCATATTATACCACCAATACCGGAATATGGAAGATTCCTTATTCGCTGGGACGTACAATCCGCAGGGCATTGATTCCAATCCAACCCCCGCTGCCATAACGAACTCGCTGACCATCTAAGAAAGGTAGATATACTCCTACCAAGCTACACATTTCGCCCAATTGTTGGACACCGTTCAAATCTATCTCCTGAAGTCTTAATGGAGTTTTAACGCCAATTTTACGGGCAATTAATTTCAGTGACATACGATAGAAGTATGGATATGGGTGACCAGAGCAGAAAGGGGAGCCAGCAATAAACAGATGAGATATAACCTTCTAGTCATCGAGGAAAATGACCTTGCCTATGGCAAGATGGTTAATGCCCATTTCCAAGTGATGATACATAGGAACCAGAGGTAGAAAGGAGGCGAAGATGCCTGAGAGTATCCCCCCCAGGGGGAGCATACCACCACACGCAAGAAGGGAAAAGCAAGAGCAATTCAAAACTATCAACACTGCTAGTGAGATAACGCGGGGTCTCGGTATACGTATAGGAATAGGGGCTGACAATAGACCCGTGATTAAGCGAAGTTCGGCTAGCTCCGGCTCATATCGCATCCAAGGCAAACCTACAGCTCAGAATAAGCTAGACAAGAGAACATTGGAGAAATTGCTCGTCTGGGGGCAACAGGAGGAGCAAAGGTGCATAGATGTACTCAAGAGGCTGTCCGCAGAGCTTCCTGAATACGATGAAATGCTTGAGAAACTTGGTAAGCTTCAGCAGGTCTTGGAGCAAATCAAAAGGCAGCTGGCAGCAGGGAAGTAACTGTAAAGGGCTAAGTGAGTGATTTCACTTCAGTCATATCTCCAATATTTGCCTTAACAGGTAATACAGAAGGGAAAGCTGGATGGATAGATGCCGCCAGCAATGGGCAAAGGCAGCATCAGGCTACGTATCCAGTACTTGTCTTTTAGCACCTTGGAATGCTTTTGGTCTCATTGGGCTTCGCTCCTCTTAGACTCCCTTTGCTATTTGTGCTTCGGTCTTACCCTTATCAAATGGAGAGAGGCGTTAGCCTCTCTTATATAATAAATTCCCTCTCCTTTTATGAAAGGGAGGGTATAGAGTGGGGGATAGGGTTATTCAACCCAAAAGAAGGGAGCCCCCGAAATTCGGGGGCTCCCTTGGGAGCTATGTGTTAGCCATCAAGCCAAGACCAGCGGTCTAATTAGGCTACTCGTCTGGTTCTGACTATCAGGACTAGCAGAGCAATCACCAACACCGCACCAATAGCGATTATCACCCAGATGTAGAGCGGGGTCGCTGGTGCGTGGGCCGCTTCCCATGCGGCTATGTGTGCCAGCAAATCTGCCTCACTGTAGAACTTCTCACCGGTGTACGGAGAGACCCACACTTCTACCGGTTCATCCATAGTGGTGAAGATGCAGGTTGTCCACTCACTGGTGATGCCATCCTTAACTGCTCTCACTCTCCAGTAATAGGTAGTGGAGT
>Ga0209979_1005279_pt1 | contig 10232 bp, 7 predicted proteins | sample AnhtaG_FD_183114 | JGI IMG/M metagenome (GOLD analysis project Ga0209979, IMG submission 183114) | Deep subsurface microbial communities from Anholt, Denmark to uncover new lineages of life (NeLLi) - Anholt_01485 metaG (SPAdes) (version 2) | ecosystem: Environmental > Aquatic > Marine > Oceanic >...
CTTTTTTAAGAGACATAACGCTTACCTCTTTCCAAGGCATAATACCCTCCTTTCCAAGTTGGGTAATATACCTCAAAGTGTAACCTATGTCTCCGAACATGTGTTACCTATGTCCCCGGTCTGTACAAGGGGAGAGGGGAAGGGTGAGGGGGACTCAAGTAGAATGTGACGAATCGAAGATGCATACACATTTTCGTGCGTTTGTATTAAATTATAATTTTGAAACGACCTAAGGTATATTTTCATTTCTATCTCTCCTTCAAATTGATCAAGGGAATAACCGCTTTTTGCTTCTTTGCCACATCGTAGCTACTCAGAATCTGCACCTGATCTGTTCCTTTTGGGGTCAAAATATCATACACGTCAGGATTGAGGTTTGTATTTGTGCCACCTCCACCTTGATCTGGTATAGATTGTTCCCCAACCTTCATAAACCTCCCTACCCCATTAGCTGTATTCTTATACCCGCCTTTTTGTCCTCCAGTCAGAACCTGAAATTTCCAGCTTGAATCCGGGATGCCGATGATCTTTTGGGGGATGGCAAATGTGATTTCGTTTCCCTTAATGTGACTTTGTTGAGCAAATGCTTTTAAAAACAGAAGATGCCATATCCAGTTCTGATCGTAAACCAAAATTCCTGCACTGCTGACCTCGATGACGAATTCATAACCATCCTTTTTTGAGAATTCAAAGTTCCCGTTGCCAAAAATCAGTTGGGTGTTTCCGCTATTTTCCTTATCATCGCAATCTATGGCAACGGCGGCAAATGTGCCGTTGAATGCTCCGTCTGAGGAAATTTGTGAATGATTCAAATTGGCAAATTGCAACTGAAAATATACCATCTCTTCATCTAAGCTGATCTTAAAACCAGTCAGATCAAAGATCCCCGGGAGCGCTTTTTCGTTCCGTGGATAAATATAATCTCCGTTTCCCTTATCATCTCCTGAAGGGTCAAGTACGTGAAAAATCTCTTTGCCATCTACCCCGTCGGTAATTTTGATTTCTGGTAGATGCAAAGTTAAGACGAACTCCTTCCACTCCTTTTGCAGTTGATCCATGCTTTTGCCGTAAATTTCTCTCAGTGCCTCCCTTTGTTCATCATAGGTTTCACCCGCCATAAACAATTGTTTGAATTTGGGAATCCCTTCAGTATCTATTAAGAATTTGACTAAGGACGAGACAAGCCCGGCGCCCTCGTTCGTTCCATATATCCACGGGTCACGGATTAAAGTGTCCAGCCAGATATCTTCATCAATTTCTAACTTTTTCTTTGCCCAGGATAACAAAAGTTCCGGAGAAAAAAAAGACGCTCCCCCCAGATAATAAGCCAGCCCCTCGTTTAAATAGCCTAGAGGAAGTCTTTCTTCCCCTTGAGGAAGAATGCGGTAAGAGATTATGTGAACTATCTCATGAGGAACAAATTTCTGGGTGGATGCCACCACCCCATTGGTCATCTGGCTTCGGGCCCGGGAAGCCTCCAGTCCAAAAAGTTGACCAACCTCTCCAGAAGAGTCACATTTGAAATAATCGATTTCGTCCTGATAATTCACCTGCAACAGATCGATCATTTTTTCATAGAACTGATCCATTTTGTCAAGTAGCGCGCTCGTGGGCTCATCTTTTTCGCTTTTGTAGTGATAGACAAAGTGTCTGGACTTTTTCTGAAGCCAATCTCTGGTGTGGATCAAAATGGGATTTGCCCCCACTATTTTGCCATCCTCTTCTATAAAATATCTTACGTCCTTTTGTAAGCGCCCGGCCTTTCCCTCTCGATAATACCATTCCACCTCCAGGATCACATAGCCGTCCTTCTCCTCTGCATTTATTATTCTGTAGTTTAAATGCCGTGTGTCGACTCGCCAAAAAGTCAACCAATCCCATTGCCAGTCATACATTTTGTAACTTTCTTTCTCCTCCTTGTTCCAAAATTTCTTAGCTTCCTCCTCCGATTCTTGCTGCAGTGCCTTTATGTAAGCCTCAAAACACTCTTTTGTTCTCTCTACATTGGAAGATGCACTGGCAAGACAATGCCATCCCGGAACTAAGCTGAAAAGAAAAAGGCACACGAATTTGATCATTCTTGAATTCATACCTATTGACATAATCGAATAATATCATACTCATAGAAGCTTGTCAAATAAAAAAGCCCCGCCAATGGCGTGGCTTTCATTTGGATCGTCACAAACACCCGTCAACCCTTAGAACCCTGGACCATTACCGTGAGGAGGAAATTCCGGTTGGTGATGTGGAGGGGACTTTGGTCCTCTTCCCATCCTGTATGTCAAATCGTAGATTTTTTTCTGATAACGGAAGCAAAAGCTGGTTAAAAGCCTTCTCGTCACCTTGTTTGAATCTCCGCACCAAGCTTGAGTCATTCTCATCTTTCATATTTTTTTCTTTCACTTAAATAGACACAGGAGGACTTAAAAAGGTTTAATTCTTTTTTGTAAAAAGTAAAAACATCTTTTATATTCAGTGATGTCGGGCAGCTTCGCCCACCCAGACGGGAGCGTCCGCTCGTCTGGATGCAGCCCGACCTACATGTCCTTTTTTAGATTTTTATCAAATAGTTTTACTCCCCCACCCCGCATCTCCCCCTCTCCATTTCACGGTTCGACTTCGCTCACCGTCCTGTCTTCGGCCCTGAGGCTCAGACCCGAAGGGAGCCTGTCGAAGGATGGAGAGGGGGGATGGGGGGTGAGGTAAAAGAACCGGAAAGTCCTATTCTTGAATAAAAAGTAGGTGCAATCCAGCGTCACACCTTGTTTACCCTGAACGCAGTTGATGGCTGTGCGACATTCTCAACTTTGTTCATTTTAAAAAGCCAGCACCTAAGTTAAGTTAGGTGCTGGCTAAAAATCATTTCTTGCGCTCTTTTTCTCTACGAATCCCAGGCTTTTGCCCCTTTTTTAATCCCTTCTGCTTTTGACCAGAACCTTGGAGAATTGAGTCATGTTTTCCAGCACCTTGCCGGTTCCTCTAACCACACAGGTAAGCGGGTCCTCGGCTATGTTTATGGCAAGATTGGTCTCCTCTCTCAATCTTTTGTCCAATCCCTTTAGCAAAGCCCCTCCTCCGGTGACCACTATCCCCTTATCCAGGATGTCGGCAGAAAGTTCCGGAGGGGTTTGCTCCAGAGCCTGTCTTACTGCCTCTATGATAGCATCCAAAGGCTCGCTTAAAGCCTCTCTAACCTGCACCGAGCTGATCTTCATGGTTTTGGGAATTCCCGCCACTAAGTCTCTTCCCTTTATCTCCATGCTCTCTTCCTCCTCCGGAGCATAGGCAGAGCCGATCTGCATTTTGATCTCCTCAGCAGTTCTTTCCCCGATTAAAAGATTATAATTTTTCTTCAGATAAAGCATTATACCCTCGTCCATCTCATCTCCACCGATTCGGATGGAGATCTTGTTGACGATGCCGTTTAAGGCGATTACCGCAATCTCGGAGGTGCCTCCCCCGATATCTATGACCATGCTTCCAGAGGGGAGATGCACTGGCAAGCCCACTCCGATGGCGGCAGCCATGGGCTCCTGAATTAAAAACACCTCCCTTGCTCCAGCATTCTCAGCCGAATCGCGCACCGCCCTTTTCTCCACCTCGGTTATTCCCGAGGGGACGGAGATCACGATGCGGGGCTTCATCAAGTATCGGCGCCTCACCACCCGACGAATAAAGTCGGAAAGAAGCTTTTCGGTTATCTCGAAATCGGCGATCACGCCATCCTTCAAAGGTCTGATTGCCATTATCTCTCCCGGGGTCCTTCCCACCATTTCCTTAGCTTCTTTCCCCACCGCCACCACCTTCTTAGAAGAGACCTCAATCGCCACCACCGAAGGCTCGTTTAACACTATGCCTTGACCCCGCAGGAAGACCAGCGTATTTGCCGTCCCCAGATCTATACCAATGTCGTTTGAGATTAAATCAAGAAAGCCCATTGCTCCTCCAAAAATCAAATTCAAAAAAGATCGAAATAAAAAATATCAAACCGATCTTTGAAATGTGACCATATTGGTGTTAAAATCTAACCTGTATTCTGAATCCCACCTTTCCAGTCCCCTAAAACTGTAAACTGAAGACTGCAGACTGCAAACTGAAAACTGTCATTCGTTTTCCTCTTCTTCTCCCAGATAGATATATCTATTTATGAGATGAACCCAATCGCTCCATCTTTTTCCCTTGGATTTCTGCGTTTTTATGATATGGGTGAAGGCATCCGCTTTGGCATCCATCTCATCCGCATAATGCAGGATGACAGCTTCGATGGTCTGGGGCACCACCGGCGAGGCAAACTCCAGTTGCCCCTGATGTGAAAGGATCAGATGTTTAAGCTGAAAAGCTAAATTTAAAGGGAAACCCTCGATCATCTGAATCTTTTTGTCGATCAGCTCATCTCCGGAAACTATATGCCCCACCAGTCTTCCCTCATCGGTGTAGTCGAAAAATCCTTTGGCGGAGTAAACACAGATCTTTCCGATATCGTGAACCAATGCTCCGGTGATCAAAAGATCCCGATTCACCAATTCATACATGCTTGCCGCCTTCTCACAGATCTGGACTACCTTGAGGGTATGTTCCAGAAGTCCACCCACATAAGCATGATGCCAGAGCTTGCCCCCGGGGGTTTTCTTAAGTTTTTCCATCAGAGTGGAATCCTCCAACAAAAACTCCAGAAGCCTTCGAAGGTGGCGATTTTGGATAGAAGAGACGACTTTTTCAAATTCCTGATAAAGCGAATCCAAATCCCTCTCTGAGGCAGGCAAAAAATCAGAGAGGTCGATTTCCTCCTCTTTGGCTTTTTTTAGCCTTTCCACCTTGAGCTGTGGAGTCTCCTTATAGGTGGTCACCCAGCCTTTGATCTTCACGATCTCACCGGTCTGGGCTTGACCATAGATATGCTCCGGGTTGTCCCAAACCACCCCCTCGATTCTTCCGGTTCTGTCTCCTAACTCCAGCTTCAGAAACTTTTCACCATCAGATTTTTCCTTGATCTCTTTTTTACGGAGCACAAAAAACTCAGTCACCTCATTGCCCGGTTTCAGATCTTTTACAAATAAAGTTTTCATTTTCTACGGCGCCAAAAGACTCTTTCTCAAACGTGCCAGAAATTTAAGAGTTAATAATATAGAACATCCGGTCGATCAAAGTCAAGGATAAAAATCCTTGTGGATGCGAAAGGGCAAACTTATATTCGGATCCGAAAGAAAATAAGCAGGCCATGAAGATATTGTATCGATACATTTTCAAAGAGCACATCGGACCATTCTTTTTCGGGCTTTCCGTGATCATGTTCATCCTGGTGATGGACTTCATCCTGGAGGTTTTAAACATGATCATCGGCAAGGGCTTGAATGCGTTCATCATCCTGCAGGTGTTCGTGCTGAACTTAGCCTGGATGTTAGCCCTGGCAGTTCCCATGGCGGTTTTGGTCTCCACTTTGATGGCTTTCGGAAGGCTATCTCAGGATAACGAGATAACCGCACTCAAAGCCAGCGGAGTCAGCATCTACCGCCTGATTTTGCCTGCTTTGGTTGCCTCGATTCTCATATCCATTGGCATGGTCTTTTTCAATGATCGGGTTCTGCCTGAACTCAATCATGAAGCCCGTCTTTTGATGACGGATATTCATCAGAAACGCCCTACCTGGAATCTGAAGGAGAATGTGTTCATCGACGAGATTCCCGGATATCACATCCTGATAAAAAAGGTGGACCCGCATTCCTCTGATGTGCGTGGGGTGACCATATATGATATGAAGAATCGACGTATTCCACGTACCATCATAGCGGAGAAAGGATTAGTGGAATTTGCCCCGGATGGGAATACTATGATCTTCCAGCTTTTCAACGGTGAGATTCATGAAACCGATGAACAGGACCCCCAGCGGTATCGTCGAATAAGCTTCGACAAACAGACGATTTATATCCATGATGTGGGAAGCAAACTTATCCGCTCCCAGTCCGATTACCGCACTGACCGGGAGAAAACCTCTGCCCAGATGCTTGCCGAAATCAGAGGGATGGAAGCCGGCGTGATCGCCTCAAAACAAAAGATCACCCAGACAGCGAACTTAGCCTGGGATAAGGTGATGGGAGAAACGCAATCTGAAGATGATACAGTTGGAAAAAAACCGGCTTTAGAAAACCTGATTAAAGAAAATCAGAATATCCTCAATCAAATTTTGAGTGAAAAACAAAATATCAAAAATAAAAAAAGATATGTAAACAGCCTTCTGGTTGAGGTGCACAAAAAATTCGCTCTGGCGGCTGCCTGTGTGGTATTCATATTGATAGGAGCACCTTTAGGCATAATGGCGAAAAAAGGAGGGATGGCGGTGGGACTGGGCTTGAGTTTGGGATTTTTCGTTCTATACTGGGCATTTCTCATCGGTGGTGAAGAGTTGGCGGACAGACAACTCATTCCCGCTTTCTGGGCCATGTGGTCTGCAAACATTTTGATTGGAGGGGCGGGAATCTATATTTTGGTTAAATCTGCTAAAGAGACCAAATTCATCTCCTGGAAATGGACAGAGAGATTTGTGCCTAAAAGATATAGGGGCAAGGGGCAAGGGTCTAGAAAAGCCTTTAGCCGTGGACAGTGGACTGCGGACGGTGGATGGTAATTTAGAGTCAAGAAAAGCTTTTAGCGGTGGACTGCGGACAGCGGACTGTGGACAAATAACATGCGAATATTAGATAGATATCTGATCAGGCAATTTGGCTTTGCCCTCATCTTCAGCTTGATAGCTTTCTGGGTTATCTTTCTGGTGGTGGATTTGGTGGAGCACCTGGACAAATTCATCGATAAAGACGCCCCTTTTTTTCTGGTGATTAGATATTACTTTTATTATACCCCATATATTCTGGTTCTCTCCCTTCCTGTGGCCATGCTTCTTTCCTCTCTTTTCTCCTTGGGACAATTAGCCAAACATAATGAACTTACCGCCATGAAATCAGCCGGCATCAGCCTCTATCGTATCCTGCTTCCCATGTTTGCCTTATCTTTCTTGATAAGTCTTTTTGTCATCGCTTTTGGTGAAACAATCGTTCCCCTCACCTATCAGAAGATGATAGAGGTCAAAACCGTTGAGATTGAAAAGGGAAAGAGAGAGAGAAATCTAATACTGCAAAACATATTCGTTCAGGCAGAGGATGGAAGGATATTTCACTTATCCCATTACGACACCAAAGAGAGGTTGGGCAAAGATGTGCTGGTGCAGAGATTTGAACGAAATCGACTCAAAGAAGAGATACGAGCTAAAAGAGTAAGATGGAAAAACAACGGCTGGCTTTTCGAGGACGGCGTGGAGAGGATATTTTCTGATGCCTCAGATGAGTTGGGCAAAACAAAAACCGATTCGCTTCCGGCAAGTTCTGGAGAGAAATACCAGTCCGAAACGGAAAAATACGAACCTTTTGAAAAGCTTTTTCGGCTGGACTTGAAGATAGAGCCCGAAGCACTGGTTCGGAGACAAAAAAAGTCTGATGAGATGGGATATTTTGAACTTGCCGAGTACGTGAAGATCAAAAAGAGAAGTGGTCAGGTGGTGGCAAAGGAGACCACCGATCTTCATTTGAAGATAGCCTTCCCCTTTGTGAGCTTCATCATAGTCCTGTTTGGCGCTCCGCTGGCTGCTAATCCCAAAAGGTCAGGCTTAGCCATCGGATTTGCCATCAGTTTATTCATCAGCTTTGTTTATTACACTCTGATACGGATGGGACAATCCTTCGGCTACTCGGAAAAACTCCCCCCACTTCTTGCCGCCTGGGCGGCTAACATCCTCTTTGCCATCCTGGGAACGATCCTTCTGGTGAAGGCGAAAAAGTAAAGTTTATCTTCAGTCCAGTTCCCATAAAAAGAAGGTATCTCAAAGATTTTGCTTTTTTCGCTCCTTTTCACGTAGGCAAGCTTTCACAGCTTGCCAGCCAAGGCATAAAGCCTTGGCTACGCAAAGAACAGTCGTAGATTGCTCAATAATCATAGGTGTCGGGTAGTCTTTCGGATAACGCCACCCTGCTCTGAGGTGGATGTTATCATCCACCTCCGTTTTTGGCGGGATCTCCGACCCCCACCTTCGGCGGGATTTTCAACTAATTCCGTGGGATGACGGAGACCCCCGCCCGTACGGGCGCTCGTCTGGGATAACATCCCACGGGGAGCAGAGTTTCTTCAAACCCCGTTTCATTTATTTCCTTGCTTTTTGTTCTTTAGCTTTTAAATTAATGGTTTAGAATTTCTTGAATTTTCCACCATCAAACCGTGCTTGCTCAGATGATGGAAAGAAAGCCAAAGATGAGGTGGAAAGTTTAACTATAAGATTTTTCTTTTAAGAGAAGGAGGGGAATATGGAATTCAGAGTTTACAAGGTGCACATACCGGAAAAGACCAACGTGATCGTGGGGCAAACCCATTTTATCAAAACAGCAGAGGATTTATATGAGATCCTGGTTGAGTCTGTGCCGGGGATAAGATTTGGTCTGGCTTTTTGCGAGGCTTCCGGGCCGTGCCTGGTAAGATCGGAAGGAAACGACGTTGATTTGAAAAAATTAGCCGCTCAGAGTGCCTTTGACATCGGGGCGGGTCACACATTTATAATCTATATCAAAGGTGCCTATCCCATCAATGTGTTGAATGCCATCAAGAATTGTCCTGAGGTGTGTGGAATCTTCTGTGCTACCGCTAACCGGTTACAATTGATAATAGCCGAGACCGAACAGGGAAGGGGGATCGTGGGAGTGATAGATGGTTTTGTCCCCAAGAGAGTGGAAACTGAAGATGAGGTCAAAGAAAGAAAACAGTTTTTGAGGAGAATCGGGTATAAGCTCAGCTGGTAGCAAAGCCTTAGAAATCTTGTAAAATGGACAACTATTGGGCGGGCAAAGGTGGCCGCCCTACAAGTTTTGAGGAGAAGAATGCTTTGTCCCCTCTCCTTTTTAAGGAGAGGGTCAGGGTGAGGTTAGTCTATTAATGGTGGCGAGGGCTGAATGCCCTCGCCTATGATTGGAATTTACTTCCCTTGCATAGGCGCAGGAATTTATCCTGCGCCAAAATATCGAACAAAAATCAGCTCGAGGTTTTGATTTTTGATGATCGAGTTTGAAAATGGAATCCACATAAAAGACACCGGGTTGTGGCTGGATGCCCGAAGAAAAGCTGACTTCTGCTTTGTTTCTCACGCCCATGCCGATCATGCAGTCAAACATACCGAAATTCTTGCCACCAAGGAGACCGCCAGATTCTTTGAGCACCGAGTCGGAAAGGCAAAATCCAACATACTGGAATACAACTGTCCCAAAAGATTTAAAGGGGTAAAGGTCCAGCTTTTTCCCTCGGGTCACATCTTAGGCGGAGCCCAGATGCTGATAGAAAAAGATGGAACAAGGATAGTCTACACCGGAGATTTCAAACTGCGAAAAGGCTTGACCGCAAGAAAAGCGGAAATTAAAAAATGTGATATTCTCATCATGGAGTCTACCTTCGGGCTTCCCCAATATGTGTTTCCTCATCCCAAGGAGATCCATGCGCGGATGGTAAAATTTGTGGAGGAGGCTCAGGCAAAAGGAAAAACACCAATCTTTTTAGCTTATTCTCTGGGCAAAGCACAGGAGGCTATGAAGATTCTGCCCAATCGGGGATTCAAACTTTGTGTTCATGGGACGATCTATAACATAGCCAAAATATATGAGGAGTTCGGGGTAAAATTTAAAAATTACCAGCGTTACCAAGCCAGCAATCTTGAAGGCAGGGTGCTTATTGCTCCTCCCTGGGCGAAGAGATCGCGGATGATTGAAAACATACCTCGAAAGAGATTGGCCATATTAACCGGCTGGGCCATGGATCCGGGAGCCGAACATTACTACGGGGTGGATGAAGCTATCCCGTTGTCCGATCATGCCGATTTTTCAGAACTCATGGAATATGTGAAGAAAGCTCAGCCCCAAAAAATCTACACGGTGCACGGTTTTGAGGAGTTTGTGACGTATTTGAAAGAAGAAAGATTTGATGCAGAGCCGCTGAAGGAAAGCAGCAAAGCCAAAACAACCTTCAGCAAGGAATTACTTACAAATTATGATTTATTTGCCTGAAACTCATTTGGTTGTTGAAATGTAATGACCGGATACATATCGGACACCCAAGAGGGACTTTTTTAATATAGTTTATGGTGGATTGAGTTTCAAGTTTAATTTTTGTATAGGTGTCATTTTGTTTATGCCTCCATGAGGTCTTTTATG
>Ga0209979_1005281_pt1 | contig 10232 bp, 10 predicted proteins | sample AnhtaG_FD_183114 | JGI IMG/M metagenome (GOLD analysis project Ga0209979, IMG submission 183114) | Deep subsurface microbial communities from Anholt, Denmark to uncover new lineages of life (NeLLi) - Anholt_01485 metaG (SPAdes) (version 2) | ecosystem: Environmental > Aquatic > Marine > Oceanic...
ATCGACCTTGTCGCCCGCGACAACCCACGTGCGCGGCAACTGCTGGAGGAGTCACCGAAGAGCGTCTCGATGATTTTCGGTCCTGATGGCCGAGTCATCAGCGACACGCTGCGCGACGACGAGGGCACCGGATACATGCCGAGTTGTGAAATTGTGGAGAGGTAGCCGTAGTAGGCAGGCGATTCGACGATGACCGCATCGCCCGGCTTCCCCACGGTCTGGAGACACAGACTGAAGGCTTCTACGCAGCCGTTCGTAACCAGGAGGTCGTCAGCCTCTAGCTGGCAGTTCCAGTTTGCCGCGTGTGACGCAAGGCTGTTGCGCAGTCGCTGTGCCCCCGGTGAAAACGACACTGTGGAAAGAAGCGCGCTATGACGCCGCACGGTCGCGGCAATACAGCGGGCGAGTGCGCCCGCAGGAAAGAGTGCTTCACCGCATAGCGCCGTACCGAATGACACCACTCCTGGCAGGTTGTCCATCCCGTTAAGCGCGTCGTGCGTAGTCGGTCCATCAGCCTGCTCCAATGCTACGGCGGAATTGTCGGAACACCTGCGTCGGCGCGGCCCCGAACTCACGAAAAAACCTTTCTTCGAACGGCTTTCGATCAGCCGCCGGTCTTCCAGTGTTCGATACGCGGCCAGCACCGTCGTGATGCTGACACCATGGCTACGGCTCAATTCGCGCACCGACGGCAACCGCTGCCCAGCGACCCAGAGCCCCTGCTCGATTTCGTCCGCTAGACGTGCAGCCAGCGCGACGTGCAAGGCAAGTGATGGAGTTCCCATGATTTCGATCGTTGGGTGGATTCACGACGCGCCCGAGCGTCCCATGTTCGTATCCCGACTTGGCCAACGCTGCATAGATGCACCTGTCAGCGACATTGCAACGTATGACACAGCAAAAATGAGGCGGAGCGCAAGAATACGCACGACTGGATCCATCGCTTTGGACAGCTGTTAGCCCCGCGCCTCATCGACGTCACTCTTTGAATAGCGCCCGGGCGGCATGCCGACGTGCCGCGTGAACGCCACGCCGAAGGCGCTGACCGAGCTGTAGCCGACGTGCTCAGCAATCTCCGCCATCGCGCGTTCACGTTGCCGCAGCAACTGCTTCGCGAGTGCCATGCGCCATGCCAGCAAGTATTCCATCGGTGCGACCCCGACGGCGCGGCTGAAGCGCTCGAAGAAGGCAGAACGCGACATCGCTGCCTCGCCTGCCAATTGCGCGACGCTCCACTGGGCCGCAGGGCGCTCATGCATGCAGCGGAGCGCCACCGCAAGTCTAGGATTGGCCAACCCGCGCACCAGACCCGGCGCCTCGGCCGTGCTCGCTGTCAACCGGAGTGCCTCGATCAGCAGCACCTCAAGCAGACGGGCCATCACGATGTCGCGCGCGGGCCGATCGGCGCGGGATTCGTCGCCCACCATCTGCACCAGTGTCGACAAGCGATGCTCGCCACGCACGTGCACATACTGTGGCAGCAGTGACACCAGCAGGGCCGAATCCGGTGACCCGAACACGCAATTGCCCACCAGCATGCGCACGTCCACCGCGCCGTCCGGATCGCCTACGCGCGCACCGCCAAGCATCGGCGCAATCGGCGTGGTGACCGTTTCCCCTTCGCGCGGTGGCTGCCGATCAAGGCTGGACGTCGCAAAGCTACGCGCGGCGGGAATCAGCGCAAAGTCGCCTTCGCTCAGCGTGATCGTCTCGCTGTGCGTCGGGCCGTCTACCGTCAGATGGCAGCGACCTTCGAGTACGACGAAGTAGAACGGGCGGCCCGTCTCGGTGCGGCGCACCGCCCAGGGCGCCGATGCGACGACGAGCTTCGAGAATGGCGCGCCGGGCCGCAACAACGACACGACTTCCGCCAGTGGGTCGGTCATCTTGGACGATCTCAACAAATAAACGGACTTTAGATTATAGATGGTCCGGACTCTCGCCTCTATCGTAGAAGCACCATCAACCCCAAGGAGTTCCCAATGTCCCCCACTCCCACCATCCTGATCACAGGCTGCTCTTCCGGTTTCGGCCTCGAAACGGCGCGACTCTTCCTCGACAAGGGTTGGCGCGTCGTCGCGACGATGCGCACGCCACGCGAAGACCTGATGCCGCGCTCGGACCGGCTTCGCGTGCTACCGCTCGACGTCACCGCCGCCGAGAGCATCCGCCGCTGCGTCGAGGCAGTTGGGCCGATCGACGCCTTGGTCAACAACGCCGGTGTCGGCCTGCTGAAGCCACTGGAAGGCGTCGCGCTGGCCAGTGCTCGCGAGGTTTTTGAGACCAACGCGCTCGGCACGATCGCGATGACGCAGGCCGTACTGCCTCAGTTCCGGCAGCGTCGCGCGGGCGTTGTCGTGAATGTGACGTCAAGCGTAACGCTGAAGCCGTTGCCGCTCTTGTCGGTCTATACGGGCAGCAAGGCGGCGGTGAATGCGTTCACGGAATCGCTCGCGTTGGAGTTGGCCCCCTTCGATGTCCGCGTGCGACTCGTGTTGCCGGGGCGGGCGCCGGGAACGAGCTTCGGCGACAACGCCCGTCGGCTGATTGGTGACAGCGCGCCCGACGCCTATGCAGACTTCACGCAACGTGTGTTCGCCGCCGTGCAGGACAGCACCACACCGGTTACGCACGCACAGGATGTCGCCGAGGCCGTGTGGCGCGCGGTCACCGATCCCGCAGCGCCAATGCGGATATCCACAACGGCAAAGTGCATGGGATCGGAGCTGCTGACGATGGATTCGACGTACGAGCGGTAATCATCCGCGCTCCGAAATGGGCCCATTGTCATGTAAGTCCAATCTTGATTGTTCGTCGCGAGCACATAACCGGTGTGCAAGTCCAAGGCATGTCGAGCCGCGTCAAGAGGCTCCACCTTGCAAAGTCTGCCAGTAAGGGTAACCCGCTCGGGAGGCCGGCGAGCTGTCCAACCAGGTAGAGGGGTGCCGATGGGTTGCTGGAATTCATTCAACAGGATAGACATAAAGACTCCGCAGTTCAGAATCAGCCGCCCCATTGCGATGGATGCGGCTGCGAGAGGTTGTAAAGAAACTTACTGAAGATTTAGACGACGCCTTGCGCCCCAGATAGCCCAGCCGCTGGCGATTGCCCCAAACATCACGTAATAACTTGGGGAAAGCGGGTCGCCTGTGATGGAACCCAGACCTGTCAGGACGAATGGAGCGAATCCGCCGAATAGCGTCACGCCGAGGTTGTAGCTCAGGGATAGCCCGCTCGTGCGCATGTTCGCGGGAAAAATTTCCGCCATTAGGGCAGGCAGTGGAGCGAAATAAAGCGTAATCAGCAGGCCAAGGAGGCTCTGGACCGTGATCAGTGTTGCCAACGAAGGAGATTGCTGGAGCAGCGCAAAGGCCGGATACGCCAGCAGGAATGTGGCAACGGCACCGGCAATCATGGTCTTCGTTCTGCCGATGTGGTCGGAGAGTAAGCCAATCAACGGGGAGAGCAGAAAAATGACCCCACCCGTCATGACTGTTCCGACAAATGCCGTAGCGGCGTCGACATGAAATTGCTTCGCAGCATAGGTCGGCATGAACACCGACATCCAGATCGTGATAGTGGCCACGATGATCAAGCCGGCCGAAATCAGGACACGCACCTTCTCATACTTGAGCATCGCTGCCATAGGGTGCTTTGCCGGCTGGATCCCCGTGAACTCTGTCGATTCATTGGTGGCGCGACGGATGTACATGCCGAGCGGACCAAGAAGGGCGCCGAAGACGAAAGGGACGCGCCACCCCCAACTGCTGAATTGGTCCGGTGTGAGCGACCAGGCCAGGAGCGCGCCGAACCCCGACGCCATCATCATGGCAAGCCCCTGCGTTGCGGTTTGCCAGCTCGCGATAAAGCCACGCCGATGTGGATTGTGCTCAGCCAATAGCGCCGTCGCGCTTCCGAACTCTCCCCCCGCCGAGAAGCCCTGCAGCATGCGCCCGCCAACGATCAGGATGGGAGCCGCCACGCCAATGGCGGCGTAGGTGGGCGTCAGCGCGACGATCAGCATGCCCACTGTCATGAACAGCAGCGATAGGCTCATCACCTGCCTTCTGCCGAGACGGTCGCCGAGATTGCCCAGATAGATGGCACCCAACGGCCGCATAACGAACGTGACACCAAACGTCCCAAGGAACAGCAGCAGGGATGCAGTGTCGTTGGTCGCCGGGAAATACAGCTTGGCAATGGTCCCAGCCATGATGCCGTAGATGTACAGATCGAAGCACTCCAAGATGTTCCCCAGCGTCGCCGCGACGATGGTGCCTCTTGCAGTGGTTGAGCGTGTCTGGATTGCTCCAAAGCAGATGGTAGCTTCGGCCGTGTTTCCTCCTTTGGGAACGCTCCCGCGCGCCTGTGGGTTGCGTGTGCGCCCTGTCGTTATGCGTAAGTCGAGAAGCGGCACGTCCCGCTCGTCGCTTCTCGTCTTTGAGGCTGATCTCTGTAAGCCTTCTGCGCTTTAATTGCTCTTTGCCGGCGCAAACATGCCTGGGCCGTCATAGTTCACGACCGTTTCCCCTTCGCCAACGCGAACGAAGACGTAGTGGACGCTGTCCCCGCCTTCCAGAATCTGGCATCGATGAATGGCTCGGCGGGGGAAGTACGCGTAGTCGCCTTTGCCGATCTCGAAGGACTGCACCCCGTTTTCGCCGTAGTCCACGCGAATGCGCCCGGACAGCATGAACATCACGCTGTCGAACTCTTCGTGGTGGTGCCATTGGCTTGGTGCATCCAACGCCGTCACGTGGCATTGGCCAACCCACAGATCCCCAACTTCCAGTGCTTTCTTGCGCACTTGGCCTGGCGTGTGCGGACCCATCTCCAACTGGTCCGCTTTGATAAAGCCAATCTCCTTGAACAGTCCGGTGCTCATCGCTCTCTTTCCTCACAGTGGTTGAACGTTCCTGCTTGCATCTGGAACATGGCAACCTTAAGCTGTTCATTCGGAGATAACTGGCCAATTTCTATCGCCAATGAGACACACCCAAGTGCCCCCCTTCGAGAGCGCCCGGCGCCCCATTGTTGGGTTCGCTTGCGACTACGGGTCGGGTACGTCATCCGGTTTTCACAATCACGCGAGAGCGCAGCTGCTGTATGCAATCTCGGGGGTCATGCGGGTGGAGACCATGGGTTCGAGTTTCATCATTCCGCCGACGACGGCCCTGTTCCTGCCCGCAGATGCCGAGCACGCCGTGAGCATGGATGGACCGGTCGCCATGCGCGAGCTTTTTCTCAGGAAGGACGCCGCGGCCAAGATCGGGACCGAGCCCAAAGTCATTGCCGTGTCCGCGTTGCTGCGCGAGGTCATTGTTGCTGCTTGCGCCGAACCTTATGAGTGGGCGCCCCGGGGCAGGGGGTACCACCTGGCGGCACTGGCTCTGGACGAGATCGCGAGGGCCACGCCGCTACCGCTTGCATTGCCATTGCCCCGCGATCCGCGACTACGCAAAGTTGTTACCGCGCTTCGAGAACGACCTGACGATGCTAGAACGTTTGAAGAGTGGGGGGAGCTGGCCAATGCTTCGAGTCGAACGTTGGCGCGGAAATTTCGCGTAGAGACAGGACTGAGTTTCCGTCAGTGGCGACAGCAAGCTCGCCTCACAGAGGCCCTAAGTGCATTGACGGTGGGTGCTCCTCCTGCGAAAGCAGCCGCGATCGCAGGGTTCCGGAGCGTGGCGGCCTTTGGTGCCGCATTTCGGGAGTTCTTTGGCCTTACGCCAGGGCAGGCGCGGCAACTCGGTACCGAGACGCGTCACATCGAAACATAGCGACACTACCGGCAAACTCACGCCATGTCCTTGCTCGAGCCCCATGCGCGGCAGGGCGCCACGCTGGAGACGCTCTCTCGCAAATCCGACACGAGCCAGGCGATCCTCTATGCGCTGATTCGGTGGGAGGAGCTCACCCGCTATTGCGACGACGGGCGCCTAGAAGGCGACAACCTACCGGTCGAGCGCGCGCTGCGTGGAGTGGCCATTGGGTCCCGAAATTACCTGTTCGCAGGCGCCGACTCCGGTGGTGAACGCGCGGCTGCCATCTACAGCCCCTGATTAACACGGCAGAACTCAATGGCATCGACCCCGAGGCGCATTCTCCTCGCTCAATATCAGAACCTTCTGGAAGTTCAACCGCGTGTAAGGAAAGGCCGATCGCTCCGTGCTGCTTGAAGAGAGAGGCAATCGGGCTGGATAGCGAGGTGCTGCGGCAGTCCTCCGCGTAGCTGCTGGTGGCGGCGGGAGTGTTGCTGCTGCCCGCTCTGCGGCGGCGCTTCGTGGCCGCCACTGTAGGAGTCTCCAACGCCGGGCAGACGTGGTTGTCTGGTCTCGACGTAGATGGGGTGCGGGGGCAGTTCATCGGTGGGCTCTGCCCTTGCTCGCTCGGCTTGTCAGCGCCACCGCTATCTCGGTATGCCGCGACAGGCAGCTCGCCGAAATTTGACCATGTGAGACGTCGGATTTTTATACAAATCAGTAGCTTGGCGGGGATGTGGCGGATGATTTACGAATAGCGGCCGACCCTCGTAGGGGACGGTCGAGGCGCTCGATACCGGACATACGAACCCATTGCAGTGCGTCGAGCACTACAAGGATGTCGGCAACGTTTTCGCAGCTGCCTGCAGGATCTTTGCCAATGCTTTTGGATTCCCAAGTCGGGCCGTTGGGCCGGCAACCGATATCGCTCCGCGGACCTGTTCTCCGCTCATCACCGGCACCGCAACGCACGTCAGGCCGTCGATCAGCTCTTCGGCATCCAGCGCATATCCTTGCTTGCGGATTTGCGCCAGTTCTGCCTGGAGCTGCTCTTTTTCAACGATCGTGTTTCGCGTGAATCGCTCCAGTCCCTGATCGCAAACTCGCGAAAGCAACTTCGCTTCTGTCGAAGCAAGCAGGACCTTGCCCACACCGGTTGCATGTAGCGGTCCGCGCCAGCCGATCTGGGAAAACATGCGAATGGGATGCGGGGAATCGACCTTCGCAAGGTAGACGACGCGATCGCCGTCGAGCGCGGCAAAGTGAGCCGTTTCCCCCGTTGCATTCACCAGGCGATGCAATAGCGGCGTCACTTGCTCGGCCAAAGCCGCCTGCGCGCCCGCACTAGCGCCACGAAAAAGCCCTGTCAGGCGAAAGCTCAGACGATATGTTTTGTCGTCCTGAATGACCCACTCCCGCTGGGCCAACGTCTTGAGCAGCCGATAAACCGTCGCCCGCGGCAGTTCAAGAGACTGTGCCATCTGACTGACGCCAAGAACGTTCTCCGAACTGGCCATCAACTCGACGAGACGGATGGCGTGGTCAACGCTATTGACTGTCGCAATCTCTCCCATCACCCCTCTCCTCAACAGTAGACGCAAAAGAACACGCGCCACTTGCCTAAGATCGGGCAAGCGCCTACCATGTTCGATACTGATACTATCATGTTCACTACTGATACACAAGGAGATAGCAATGAGTGAGTCGAACATGGAGGCGCCATGGATCGCTTCCGTCATCCAGGGAACGCCCATTCCTTTTGACCAACGCCGAACCTTGGCAAAGGTCGACGATCTGGTTGCTTCTGCCGTATCCCGAAGCGCCAGGCTGGTCGTTTTCCCGGAAGCGTTCGTGGGCGGTTATCCCAAGGGGCAAGCGTTTGGATCGTACGTTGGCGGACGCAGCGACGAGGGGAGGGACGCCTATCGCGAGTATTGGGAATCGGCGATCGACGTACCAGGGCCGTGCGTGGACGAACTTGCCGCAATTGCAGGGCGTCACGGCGTTCATATGGTGATCGGCGTGATCGAACGCGATGCGGGAACGCTCTATTGCTGTGTTCTTTTTTTCGGTCCGACCGGGGATTTCCTCGGCAAACACCGCAAGCTGATGCCGACCGGTTCCGAACGTCTTATCTGGGGTTATGGCGACGGCTCAACGATGCCCGTACTGGACACCGCACTTGGAAAACTCGGCGCCGTGATCTGCTGGGAGAACTACATGCCGATGATGCGCACCGCTATGTATGCCAAGGGAATTCAGCTCTACTGCGCCCCGACGGCCGATTCCAGGCCGAGTTGGGTCGCGTCGATGCAACACATTGCAATCGAGGGCCGATGCTATGTCCTTGCCAGCAATCAGTTTCTCCGGCGAGGCGATTTCCCTGACACCTACACAAGTCTGTTCGGGGACGATCCCGAAACGGTGGTTCAGGCTGGGGGAAGCTGCATCATCGATCCGTTTGGGCAAATTCTGGCAGGTCCAGCGTTCGGCGAAGAAGCCATTCTCACGGCAGAAATTGATCTGCGAAACATTGCACGGGGCAAGTTTGATTTCGACGTGACAGGCCACTACAGCCGCCCGGACATTTTTCGTCTGACGGTTGACGAGCGTCGTCAGGCGCCGGTGACTGTCATCCCTTCGACGCGCGAACATGACGCCAATTGAGAGGATCTGCCCAAATGATCACGAGTGAAGACATCCGCAAGGCCGCGCAGCGTATCGCCCCGTACATTCGTACCACGCCCGTCATCCGGCTCGAGGACAGTTGGTTCGACGTTCCCGGCGACACGTTCCTGAAGCTCGAATCTCTTCAGGTCACCGGCTCGTTCAAGCCACGTGGTGCGTTTAGTCGTCTGCTTAGTGAGGCGATTCCTCCTTCGGGCGTTATCGCGGCGTCTGGTGGAAACCACGGCATCGCCGTCGCCTACGCGGCGCAAAAGCTCGGCGTCCGTGCGGAGATCTATGTGCCGAGCCTTGCGACTGCGCTCAAGCGGAAGATGCTGACGGATCTCGGTGCGCAGGTCGTTGTAGCCGGCGATACCTATGTCGAGGCACTCGCGGCCAGCGAAGCGCGCGCCGCTGAAACGGGCGCTCTGAGCGTGCATGCGTTCGACCATGCCGCGACGGTAGCAGGGCAAGGAACCATTGCGATGGAACTCGAGGCGCAGCTACCAGACATCGACACCGTGCTGGTTTCCGTTGGCGGTGGCGGCTTTATTGGCGGTATCGCAGCGTGGTTTTCTGGGCGGGTAAAGGTCGTCGCTGTCGAACCGGAGCAATGTCCAACATTGAATCGCGCATTGCAGGCTCGCATGCCTGTCGACGTCGAAACGGGGGGCATTGCCGCGGACTCTCTCGGGTGCAAGCGTATCGGCAATGTGCCGTTTTCCGTTCTTCTTCCGGCCGTGAGCGATTCCGTGCTGGTGTCGGATGAGCAGATCCGCGATGCGCAGAGGGTTCTGTGGGAAAAGCTCAGGATCGCCTCGGAGCCCGGAGGCGCGACCGCTTTCGCGGCGCTGGTTTCGGGCGCTTATGTTCGCTCGCCCGGTGAGAAAATCGCCGTGATCATCTGCGGAGGCAACGCTGATCCAGCGTCGTTCGCATAAAGAGCATCCAGACGACATTGGCTTTCGCGATTTGCTGAGGGCGGCAGACGGAGACCTGCATTTCAAGCACGCGGACCAGCATTATCTGCAAATGACGGGGCTCAGATCGGCAGACCAGCCGCCAGCATCCTGTCGCGCAGCGCTGCGGCCCGCACCGGTTCGAGCGAGTTGCTGAACAACGCCTTGATCTCAGCCGGCTTGGCGTCGAACTGTTCCACCAGGCCCTTGATGCGGTAGCCGTGGCGCGTCAGTGTTGGCTCCAGATCGTCAAGCTGGCGCGACAGCACCGATTCGACCAGCGCGGCCGATACCGGTTTCTCGCCCGTGCCGTATCACTTCAAAAATTGCTTCGACCTCGACAGATGCATTGAACGGAAGCACGTTGACCCCAACAGCGCTACGCGCGTGCTGCCCCTTCTCGCCTAGCACCTTCACCAGCAGATCTGATGCCCCATTGATCACCTGAGGCTGCTGAACAAAGTCCGCAGAGCAGTTCACGAATCCGTTCAGCTTGACGCATCGAGTGATCCGCTCGGGATCGCCTTCGCAAGCAGCGACCAGGTTACGAAGCAGGTTGACCGCACTAGGCCGTGCGGAAGTAGAGCCTCCTGCCTATCGAGCGTTTCACGATTGCCGTTCCAGATGTGGTCTTGCCCCACTTTGGGTGCTCGGGGTGGCAACAAACGATCAGAGTGCGCATGGGGCACTCCCTCAATCAGGCTTCCCGGCAAAGGCTTGCCACGCCTGGCCTCGACAGACTATTGCTAAATTTCTCGCGATCCACAGAGCCAAATAGAAGGGTCCCGACAGACTTTCTGCCTCTTTTTTAAGCACAGCAACCCATTAGAAATCAATGAGTTAG
>Ga0209979_1005282_pt1 | contig 10231 bp, 7 predicted proteins | sample AnhtaG_FD_183114 | JGI IMG/M metagenome (GOLD analysis project Ga0209979, IMG submission 183114) | Deep subsurface microbial communities from Anholt, Denmark to uncover new lineages of life (NeLLi) - Anholt_01485 metaG (SPAdes) (version 2) | ecosystem: Environmental > Aquatic > Marine > Oceanic >...
AAGCACTGTAGTTTCATTCCTCAAGGAACAAGCTACTTCTATTAAAGAGGTAATATTCGTCCTTTTTGATTCCAAAACCTATGAAAGCTACAGTTCTGCCCTGCAGGAGATAATAGGAAAACAGCCCTAGTTTGAATTGGTTATAACACCCCAGCTCATTGCGTTTCTCCTTTTGTGTCTCCTCTCCCATCGAGGGGGAGGACTAAGGTGAGGGTGAAAAAGGACTCTCGCCTATTTCCTAATTAAGGGCATCCTTTCATCCAACTCAACAAACTGTTATGCCCCACTGTATGAGGCCAATAAATAACTATTAGACATATTGAGGCAACGGTGGCTGTGGATGTCACAGAACGTCATTTTGTTAGTGGCTACCTATGCCCACATATACGCCCTTGGTGAAGCTAACTAAATTTTGCCTCCTTAATACTACTAACCACTGATAATCATGCATATCATGGAGTTTGAGCTTCCTAGTTGTATAAGCAACATAATCAGCAAGTTGGACCCCAAACGAGTTATGTGACTCGACTTCTATGATTTGCTCCGGCATATACCACTCAGGCTGATTATTACTAGACCACGTGTGGGTGACCTTTGTCAATTTTTTCTGGCTAGCTACAGATTTGCTTCGCCTCTGAGAAAATAGTCGAGGTAACAAAAAGCCAGATTATTTGGTTCGCTGAAGAGTTCTTCCCCAATTAGAGTGGCATGGAACCCTGCTGAAGTTTATTTTACCGTAGAATCAAGGCGCTAGTTGTCTACAAGCTCCTCAACCTCAATCGTAACAGTTCACCACAGCTCTCGATGGACTTTACTCTTTTTATTGTCCAGTTTTAGCTATATCACGCTTAGGGAAGGTTGTGTTACTCGCTAAGTGTTACTTACAAGTTGGTTACTTCGCTATCAGCTGGCAACAGTTGGCAAGATTGACGAATCGTGGGCATTTTTCTCCTTAGGAATGTAAATAGATTGAAGGCTGCATAATATGGTAATATTCATTTGCTGTGGAGGGCAACATGGGATACGAATATGAAATTAACGAGTTAGCCAAAGAAGAATCCTGGCGCATGTTCCGGATAATAGGCGAATTGGTCGAGGGATTTGATAAACTTTCAGATATAGAGCCAGCAGTAACTATATACGGTTCGGCCCGACTCCAGCCAGATAACGAGCTTTATGCACAGACAGAAGAAATAGCGCGTCGGCTTGGAGAGATGGGCTTCTCCATTATAACTGGCGGTGGACCTGGTGTTATGGAGGCAGCCAATAAGGGTGCCCTTAAAGCTAGGACTACGTCAGTTGGATTGAATATTGAACTACCTGGGGAACAGGTTTGCAATGCCTACACCACAAAGTCAATAACATTTAGCCACTTCTTCGCCCGCAAAGTTATGCTGGTGAAGTATGCCACCGCCTTTATCATCATGCCTGGCGGGTCAGGAACACTTGACGAGTTGACTGAGGTACTAACCCTGATGCAAACCCATAAGATAAAACCTTTCCCTGTGATATTATTCGACAGCAGCTACTGGAAAGGATTTCTTGACTGGTTGCAGAGTTCCGTCTTGGCTAGAGGATTTATCTCTGAAGAAGATTTGGATTTACTCAGAGTTTGCGATGAGCCTGACACGGTAATTGAGACAGTTCAGCGATGGTATGAAAAACAAGAGGTTGTTGGCAGAAAAGCCCTAGTCAGATAACTGGATAACTATTGGGCTGGCCCTCCACTGAATAGTGCACATCGTACAACCGCACCTTGCCTTTGATTGAAAAATATCCAGCACTACTAATCCAGGATAATCTCGTCCCGGTACCTTGGCACCGATGTCTCCCAGCCAGTTCTTTCTCTCAGAAAGTTAGCGAATTGCCAGGCTGCTTCTGACTCCCCATGGATGACGAATAGATGCCTGGGTGGTCTTTGGAGAGCTGATAACCACTGGAAAAGTTCATCTCTGTCGGCATGGGCTGAAAAACCATGTATCTGAGCCACCTTTGCCCTAACACGGTACTTCTGCCCCAGTATCCTCACCTCTTTGTCACCGCCTATGATTTCTCTTCCTAGGGTACCCATCGCTTGATATCCTACGAAAAGAATCGTACTCTCCGCTCTGGAAATGTTCCTAACCAGATGATATTTTATTCTACCTCCGGTACACATGCCGGAGCCGGCGATTATCATGACAGCCCCGGTTATATAGTTTATCGCCTTTGACTGATCCACCGTCCTGACCATAGTTAAGCCTGGGAAGTTGAAGGGCGATTTCCCCTGCCGAATGAGTTCCATCATCTCCTTGTCAAACAGTTCAGGATAATGTTCGAACACCTCCGTGACGCTTACTGCCATAGGGCTGTCGACGAAGACCATAAGGTGCGGTATACGGTCTTTGATTAGCAATTCATTCAGGTAATAGAGGACTTCTTGGCACCTCTCAAGGGCAAAGCTTGGGATGAGTATATTCCCTGCAGCCTCTACAGTTGAGTTTATCACCTTGGCAAGCTCCTCGCTGATGGTTTCCTGGCTCTCATGCAGCCTGTCACCGTAGGTAGACTCCACCAGCACATAATCCGCCTCGTCGAAGAGGGTTGGGTCCCGCAGTATGGGTTTGTTCCACCGCCCAACATCCCCAGAAAAGAGAAGAATCCTTTTTTCTCCATCTTGGCTTACCGTAACCCTTATCATAGATGAGCCAAGGATATGGCCAGCATCATGGAAGGTGGCTGCAACCCCATCACCTATCTGGACCGGCTCTTCGTAGTAGATAGGGGACAATAGATGAAAACAATCTTTGGCATCATCTGTAGTGTACAGCGGGATCTCAGGATAAGGGCCTCTCCTTCCCTCCCGCTGGTGTCTTTTCCTCTTGAACTCTGCGTCTTCCTGCTGGATATTTGCCGAGTCCATGAGTATGACTTTAGCAATTTCAGAAGTGGCAGCAGTGCAGTATACATGCCCGTCAAACCCTTCACGCACTAGCTTGGGCAGTAGACCACAATGGTCCAGGTGAGCATGTGTCAGAAGCACGGCATCGATGCTGTCGGGCGGGATGAGAAACGGCTCCCAATTTCTTCCCCTAAGCTCCCTTTCCTGATAAAGCCCACAGTCTACCAAGAATCTGACGTTGTTGGCCTCTACAAGATACTGTGAGCCCGTAACGTTCTGGGCCGCACCTAGAAAGCTTAGTTTAATATGCATAGTTTGCCTCCAGGCTATGCTTGGCTCTCCATCGGGATAGATTTCAAGGCATTGCAGTACTCCATGTGTCGAAAGCTATGCCCTTAGCAGCGATGCATGGCACCACAAGTGGAATAGCTGTCCTAGCTTCATTTCCAAGTTCACCGGCCTAACACCCATTGAAGGTCTTGGCATTCAGGTTCTTCTCACTGGTTGACTCGGTAAGCAACACTGTTGGTGTATTTGGCTGCCAATGAATCTACCTTCTAAAGTTATAGCGTGATTTTAGCATTCACCCCGTTAGTAGCCAATGGGTAACACAGTTCGAGTGCGAACTGGACACATAGCTAAACATTTCATCGGAATGTTTTGGGTGCTTGAAATGTGTCATAAAGACTATTCTCGCAGATCCCCAGCTTACTGTAGCATAGCCACATAGCTATTCACAGGCACCCCGATTGAATCTGCTACAGGTTTACACTTCGCCATAAGGCAATAGAAAAACTTCCCCTGCTCCGGAAGCTCGCTCAAAGACTCATAATGTCCCATCCCTTTAGCAAATATCAGGTCCGCTGAGGCAAACTCCTGTTTGAACTGAGTTGAGGCCAAAGAAAAAACTATTCCTGGTGAAGCTACACCTGTAGTTATGACCTTCCCAAAGTCACTTTCCAAGCCAGCATGGCTAATATCCTCCAGAGTAGCATCATTCTGAACAGGTAAGGGCTTAACTACGTAGATAACATCAGCAAATTGCTTCATCTTCTTGACTAAAGGCAAGTCAAAGTAAATTTCACCAGCATTATCAGCTAAATATAAAACCTTGCTTGCGCCTTTTAGCTTCGCTTTAAATCGTTCTGAGTCATCTATGACAAAGTTCACAAGTTCCTTCATGTCCTCCCTAATGATGCTAGGTCCCCTAAAGAAATCTATAGCATTTCCTGCGGCTGCAAGCTTAAGGCAATCCCTAAAATTATCTTTGTAGCGGAGTCTCATTTCAGGGTATAGTTCTCTAGCGATTGCTATTTCTTTTTCCTTCATGGCCCAATAAGGGTCAGGATTGTGGGTTATTTCCTTTATCACCTTATGGATCTTAGTAGCAATTACAATGGATATTTCATTGCAGGAAAATTCATTATCCAGTACCCTCGTAGCTTCTTCCGTTGCTTTCTGCTTCAGCAAGGTATTATCAGTTGCCAGGTTAGTAGCCTGGCGAATTAATCCTCGCAAGCAATCATAGCATTCCAAAGCAAGTTTCATTCCGTTCCCTTAGCTCAAATTTGAGTAGCTTATATTACTATATTATAATACAAGCAAGTTGTAAGCTATGCTGGATAAATTAGAATTAATAGAAAAACGCTATGAGGAGCTAAGTCAGCTCATGGCTCAGCCAGAGGTAGTTGCTGACCCCCAACGACTACAGCAACTAACCAAAGAAAAGGCTAACGTCGAGGGCATCGTCACTATATACCAACAATACAAGGCAAACTCTAAAGAACTAGCTGAAATGGAGGCTCTGCGCAACGATACTGGAGAAGCAGACATGACAGCCCTTATCAAAGAAGAAGTAGGTAAGCTCAAACAACGTCAGGATGACCTTCTCCAGCAACTTAAACTGTCCTTATTACCCAAAGACCCCAACGCTAATAGGGATGTTATCTTTGAAATAAGGGCTGGTACCGGTGGTGAAGAGGCAGGCCTTTTTGCTGCCGACCTATTCCGTATGTATAGTCGCTACGCCCAAAGTAAAGGTTGGGAAGCAAACATTATCAATAGCAACCGGAGTGAAATCGGAGGCTTCAAGGAAGTAATATTCGAGGTTAAAGGGATAGGCGTCTTTAACCAACTCAAGTATGAGCGTGGTGTGCATCGAGTGCAAAGAGTCCCCGCCACTGAAGTTTCAGGACGAATTCATACCTCAACAGCCACTGTAGCTGTTTTGCCCGCGGTAGAGGAAATTGAACTTAATATCAATCCAGATGAGCTAAAGCTAGAGTTTTTCCATAGTCGAGGAGCTGGGGGGCAGAATGTAAATAAATTATCCACAGCAGTTCGTATTACACACCTGCCTACAGGCATAGTAGCTACTTGCCAAGATGAACGCTCCCAACTAAGGAACAGAGTGAAAGCCATGGCGCTGCTCAGGGCTAGACTATTCGATATAGAACAGCGTAAGCAATCTGAAAGCATGGATAGAGAACGACGAATTCAGGTAGGCACAGGCCAGCGAGCAGAAAAGATACGCACCTATAACTTCCCTCAAAATCGTGTTACTGACCACCACATTAATTCAACTTTCCATAACCTAACCCAAATTTTGGATGGGGGACTGGATGAAATCCTTGAAGCCTTATCTGCTAAAGAGCAAGTTAGGCAATTAGAAGCAACCCTTTCATGATTTCAAGCGAAGCTCTACATTTAGCTAGACACATGTTATCTGCAGCAAAGATTGATGATGCTGCCATTGAAGCTGAGCTTTTACTATGCCATGTCTTGGGAATATCAAAAATACAGCTATATAGTGAACCAGGGCGATTATTAGACACAGCAGAGACAGAAGACCTACAGGGTCTTGTCCAGTGTCGCCTTCTCCACAAGCCAACCGCTTACATCTTAAAAAGCTGCCAATTCTACGGCATCGACTTTTACGTTGACCATCGTACTCTTATTCCCAGGCCGGAGACGGAGCTTTTAGTAGAGAAAACTATTGAGTTTGCTCACTGTTGCTTTTCCTCAGAAAACCAGTTTGTTATAGCCGATATTGGCACTGGCAGTGGAGCCATTGCTGTTAGCCTTGCCCTGACACTCCCCAAAGCCAGAATTTATGCTACAGACATTTGTTTTTCAGCCTTACAAGTGGCTGAAATAAATTGCCAGAGGTACAAGGTTGATAATCGTGTGAAACTCCTCCAAGGCAATTTGCTTGAGCCACTGCCTGAACCTGTAAATGTAATAGTGGCTAACCTTCCCTATATCAAAATTTGTGAACTGGGATGGCTAAGCCCAGAAATAATAAATTTCGAGCCAATAATAGCTTTAGCTGGTGGAGAGAATGGTCTAGATAAGATACACTGCCTACTTGATCAAACTTCAGGGAAAATTCGCCCTGGAGGATGCTTATTCCTGGAAGTGGGTCAATACCAGGATAGGGTAATAAGCTCGATGGTAAATAGTCATTTCTCACAAGCTAATATTGAATTAATTCCTGATTTAAGCGGTATTAATAGGGTAGTAAAGGTTATGTTATAAAAAAGCCGATGATGTGAGGACCAACTTTCGTGTTTAATCTACTAATTCTTCAATGCGTTTAATGTCTATTGCCTTACCTGTATCCTCATCCACCTCGACTAAAATGGCATTAAAGCTAACCCTGCCTTTCCCTACTGATAGACGACTAGGTATCTGGGTAAGAAAGCGACTAATTACAGAATCAGCCTCATCCCCAATGACCGAGTCCATGGGGCCAACCATGCCTATATCAGTAACGTAAGCAGTGCCTCTGGGTAATATATGAGCATCAATAGTGCCTATATGAGTATGTGTGCCGAGCAGAGCGCTAACCCGCCCATCTAGATACCAGCCCATTGCCACTTTTTCCGAGGTTGCTTCAGCATGAAAGTCAACGACAATAACATTTGTTTTATCTTTAAACTCAGCCAACAATTTGTCCATAGCTCGGAAGGGACAATCAAAATTGCCCATGAAAGTGCGCCCTATAAGGTTGGCAACTAGGATATTATCCCGGAGCAGATAACCACGGCCAGGAGTGACAGGCGGATAGTTCAACGGGCGGAGAAGGGGGAAGGTACCATCCAGACAAGGGAGGAGTTCCTTATGAGTCCAGATGTGATTGCCTGAGGTTATTACATCAATGCCAGAATCAAAAAGCTCCTGTGCTGTACTTGGAGTCAGGCCTAAACCACCAGCAGCATTTTCACCATTGCCTATTACTAAATCAGTCTCGTGTTCATGACGCAAACTAGGTAGCAATTTCTTCACAGCTTTCCTACCAGGCTTGCCAATAATGTCGCCTATTACTAATATCTTCAATACCTTGTCCTAGCCATCTTACTTAGCATAATCCACAGCCGTAGTCTCTCGCACCACCACTACTTTTATTTGACCAGGATAGGTCAAGCTTTCCTCTATTTTTTTAGAGATGTCCCGCGCTAGTCTAAGGGCTGCCAAGTCATCGATCTCCTTAGGTTTCACTAAAATACGCACTTCCCGCCCAGCCTGAATAGCAAAGGCTTTTTCTACTCCAGGGAAATTACTAGCTATATCCTCCAATTCCTCAATCCGCTTTAGATATTGCTGCAAAGATTCACGTCTAGCACCAGGGCGTGAAGCACTTATAGCATCGGCAGCAGCAACAATAAAGCCCATAACACTGGTTGTCGAAGTTTCACCATGGTGCTCAGCAACAGCCTGAGTTACTTCAGCAGATTTATCCCACTGTCTAACCAAATCAGCGCCTATCAAGGCATGAGAACCTTCCACCTCGTAGTCTACTGCCTTCCCAATATCATGAAGCAATCCAGCTTTTCTGGCTACATTAGCATCTGCCCCAATCTCTCCAGCCAGCATACCGGCTAGATGAGAAACCTCGAGGCTATGAAGTAAAACATTCTGCCCATAGCTAGTGCGGAATTTAAGTTGACCAAGTAACTTAATCAACTCTGGGTGTAACCTTGCCACTCCAGTCTCATAAGCGGCCTGTTCACCTTCATTGCGAATTGTAACCTCAACTTCAGCCTTAGTTTTTCCCACTATCTCCTCAATTCGGGCCGGATGAATGCGACCATCAAGAATAAGTTTATTCAGAGCAACGCGGGCTATCTCACGCCTTACTGAGTCAAAACTGGAAATGGTAACCGTTCCCGGAGTATCATCAATGATGAGATCAACGCCAGTAGCTTGCTCCAAAGCTCGAATATTACGTCCCTCACGACCAATAAGCCGCCCCTTCATCTCATCGCTGGGCAAAGAAATGGTAGATACCGTGGTCTCCGAAACAACATCAGTGGTACACCTCTGAATAGCTGTAGCTAAAATGCGTTGAGCTTCTCTATCAGCGTTTTCCTTTATTTGAGCTTCCCATATTCGGACCTGCCGTGAGGCTTCCTCCTTAACTTCTTGCTCTAAATCTTGGAGCAGAAATTGTTTTGCCTCATCGCTAGATATACCAGATAAAGACTCGAGACGTGCCAGTTGCTCCTTCTTTACTTCCTCGAGCTCGGCCTTTGTTCTTTCAATTTCCCTTTTCTTGCTATCCAGATCATGCTCACGCCGTTCTATAGAACTTAATTTCCGTTCTAGCGCTTCTTCCTTTTGATCCAGACGCCTTTCTAAGCGCTGTGATTGGAGGCGATATTCCCTACTCTCCGCTTCAGCAGCATTCCTAACCCTGGCAGCCTCATGCTTAGCCTCGAGGAGCATCTCCTTATGCTTAGCTGTGGCTTCATCCAACAACCTCCGTGCTTCTTTCCTGGTACTTCGAATCTGCTGATTGGCTACTAACTGCCTGATAAAGTAACCAACAAGACCGCCTAAGACAAGAGCAAGGCCAACTAAAATATTTATATATCCTTCCATCTTCGCTCTTCACTTTACTAAAGCAGTACATTTTATTTACCTGAGTTAATACTAATCTTTTCATGGGCTGGAGTCAACTTCCATAATGATTTTAATAGAGCCTAATAGGGTGGAAATACGGCAAATCAGAAAAAAGAAAGACTAACAAAAACTCTGCGGCAACTTATAGTACCACAACCACCACTTTTAACAACTGAACAGTGGAAGGAAGGAAAAAATCATAGTTAGCGACGGACCTTTGGCCCGTCGACCGACCTAGGAATCACAAGGCTATCATGCCTTTCGACTCCCTAGAAAGGAGGTGATTCAGCCGCACGTTCCCGTACGGCTGCCTTGTTACGACTTCGTCACAGTTATCAGCTCCACCCTCGGCAACTGCCTCTTACTAAAAGTAAGTTAGCTTGTCGACTTCAGGCGTTTCCGACTCCCATGGCGTGACGGGCGGTGTGTACAAGGCCCGAGAACGTATTCACCGCAATATAGCTGACTTGCAGTTACTAGCAGCTCCGACTTCATGCAGGCGATTTCAGCCTGCAATCCGAACTGAGGATGATTTTTGGGGATTAGCTCCAGATCGCTCTTTGGCAACCCTCTGTATCACCCATTGTAGCGTGTGTGTAGCCCAAGGCATAAAGGCCATGCTGACTTGACGTCATCCTCACCTTCCTCCTTGCTGTACAAGGCAGTCTCCTATGAGAATTTAACATAGGACAAGGGTTGCGCTCGTTGTGGGACTTAACCCAACACCTCACGGCACGAGCTGACGACAGCCATGCAGCACCTGTGTCAGTTCCTGACTGGATACAGGTGGTCCTCCTTTCGGACTCCTACTTCTGACATGTCAAGCCCTGGTAAGGTTCTTCGTGTATCATCGAATTAAACCACACGCTCCGCTGCTTGTGCGGGCCCCCGTCAATTCCTTTGAGTTTTAGCCTTGCGGCCGTACTCCCCAGGCGGGACACTTAAAGCGTTAGCTTCGACACGGAAAGGGTCGATACTTCCCATATCTAGTGTCCACCGTTTACGGCGTGGACTATGCGGGTATCTAATCCGCTTCGCTCCCCACGCTTTCGAGCCTCAGTGTCAGGAACAACCTAGGAAATCGCCTTCGCCACTGGTGTTCTTCCCAATATCAACGCATTTCACCGCTACACTGGGAATTCCATTTCCTTCTGCTGCCCTCAAGTTCCACAGTATCAAATGACGTCTCCTGGTTGAGCCAGAAGATTTCACACCTGACTTAAGGAACCACCTACACTCCCTTTACGCCCAGTAAATCCGAATAACGTTCGCCTCCTACGTATTACCGCGGCTGCTGGCACGTAGTTAGCCGAGACTTATTCCTCGAGTACCGTCAAAATTCTTCCTCGAGAAAAGAGGTTTACAACCCGAAGGCCTTCTTCCCTCACGCGGTGTCGCTGGGTCAGGCTTTCGCCCATTGCCCAATATTCCTTGCTGCTGCCTCCC
>Ga0209979_1005283_pt1 | contig 10231 bp, 13 predicted proteins | sample AnhtaG_FD_183114 | JGI IMG/M metagenome (GOLD analysis project Ga0209979, IMG submission 183114) | Deep subsurface microbial communities from Anholt, Denmark to uncover new lineages of life (NeLLi) - Anholt_01485 metaG (SPAdes) (version 2) | ecosystem: Environmental > Aquatic > Marine > Oceanic...
ACTAGTGTTCTGGGTTATTAATGTGTGGTTTCACAGCTACGTAAGTTGAGGACGTGGGACCGAAGACATCAAAAACTATTCCAACGTGTTTGAGATTTTCATTCACATCCTCTAGGGATTACATAGTGTAAATTTTGGGTTTGGGGGTTAAATTTTAAGCCTTGCGTATTTGGTTCTAAAATTAGCTTTGAAAAAATGAGAAACTAGGCGACCATATAATAGGTGACTTCACCAATAGTTTCTTTGACTGTTTTTGCTTTAACGCTTCCCTCTCTCACCAAAGTTTCTAAGGCATTTTGAATAGTCAAAATATTAGCTATTTTAGCCAGAATGTCCCAAAAACCAGACCCCGTCTTGTATCCTAAGCCGTTGTGTATTTCGTCAGCGCTGAAACCCTTATCTCGGTTGGTCTTCAAGAATGCTAAAATTCGTGCTTCAATGGTTTCCCACTTTCTACCCGCATTCCATTCATCCTTACCTACTGGCATAATTTGTCCCTCTACTTTATACCAGAAGCTCAACCTAGGATTTAAGATTTTAATACAAACAAAAAAAGAGGGGAGTTATGCGGGAGAAAAGTGGAGAAGTCTTATAGTCATCATGAACATCTGGATTCTCTAAACCCTTGTTGATGGTCAAAAGTTTTATAATATTTAATGAACTTGAGCATATATTTGGGTTAAGAATGGCTAACAATGAAAAAGGAAAATCCTACCCAGTTAATCGGTGGGTCAACTCAATAATTTTGGGTATTTTCTTGTTTGTTCGTTTTGGAGTTGATCTACTACTCGGTTGGCAGATAGATGCCACTTTCTATATCGTTTGGATCACTCTCTTTGTTGCAGTTTCAATTCTTGTTAACTATTTTTTGTATTTACGCTGGAAGAAATCTGGAAAAACAGCCTATGGAACTTAGTTCCATCATCTTTTTTAAGCAACTTTTGACGTATCAATTATTGGAGAAAGTAGAAATCAGAAGTTAGATTTCGGATTGCGGGAGAAGTCGCCACAAAAGGGAACATTTCGGCGAAAGTATCCTCTATGGTGCAAATGTTTCCACTTTCTCGGTCTTTAACTATGAAGTTTCCGTTATCGTCTTTCTTGATAACTTCTAGCCTACTTTCTTTTTCTGTAGATTTTGATTCCATCTCTTTCGGTGACATACTCGAAACCTGCCTTTAACAGCTCCTCATCACGTTCTAAACTTTTAGATGTTGCGGTATGGTATTCGTCGCTTTCAAAGTTTACTAGGTGCGTGTAAGTGAGTGTAGATGTTATGCTCTTGTGTCCTAGCTTTTCTTTGACGTGTAAGATGTCTTTTGTTTTTCCTTTTCTCACCAGAAAACTGTAACATTAGATATTCTCTTAAACAATCAAAGAAGGGATTAGATTAACCCAGAAAAAGAGGCTTATGCGGGAGATGTCTCCAGTTTCTGTGGTAATAGAGTTTACCTAGGTAAAACCCGCATTATTTTGAAAATAGCGTCTAGAAATAACTGTGCGAGAATTATTCAAAACACTTTTTTTATTTCATCCAAGGAAAGAATAGCTACATCGTTTTCTTCTAGAATTCTTTCAGCTTTATCTAAATCGTCGACTCGTAGGACCAAAGCAAACTTTCCATCTATACGCACAGCGGATGAATAAGCATACTCGATGTTCAAATCGTTATCTCCCAGAATTTTTGCTATTCTGGAGACCTTATCTTTCTCCGTTGTTAGAATAACTGTTACTTCAATATTCTTTTTTGATTTGGCAAGATTAAAATTTGCATCTTCCAAAATTTTTGTAGCTCTTCCAGCATCTTCGGTTATCATCCTAATTAACCCAAATTCACCAGCATCAGCAATTGACAAAGCGAATATCTTAATTTTAAACCTGTCAAGATAAGTAATTAACTCAGATAGCGAGCCAGGCCTATTATCTAAGAAGACACTTACTTGCTGTATAGCCATATTCTTTACCCAAACTCAAGTAGATTCAAACAATATTTATATCTTCACATACCTAACATTTCATTCCTCAAATCGGAGACAGTGAAATTGCTCAAATGTATTGGAGTCTCAAAAGAATTTGGAGGCCTTAAAGCATTAAAAAAGGTTGATTTCACAGTCAACGAAAATGAAATCGCCGGGCTTGTAGGCCCTAATGGCTCTGGGAAATCAACACTGTTGAACGTTATCAGTGGAGTTTACAAGCCTGACTCAGGTAAAGTTTTGTTCATGAATGAGGACATCTCGAAACTCCCGCCTTACTTAATCTGCTCTAAAGGAATAACAAAAACTTCTCAATCTGTACAATCCTTCCCAGATATGACTACCCTTGAAAATGTGCTTGCAGGTGTGCTTTTTGGCAGAAAAGAAGTAAAAGAGCAAGACCCCCCAGACAAAGCTAAGGAACTCTTGGAGTTTGTGGGCTTAGATCAAGAAAAATTCAACATTCCCGCAAGGAATTTGAATGTGGTAGAATTGAGGCGCGTTCAGCTAGCAAGAGCCTTGGCCACAGCACCTAAACTGCTTCTCTTGGATGAGATTCTCACTGGTTTGACACCAAAAGAAAGTGATGAAGCTATTGCCTTGGTAAAACTCATTAGAAAACAGGGAGTAACCATACTCATCGTTGAACACGTAATGAAAGTAATTATGGGTCTATGTGATCGAGTAACCGTCCTGCATCATGGTGAGAAAATCTGTGAAGGAACACCTGAAAAAGTATGTAATGACGAGAATGTAGTGAAAGTGTACCTGGGTAAGAAATTTTCATTTTATGAGGATTGAAGATGCTAGAAGTTGAAAACGTTTCTGCAGCCTATGGTCTGATCCAAATACTCTGGGATGTATCCTTCAAAATTAGAGAAAAAGAAATAGTTAGCATAATCGGTCCTAATGGCGCAGGCAAAACCACGCTGGTGAAAACTATTATGGGGTTGTTACCTGCAAAAAATGGAACTATCCGTTTTAAAGGCGAAAACATTGAAAAGTTGCCCACATATGAAATCGTTAAGAAAGGAGTAACCTTGATTCCTGAAGGCAGAGAAATTTTCCCGAGAATGACGGTTGAAGAGAATATGCTTTTAGGCGCTTACACAATAAATGACAAAAACGCAGTCAAGGAATCAAAGGAAAGAATTTACCAAATATTCCCTGTCCTGAAAAAGAAAGAAAAAGCTCTAGCTCAGACCTTGAGCGGAGGAGAACAACAGATGCTAGTCATATGCAGAAGTCTGATGTCAAATCCTGAACTCTTGATACTGGATGAACCTTCGTTAGGTCTAGCACCCATAATCGTAGGAAAAGTACTGGATACCTTGCGTAAAATAAACGAAGAAGGGGTCACCATCCTTCTGGTTGAGCAGAACATCCGTGACTCTTTGAATATTGCCGACAGAGGCTACGTTATTGAAGAAGGCAAAATTATTATAGAAGGCAAAGGAAGAGAACTGCTATCTAATGACCATATAAAAGAAGTATATTTAGGCATTTGATGGAGACTTTTTTATGGCCGATATATACTGGAACAAAAAATTCGAAACCGCAACAACAGACGAACTCAGGAAACATCAACTTCAGCTACTCAAAGAAAAAGTAAAGTTTTGTTACGACAACACTGCATTTTACAGAAACAGATTCAAAAGTGCAGGAATATCACCCAGCGATATAAAGACACTCGAAGACGCTCAAAAAATTCCTTTCACAGTAAAGGACGATCTAAGAGACAACTATCCATTCGGAATGCTCGCAGTTCATCTTGATAATATTGTTGAAATACATGCATCAAGTGGAACAACTGGAAATCCTATAGTTGGAGCATACACCACAAACGACATGGATGTTTGGGCGGAATTAATGGCGCGATCACTCTACGCCACAGGTGTCAGAAGACAGGATGTAATTCACAACGCTTATGGCTATGGCTTATTCACAGGGGGCCTCGGATTCCATTATGGCGCCCAGAAAATCGGATCAACAATCATTCCCGTAAGCGGCGGAATGACCCAGCGACAAATAAAACTCATGAAAGATTTAGGTTCAACAGTTTTATGTTGCACACCAAGCTATGCAATTTACCTCGCTGAAGCAATGAATAAAGAGGGCGTTGATCCTCGAAAGGATCTCAAACTAAAGATAGGCAATTTTGGGGCAGAACCGTGGTCAGAGCGAATAAGAGAAAGGATTGAGAAGGAACTAGGAATTGAAGCTTTTGACATATATGGATTAACTGAATTGTGCGGTCCAGGCGTTTCGGTGGAATGCAATAAACATAACGGACTGCATATTTGGGAGGACCACTTTCTCGTCGAGACCATTGATCCGAAAACTGGCGACGTATTATCCGCTGGAGAAGAAGGCGAGCTGGTCTTTACGCCTCTCACAAAAACAGGTTTACCCCTTCTGAGATTTAGAACGAGAGACATATCAGTTATTGAAACTGAAAAATGCGATTGTGGCAGAACCCATTCCAGAATGATGAGAATAAGAGGAAGATCCGACGATATGCTGATCATACGAGGCGTTAATGTATTTCCCTCACAGATCGAATACGTCATAATGGGCTTTCCAGAATTAGCCGCACAATATCAAATAATTCTTGACAGACCAGAGGCACTGGATGTCTTCACCATAAAAGCAGAATTAACAGAGCAAACTTCAAAGAGCACCCAAGAGGAGTTGAATGTATTAAAGCGTAGAATCAGGCAGAAGGTAAACAACATAACTGGTCTTTCACCGATTATCGAACTAGTAAAACCTGGCGAAATTCCTAGGACCGAGGGAAAAGCAAAAAGGGTCTTGGATCTGCGTTCAGGCAAGATTTGAAGGCTTTATCGGCATGAATGCAAAGATTGCAATTGACAAACCTGGCAGTTTCCTGTTGCTCAATGGAGACGAGGCTGTCGCAAGAGGGGCTGTAGAAGCCGGAGTCAAGGTAGCATCTTCATACCCTGGAACTCCTGCCACGGAGATTCTGGAAACCATAGCGGACGCAGCCAAGAATTTTGGGATATACGCTGAATGGAGCATAAATGAAATAGTGGCCTTGGAAGTGGCTGCAGGTGCATCAATGGCAGGCGAAAGAGCTATCGTTTCGATGAAGCATGTTGGTTTAAATGTAGCCTCTGACGCTGCGATGACGCTGGCTTATACGGGTGTTGTTGGTGGGTTGGTCATTGCTGTCTGCGACGATCCGGCCATGTACAGCAGCCAGAACGAACAAGACACACGATATTTTGCTGTGCACTCAGATATTCCTCTTCTGGATGCAGCCAATCCTCAAGAAGCGTTAGATATGACTCGAGAGGCCTTCAAAATAAGCGAGAGATTGCGGTTGCCCGTGATCGTTCGTCTAACTACTCGGGTGGCTCACGGGAAAGCAAGAGTAAAGATTAACGAGATTGTTAAGAGTTCTCGAAAAGCCGAGTTTGATAAGAATGCTTCAAGATGGGTTATGGTTCCCTCTAATGCTATTAGGCAGCATAGAGTCCTTAAGGAAAGACTGCAAAAGGCAACAGAACTTGTAAACCGCTCAAAGTTCAATGTGATTGAGGACAATAGAAAAGAAATTGGGATTGTAGGTAGCGGGATAGGTTATTACTATGCAAGGTCTGTATTGGACACAGGTCAATTCTCTTGGCTGAAATTGGGCTTCATATATCCCTTTCCTATGGAATTATTCAAGAGTTTTTGTTACTGTGAAAAAGTAACGGTCTTTGCTTTCCTCCTAGCTGTTATGGCAGTCGTAGTTGTGTCAATAGGAGATTGATTAGACCTGCGAAAGTTGCTAATCTTGCCGATAAGCCGAGTTTCGAACAGGAAAATGATGGAAAGGTAGATGAACATCCAAGCTATGAAGAAGAATTCTCCGTAGAACTCGTGGAAGGTCGTGGCTAACGAAGCTCCCCAGTTGACTCCAGCTACAAGAATCGCTACAATTCTAAGGATGTTGACAAAAAATGTTCCAGCAGCTCCTACGGCAACGTAGATTATCTTTCGCATTCGGGATATGCTGGTGCCCCTGAGGAACAGCATGATCATAAAAGAGTATAGGAAGAGGCTGTGGCTTCCTGCGCAAGACCAAGATACAATGGCGCGATAGGTTTTCTCGTTTGCTCCGGTGACAATGAGACCTAGGCCGTCTGCGCCTCCCGAGAATGTTCGAGTGCCGTAACCCAAAAAATTCAATATGTAAGTGGCTCCTGATACCGTGACGGGAACAAAGGATTGCAGAATCGTGAAGGTTCCGTAGGGATAGAATGTGTCGATCATGTAGAAGACGCCGACGCCTCCGATAAAGAATGAGGCTACAGCGAAGCTCTCGAGTCCCCGAACTCCATACAGAAGCCAAATTGATGTCACAAAGAAAATTGTGAAGAGTATATACTCAAAGGAGAAAGGCCAAGAATGCGTCAAGTACCATTCGCCAAATTGTTCAGCGGGCACGCCAACGGCTTTTCCCAGCTCCAGAATTACATCATTCAAACCGAAGTTTAGCCCAACTGCATATGCTGTTGGCAGAAGCAGGATTACTGCAGTTAACACTGTTTTTTTGGTCCAAAATGTGGGGTGTTCTTCTTTGAGGTTTTTCCATCCGAGGATTGCTTCCAAGAAAAGCAGCCAGAGAAAGAGAAGGTATGGCGCTCTGCCTTTCCATAGGTAATTGAAGGAGCCAGAGTCTATGACGTAAAGAATTATTAGTGGCACAACGAAAGCTGCGAAACCGAGAACAGTCTTCAAAAGAAAGGAACGGTCGATTCCGGAGAGAAGCCTCTTTATCTGTTCTTTTGAAGGGATTATCATGATGGTTGCGCCTTACCGAACATACGTATAGGTACCTGCGTAGAGAATACCCTTATTCCGTTCACAGTAAAATAATTATTTGTTCCGTGAATGCTAACAAACTCATTCTTTATGTTTTCTGCAGAATCTTTCTGTTCCTTAAACTTGAGGGATATCGAGTAAATCATTCGTGTGTTCAAGGAAGCCAACTAGCTTCAGTATCCTAAGTTATGCATTAATTTTTATCTCTGTTTAAACACTAATTATTATGCCGGATGACGAAAAGGCATTAGTTTGACGCTTCAGGATGACATCTCAGAGTTACTCCGACGGCACTCTTCAATTAGATGTCTCTGTATTGTAGCATCGTCCACATCAGAACTACGCCTGTGAGAGATTGCAATCCGACAAAACCGAAGTTTAGCGGAAATTGAGTTACCGCAAATACCCAGATGGAAAAGACTATCCACATAACCGCGAGCCACATCAACATAATCTTGTTTGTAACTTTCATCTCTCATCTTTTGTCACATTGCCTTCATTGAATACAAAAAGACTATGAACAGAGAATACTAACCCTGAATATTGATTACAAAAAGGTAGAAAAAGGCTTTTACGGAAACCCCGAAAACAGGTTTCCGTGGTATGTAGGTGATGTTAGGCTAGTTTTTTTGCGATTTCATAAGCGACTTTGTAATCTACTATGCCTTTTGGAGACTCCACTGCTTGCTTGAACATCTCGGCTTCAATCTGGATTTTAAGGGGGCCTATCGCTAGGGCGCCTATACCAAATTTGCCGGGCAGAAATTCTTTATGCTTATGCGTGGATTTCAATCCTTCAATACCTAAAGGCGGCACAGCGTTGATGTCTCCAAGCACCTTACATTGTTTTCCATAGTCCCTAAGTATGTTCAGAGGCAAAAGTTGAATGCCCGCAGCACCAGCAGCCAAAATCACATCAGCCTTTTTTATGGCTTCACCTATCTCGTCAGGAGCAGCTGCTTGCGCACCACAAACTTTTGTTGTACCAAGCTCCGTGTTGATTTTGCTTGCAACAGCCGTCGCCCTCTGTAGTTTACGTGAGGTGAGGACAACGTTGCCTCCCTCCATAGCGTATAAACGAGCGGCAACTTGTCCGACAGGTCCGGTGCCCGCTAGAATTGTTGCGTTTTTTCCTTTGAAATCGCCGAATCCTTTTTCTTTGAAGAGTTTTAGGGTTTTCGCTACTGCAGCTGACGCGGTTGTGTATGCGCCTCTGGGGTCTATTATAACGGACAGTTCGAATGGTGGGAACAGGGATTTCTTTGTGACTTCTAGAATTCCAAGGGCTTTTTCAACATCTTGACCTCCTATGAAAATCTTAGTGTGCTTGGCTCCTCCAGGTCCTCTGGGAAACATGGCATCTTGGATTATTCGTTTTGCGTCGCGGATGGTAACGTCGCTGTAGTGGAGGATCTGTGCTTCTGGAAATAGGTCGATGGCGATCAGGATGTCGAATGGGCTTGCGTGTTTGTCTGTGTCCAGAAATATTATCACTTTTTTTCGATTCGTTTTGGGTGAAGAGATATTCGACAAGGTTTATTACCTCATAAAGTTTTGTTAATGATATTTTGTAGAGTGCGATTTATGTCTTTTGTATTTATGAGTACAGATTAAGTAAATATGTATTTGCAAATAAATATACGTTATTACTAGTATATAAGACATTACGACAAAGTATATACTAATCACTGCTTAACAATATTTCAGGTGAGAATATTGAAAGAACTATTATTCATGTTTGACACCAGCAGAAGAGCAAGCCCCTTCGACCTAACAATGGCACACGACGCTGGCTTCGACGCAGTGATCCCCTACGAAAACGTAACCCCACGGGATGCCACAAGTCTCACACAAGACGCCATGTTCTCTAGAAGCCCCAAAGCCTTCAAACACACCTGCTTCTTCATCAACGGCAGAGACGTCAAAAAAGCCGAAGAAACCTTAAAGGCCGTCAAGCAAGCCATGTTTCCTCCCTTCGAAACCAATGTAATCATCGATCCAAGCGGAGCCTACACCACAGCCGTTGCATTAATTGCCAAAATTGAAGACGCTATGAACTCGCATGGACTCGGAGGCTTAACCGGCAAAAACTATGCTGTACTCGGAACTGGACCTGTGGGAATCACAGTGGCAGAGATTCTGACGAGCCTTGACTGCGTAGTGACTGTTGCTGAACCAAATCCCATGCTGAATTCAGACTATTTGCTTCAACATGAGGCTTTCAGAGGGGTCTTAGAGAGACACGGCGCTTACTTACACGGCGTTTCTGCACCGACCCAAGCTGAAAAACTTAAAATCTTGAAGCAAGCCGATGTGATATTCACTGTTGCAGCTCGAGGAGTAAGGATAATCGAGAAAGAGATAATTAACAAGTTAAAACCAACCAAAGTGCTGATTGATACCAACGCTGTTCCACCCCTCGGAATAGAAGGCCTAGAACTCAATGACTACATGAAAGAGCTAGCACCTAAAATCTACGGCATCGGAGCCCTCATCATCGGCGATCTAAAATATAAGCTGCAGAAAGAGCTTCTGAAGGAAGCCTACGAAACCCAAACCAAAAAAGTGTACGACTACAAATATGCCTTATTCAAGGCTAGAGACATGCTTCGAGAAACTGCTGTGCTCAAGATAACTCAGAAACAACGTTAAGCAATAGAACATTCAAAACCGTGTTGCCCAGTTGGGCACATTTTTCTCTCTTTTTAACCTTTTTGGATTTCTTCGTTTTAAGTAGCAACTACTGGTTTTGGTTTGTACGCGTGGTCAATGGTGATCTCAGCTATATCTGTCGCATACTCGGCGATTCTTTTTATGCTGTCTCGTATTATACACAGCATGCACACTGTCAAAGCCTCTGTCACGCTGATGGTGCTGAGAGCGAGTTTCTGATTCATCATTTCTATTTTCTCTAGCCGTTCTATCACATCATTCGAAGCGGCTATATCTCTTGTAAAGTAGGCTCTAATAGCCTCGTTGTACATTTCAAAGGCTTGATTGCCAAAATTTATGAGGGATTCCAGTATAGATTGCGATAACCACAGCCCTCTTCCAGATGCCATTATCACATTTTTTGCAATGGTTACTGCATGGTCGGCAACGTATTCGATTCGGTGAACAAGTGTTTGGTAATCTAGACAGTCGATAGGCTCAAGGCCCAGTTTTAGTGCCAGATCGGGATTCAGAATTGCACCCCGAAGTAACCGCAGGAGGAAGAAGGCGAGATTATCAACATCGTTGTCAAGTCCGTGCACAACCCTCGCCAACTCTACGTCTTGATTTCGAAGAGATTGCAACGCATCTTGGTACATAGAATTAGTGACTACATGCATTCGGCGAATCGTCGTCTCGATTGGCGCCTTGGATTCGTCTATAAATATTTGGATAAAGATCCTTCTGGCATCCGATTCTAAGATTCT
>Ga0209979_1005284_pt1 | contig 10230 bp, 9 predicted proteins | sample AnhtaG_FD_183114 | JGI IMG/M metagenome (GOLD analysis project Ga0209979, IMG submission 183114) | Deep subsurface microbial communities from Anholt, Denmark to uncover new lineages of life (NeLLi) - Anholt_01485 metaG (SPAdes) (version 2) | ecosystem: Environmental > Aquatic > Marine > Oceanic >...
CCGCCAATTTGGTTAGCTAATTTGTTTCTAATTATTGGTTCCATTCTTTGTGTTGTCAGTTCTATTATTTATCTTACTGGATCTCGGAATTTATCTCAACCAATAGAAACAAGTGAAAACGAACAAGTTTCTATCCCATCGGAGTCAAATGTTCCTCTTACTTGTCCTAAATGTGGTATCAAGCTAAAAATCGTTCCTATATGCCAGAAATGCGGTTATGCATTTGATAAATGAAGAATTATTGATACTTTCGAAGTAAACTTTCAATTTGATCATATATTAAACTCGGGTCATTAAAACCAGTTTGAATTTTAAATTCTGTTGTTTCGGTCTCAAATTTAATCATATAAGAGAATTCTTTTTTTGTCTTTTTTATATCAAACGCGTTAACGACTGGTAATGTATAGCCCCATTCACCTGTTTGAAAATCAGATAAATCTTTTGAAAGAGTACTTGCGATTTTGTCGCGAATAGCTTTACGCTGTGAATCGATAGCCCCTTTAATACCAGCTCCAATTAATAGCAGTAACATTGAGCGTGGTAGAAATGCTAAAGGACCCATATTCACTTGAACTGACAAACCAATTAAAATCATTCTAAAATTTGTTAAATATAACCACCCTCCTACACGAAGTGGTAAAACTTGCGCGGGAAATTGACATACGATTTTCTCCCCTTCAAAGAGACAGTAATTCTCAAGGATGTACAAATTCATTTCATTGAGAAACTTAGCATATGATTTTGATATCCCCCACTTTTCAATTATCTCGGTATAGAGTTTTGGATAGATTTTCGTCATAAAAAATTCAGAATCCAATTGAGTAAGCTTTCCAATCATATCACATAAGCTTTGTGGAAACTCATAATAAACTAAATCATAGATAATTGATTTGAAAGTCTTTAAAACTTTTTTTTCCTTTTGAACTTCAAAAAAATTTCTTAACTTCTCCATTAATTCTGGTTTAACATCTTTAGAAGATAGCATTTAATATACCCTTAATTTATCTTGTGTTATTTTTGTCTATTGTCTTAACTAATACTTAAAAGAATTTAAATTGAATTGTATGACACCTCAAAATGATTCCGGAAGTGATCCAGACGGATGGAATGTAGGAGAAGGAAGAAGAATCTTTTAAATCTTTAGACGAAATTGGAGACAAAAATAAGGTTAAGCTCTTTTTAATTTCCCATGTTGCTTAATATCTTTACACACTTCTACTAAATGTTCAAAAAGAACTTCTCGGGTCCACTTAGGTAGTTCTAAATCTATTTTCTTTAATTGTTCTGCTAATTTTCTCATGCAATTACCCGATCTTCGATATATAATCACAATAAGAAAGAATTTCTTTAAAGAATTAATTCAAAAATAGCTTGTTTGTATCAAAGTTATGGAAAAGCGGATAATGCTAATATTTATAAATAGAATATTCGATCTCATTAATCTCTCCCAGCTTATTTGTTTTCACTTGCTTTCAATTCTTTTTCTAGTAATTTAATTTTGTTATCAATGTCCTTCGTTTTACTTTTCTTTTCTCTTTCAATTGCTTTAATATTCTGGTTGAAGATTTTTTCCTTCTCTTTTATCAAGGAGTTGTATTCAGATTCCAAATTCTTTGTAATGGAAAGTAATTCTTTCTTTTTCGCCGTTAACTCATTAAGACTTTTGAGGATTTCGTTTAATTTGGTTTGTTCATGAAGCAATTGTTCCCCAATAGCCCTAATTTTTGAGTCATATTCCTCATCGCATTTATTTGTAAAGTAGGTTCTTTTTTGAATCGCTGTCTGTTCAACTTTCTCAATTTCTACTGCGATTTTAGTAATTTGATTACTTAGTTCTTCGTCTGACATTTTGATTTTCTTTTTTAATTATTTACCATTTTTTAAGCAAAAATGGTTAATATTAGAGAATCATAATTTAATTTTACTTAATAAAAGTACCGATTGAACTCTATATAAATTTTGATTCTTCTTCTTTTTACAAGCCTTGTTCAACATAGGTAGAAAGTTCTTTTAAAAAATCTTTGGGAGCAATACCGTGAGTTAATATTTTGTGCCACATTTTCACATTCTGTAAATGAAAGGTCGAGTTGCCTGCGTCTAACTGCTCTGCAAATTCTATGACTAACTCGTCTAAAGAAAACGCGGATTTATCGAACTGTCCGAAATATCCTCCGAAGGCGAAAAAAAGGTTTACTATCATCTCAACATCTTCCTCAGAAAACCGCTCTCGGCAGATCTTGCAAATAACTCCCAGTTTTAAGCTCGATTGATACAATTCGTGGCGATCTTTAATATCGACTCGGCAGATGGAGCATTTTATCTGATTAGAGATTTTTGAATCGGGAGTGTTAATCATGTAATATTTATTAAATAGAGCTATTTAAAGGAAAAGGAAAAGTAGGAACTCGTAATTTTTGCTTTATATAACGATCTATTACTAAACTAAAGAAATTCCTCTATCCAGGATTTTGTATTTCAGCTCGTTTGTGATCTGTTTGTTTCTCAACAGGAGTTTCATCCGTTTGGTCTTAGAGTTAAATGGTTTTGATAAGCAAACATTTACGCTGTTGATCCTCGAGTATAACTTGTTAAAAAACGGTTGATTCTTTCCTAATGCAGGAGAGAAAGAGACCTCGTGTATTAGAATTAAAACGATTTCTTCCCTTAGACAACGCATAATGAGGGGAAACAGTTGCGAGCTGAAAAATTCATCTAAAAGCGCCATTTTTTGCTTGAAATTGGAGCAACAAGAAGCAGCAAACCGTAGGTGATGAGAAATGTTGTCGATTACTAAATACTTGGTGTTAAAGGGTAATATTACGCTTCTTAAGGTTGTTAAAAAGGCTGATTGATCTTCGTAACTCAAAAAAGGAGACGTCACTGGATATAAAAAGATTTGTTTTAAGAGGACATTGAACTTACCAGGAGAACTTTTAAAAAAAGTATGCAGTCGTTTCTTAGGGAATTGCTCGCTAGCTTGAATCCAGACGCAATGCTCGTCAGTATCATCCTCACAACTTAATGTAGATGCAACTAATTGGAGCGCTAAGGTTGTTTTTCCGGTGCTAGACTCTCCCGAAACCGAGATTATTCTTCGCTTCCTTAACAAATCGAACAAAGACGCAATGTTGGAAAGATCACACGGCTTCATTGTGTTTTAATCACTGCTCAATAGGTCTAACACTTCTTTTTGAGTTTTATCAATTGCTTCATATCGTTTACGAGCTTTCTCGGATATCACCTGAGAGGCGCTGTTGTTCTGGGAGTTGGTCGATGTGAGCTGTTGAAGCATCATCAGAGCAATTAAATCGTCTAATCGGTTGTCTTGTTCTGATTGACTTCCGCTGAAAAAAGCACCGAGTAGTCCATTCCCGCTTTTTTTCGCTTTGTAAACAAAGTATATTACCACACCAATTCCAATTATGACTACAGTGTAGAACGGCTCTTTTTGGTAGAACATTAGCATAGCTACTATTATCGCAATTAAACAAAAACCTTTCATATTTACCATTGCACCTCTCTTTCGTTTGGATCCTCTATGTGTTTAAATCTTCTCCTTCGAGTGAGAAATTTTGGACTCGATTCCTGCGCTTTTCCCATCTTCTTTGCGATACCTTGAAAAATTTTACCAAATATCCAAAAAATTCCTTTTAATGCGAAGTAAAAACCAGTCAAAACTACAAAATATACGACGTAATAAAGTACTTCGAAGGGAAAGACGAATATATACAAATCTACAAATAACCACATCAAAGTTCCTGAAAGTATCAGCAAGAATATTTGATAGGTCGAGTAGCGAGGATCGTTTTTGAATGAATAACCAATAACTTTGATGTCTTGTCCCGAAGGCTCTAGTCCTATGAGTAGAGACAAACCGAAAATAAAGACCACAACTTTCACTATTAAGTCAACTTGTATGGTAAATATCACGTCCAAACAAAACATAAATAAAAACGTAGACACCAGCATCGGGGCAAAACTGACTGCAAAGGTTTGTAACAACGAATTTCGCTCGAAATCCGGGTTCTCGATTGATCCGTGAGGGGATACTCCTCCCCAACTCTCGCTCCGGAACTTCACTCGCAACTTACCTGGTTTAGCACCGAACATTATTGACACGGTATAGTGGGCTACCTCGTGAACGAATACTCCAACGAAGGCAATTACGTTAAACGCTGCTTTGTATCCGGGAGTTCGAGCATAGCGATAAAAGACTTGGGCTAACATCGAACAACCCAACATAAAAAGAAGCCAAATTAATAATTCAATCATAATTGTAATGTCGTAACCAAGGAGAAGTATTTAAAGAAAAAATCGATTGATGTAATTAGCAGAAATAAATTGGAAAAATGTAGTCTCAAGACTAGCATAGAAACAGTTTAAGCATTTTTCTAGCAAAAATAAATTGGAAAATTTGCAGTAATAAATTGGAAAAAGTGGATTTTTTGCTATAATAATAATAATAATAAGTAATATTAAGTCTTTGAAAGAAAAAATCGAAAAAGATAAGGAAAAGTCTGGAGAGAGAACAAACTAGAAAATGATAAAGAACGAACGAATTCAAAACTTCGAACTTAAGGTTCTACATAAATCCATATTAATTTTTGATATTACATATCGAAAAACAGATAGAAAACGTAACCATCAATATATCTACTCATACATTGATGTTGAAGTAAATCCTAAGAGATTTATACCAAGTGGTACTAGATATATGGATGCCTACGATGTAAACGATTTTAAAGAAAGACTATCAAAATTATTTACAAAAGCTCTAAAAAGAGGGCTTCCCGAGCAAATTATACCTGAGGAAATTTTTGCGAAATTTTATCCTCAACTGGTAGATTCTGAGTCTCCATCAAAAAGAAGGATAATTCCCAAAGAATCTACCCTTGAACACACAACTCCAAAAGCACATCTTGAAACGGCTCTCAATAACAGGAATTTTATAGTCTTTCAATTTAACGTTTTTAACGCATTGGACGAGCAAAAAGCGTTCAAGATTAGGCGTAATTCCGGGGGAAGGGGTGAATATTTTGAAGAACTAATTTTGGATCCTGATGTAAAATCGAAAGACTTATTGCACAACGATCACATTCTTTTGTTTATTGATCCTCAGCATTTTAATGAATGGTTATGGGAGGGTTGTAATACTACTGCAAAAGCAAAATCTGTTGCTACTAAGATAGCTCTACCCATAAGAGAAAAATATGGAACTAACTTGCCGCGGGCATTAATTGGTACCTTATCTTCATCGGATGATCCCCTAGATTACTTCCCCCCAATGAGTATATTAAGATGTCCTTTATGCGGTTCAAACAAGATCAAGATAAGGAAAGAAGAATATCCCTTATGTCTTAGATGTGGTTATTCAAGAGGAGATTTTAGATCCAACTATCCAATGTAGTGTTTTTCATAGGTTTTTAGTTCAGAATCTGAACTTCAACGGGTATTTAAAAACACTCTTTTTTGTGCTTTTGTTAATATAGAAAAGATTAATTCTTTTATTAAATATTTTTTTTTTCCAATTTATTTCTGCTATTTTCCAATTTATTTCTGTTAATTACAATTGAATTTGATCTCTCCACTACACAAATTATTTTTAAGAGGCGTTTATAAGGAAATTTATGGATAAGATTAACGTAAGAATAAAGGTAAGTTTCAACAAATCACATTCAACGGGAGACTTAAGAAAAGTCGAAAATAAATAATCCAATTTCAGTTATCTATGATTAACACATTTAGTTCAATTGGATATTAATTCTATTTAAAATATTATTATAATCACATTAAATGTGATATGTAAGTCAATAATAAATCAAAATTTCCATTACAAATCTCCTAATATTCCCAATATAAGCTGTAACCTCAGTGCCTGCGATTCAAAAATTCTCCTTGTTTGGAATAAAATTGCAGAATTGTGATTTTGATGAAAAAATTCCTTCTTAATCTTCTTTCTGTAAAACGAAATCAAGTTAATCCATGAATATTTTAAAGTTTAATAGACCATACCGTTTCAATTTTCGTTAATCAGTTGATTATCTCCCCTATTTTTAGAGATTTTTCCCAATTCCAAATCTTCAAATAGCAAACTGGTGATCTTAATAATTTGAAAAAAAAAGTTTATTGAAAAAAATTATAAAAAAGTTGGAAAAAAATGGCAACAACCAAAAATATGGATAAATCAAAATCGTCAAAGATGAATCCCTTAGTTGATCCAACCTACCAGTGTGACATTTGTAAATCTAACGACCTTGTGGAGACTCGAGAAGGTTTTACTTGTAGGGCCTGCGGAATCGTGTTAGAGGTGCAAAAATTAGAATACCATAGGCCTTACGATGCTGATGTCGTTCAACATGCGGTATTAAATAAAACTCAGATTGGTTTCAAATCCGAAAGGAGTAAATTACAACATTCTGCAAAGTTAGAAGGGCTTAGTCGGATTGACGCATCTCGTTCAACTGAAGAAAATGTTCTAGTCACAGCTAAAGTAGAGATTAAAAGGATATTAACCGTTTTGGGTTTCTCATTAAAAGATCTTGATGTAATTCTAAGTAAATTTAAAGAGAATCGCGCTAATTTAGGGAAGGGCACTAAGTATAGAAGTGCTGAAATGTTGGTACCTTGTGTGATCTACGCCTTTTACAAAGAAAATAACAAGCCAATTAGCGAAAAAGACCTTTTAGAGGTCTCAAAAATTTCAAAGAAAGACTTTAACGCTTTTAAATTTTCGATTATTCGTATCTGGCCAGATTATCAAGAGCGGAATCGCAAGCAATACATAATCGAGCGAATTTTAGAAGTGAGCGAGCACTTTAAATTAGGCATGCCATTTTACTACCAATCACGACGTATACTAAACAGGTTTTATGATTCAATCAAAAACACAAAAGACGATGTAATCGTTGGTTTAGTGACTTCTATTACACTCCTCTGCTCTCAAAAAAAAGAAGTGAGCGTATGTGCAATTTGTGACCGATTAGGGATTAAAATGTCAACGATTCACCGGCAAGTAGAGAGAAGAGTTATTCAAAGGTTTAACGTTCCTGGATTCAAAACCCTTGTAAAATCGGCGGAATTGTTAAAAAAAGTTATGCAAAAATTAGGAGTGCTCGATCAGGGTTTTGTCGATCCAATTGAAGGTTCAAAAAATTCACTTGAGGATGACGATATAGTTCAAGTAGTATTGGGAAACGCGAGTCAAGTTTTCAACTCCCTAAATGGGAGTGAAGAGCATTTTCTTTTTGTAAAAGAAGCCAGCGGGTATTTGATTGCAACAATTACTGATAAACAACGTAATCTTAACACTAATCACAAACTCAACTTTGATGAATTTTATGATTCAGACAAAAACGAGATAAATGACGATCAGGAGCCGGTAAAAGTAGAACTATGGAAATTTTATAATCCGAAAGGGCCACCCGTGCTTTGTTGACGATGAGTTTAGCCTGATTGTATCTTTTCTTACTTTTTATTTTTTTTTCCCTTTTTCTATGATTTACGATAATAATCCATTATCCTTATTGTTTACAATCGTAATATTCGTATTTTTTCTTTATATACATACGGCTTGTGGGTAGTTCAAAGCTTTTGTAACACACTTTAAGTGAAGTATAATGAAATGGAAAAACCCCCGAGTTTTAGTTAGTGTTGTTTTAATCGTAGTTTTAGCTTATTTTTCAACAATAGGTACAAAATCTGTTGCTATTCCTGTCGAAAGACAAAACGCGAATTTCGACCTGTTGGCCATATCTGATACCTCGAACCTAGAGATTTTGCAATCTGTTTTTGACGCAAAAAACACGGATTACGCTACTTACGGATATTATCCTCAGATTTACTCTGATTCTCTTCAAGCGACTTACTATGCTCTATACATTTTAGATGCTATAGGGAAATTGGAAGATATTGACCAAAAAGCGGTAATTGATTACATTTTATCGTTCTACAACTCCAGTTCTTACATTTTCTCGGACGAGAACGCTCAGAGATATTTCGCTTCAAAAATCCCGGGGAGATATTATCCTCTTTCAACGCTTTTACAAGTCAATTGTTATGCGGTGCTTTCACTGGAAATCTTGAATAGTGTCAATTCAATAAACATTGCTGAAATGCTAACTTTTATTTGGGACTGCTATCACCCTATCCTTCACGGATTTATTGGTCAACCTTACGATAACTCTTTAGAAGAAGGATTTAAAATCCCTACAGCAGATAATACCTATTACGGTGTTATTACTTTAGATATATTAGGTGTAGACTGGAATTTGCATTCGCAGGAACGAGACGATATTGTATCCTACATTGACAGTCTGCAATCTTTGAGTTCATCTACTGGCTTTTACAACGATAACGAGGGCATGTTCGATTCCTTAAAGGAGCCAGAACCCAATCAGTTTGCTTCTTATTATTGCGTGAAAACGTTAGAGACCTTCGGAAGTAGTTACGTAGATGTAATAGATAAAACAAAATTTTACCAACACCTAACAATGCTATATCATCCTCAGGAAGGATATTTTGACCTTTCAGATAGCGCTATGGTCAACTATTCCAATGTGGTAGCAACTGTTATGAGTTTAGAATTGGCGGATATAACCGAGTTTGTTAATTTTGAGAAGGAGGATGTCTTGGCCTTTATTTTTGCTAATCGAAACCATCGTGGAGGGTGGGTAGGTTCCAGTTCAATCGCCTTCCAGGAATTGATTGACACATTCCAAATAATAAGGTCGCTTTCGAACACGGGAGATATTGCAGTTTTAACTTTAAGCGATAGAGACGAAATATTTTCGTTTATAGCTCTGTTTGCTCAAGAACGTGGATATTCATTACTTTCAGAGGATTATACTTCTGTAGACTTAATATATACTACTGTTTCGTCGTTCGATTATTTTGATAAAATCGGCGAACTTGACATTCAAGAGGTATATGATCTTCTATGCGGAACTGTTGTAGATTACGGTACGAAGTACAATATCTTTTCTTGCACCGGTTTAGATTTAGCTTTGGTAAAATTTCGTTCTAAGCCTTTCGATTATTTTACTACGGGATACCACGATTACGTTGAAGATATGAACTCCCTCGTCTCCAACGAAGGAACATTTAAAATACTCGATACCTTGGATAAGATCTTTAAATTAAACGATTTTGCCTCGATAATTGATTTAAATCGGGTATTGCAGGAGGTAATTAATTCTCAATTCCTTGATCCATCCTACACCGATAACTTTGGTGCTTTTTTGGTCCAGAATATATTGTCATCTTCCGAGTGGAAAAACGATCTGGTCTACCTGAAGTATTCTTACTACGCAATACAGACGATGGAAACTATTAGCCAATATTTAGGATTAGGGGACATCACGGGTCAGTATTTCGCTGATTTGGGATTCGACAAATCCGCGCTTGGAACATACATTACGAGAAACACGGTAGAAACTCCAATCGAGGTGTATTTTGATGCTAAATACTCAGATAACGTAGAGCTAACCTTAGAGAATTTGTATTACACGATCAACATTTTAAACGCTATTGATCAATTCAGCTTGGACATAAATAAAATTAATAATTTCGTAGTAAACCACCTTAACTATTCGAACGTAGAAAATTTATATTATTCCTACAAAATTTCGGAATATTTGGGTTTGAACGTTAATTTCGATGTCGAGCAAACCCATTTACTCGTTCAAAATATATACTCTGACATATACAATGAATTTTACAAGACCGTTGAGAGAAAAGAACTGGATCACGATGTGTTCTTATGGTTGTGCGAAATTGCAAAAACTGACGATGTAAGATTGAGTTCTTCTTACTTCGATACTGTCGGATTAGGAAGTAACAACTTGTTCACTGTTGATCTGGTAAACCTCATACTTTCGGATTTTGGACAATATACCACGGTTAAGATCGAGTCAGCACAATTAGGAAATATCGTACTGGATCAATTGGGGAACTATACGTATCAAAAGGAAGTATATGTTCCAATTGATACAATCAATTATCCGATTGTGGAAGGAGAGTTATGCGTATATGACGGCGCTATAAAAAAAGGAAGCATTCCTTTCTCTTTTACTACCGAATTTGATTCTCAGTTTTCATATTCAATAGTAAAAACCGAATCTCGGATTGAAGTTAATATCTATGGATACCATGTGTTTATTTCTGGAGATGAACCGATCTTCGGTGGCTCGATGTACGCCAATGTGTATCGCGACGGTGATCAAGTGAATGTTA
>Ga0209979_1005285_pt1 | contig 10230 bp, 5 predicted proteins | sample AnhtaG_FD_183114 | JGI IMG/M metagenome (GOLD analysis project Ga0209979, IMG submission 183114) | Deep subsurface microbial communities from Anholt, Denmark to uncover new lineages of life (NeLLi) - Anholt_01485 metaG (SPAdes) (version 2) | ecosystem: Environmental > Aquatic > Marine > Oceanic >...
CCGAGCTGGAGGCTGAAGTCAAAGGGGGGGGAGGCCTAACGCACTTCATTCTCGCGGAGGTGAAGATAAAGGAGGGGACCTTCCTGGTCTGTCCTATAAATCTATCTGATGGCAACGCCGGGGAGTCGCTGGGTCAGGCTAACGGTTTGGTGGTCTTGCCTCCGGAGATACCATACCTCCGAGCCGGGGATAGGGTAAAGGTTCAAATAATTGGATCCTTGAGAACAGCATAGACAAAAAAGATGACTGAGAGAACCAAGCCTGAGCGGTGAGCGGAGGTTGGTGTTTGAGTGTTAAGAAGCAGCAGGCGTGGTTTCTGAATTCTACTTGAAGCTCTACAATCGCGCCCGGGAGAGAATCGTTAGCGGGATAGACTCAAAGTCCTTGACATAATTGCCCCTTGCTATTAAATTCACAGGGAATTTTAACGATAAGGAAATGGAGATGTAGCCGAGAGCTGACATGGGCAAAAGAGATCTCTCCATAATCCTGGTTTCTCAGCGTTCCCGCGGGATCCTTGAAAAGAGAATTCCCCACAGCCTTCTGATTGCCGGGGGAGTGGTTCTGTTCCTCCTCATCGGCTCTGGCCTTTTTTTGTTCTGGAGCTTTATAAGCAGCGTCTCTCAGGAGGCGAAACTGGCCAGGGTCGAAAAAGAGAACTCCTTTTTGAGCTCGGAGCTGGGGAACGTCAAGAGCATCATAGACAGCCTGGAGTCGGGGCTGGGGAAGTTAGTGGAGAAGGAGGACGCCATCCGCGCCGTATTCGGCTTGCCGGAAGTGGGTCAGGAGATCCGCCAGTTGGGTGTTGGTGGTCGCGAGTACCCTGAACCCTTGCCTTCGGGGGCCCTGTGGGGAGAAGACTTCGAGGAGATTCGCTCTGACATTGATGAGCTTTATCGCCGAATTAAGTTTGAGAACGAATCTTTAGAGTACATCTATGAGGAGGTCACAGACAAAAAGCAGCTTTTAGACCACACCCCCTCCATAAGGCCCTGTGAAGGGTATCTTAGCAGGGGTTTCGGGATGAAGCCGGATCCCTTCACGGGATGGATGCAGTTCCACCAGGGTATGGACTTTGCCGCTCCTCGTGGCACCCCGGTGCATGCCCCCGCCCACGGGAAGGTGGTTTTCACTGGGTGGTATGGAGCCTTGGGCAAAGTGGTGAAGATCAATCATGATCATAACTATCTGACGGTCTTCGGACATCTGAATAGTATTAAGGTCCGTAAAGGTCAGGAGGTGAGGCGGGGCCAACTGATTGGCGGGATGGGCTCAACCGGATACTCCACCGGTCCCCATCTCCACTACGAGGTTCATTATCGAGGTCATGCTACCGACCCCAGTCGGTTTATTTACAGCTCTCGTGATTTGGTGTTAGAGTAATTACTCGTCGACGCCGGCAGTTTCAGCTCCAGTTGTAGCTTGCCTTTAGATTGCGGTCGATAACCCCTGGAAATGTTCACAACCCTTTTACGAAATTTCCTCAGAAATCACTTGACAAGGGATGGCTCTCTTTCATATCTTTACCTTACAGAAGAGGAAAGCCGTTTCCTGGTTTTTTTTAACCTGAGCATGTGAAATTTATAACAATCTTGGCAGCTGTTTGGCTCCAGAGAAAATAAACTTCAATCGTAGCCTTATTTAGGAGGTAAATAAATGGCTCAACCGAAATTCACCGGCAAAGTTGAGTGGCCGGTCACCATCGAACTCAACAAAGGCCTGGAAGGTGCCATAACCTGTGAGTCCACCATCGGATACGTGGACGGCCAGAAGGGGTGGCTGGTCTATCGGGGTTACAACATCTTCGATCTGGCCAAGCACTCCAACTTCGAGGAGACTGCGTATCTCTTGATCTACGGGAAGCTCCCCACCAAGAAGGAGTTGGATGAATTCTGTTCCCGGCTGGTTTCCTATCGGGACATTCCCCAGGCGGTCATCGATGTCTTAAAGCTTCTGCCCAAGGATTCCCATCCCATGGGTGCCCTGGAGGTGGGGGTCTCGGCCCTGGGAGCCTGCGATGAGGAGGCGGAACCGACCGTGAAGAAGATGTTCTCCGGAGAGCCGGATCAGATCTCCGAGGGAATCAAGACCAGCTACAAAATGGGCGAGAAGTTGACGGCCCAGATGGCCACTATCGCCGGGGCCTGGGCTCGCATACGCGAGGGCAAAGAGCCTGTGGATCCGGACTCCTCCCTGGGTCATACCGCCAATTTCCTTTACATGATGACCGGGGAGAAGCCGGACGAGACCCTGGAGAAGGTGATGGACGTCTCCTTGATCCTCCACGCCGACCACGGGATGAACAACTCCACCTTCACCTGTATGGTGGTGGCTTCCACCCTGAGCGATCTGTACAGCTCCATCACCGCCGGTATTGCCTCCCTGAAGGGGCCCCTTCACGGTGGTGCCAACGAGCGCGCCCTGGCGGACGTTCTATCGATAAAGGACGAAGCCGGTGCAGTGGAGTTCGTTAAGGATTCCATCGCCAAGAAGAAAAAGCTCATGGGCTTCGGGCACCGGGTTTACAAAGCCTACGACCCCAGAGCCAAGGTGCTCGGAGAGTATTCCCAGGAGATCACCGAGAAGAAGGGAATTGGGCATCTCTACAAGATCGCCAACACCATCGAGAAAGAGGTCATCAAGGCGTACGGAGAGAAGGGCATCTTCCCGAACGTCGACTTCTACTCCGGCACCATCTACTATGCTCTCGGGATCGATGTCCCCATGTTCACCCCCATCTTTGCGGTCAGCAGGGTGGCTGGCTGGGTGGCGCGAGTCCTTGAGTATCTCCCCCAGAACCGTATCTTCAGACCTCGGGCAGTTTACGTTGGACCACTGGAGGCCGAATACGTCCCCATGGACAAGAGATAACACTCAACTTATTCGTGACCGAAAGGGCAGGGGAAACTACCCCTGCCTTTTTTTGTCACATGGGATGACCTCTGTGGTTACGCGTTAGACCGACCGTCGTGGATTGTAAATGAATCCTGCGTTCAGTTTTTCCTGTGTACGATTCCCGATTCCTTTGAAAAGTAATCCGTAGGGGTCGGAATCTATCCGAGCAAGAAAAAAGCGGTGATAAATTCACCGCTCTACGGGTTTGGGGTTGCTTCACAAACTGTTTCCTGTTTCCTGTCTCCTGTTCCCTGTTTCCTCTTTTATTTCTTTGCCTTGATCAGAAGCACCAGACCGATAAGTCCGAAGACGATGTTGGCGAAACTTGCGGCCAGGAGGGGTGGCAGCTTCTGGTTTTGCCCCAGCGATTGCCCCGCCCGGATCAATGCGAAATATACGAAGCTGACGATCAGTGAAATCGCAAATCCGAGCATGAATCCTCCCCGGCGAGGGGCAGCGGCAATGGGAGCTCCGAGAAGAACCACGATGAAATTGACGAACGGGAAGGTGATCTTAAGATACAGTTCCACCAGCTCTCTGGCGGTATCCTCCTTGAGGTTCTTTTTGATTCTGATGAGTCTCTGGAGCTCGAAAAAGCCCATCTCGTCAGGCTTTTTCTGCTCTTTAGCGAACTCCTCCGGGGTCTCCTTCAAGACCGGGTAGAGAAGAGTTTCGTGCTCTTCGTACCTCTCCGTGGATTCCTCCCGAAGTGAATCTGAAAAGAGGCGTCGTTTGGCTTTCTCGAACTTCCAACCCCGGCCTGTCCACACCATCGTTTCGGCCTCAACCGATTCTGTGATGTGCCCCTCTGCGATCTTCTGCACCACCACCCTCTCCGCAGTCTGGGTCTCACTGTTATATTTCTTGAAGTAATAAAAGAAGTGATCCCGCCCCTCGAAGAACAGGTTGTTCCTGACGACCTCTTTCGCCCTCGGTTTCTTTTCGATGTCGAAGCTTTTTATTCGGCTTTTCTCGGCGTTGGCCTGGGGGATGAGATATTCGGCGCTGAAGAGCACTAAAAGACTCACCAGAAAGGCAATCCCGAAGATCGGCAAGAGAATCCGGTAGAGCGAAACCCCGTTGGCTTTGATGGCGGTTAGCTCGTTGTATTTCGATAGGGTGCCGAGGGAAAAGAGGGTCGAAAGCAACATCGCCACCGGAAGGGTCAGCACCACGATGAAAGGGGTGTAGCAAACGTAATAATAGAAGACATCCCTGAAGGAGGCGTCATGGTCGATGTACTTGTCCAGGTTTTCGATGAGGTCAACAATTACAAAGACCAGGACAAAGGCAAGTAGCGCAAATCCGAGAGTGTAAAGAAATCTCCTGGCGAGGTAACGGTCTATTAGCGACATTAAGGCCTCCCACTATCCTCTGATGCCGATTTCTTGAACTTGGATGTGAGGCGGTCTAACCACTCCCAAGATATGAACACGGTTTCCCGCACCGACCTCACCAGAAGGATTATGCCCACCGCACCGATGAGGAAGTTTGCACTCCACATCGCCCAGAAGGCACTCAGGAATTGTCTGTCGGCTAATTCCTCTCCGCCGATGAGAAAAGCCCAGTAGAGGATGAAGAAAAGGAGACTTAATGCCAAGCCAGTGCTCATCCCGCCACGACGGGCCATCACTCCCAGAGGCGCGCCGATGAGGACGAAAACCAAACAGGCGACTGGAATCGAATACTTCTTGTGAACCTCCACATTCAGGGAGTTTATTTGCCGACTCAGATTTCTCATCTGAGTGGCTTCGTATTCTATTTTTCTGAGCAGGTTGTGATTGTCCTTAAGTGCCAGGGTGGCGGCGCGGCGGTGATTGACCACAAAAGCTCGGGGGGGGGATTCGGTCCGGCCGATATCGCCCGCCAGCGCTGAGCTCGTCGCGGTCCTGACGTAGTCCTGAATCTTTCGCCGAGACCTGTTCAGGGCAGCTTTCTTCTGGCGATTCTCCTCCAACATCTGGGAGCTCGATTTCTCCCGGTCCCCACGATAATCGGAATAGGACCTGACCAGCTCTCCCCCGACATCGGCTATGTTTATGGTCTGTCGGTTGAAGCTCAGACGACGGTAGTGGGTGGGGTCCTCCTCGTCGGGTTCGTGAATCTCTCCCTCCTCCAAGAAGATGTGCAGATTGGTGCCGTCTGCGGAGAACTCCATTCGCCCCCGTTTGGCGATGATAGTCCGGGGAAGGGCACCCTCCCTGTGATCGTAGATAGTTATGTCTTCCAGCCTGGAGGTGCGTGGGTCGACTTTCTTGATCAGGAGGTGATACCCCTCGAAATAGTCGATGAAGACGTTAGGCTCCAAGTTCCAGGCCGGCTTCTTCTGGGTGATGTCGGTCATCAGCAGTCGCGCCTGGTGATTCGCCTCCGGCAGGATTTCGTTGTTGAACCATACCAGCCCTGACGCCAAAACGGCGCTGGCAAGCAAAGCCGGAGCCACTATCCGATAGAGAGGAACTCCACAGGCATTCAAAGCCGTGATTTCGTTGTCCGCAGACATCCGACCGAAAGCCATCAGGGCCGCCACCAGGACCGACATCGGGACCGAGAGCGCCAGCATCCAGGCTAAGTTTAAGGCGAAAACCTCCAGGATGGTCTTCCAGTCCAGCCCCTTGGATATGATAAGGTTTAGAATATCCAGGATGAAGTCCATAATCAGGACAAAGGTGATCACTGCCAACCCGAATAGGAAAGGTCCGATCAGTTCGGTCAGTATGTATTTGGTGGTCAGCCTCATGGGGTTTTCACAATCACTGGAGTCGCATACCGGATCAGCCCGTTACAGTTATACGTTCTAACTCGATTCCCGGGAGCGATTCACCCTCAAATGTGTGAATCCGCTTCACCCTGCAAGGGGTCGACCTCCACAGTTAAGGTCGGCTGCCCGGTGTCTGAATACATCTCCTCCCCATCAGGAAATTACGCTATAACATCAGAATCTGCAACACCATACTTCGTTCATCAGCCGTGCTTCTACAGGTTTCGTCGACAGGACCGGATTACCCTCTAATCGTCTTCATTGCGGCTATGACGTCCGGCTCGAGGAAGTCAAAAGTATTTGCAAAATCTGTCTAGTTCACTATATTACAGGAAAAGATCTTCGGTGGTGCCTTCGCGGATCTGAAGCTTGTGCAGGAAGCTGGCAAGCCTGATACACTTTCGCAGAGCAGACTGACTGAGGTTTGCTCCCGTTCTGCAGCAAATCGTCATGAAAGATACGTTCACATACAAGTAGGAGGAGGAACGATGAGACTGAGGTTCACAGTTATCCTGTCGCTACTCTTGGTGGTTTCGGTGGCGGCGCTTTCGGTCGCCGGTGATCTAAATCTCGGCGTGGCCACGGTTCCTGAAGGCCAAAGCCGAGTGGCTTTCTGGGACGACGGTTTTCAGGTGTATGCCCTTTTCGGGAATGAAGCCGTGGTGGGATTTGAGAAGGAGACATTCTCCGCTGAGGTTCTGGAGAAATTCGCACTTCGGGGATTGCCCTCGCCGGTTCCGGGAGAGGCCCTATATCTTCTGCGGGTCGCTCCCGGGGACAGTCACCTTCTAGGGGAGCAGGTGACTATTACCTACTACGACGGTGAGAACGCCCTAATCCTCGCCTCTGCAGAGGCGATACCGAAGGTCACGAAAGTCGGTTTCGGCCTCACCAGAATACCTATGAGACCTCTCCCCCGGCCAGAGGTATCCGGACCCTCGGCCCGAGAGCCGCTGAAGTTAAGCAAGGGCTTCCTGGAGGACATCCTTTCGCGCTTCACGGAGGCTGACTATCGGACTCTGCTTTACAGGCTTCAGGCCTTTGTGACCAGGTACTCCTACGCCGACTCGTGCCGCGCCGCCGAGGAGTGGGGTTATGACTATCTGGAAGATCTGGGTTTGGATGCGGAGCTCTTCGAGTACAGTTACGGGGGACAGACTTGGAGGAATGCTATCGGCACCCAGCTTGGACTTGCATTTCCGGATTCCATCTTTATCATCTGCGGGCACATGGATGCCATCTCCGGGAACCCCAGATACGATGCCCCGGGGGCCGAAGATAATGCCAGCGGGAGTGCGGCAGTTCTGCAGACAGCCACACTCTTGAGCGACTACACCTTCGACTATACCATCCAGTACGTGCTTTTCACCGGGGAGGAACAGGGGCTTATCGGCAGCGAGGCTTATGCCGAGTGGGCCTACCAGCACAACCTGGGCATAATCGGCGTCCTGAACTTCGACATGATTTCATATGAGGGGGGTTACGGTTGGGACATCAATATCTATGCCGATCGCAACAAGCCCTTGGAGATAGCGCTGGGCGACTTCCTGGCCCAGATGGTCGACGATTACACCGATGCCTATTCCATCCGCCTGAACGAAGATGGCCCCACTTACGGTAGCGACCATTTCTGGTTCTCGGTTTACGGTTTCCCGGCGATATTCTCGATCGACTCTTACTGGGGCCCCGATTGGTATCCCTGGTATCACTCCACTGCCGACACCGTCGGGAACTTAGACACCGATTTCGGAATCGAAGTCGTCAAGGGGGCCGGGGTGACGATGGCTTCCTTAGCTGGAATCCTCGGTGAAAAAATCGTCAGGGTGGAGCTCACTCCAGAATCTCCTTCGATAGTGATTCCCCCGGAGGGCGGGAGTTTCACCTTCGACGTCACTCTGGCCAACTCCACCAGCCAAGCTCAGGATTTCAACGCCTGGGTGGACGTGATCCTTCCCGACGGCACTCCTCATGGCCCACTGAAAATGAGGAATGTTCACCTCGCTCCCCACGGCCACGTCCAGGTGTTCGACCTGGTTCAAAATGTACCCGGTCCTGCCCCTGCTGGATTGTATCAGTACCTCGGCAAGGTTGGAACCTACCCGAGTTCTGTCTACGACTTCGACCTGTTCACGTTTGTCAAGCTTGGAGCCTCTGGGGAAAAGTATAGCTGGGAGATTTCTGGGTGGGACGAAGAACAGTCGCCTTTGCTCACCCAAGGGGATTTTGAGCTATTAGGGAATTTCCCTAATCCCTTCAACGCTTCAACTATGATAAGCTACTATCTGCCAGAGGAGATGGAGGTCAAGCTGGAGGTCTATAACCTCGCCGGGCAGAAAGTCGCAGTCTTGGTCGATGAGAATCAGTCTCCAGGGATCAAGGAAGTTGTCTGGGATGCTGCTGACTACTCATCTGGGGTTTACTTTGTGATGTTCTCGTTTGGTGAGACCTCCGAGGTAAGACGGATGCTGCTTCTGAAGTAGGCAAGCAAACAGGAGACAGGAGACAGGAAACAGGACATAGGAAACAGGGGATAGGAGATAGGAGATAGGAAACAGGAACAGGTAACCGTTCACCTGTGACTAGCAGTTGGTGGTCGGGAGCTGAGTTTAACATAGAAAACTGGATTCGAGTTTCTCGCAGTTGAGATTCCTCTAACTCCCACAAAGGTGAGATCATGGCAAAAACGAAGATTCTGTTAGTGGTATTTCTTCTGTCCCTTTTCACAACGGCATTTGCTGGAGAAGGGCCAGGTCCATTCCCTTTGGTCCTGCAGGGAGATTTGATCCAGAGTCACCCCGGGGGATTCCCAGGGGTGAAACATTTTTACGATCCCTTCAACGTCCGCGTTAACCTCGACCAGACGAGGGAGGTCCATAACGAGGAACAGATCGTAGCCAATCCCCTCAACCCCGACAACCTCGTGGGCATCTGGAGGGATTTCCGTTTCGGCTATCGTCAGATTTATGCCGGCTATTCCTTCGACGGTGGCAAGACCTGGGGAGAATATCGCTTTGTGGAGCCAATCTACGAATACGACAGTGACCCCGGCTTGACGGTTGACGTCGACGGGAACTTCTATGCGGTGATACTCTCTTACTACTCCACCGGACAGTCGAACGGTCTTTTCGTTTATAAGTCCACCGATGGGGGAGTGAACTGGAGCGGACCTTACACCGTCATCGACGGAGTCCCCGGAGTGTTCGAGGATAAGGAGCTGATGGCTTGCGACCGCGGCCCCACCAGCCTCTATCAGGGAAACCTGTACGTGGTCTGGGCTCGCTTCTATTCCACTCAAATAATGTGCTGTCGCTCCACCGATGGGGGGATAAACTGGGTCGGTCCGGTGCAGGTGTCCGACCAGGGTGGAGTGCAATGGCCGACCCCGGCGGTCGGTCCCAACGGGGAGCTCTACGTCGCCTGGTGTGCATACTATCCCACCCAGATCCGCTACGCAATCTCAACCGATGGGGGCGTGAGTTTCGGCAGTGAGAGGGTTTTGACCAACACCGACTTCGATCCCGGGGATTATATCAACGGCGGAATTTTAGTTTTCCCCTATCCGGCGATGGACGTTGACATCACCGGCGGCCCTGACAACGGCAACATCTATGTCGCCTATATGGATTATGGCCCCGGCTGGGAGACGGATATGTACTTCCGGCGTTCCACCGACGGTGGTAACAGTTGGTCGGAGCGCATCCGCATAAACGATGACCCTTACGGCAACGGTTGCGACCAGTTTCATCCCTGGATGTGGGTCGATGAGGAGGGAATCATCACCGTGGTCTGGCTTGACCGCCGGAACGATCCCAACAACCTCTATATGGACTGTTATCTCACCCGCTCCTACGATGGTGGCTTGACCTTCACTCCCAACATTCGGGTTTCGACGGTCTCCTCGGATCCCACTGCCGGTTTAGCTACCGCTGGTCTTTTGGGTGAGTACATCGGGGTGACCTCGATGGGGGGTAAGGTGCATCCGCTGTGGACCGACACCCGTTTAGGCGATCAGGATGCCTTCACCGCCACTCTGGATTTCTCCAATAACGCTAGCGTCCTCGTAATGCCGAACGATCCTCCGGTGGTCATACCTCCGGAGGGAGGCCAGTTCACCTACGATGGCACTCTGATAAGCAACGTCCCCTTCAACCGGCGTGTCGATCTCTGGGCAATGGTGGATGTTCCTGGAATGGGGATGTATGGACCCGTTCTGCAGTACAACGGTGTTCGCCTCGATGCATACGAAGTCATCAAGCAGTTTGAGATGCGGAAACGAGTTCCCGGAGGAGCGCCGGCAGGGGAGTACACTTACATCGCTTATGTCGGCGACTACCCCTCAGCGAAGGTTGACTCCTCCTTTTTCAGTTTCACCAAAAGCGGAGTGGGGGATTTGGCTGATTTCGATTGGGTGACCTTGAAGGGATGGTTCCCGGAGGAGGATGAACTAAGCCTCCCCTCGAGTTTCACTCTCAAGGGGAATCATCCGAATCCTTTCAACCTCTCCACCACCATCACCTTTGAGCTGTCCCAGCCAGGGAAGGTCACGCTGGAGATATACAACCTCTCCGGCGAGA
>Ga0209979_1005287_pt1 | contig 10228 bp, 8 predicted proteins | sample AnhtaG_FD_183114 | JGI IMG/M metagenome (GOLD analysis project Ga0209979, IMG submission 183114) | Deep subsurface microbial communities from Anholt, Denmark to uncover new lineages of life (NeLLi) - Anholt_01485 metaG (SPAdes) (version 2) | ecosystem: Environmental > Aquatic > Marine > Oceanic >...
CAATGCCAACGGTTTTTCCTCACGGGCTTTGCGTTCTCGAAGAAGGGCTACGGCATCGTCATTCCTTGCATCCACGATAAGCTGAAAACCACCCAAGCCTTTCAGAGCCAGTATGCTTCCTTTGGTTATGCCATTGCAGGCTTCGCGCAAGGCCTCGTTACATGTCGCCAGGACCTTCCCGGCACGGTCCCACAGTTCCAGATGCGGGCCGCAGTTGGGGCAGGCGTTGGGCTGCGCATGGAACCTGCGATTGAGGGGATCCTCATATTCATGCTGACACTCCTCGCACATGGGGAAGATCTTCATCGTTGTATTACTGCGATCATACGGCAGCGACTCTATAATGCTGTAACGGGGGCCGCAGTTGGTGCAATTGGTGAAGGGGTATCGATAGCGTCGGTCATTGGGATCAAATATTTCCTTTAGACAATCCGGGCAGGTGGCGATATCAGGCAGGATCGAGGCCGTTTTCTCCCCGGACTGATCACTTTCTTGCACAGAGAATCCGGAATGACCGATGGGGTCAAGGAAGGAAACCTGTTGACTCTGGATAAACGCACGGCGCGGTTTTTCTGTCCCAAGGCGTTGAATGAATTCGTTGAGTTTGTCGACACAGCCCTCCAGTTCGATCTGGACCGCCTGCGGAGAGTTGCGCACCCACCCTGAAAGACCGAGCTTAGTAGCAAGGCGATATACAAAAGGGCGAAACCCCACCCCCTGCACCGATCCCCGTATGTTAAGCCGCAGACGTTTGATCGCGGCTACCTTTTTAGGGGCTTTGGTGTTATCAAGTATTACTTTCTTCATTTACTCTGTCAGTTCAACACGGTCCAATATTATACCCCGGACATGGGGATCGGAGTTGTCTGCCGAAACCTCGATATGGAGCCACGCCCTTTCAGCTACAGGACGTCTCTGGTTCATCCCCGGCATGGACTAGTCCTTTCCCATACCGTGATTATACCAGAGGAAAGCGACGTCAAGATATATCTGTGCTGATAACACATCGTCAAAACGTCAACTGAAACTGGGAACGTACTATATAATCAGTACGCGTTCCTTCTCGGCGGCTATGTTGCAGCCAACCCAAATCATTCTGCCATTTCAGAGAGTGGCCTATTATGTATATATTGAATCCGAGCCTTATTTCCTGTTCGTGGAGAATCTGCCCAGCATTTCCATAACGCGCTGTTATGTCATCAAGACTTTGTTGGGCAAATTCCTTCACAGTGGCAGTGTCCAGTATGTCTTCCGCCTCGTCAATGAGTCGCTGAGCTCTGTCGTAGGCGTCGTTGACAATGACATTCTTAAAGTCAACCACAGCGTAACGCACTGAGATCTCATATCGGTTGTTAATGCGGTAGGCGGCTTGGAACAGCCCACCCACCATTGCCAGGTCGGTCCGTGCTGGTTCGCCAATTTCAACGAATCCGGCATAGCCTACAGTGAATATAGAGAGACCTTGATACTTTATCAAGAATTCCGGCGCCAAGCGTATTTGAAGGTCCTGGTAGGCAGTGGGATCAAGGTCCCAGGCGGCGCTCAGTCCCGCGCTATAACGAAAGCCGCCTCTTTTCTCATCGGTGTCGGATTGTACTCTGATGCTGTTTGCATTATGTGATAGATACAGGAATAGCTCCGGATGAAACTTGGCCTGTGGACCCGGGTCGGCCAGGTTGGATGGGTTTACGATGTTTTCACCATAGATTTTTGGTAAATATACGGTATGAGACGCGCGGGCGTTAACGCCGGTAAAAACCCCCAGGGCATATCCCCATTTTGGCGGTGTTTCGTATCCATTGTGAAGAGCAAATCCCATCTGTCGCTCGGCGCCAAAGGATTCGGTCACAATCGCCCAATCCACAAAAGTCAACCGTTGAAAGGACTGTATTCGGTAACGTGTGAAAGGTACTTTGTATTGACCATAACGAAATTGTAGGTGTCGAGCGACCTTGTAGTTGAAATAGAAATCCATCAACTCGAGTGACTTGGGTGCAGTGCTCAGGTGTAGTCTGAAGGAAAGGCTTGGCTTTAGTAAATTTACAGTCATGGACGGACGGAGCCGGCGGGCTTTCATGAATAGCTCCTCAGTCCTGCACTTATCAGCATCTTGGTCCTGGCTTTCAAAATCCACACGCAATTGTCCCGCAAATTGAAAGCGAATGCGGCTGCTGCTGTCTGCATTGCTTAATTCGAAAGGCCCGATCGAAGCAAAAGTGGTTTTATCGGGTTGGTAACCAGCGAGAGGGGACGGTGATTCCTTCAGCAATGCTGCCTGGCAGTTCGTGCAACAAATGGTTGCCACGACGTAGAACTGAATAAAACGGAATCCCATATACAACTTTAAGAACCTTTGCTGCGGGCGATCTCGAGGATAATGTCCCGTCCTCTGAGGACACCGACGAGTTCACCTTCTCTCATAACAGCCACGTTGATCAAGTGGTGTTTATCCATGAGATGCACTGCTTCCATGAGTGGAGCCTGCACATCGACAAAGACCTGGTGTCCGATCAGCTCGCGGATAGAGCGGTTGCCCATTACCTTGCATTGGGCAAGGAACATACCGGTGAAAAAAGTAGAGTACGGCGAGTCGCCCAGGAATGAGGGTAATAGTAGCTTTAGTAGGTCGTTGAAGCGGACGATACCCAGGAATTTCTCGTTGCGGTCATAAACAAGAGCGGAGCGGACCTGACCCGGCTGAATCCCCTCCGGCACCGGTTGGTGAAATGCCTTGCGAAAAGCCTCCAGCACTGCTGCTATGGGCTCATCCTCATAGAGTTTGGGATACAGTGACGGTTGCACCATCAGTTCAGCAATGGCGATCTCGCGCAGCGGCTTTTCGGCACCCCGCTCCAACAGGCTTCGGATGCGCATACCTAACTGATCCACATCCACCGGTTTCTGCAAAAAATCCACAACCTCTAATTTGATACTGGCCATTGCCGCTTCAAAGTCGCCATGGCCGGTGAGAATGATGACCGGTAGCGTGGGCTCCGTCTTCCTGACTCGGTGAAGGGTTTCAATACCGCTCATGCCAGGCATTTTCAAATCCAACACGACAATGTCTGGGCATTCTCGTTGGATTGCCGCCAGAGCTTCCTCTCCATTGGCAGCTTCGGTTACGGTGAAGCCGCGCCGGCCAAGGGTCTTGGAAGTGGCGCGACGAAAATCGTCCTCGTCGTCGACGAGTAACAATTTGAGTTTTGTAATATCTTTATCCATGACTCTTCCTTCCATTAAGTACCCTATGCGGGCGTCATCCCACTAAAACCAAGAACAGGCCAATAGAACATACTCAACAAAAGTAGAACCACAAATGCAATGATCAGACAAATGATGCCCACCCGCAGAAAATCTTTCGCTGCAAGGAAACCGCTGGAGTAGACGATGGCGTTTGGAGGGGTGCCTATAACCAGCAAGTAAGCGAAAGAAGAAGCGCAGGCGGTGGCCAGACCCATAAAGGGAATAAGGGTGGTGCCCGGGTTGGCGACGGCAGCCATGTTGAGGGCAATCGGACCCACTGAGGCCGCGGCCGGGCCGTCCGCCATCAAGTTCGTCATAAGACTGGTCACGGCACTGCCAGCGCCCACCAGCACCAAGCCGGACTTCAGTCCAATCGAGGCCAACCCTTCCACGATGGAACGCGCCATCCAGTAGGCAGCGCCGGTCTGGTCAAGAGTGCGTCCAAAGATTATCGCCCCGGCATAGAGCCATACCACGCCCCAATCGACTTTCTCCTGATAGTCACGCCAGTTGACAACGCCGGTTAGAAGATAGGCTACCGCTCCGGCCATTGCGATCACCCCGATGCCCAGACGGACGTGGGTTAGTTGCAGAATCAGATTTTTTTCCGTTATCCAACCAAGCAGCATCAATAGGAAAATGACCACGGCAATGATCTGTTTCTTGTTCCAACCGCCCATGCGATCGATATCATGTTTTAGAGATTGCAGCGCCGGGCGCAGGTCACGAATCTTCGGCTTGAATCGCCTGTTCAGGACCACCCAGAGTATCGGCATCATGATCAGCACAAAGGGCATGCCATAGAGTATCCACTGCCCATAGCCCAATGAGATGCCGAACATATCCTCCATGTAGGTCATCATGATTACGTTGCGGGCGCCACCGGATGGCGAACCAAACCCTCCAATGTTACAGGCCATGGCGATGGTTATCATCATCATTTTGGCCAGTTCCTTGTCCTGGGGAATCTTGCTGCTAAGGCTGTTGCTGTAAAGGATTATCCCAATGGGCAGAAAGATCGCCGCCAGGGCATGGTCGGAAATAAACGAGGCGGACGGTGATATCACTAGAATCATCACGAGTGTCACCCAGCCGACGCTGGGTTTCGCTAATCGTCGGAAGATCAAAAGACAGATACGCTTGTCCACGCCGGTCTTAACAAAAGCGGCGGCAAACATAAGGCTGCCCATAATGAACCAACAGGCGTCAGACCAGAACAGTTGGGCAACTTCTTTTCGTGACACGATCCCGGAAAACACCAAAATCAAGCCGATGCAGAAAGCCACTCCCGGCAGTGGGATCGCCTCAGTGACGAAACAGGCAACAACAAACGCTACCATCGCAATGCAGACCAGAATATGCCAGGCCGCTTTATCCGCTTTCTTCTGCTGCTCTATAGTCAGCATGTCGTAGGTTAGTCGATCGTGCCGCAGTTCACGACCGCGTATCAGCAATTTGTTAACCTGGTCTTCGTCAATACCTTCCACGAAGGTTCGGTATTGTCCGAAATGTTCCGGGTGTCCTTTGATCCCCATCTTCTGAAGTTCTTTGGCGCCGCGCTTGAGCAACGTTTCCTTGCGGGAGATGCCCTGCATCATGCACCCTTCAAGCGCCTGGGCCGTCACTATCTGCCACTGTTGAACATCCTTGTATGGTTTGCCGAACAATTCCTGCGAGTAAAAGTCCAGTACATAGGTCTCGCCCATGGTGTATTCAACGGCCACATCCAGCATGCTTTGGGGGATGGGGAGCATCAGAATAATAACGAATAAGGCCACAGCAATCGCAAAGCGTTTGTAATCAACGTACCGGTCGTACGCGGAAGCCCTAGCCTTCGATTGTTCTGCCATTTGTGTTTACTCCGTATAAACGATGAAGCCTTCAAATACGATCGGGAACTATCAGTCGTCCGAATCCATCTGCTTCCTACTCAGGATATCGCCTGCGAATCTCTTCGATGAGCTTCTTTTGCTGCTCGTCGATCGCTTTCTGTCTATTCTGGTATAACCGACGAATTGTAGCTACTAACTCTTCAACCTCCGGCGGTTTCTTAACGTACTCACTTGCTCCCAACTTGACTCCTTGCACGGCTGCTTCCACCGAGGGATGACCGGTCAACAGAATGACTTCCACGCTAGGGAAATCCCTTTTGATCCTCCTGAGCACTTCCAGTCCGTCCATACCGGGCATCTTCACGTCCAGTACCACCACGTCGACAAGGCTTTCTTTGAGAAGCACCAGCGCCTCCTCTCCACTCTCGGCGGTGGTTACCTCCATATTGCGGCGTTGAAACACCTTCTTCAGTGATCCCAGGAAGTCCACCTCGTCATCGACAAGCATCACTCTAATTAGTTCGGCAGGATCTATCGGCCTTAGACCTTCGCCGTCAGTTTCTACCCGGCGCCTGGCTTTGCCAACCGCCTCATGAAGTCGCGCGGCCAACTGGTCCATGTCAATGGGCTTGGGCAGATAGTCAGCAACGCCATTTTTGGATGTTTGAAAGGCGTCATCGATAGAGCTATGACCGGTCAGCAGAATCACCGGCAGGTCAGGCAGCGTCTCGCGAATCTGTTTGAATACCTCAATGCCATCTATGTCCGGCATCTTGACATCCAGCACTACCACGTCAAACTTGCTCTTCCCCACTATCTCCAACGCAGTGACACCGTTAGGAGCTATCTCTACGTCAAAGCCCCGCCTACCCAAAGCTTGAGAGGATGCCGTCAAAAACTCCTCTTCATCATCCACCAGGAGGAGTCTGATTTTTTTCACACTCTTGACCATACTTCACCTCGTGATCAACTTGTCGCTCCGTTTTGCCGTTTAAGCGGCAGCAGAATATGCATCGTCGTACCCTTCCCCGGCTCGCTGTCCGCGTTGATTTGGCCGCCCCAGGAGTGTACGATGCCGTAGCAAACGGAAAGCCCCAACCCCGTTCCTTCCCCTGTCGGCTTGGTGGTAAAAAACGGTTCGAAAATGCGCTCCAGTTCCTCGCGCGCGATACCAACACCGTTATCCTGCACCTCCAGATGTACTTGATTTCCTTCCCGGTGGGCCTTGACGCGGATATAGCCGCCCTTGGGAAGGGCATCGATGGAATTGTTGATAAGGTTGACCAGCACCTGCTCCAACTCAACCGGATCAATCAGGACCTGCGGAAGATTTTCCTCTACCGCCAATGCTATTTCTATGTTGCGCACGTTGGCACGGCGTTGCAACAAGTTCGTGATTTCCTTCAACCGTGGAGCGATGTTAGTGAGCTCTAACGTCGTTTCCCGTTTCCGTCCGAACTGTAACATTTTCTGGGTGATACTTGCACACCTTCGTACCTGTGTCTGGCAACGCTCAACCGAATCGAGAGCCTGTTCACGCCACTGCGTAGTCCCTGCTGAGTCCACAAGAAGATCGGAGATGTTCGTCTGTTCGGCGCTGAGGATAGCTAAAGGGTTATTGATCTCATGAGCCAGACCGGTGGCCAATTCGCCTACTGAGGCCAGCTTCGCCGAGCGCATGAACGCCCGGGACATCTCCTCCCGTTCAATGTTGGCTTTGTCGATCCTGCTGGTCAGGTACCAGGTAGCGATGAAGGTCGTTGCCACCAGGAGAGCGACAGCGATTAACACAACGTGCGCTCCCTGGGCGATGGCCTGGTCCACCGGCGCTTGCACCGCCGCCAAGTCCTGATGCACCACTAACATCCAGCGGTTGTCGTTGATCCAGGAGGTCACTTCTATTTTGACAGTATCGTTTACGCTTACCCGGCGATTCTGCACCCCACGGTGAAACGCGACCACAGGTACCGGAGCGCTGTCAAGTACCGCTCCCACTTTCGGAGTCGTTTGATACCGACCCTCACGGTTGACGATGTAAGCATCGCTGTTCTCTCCCAAAACCGCAGTTCCTACTATGGCATCGAACTGATCACTGTTGATCGTTGCACGCAGAATCCACCGCTCGCTGCCCTCTGCCGTTTTCACGGCGATGATACAATGAGGTACTTGCCGAAAACCCAGGAACACATCGCTGATGTAAACTTCCCTGGTCATCACCTCGTCAAACCAGTCCGTCTCTCGATAGTTTCGGTCCATAAGATCATAAGGGCCCACATAGGCCAAATGACGGCCATTCGTGTCTATCACTCCCAAGTCAACGAAACCGCCGCCAGTAGACCGATTCAAGTCGGATAACAGCTCTTGCAGTCGCTCTTGATTGCTGATATCGCGGAGAGGATTAGATTCGGCGAGCAGTCGCAGTAGGTTGACATGTTCGGATAGATAGGCTTCAATGGCAAGCGCGTGGCTCTGGACTGTCGTCTGCATCTGTTCCAGGGTCCTGTGTTCAAGGAGATTTCCGAAAACTATCCAAGATCCGAATCCCGCCAGGGCTAGTGGTAACAGGGCGGCTCCAAGCAGAACCGCAACAATCCGCCAGCGTAATGTTTTCCTTTTACCCATAATACTGCCGATCACATCTCTGGTCATAATCTTACCATATCATCTTGAAGCAAAGTCACTGTCAACCGCTCACACTGTCTTCACGAAGAGGTGTTAAGCAAAGGCCTTGCCATGCTTATCCGCTTCGTGTTAGTCGATTGTATATCAACAGATTAGGGCTCCAAGTTTGACTTGACAAATCCATATAAGCTATTAAAATGAAACTATGTGATTTCATTATGAATAGGTTATTGTATGAAAAACAGCAGTTTGAAGTCAGGGAAACAACAGGATATGTCGAATGCCGACACTACTCAGCTTCGGCACGAGTTACCACCATTTCTCGCTGTAGTGCGTAGCAAAGCCTTCCAAAACGTTCTGGATATGGCCGACCGCGTTGCAAGATTCGATTCATCAGTATTGATAAGGGGCGAGACCGGTGTTGGAAAAGAGGTTGTGGCGCGATATATCCATGCCGCCTCTAATCGTTCCAAGAGCTCCATGCTGTCCATCAACTGCGGAGCATTGCCGGAAACTCTGCTCGAAAGTGAGTTGTTCGGACACAAAGCCGGCTCATTTACCGGAGCTGTACGTGATAGAGCTGGGCTCTTTGAACAGGCGGCCAGAGGAACGATTCTTCTCGATGAGATAGGAGACATCAGCTTAGCAACCCAGGTAAAGCTTCTCAGGGTACTTCAGGAAAGAGAGATACTTAGAATCGGCGAAAACATCCCGCGCAAAGTAGATATCCGTATTATCGCCGCTACCAATCGCAATTTGGATCAGGCCGTCTCAGATGGCAGGTTCCGGGTAGACCTGCTTTACAGGTTGCGGGTAATTGAAATCGAGGTGCCGCCGCTTCGTGAGCGACCTGAGGACATTCTGCCCCTGACGAGGTACTTCTCCAAGAAGCTGTCGAAAAAGCTGGATCTTCCGCATCTGCGTTTTGACACTGCCTGTTTTGACTTCTTCCAGTCCTATGCTTGGCCCGGCAATGTCAGAGAGTTACAGAACGCTATCGAGCGAGCCGCCGTGCTCAGCGGAGATGGAGTAATAAAGCTGGAGCACTTGCCACCGCAGATGCTGGATCCAAGTTTTTCCAGTCAACATCTTGACCTGTTGACGCCTCGAACGTTGGCCGAGGTAGAGTTGGATTACATAAAGATCGTGCTACGATCGGCAAACGGAAACCGTGCTCGTGCGGCAAAGATTCTGGGCATCAGCACAGCAACCTTGTGGCGGAAGTTGAAGAACGCAAATTGAACTTGAGGCAAGAGGTCGGTATTTGAAAGAGCCTCTTGAGTCGCCACAGCGACCATTGAGAAAACCACAGTTTCGATTCGACGATCTTGAAAGATGTGCTCTTCACACAGTCACCTTAACCTGTTGCGATATCGTTGGCTCAGGTAACGTATGTTGACAGCGTGGGAACCGATTGACGATCACTGAATCAGCTATCCTTCGACACACTTCTTTCCCTGGGTTGGAACTGGTCATTGCTCTGTCGCTGTTTACAGTGAATACGCCATAGCTGATAGAGCTTAATTTTGATTTTAGGTTGTTAGTACAAAACCTGTCTGGAGGAGTTTCCGCCTGCTAACGACCGTGAGGCACGACCCCGAGGGCAAGCATTGCTGAAATCGACTGCCTAGATCGGAACCTATCGGGGGACTGGAGACGGATTGTTTTTCGCCGGCTGCAGACCAAACCTTCCGCCCTAACAGATTCCATTTCAACTTGCTTGGATGTAGCTCAGAGAAAAAGGCTTTTTACACCTTTACTCTTCTTGTGTCCGTTTTGTGACCACTGTGAGCAAGAAGGATGCAAAATCGAATTCTTTCCAGTGGGAAGCAAGAGATAGAACTTGTTGTGCTTCTGTGGGTTACAGCACTTGTTGTAGGCCACCCAGAGAGCACACGATATCCCTGGAGAATTCATAGTTCGAGGCTAACAACTACTGAGCCAGAGCTATTCTGAACCACGTTCTCCTGCAAACCGGGGAAAGGGGTCGCAGACAGCAGCCGCAGTTTTCCCTTTTTCAAGAAAAATGGCACATTGCGGACAACAAGAAACCCCCAACAGCCATTGACCGCCGGGGATTAGCAGAAATAAAATATGCAGGGGGGCCATTGCGACCCTGTAGGTGACTGATATATAAGAAAGAATTGGAAAAATGGCAAGCAAAAGCGCAGTTTAGCCGTTTTCAAAAAACTGCTGCGCATTCTCAACCGACAGGAACCCATCTCAGTAAATCGGGGTCCCATACAATCGGGGGTGGGGGGTACTGCTCACCTCGATTTCCATGTCCCGCAATCGCAGCCAGGATGGGCAAAAAAAACAGCTTGCGAAATTGATCGACGTCTCTATTTTGTGGACAGGCAAAGGAGGACATCGATATGATTTTACGATACGGAACGATCACACTGTTCCTTCTCGCTGCGATTCTGTTGGCAGGAGTAGCAAGCGGTGAGGAGGGAATGTGGCCGTTGTATGACGTCGACAAGTTGTCGTTTGACGACTTCAGAGCCGCCGGGCTCGAACTGGAGCCGGAG
>Ga0209979_1005288_pt1 | contig 10228 bp, 9 predicted proteins | sample AnhtaG_FD_183114 | JGI IMG/M metagenome (GOLD analysis project Ga0209979, IMG submission 183114) | Deep subsurface microbial communities from Anholt, Denmark to uncover new lineages of life (NeLLi) - Anholt_01485 metaG (SPAdes) (version 2) | ecosystem: Environmental > Aquatic > Marine > Oceanic >...
GCTCCTCCTTGACGTATGATGTTCACAAGTCCCACCTGTAGGCCCTTCATGTTTCTGGCATAATTCACCAAGCCAAGCTGGACCCCACTCATCACTTTAGCGTAATTGACTATCCCTGACTGGAACCCCTCGCATCTACCCTGAGTGACGTTCACTCCGCAGTCCTGCCAGCCAATGAAATCGGAATCGACAATTCCAACCAGTCCATACTGAAGCCCTTGAAATGAACCGGTTGTAGTGTGATTAACCAGCCCCAGATCCAACCCTGTCACCGAGACGCTTCGACCATAAAGCAAGCTGAACCGAACGCCAGCGATGGGAATATCTTCAGGAAAGATCTGAATCGGCGTGACCAGGGCGAGCTGAATCGGACGATTCTGTGCTAAGAGTGGCGATGAGATCGAAACGGAAATCAAGATACAAAGCACCAAAATTATACAACGCTTTTTTGCCATTTTTTCCTCCTTTCCTAAGTCAAAGATTAACTTGAATGCACCACCTTCTCATCGGATGCCAGATGCTTCCGAGCCGAACCTTCTGGCTAAGCTTTGTAGGTCAACAATCCCGAGGAGTGATTGACAATCTTTTTTGCCAAGTAGCCAAGTAGGTCAGGAGCCCCATGCTCCTGACTTTTTATGCTTTGTTTGAATAAACTCAACCGCCTTTTTAATTCTTTTCCCCACTTCCTCTTTGCCTAAAAGTTCTAGGATATCGAAAAGTGGCGGTCCTTCTGTGATTCCGGTTACTGCCAGACGAACCGTATGAATCAAGGGAGCTGGTTTTATTTTCAGCTCATCTGCCAATTTGCGCAGGGCTTCTTCTATTTTCTCTTTCTCGGAGCTCTCCAAAGAAGACATGCGGTCAACAAAAACATTTAGCCTGTCAGCCGCTTCAGCCGAATTGAAATGTTTACTTGCCGCTTTTGGCTCGTATTGATAGTCAAATCCAAAAAAGTATTTTCCTTTTTCAGCAAAATCTTTCAAGGTCTTGCATCTTTCCTTGAGCAAGGAAACAAATCTCAAAAGCCATCCCTTTTTTTTGTCCGCCACTTCCCTGGTTATCAAATTCCCCTTGACCAGGAAAGGAATCGCCAAATCTAATAATCTTTCATCCTCGCAAGCTCGTATATATTCCCCATTCATCCATTCCAATTTCTGTAAATCGAAGACCGGGTTTGCAGGGTTAACGTTTTCCAAGGAGAAAAGCTGGATTAACTCTTCTTTTGACAGTATCTCTCTGTTATCCTTTGGAGACCAGCCTAAAAGGGCTAAGAAATTGATTACCGCCTCAGGCAAAAAGCCTGAATCTCTATAATCAGTTATCGCCACTGCCCCTTTCCGCTTGGAGATTTTCTGACGGTCCATTCCTAAGCTCAAAGGCAGGTGAGCAAAAGAAGGGTTCTCTGAACCTAAGGCTTGATAGATTAATATCTGCTTGAAAGTATTGGAGATGTGGTCATTACCCCGGATCACATGACCTATTTTCATCTCCAGATCATCCACCACGCAGGCGAAATTATAAGTGGGTCTATCATCTGAACGCATAATTATAAAATCGTCAATATCTTTATTCTCTCTTTTCAGCTCTTTATAGACAATGTCATAAAAAAAGGTCTCTCCCTCTGGAATGTGAAGCCTTAAAGCCTTAGGAGTATTTTTTCTTTCTAATTCTTTTTTTTCCTTTTCAGATAATCTCAGGCAGGTGCGGTCATACCTCCAGTCCCTTTTCTTCAGAACAGCCTCCTCCCTTTTTCTCTTTAAAGTTTCCGGAGAGCAGTAGCAGTAATAGGCTTTATTTTTCTCTAAAAGGATTTCTGAATACTTTTTATAAAGCTCCATCCTCTGCGACTGATAATAGGGACCCTCATCCCAATCCAGACCCAGCCATCTTAAACCCTCTAAGATAATCTCAACCATTTGAGGGTCGGAGCGGGCAACATCTGTATCCTCAATCCTTAAGATGAACCTACCCTGATTATGTCGGGCAAAAAGCCAGTTATAGACCGCAGTGCGGGCAGTTCCCACATGAAGATATCCTGAGGGACTGGGCGCAATCCTTACTCTTACTTCCTTATTCATACTTAAAGCTTCTTGGCGAACTCTCCTCTTTTAGCTCAATTTTTTCCCCTTCCAGATTTAATCTTATACCTCCTGCTGCTCTGGCAATAACATTATATAGCCAGGCAAATACGGCGGTGAAGATCGAGCCAATCACCGCATAGAATAAGGCTAAGAAAAAAGCCGTGAAGACCCCCACAAAGCCTGAGAAAACCCCGCTGAAGGAGCCAAATTCTCTTCCTCCAAAAGTGTTAAAAATCCCTCCTAAAAAGGTTAAAAGAATGGCATAAAATATCCCGATGATCAAACCTAAAATCCCATACAGGAGAAAAGAGATTTTAACACAGGACCAGACATCGATCCTCTTAAGCTCTAAGTTCATACCTCCCCCGGTTTTTAAGGTTAATTTTCACTAAAAATCTGACTTGAAAAAACCAGATTTTTTCTTTTATCTCACAAAAATCCAATCTATGCTCAGTCAACCAAGTTGTCAAGAAATTCCTTAAAAGGATTTTGAAAAAAACATCCTTTTGTAGGGGCGAACCTATCCTACGGATCCGTTTTAGGATGTGTTCGCCCAAATTATCTTCGCCCATGACCGACCATTTCCTTCCACTTTTTCAGATACCAGACAAAATAAAATCCTGCCTTTTAACCAAAATTTCCATTGCTTAAAGGTGAACTTTCGTATAAATTCTTAACTTGTGAACCTTTTGAAAGGAGACCCTATGTCCTTTACTCGAAGATTTTCCTGGCTTATACCTGCGATCCTTTTGGCATTTGTTTTCAACCCTAATTGTGCTCAAAAAAAGGATGCTACAAAGCATTTCGAAGAAGCTATGCGGATTAAGAATACCTCTATCTCCAAAGCTATGGAGGAACTCAAAGAAGCTATTAAGATCGATCCTAAATATGTGGAGGCTCATTATCATCTGGGAACCCTTTACCATCACAAGAAGCTTTTCGATGAGGCTATGAAAGAATACAAGCTCGTGCAGAAGCTTAATCCTAAATTCCCCAAACTACACTACGTCATCGGAGCTCTATACTACACCTTGGGGGTCTTTGAATGGACCAAGGCTTCCAAAATCGATGATTCCTATCTTTTCAAAGATGATGGCAAACAGGTTTTTTACAAAGAGGGAACTGATTCAGAAAGGGCAATTGAAAAATACAAAAAGTTAGTGGAAAAAGATACCCTGAATCCCTTAGCTCACTATGATCTGAGGGGGGTTTATTATGACCTGGCGATCTTAGAATATCAAAAAGCGATCAAAGCTAACTCTAAGGATACCTCTGCCCAATATGATTTAGGCTTAGTCTATTTAGAAAGAGGGAAAATCGACAAAACCAAAGAACAACTGAAAATCCTCGAGAAACTCTCCTTAGGCCATGCCCGAGGATTGCAACAGCAGATAGAGATGGAAGAAGCCCAGAAAAAGATGCTGCAAGAGAAAAAATAAAATACTTTTATTTAAAGACACTCAATCCCCGAAACACGTTACCAGGGAACGTGCAGACCTTATCAATGGATAATCTAAGGGAACTTTTTTTGGTCCTTTAGCCACCGTCTGTAAAGGCACTTTAACCAGCGAATTCCCCCTGACTCCAACCATATATCCAAATTCTTTTTTTACTATCATATCAACTGCCTTTGTGCCCAGTTGTGTGGCTAATACTCTATCAAAGGGTGTGGGAGACCCTCCTCTTTGAAGATGGCCCATAACTACAGTGCGGGTATCAAATTCTGTTATCTTTTCTATTTGTTCACCCAGAACAAAACCTATTCCTCCAAAACGAATTGGATCTGCACTCTCTTTCACTATCCTTCGTATTACAACCTCCCCCCCTTTGGGTTTGGCTCCTTCAGCCACTACCACAATGCTGAACCTTCTTCCTTTCTTTTTTCTTTCTTCTACCTCTTTAGCTATTATATTAATATCGTATGGAATTTCAGGAATAAGGATAATATCCGCCCCTCCTGCCACTCCAGAGTGAAGTGCAATCCATCCAGATTTATGACCCATAACCTCTACGATCATAATGCGGTGATGAGACTCAGCCGTAGTATGAATCCTGTCGATCCCTTCGGTAGCAATCCACACCGCAGAATCAAAACCAAAACTGATATCCGTTCCCCTTAAATCGTTATCTATGGTCTTAGGCACTCCCACAACAGGAATCCCATCTTTAAATAGTCGGTAGGCTATACCCAGGGTACCATCTCCTCCTATGCAAACAAGACAGCTAAGGTCAAGTTTTTTTATATTCTTTATAGCTATTTTCGAGAGGTCTTTAAGTTGTAACCTATCACCTTTTCCAACAGGATACTCATACGGATTTGCTTTTTTAGTAGTTCCCAAGATTGTACCACCTAAAGTAAGTATTCCTGAAACATCGTCATATTCCAGTTTTCTATATCGATTACTCACCAGCCCTTCATAACCATCCTTTATCCCTATAACTTCCATATCATTTTCAATGATGGCTTTCTTCGTCACAGCCCGTATTACTGCATTTATACCCGGGCAATCACCTCCCCCGGTAAGAATCGCAATTCTATTTTTCTTTTTCATATTACAACCATCCTTTTACTTATACTTTTCCTCTTAACTGCATAATCAATGTGATAAACAGGATCTCTTTTTAAACAAAAAATTAAAAAAACTGGCGGAGAGGCCGGGATTCGAACCCGGGGTACCCTTTCGGGTACAACTGCTTAGCAGGCAGCTGCCTTCAGCCAACTCGGCCACCTCTCCACAAAAAAAAACAGCTTGGAGCTTAGAGCTTGAAGCTTGTAGAAACCCTTCAACCCTAACTCCAAAAATTTTACTACCTATTAAATACAAAGAACAAGTTTAAAAAGCAAATTAAATTTTGTTTTTTTTACCCTTGAAGATAACCATTTCTGACTATATATCATATCGATCTTTAATACAAGATTTTAAGATGTAGAGATATTTACCTCCAGCTAATTTGATGAATTGGGTTTTAAGTGCGGTTTGGAAACCCATCAACAATTAGATACTCAAAAAAACTTTTATGTCACTACCCGGTAGGACTGGGAAAAGACCTTCTGATGCTGAGATCTTACGCCCTATGTGACCAGCCCTGTCGGAATTAGGTGAATATGATGGCACTCAAGACCAAAAAGCAGGTTATCTACCAGTTTGTGAAGAATGACGCCTATGATAATGTCAAGAGCACAGGGTTCTTGACCTACTGTATTTGAGGTAGCCTCTTTTTACTCCAGGACATGGATGTTCTTCTTTGCACACATCTCCTTCAGTATCTTCGGCCAGACGGTGACACTGACCTCTCCCAGGTGCGCTTTCTTGAGCAGAGTCATATAGGTGCGGGACTGCCCGATGCCGCCACCAATGCAGAGCGGGATCTCGTTGTTTATAATTCCCTGGTGGTATGGTAACTTGAGGAAATCAAGCTGGCCAGTAATCTCCAGCTGCTTCTTGAGCGTTTCGGCGTTAACCCGGATACCCATGGAGGTCAGTTCGTGGCGGCGCTTTGTCACCGGATTCCAGACAAGAATATCACCATTAAGACCATGCATAGGTCTACCGTCGGCGGACTTTGTCTCCGTGACCCAGTCGTCGTAGTCTGCGGCCCTCATTTATTTTATTTTTTCAAACTCACCTGTCTGTTTGTTTTTTCTAACATTATCCCAGTTAAAATATTTGCCATTCATAGAAATATAAACCCCATACGGTAAAGTTTGGACAAATGCCAAAGAACTTCCTAAATTGAATAATCCATCAGAACTACCAAACTTGTATGGTACCATTGCACCGGTTAAAATGATTGTTTTATCTTTTATAGAATTGGCGAGAACTTTGGCAGTTTCTATCATTGTATCAGTGCCATGGGTAATCAGTATTTTATCTTCTTTTGTTTTTTTGCAGTTTTCAAGTATAATTTTTCTATCAGCATCAGTCATGTATAAACTATCAACCATCATTAAAGTCCTGATGTCAACTTTTAGTTTACAACGACCCAATTTTAGCATTTCAGGTAGGTGAGTGTCCTTGAAAAAGAGTTCTCCCTCGAGTTCATTGTACTCTTTATCGAAAGTCCCACCCGTGACAAAGATTTTGATTGTCATGATTTTTTTAGTTATAAGTGATCGTGGTCTAAGAAGTAGTCCTTGCGCACGGCTTTCATGTCTGTGCACAACCCCTCACCCACCTTCATCCCGAACTGCTTAAGCGCTACACGTTTCCATTTGGTTGCAGCCTGCACTACCTGGGCATCAATTGGGTGCTTGTCATAGTCGTTTGAAATGTGGAACTGTATCGGAGTCCGTGAGCCATCCCTGTCCAGCATATCGTTCACACCGCTCTCAACGTCTACGATCAAAGGAACCTGAACCATCATCAGATTGAGCTCCTTGCACAGATTCTCCTCGATGTAGTTTTTTACTGCAAAGATTGCCTTCTGCGTTTCCTTGGGGTTCAGAAGAGAGCTGTAATCCTGTGGCAGGATTTTCTCCAGTTCCTCATAGTCGCCGATGCCTGGCCCAGCCAGGTCTGCCTTCTTGTCTGCCATTATGTTTACCTCCTTTTCACTAACATGGGCATATATTTCAGTTTGCTCGACTGCTTGACCAGGAGACTCATCTCCTGTTATCTCTTTTGTTCTTCTTCGCCTTATATTATCCAATTCCCTTCCAAAAAGCAAGAAAAAAACGCCGCATACCCTTTATCCATGTTCAGGGTAAATAATTGTGCGGCGCCACCCCCCTTTGACGACGAGGGCAACCCTTTATAGATTGCGTTTTTTTGTTAGTGCGGGAATTGTCGTCAAGACCCGTTCCGGGGATTTCCCGCACGGCAAGGTTCAGAAATTCCAATTCCTGAACCAACCTCCATTAATTTAAACACACGCATTACCCCCTTACCCACAAGGCGGGATTTTATACAAAATATTGGGTGTTCTCAAACAAGGGAGGGCAATATGGGTCTGCCGGCTGACTATGACCGTAATCCCGCCTTGTCATCAATATACGTTTATATGACTCACATTGAGGGCAATGTGGGATTACCTGAGACCCCAACCCTTCAAAGGTTTAAAAGTTCAAGATTTTTTCTTCAAACTCAAGACTTCAAACTGTATTTAAGCGGAGGGCGCAGGATTCGAACCCGCAAGTCCTTTCGGACGGTGGATTTCAAGTCCACTGCCATACCGTTAGGCGAGCCCTCCAGCTATAAAGTGGTCTTAAGTGTTTTGGCAAAAAAGCTCTTTTGTTTTCACTTAAAAAATACGTTTCAAACTGTCTGATATATAACTCCACCCTCTTGAGTTGTCAACGGTTTCTGTGGAGTTACAAAAAAATTTTTTCAAATTGATTTTAATCCTATTTTGAGGGTTTATGAGAATTTTTCTAACTAACCTCAGACGCGTAGCCGAGCCTTCAGGGCTCGGCGACAGAGGTCCAGGCGAGCTATGAACTACTGCCGACTTTAGTCAGGTCATACTTACGCCACTAAAGTGACTGTGAACTGCTATGAAAAGTGTTCTAACTGACTTTAGTCAGGTTTTGAATTTGCACCACAAAAAAATCTCCCCGCCCGTTTTTGGATTATCCTGAACTTTTTTGTGGAGCGGTTAACTTCCTTTCTATCCCAGCTTCAAGTGCTGCATCTATCCGGGCTAAGGATTCATCCAGATGTCCGCGGGTGTAAACATCCAATCCCTGGGATAGAAGTGCTTTCTTTATGGCTCCTTCTAACACCTTTAAGTCCACCCGGGCTAAGGTGCGGGCATCCTCCGGTGCTTTATTGTTGTTGCTGACCACCAGTTCTGTGATTTTATCCAGGTGTGCTCTTTGCAAGGAGCGGCGAAAGCTGTTGATATTCTGAGCCTTTACTATCTCTGTCCATATTGCTCTTCTAACCCCCTGGAACATATCAGCCATAGTGAACTTCTCTTCTCCAGGCTTGAAGCGAAGTTCTAAATCCTGCAATCTCCCTAATATGATAGGGTCATATAGGCGGTCCAGAGAAAACTTCTGGATGCTAAGGACCTTATCGTGGAGCGGGTAGTCAACTCGCTTCATCTGGTATACTGATCCGCTGAAATCCGGGAACCTTTCCGGCTGAAGCTTATTCAATAGATGTTCAGGGAGATAAAAGGCGTCTGGAGCAAACAGGTTCTCCCTTAAGAATTGTAAAGCTTCCCTCTGTCTTTCTGCTGGAACCGGCTTAAAAGGAATTCTACCCTGAGGGTCACCTATGTGGTCACGGTGATGATAAATTCCACCTATGAACTTAGGTACTACTCTCGCCGCAGAGGAATAGGCACGCCAGCCCCTTTCAAAAACCCGACGCAGTTTTTGATATCTCGTACCTGGTTTATCAAATTTATCCTCCAGTTTAGACCAGAGCTCTCTGGTTAAAGCTATCTGTTTGCGGTAAAATTCAATTGGATCATCACCGAGGTCAAATAGATTGCAAGTGGGGTCAATTCCTTTCATAGAATAACCAAAGGCATCCTCATCTGTACCATAGATTAATTCTGGCTGAGAAGCACGAGAGGCTATACTTTGCAATTCGGGCAATTCCCCCTCAGATGTAGAAGCCTGTATAGGTTTGTATGCATACTCAATTGCCCAGTAGTCATAAGGACCGGGTACGGATTGGTAAAATTCACCTTGAATTTCACCTTCAGCTGCTATATTGGGCGGGTTGTAGTCCATAACTGATCCGATTAAACCATAACTGGAGGTAAATTCCCTATCCTGAAGTTGTTCTCTTGAAAGGATAGTAGAGGCTTTAAAGTTATGCCTCAAGCCCAGGGTATGACCAACTTCATGAGCTACCAGTTCAGTTAAATAACTTTTAACAAATTCTTTGGTTAGGCTATCTTTGTCACTGAAGTCACTTCTTGCACTTAAGATGGATAAAGCAAAAGTCCCTTCCTTGGCCAATTCCTGACCATAGTTGCAAAAATGTTCCATACTAAAAGAAGGATTTTCCCAAAGGTTATCCTGATTTCCATCGAAGGAAATGGGTTCCACATACTCCTCAGAAAAAGTAAACATATGTCTTATAAAATCTACACAGATCCTCACATCCGCATCATATATCTGTCCGCTAAAGGGGTTGGTTCTGGAAGGACCTACAGCATAAGCAGCACCTGGAAAGATTATCCATCTGATGGTATTATAGCGCACATCTGCTGGGTCCCAGGTGGCGGTATCGGGCATCTGTTTTACTACAATAGCATCTTTAAACCCTATCCTTTCATAAGCCTTATTCCAGAATAAAACCCCCTCCTTTACCGCTTCCCTGTATTCCTCTGGAATGGTATTTTCCAGCCAGAAAACAATAGGTTCCTTTGGTGGGGAAAGCTCTGAATTTGGGTCAGCTTTTTGCAGATGCCAGCGGTTAATAAATCTTATATAGGGAGTCTCTGTATCCAGATAAGTATAATCCTGGTAAGGGGTGAGAAAATGACCCACCCGGTCATCAGCTAAGCGGGGTCGGTAATCTGATTCCGGCAGGGCAGAAAGTGAATAATGATAAGTATGGAACATACTGTATGGATTTGGAATAGTAACCGCCTGGTTAGGTTTGGAGGTCTTGAAATGCAGGACTGCATCTATCTCTGTATTCTGGAGAAAGGATTTGAGCTCGCCAAAATAGCTATTCTCTTTATCGAACTGGTATTCGGTTTTCTTTTCCTTTCCCAGATAATAACCAACATTAGCCACGTCCTGAATGAAAAAGCCGGAGGGATCAACCAAGATAGCACCAGTTGCAGAATCAGGTTGCGATTCGATTTTTGCCACTCCGAAAATCGAATTGGTAATCCCCCTGTCTATAGCCCTATAAAGAGCTGAGGTTGAATCTGCCCGGTATCTCACATTTATCTGAAGCAACTGGATTTTTTTACCAATCTTTTTAAATTTAAAAGCAAAGTTTCCTTTCATCAGGGCGCCAGAATCGTAGAAGCTGCCATCCCCAGCGGTGCGGGTCATGGTGCATAAAAATGTTTTATCTAATTGATCCGGCTTAATTGCCATATAAACTTTTACCTCCTCCTCTTTAAGGTAAAGGGTGAAAAGCCCTTCGATTGCCTTAAAATCCTTTATGACCTCAGAAAAAGGCTTTTCCTTTTCCTCTTTTTTGACCTCCTTTTCCTCCTTCTTCTCCTTT
>Ga0209979_1005290_pt1 | contig 10227 bp, 10 predicted proteins | sample AnhtaG_FD_183114 | JGI IMG/M metagenome (GOLD analysis project Ga0209979, IMG submission 183114) | Deep subsurface microbial communities from Anholt, Denmark to uncover new lineages of life (NeLLi) - Anholt_01485 metaG (SPAdes) (version 2) | ecosystem: Environmental > Aquatic > Marine > Oceanic...
ATCGGCCAAGCGACCAGTACTTTACTTGCAAAATGGCAGAAGTAGTGGCTACACACTATGATAGAAAAAGGCTGGGAAATAGCAGATGTTACGCTATGGGATGGAAAAGGGTAGTTCATCCAAGTAGATGTATCTGGGACAGCCGATGTAGGATGTAGAGGGATTATAAATAAGACGCTTCAAGCCTAGCTTGTGGCAAAAATTGTAGATTGCAGCGGGAGGAACAAAATGGAAATAAAGATAGGCTCTCTTACACCTCAGGCCTTCAAAGGATATGGCCAGGTAGTGGAACTGCCCCAAGACCCTGATAAGGCACTCGTAGCAACTGAATTTATCTATTTTTGGAGGACATCAACTGGATTTTGTATTGAAGGTGGAAAGGTAGAGATAGGTGTATGTACCGTGAGAGCGAGAGATTATGTATTGACGGAAATGGAGCGTCATCTTAGAACATCCGAGATATTCATCCCAGTGGGAAAAGACCTCATCTTTGCAGTCGCCCCATCAAGAGACCTAGCCGATCCGCAAGATGCTCCGCGACCTGAAGATATGGAAGCTTTTTATCTGAAAAAAGATCAAATGATTATTTTAAATAAAGGAGTTTGGCATTATGCACCATTTACGACAAAGGAGCATAAAGAAGCTTCGGCATTGGTTTTTTTTAAAGCGGAAACTCCTGTAAATGATGTTACTTTTGCTAAAATTTGGAACCGCGAAACAGTTGTGCTCGCATCCTAGTAATTGTCAGGAAATACTACCCGCGCTTGTTAATACATAAATCTTGGGCTTGCGAAGAGTCAGGCTGAATTCTTTGTCAGTAGCGTCAGCTTTCATATATTATTGAAGTTAGATCTTTGGCAAGAAAAGAGCTAAAAATAAGGCCGGAGGGAGGTGAAAACATAGGTAGGCTGTTAGCTCACGACAAAGGGAAGTTTTCTAACAGAGAAGTGTCGAAAGGTTAGTTTCTCTTTTTAGAAACTTTCCACAAAAATAATGAACAATATCAGAAAGGAGAAGTAAGCCATGAAAAAAAGCGTGGTTGTTGCGCTAGCTGTGATGATGGGGGCTCTGCTTGTCTTGACCACAGGTCAAGTTTTCAGTGCCCAGAAAGTATTTAGCCTGGATGATATTCCAGAGATAAAAAACAAAAGACCGCTCACTTTGGCTCTTGAGGCAGGAGGCGAAGAGGATACTCTATTACCGTTTGTCAAACAGTTTGAAGAAAAAACCGGAATTCCGGTTAATACCGAGGTCATGCTATTTGCTGTGATGTATGGTAAGGAGAACATAGAGCTTGTGGCAGGAACTGGAGCGTACGATGTTCCTATTGTGGAAGCCTCCTGGACAAATGAGTGGGCTCCCTATCTTTTTTCTCTGGAGGAATTGGCTGAAAAATATGAGCCTGAAGGAGTAGAAGCAGTAAGAAGAGATCTGGCGTATCTTGATCCGGGCCTGCGACGGATGGCTTCTACCCGCGAGGGAGTGAATTATGGATGGCCGTACGAGTGCTATACGTTGATGATGATGTACCGGGACGATGTATTTAAGCATCCTGTAGAGAAGGCAAATTTTGAGAAACAATACGGGTATGAGCTGGCACCAGCTATGACCTGGGATCAGTTGCGTGATCAGTCTGAGTTTTTTACCAGGAAGAAGGGTGAAAAGCTAAAAGGTGAGGCGCTTACGCATGATCTTTACGGTTTGGCTCTTATGGCCGGGAGATTCCCTCATGTTCAGGATCAGGTAGGTGCGATCCTATGGGGCCTGGGTGGACATTGGGCTAAGATAGTGAGGGACGAGAACGGTAAGCCTCTAGGGTTTAGAATAGGCGAGCAGGATAAGGCGTTATTGAGGGCTGCTTTTGAGATCTATGTGGACCTGCTTCAATTTGCCTCTCCTGGGAGCTTAAACGCTTTCTGGGATTTTGTCATGGCACAGTTTTCCGCTGGAAACATCATCATTGCCCCTGCTTTGTACGATAGTTGTTATCCCTGGATGAGTGCCTGGGGACCGGATGTTGGCCCCGGGGCCAGGATTGAGGGGGCTCCAGTTCCGATGATCCAACCTTATTGTGGCTGCTTCCATTTTGCTGTTTCCCGAGACAGCAAAAATCCCGAAGGAGCTTACTGGCTTGCCAAGTATATGGGATCTTATGAGGTTCACAAGGCCTGGATTGAGGCAGGCTTTATCCCTTCACGAAGGGACGTCGTGGAGGAGCCTATGTATCTAGACCCAGGGCTGCATGAGAAACTTGGGTGGATACCTACCATGCTTGAGACTTGGGACTACCAACTCCCTTATGTGAACAACTATCTACACTTCAACAGTGCTGCATTCGGCAAGATCTACGATTACATGACGGAGTTGTGTCACGATGTTGCCAGAGGTGCGTTGACACCACAAGAAGGCGTGGAGGAATGGGTGAAAACATTCACCGAGCTGCAGACGAAATTTGGGAAACTTCCAGTCTTGGATTAAGCAGTTAGGATAGCGGGGTATCCCTGGAGTAGAATACCATTATCTCCAGGGGTTCCCCTCTATATTTTTTTGGCAAGGGTCCTATAAGGAACAAGTAACATCTGAACAACTAACTATAAGAGATTCTGACCAAGGAGTAGTCTGAATGGCAAATCGAGGAGGCGAAGCGAAGATAGGTAGGTTACCTACCGAGTTTCGGGAAAAAAGGACAGTTTGGGAGGTCCTCGCCAGCGAGAAGTATATTAAGTGGCTCCTTATGGTCCCCCTCCTGGTGTTCCTGGGAATATTTGCGTTCTATCCGCTCTTTTATTGCTTGTATATGTCTTTTCATGAGGCTATTTTGGTAAAAGCGCCTGATTTTGTCGGACTGGACAACTATCGAAAGATACTGCACCACCTGCCGTTCTGGCGTTCTGTTGGTCGTTCAGCCTTGGTTGTGGTTGTGTGTGTAGGTGTTGAAATGACTCTTGGCCTGGGAATCGCACTTTTTCTAAACCGGGAATTTCGAGGGCAAAACATTGTAAGAGGGCTTTGTCTTTTGCCTCTTGTGGTATCGCCACTTGCTATGTCGCTAATGTGGAAGTACTTTCTCGAACCTCAATTTGGCATAATAAATGTAATGTTAAGTTGGATTGGATTCCCGCAGGTTGCGTTCCTTTCAAGCTCACCGGCTGCCTTGTATACCATCATGTTTATGGAGACCTGGAAATGGCTCCCTTTCTCTATTTTCGTTTTCCTCGCCGCCTTGAGAGGCCTGCCCAAAGATGCTTTTGAGGCTGCCCACGTTGACGGGGCTTCCCCCTGGTTTACTTTCAAGAAACTGACTCTGCCAATGTTGAAGCCGTTCATAATGATCATCATCTTGCTGCGGGTGATGTGGTTGATACGGTTATCCGACCCACTCTTTGGAACCACACAGGGCGGTTCGGGAACAGAAGTGCTGGATTGGTATATTTACAGAATTGCATTCATACGCTTTGACCTAGGGGAGGGAACAACCCTGGCACTTATCGCTCTTTTTATGACCATTATTATCGGTGTCCTCTTGTTCCGACAGTTGATAAAGGCCCTGGGAGCAGCAAGATAGACTAGGAGGAGAAAAAAATGAGACGGGTGATCTTCTGGATAGGAGTAGCCATTATTCTGTTTGTATTTATTTTTCCAATAGCATGGATATTCGTGACCTCGTTCAAAGGAAGGACTGATATTATGGTCCCTACGAGATTGTTTTTCGTCCCCACGCTTGAGAACTATGTGTATGAATTTTGGAAGATGCCACTTTTGAGGGAGATGAAAAACAGTGCTATCGTAACTGTTTTGAGCACAGCTTTTGTGATGGCTGTATCACTTCCTGCTGCTTACAGCTTTGCCCGGTTTAACACCGGGGAAGGACACCTTCTTTTCTTCACTCTTACCACCAGAATGTTCCCTCCTGTGGTAGCGGCGATACCTTTCTTTTTTGTTTTCAAATCCTGGGGACTATTGGATACTCACATTGGACTAACTCTACTGTATGTGTACTTCAATATGTCCTTTGCCACTTTCTTGCTATATGGGTTTTTCAGAGAAATCCCTGAGGAGCTCGAACATGCTGCTATGGTGGATGGTTATGGACGGTTAACTATCTTCCGCAGGATCATATTTCCACTAATTGGACCGGGAGCGGCAATTACTACTGTGTTTTGTCTTATATTCGCATGGAATGAGTTCTTCTTTGGTTATATATTTACCCGGACAGTTGCCAGAACGGTTTCCTTTGGGCTAATATCCCACTGGGGCTCTGTAGTGGTCCAGTGGGGACCTATGGCCGTAGGAGTTATTTTTGCTATTTTGCCAACATTGGTTGCTGGCTGGTTCATGCAAAGATTCATCGTTCGGGGCTTAACCTTTGGAGCTGTCAAAGGATGAAAAAACGAAAAGGATTAATCAACGATGACCTGGGGAAATAGACTATTCTGGGGACTTATCTTTTTCTTTGGTTTTCACCTGGTATGGCTTGGGATTTTAGAAAGATTTGCTCCAGTGTGGATTGCCACAATAATAGGTGCTATTTTTGTATTTTTTATGCTAAAATACGGCCCTCGCCCTAAAGAAAGAGAAGAGGAAGAAAAGGGAGCTTAAAGTTATGGCGCAGGTAAGAGTTGAAAATTTAACTAAAAAGTATGGAAGACTAATGGCAGTTAATAACGTTAGTTTTGGTTGCAGGGATGGGGAGTTTTTCAGTATCTTAGGTCCCTCAGGGGCTGGCAAGACAACAACTCTTGAATTGATAGCAGGGATAAAAAAGCCCGATTCAGGGAAAATATATATTGGTACTCAGCTTGTTAACGATCTTCCCCCTCAGGAAAGAGATGTAGCTATGGCTTTCGAGAGCTACAGTCTTTATCCTCATTTTTCTGTATATGAAAATATAGCTTTTCCTCTTAGAGCCCCCACCAGGAAAAAGAAACTGTCCTCCAAAGAGGAAAGAAAAAAAGTTGAGGAGATGGCCAATCTTTTAGGAATTGGGGAACTTTTGGATAGAAGACCCCGACATCTTAGCGGAGGTCAAAGACAAAGAGTCTCGCTTGCCAGGGCAATGGTTCGAAGACCACAGGTTTATCTCCTTGATGAGCCCATAGCTCACCTTGATGCTAAGTTAAAGGTATCAGCGAGGACAACACTTAAAAGACTTGCCTATAAGTTGGGGACTACTATTATTTATGTAACCCATGACTATAAGGAGGCTCTGGCACTTTCTGATCGTATCCTGATTTTAAGAAAGGGTATAATTGAGCAAATCGGCACACCGGAGGAAGTTTATCTTTATCCTTCCAGTGATTTTGTGGGAAGGCTTATAGGAGACCCTCCTATAAATTTGATAGATGGCGAAGTTATCAAAAAAGATGGAAAAACTTTTCTTAAAGTCGAAAAAGAGTTTTCTATGCAGATTCACCAGGATTTAGTTGGCTTAGCGGAAAAGGTAGGCTGGGAGGAGGATGGCAGACGCAGGATCCGCATTGGAATAAGGCCTACTTATATTAAAGTTTCCAAAGAAAAATTATCCGATGAATCCTTCCAGCTACCTGTGTATGCAGTTGAACATAAAGCTGATAGCAGCATAGTTACCTTTGAATTAAAGGATACATTTCTCATGGCGAGAACGAAAGAAAGAATTAACTGGCATATATCGGAAAAAGTTTGGATTGACTTTGATCACAAACATCTCCACTTTTTCAAGAAAACTGTGCATGTATCCAAAAAGTAAGGTGATTATAAATGAGTAGAGTTGATGCTAAACATATATGGAAAATTTATGAAGGGGGGGTAGAGGCAGTTAAAGATGGTACTTTTCACTGTGAAGATGGGGAGTTTCTGGCAATTCTTGGTCCCTCAGGGTGTGGAAAATCATCCACCTTGCGGATGATTGCAGGATTAGAGGAGATTACCAGAGGCGAGCTTTTATTTGGTGGGAAAGTTGTTAACCATTTAAGTCCGCGTGAGAGAAATATTGCTCTTGCTTTCGAGAGCTACGCACTTTATGCTCCCCTAACCATTTTTGAGAATATTGCCTTTCCTCTGCAGGCAAAAGGATTAAAAAAATCCGAGGTAGATGAAAAGGTCAAACAAATTGCCGAGATGCTTGATTTAACCGATGTTTTGAAAAGAAAACCGGTCCATTTAAGTGGTGGTCAGCAGCAAAGGGTATCATTAGCTCGAGCCTTGGTTAGAGATCCGAATGTATTCCTCCTTGATGAGCCCCTCTCTCATATGGACCAGCGTGTGCGTGTTGTGCTCAGGGCAAGAATTAGAAGGATTCATGATGAGCTTAAGGGCACTACAATTTATGTCACTCACGATCAGGAAGAGGCTATTTCTCTTGCCGATAGGATAATTATTATGAATCTGGGTCTTATTCAGCAAATTGGAACAGTAGATGAGCTGTGGAATCATCCTGTAAATAAGTTTGTGGCAGGTTTTCTGGGTGAGCCAGCAATGAACTTTCTTGAAGGGAGGATCGAGAAACCTCAGGAGGTCTCCATAGCTGGTAGAGAAGGAAAAGCTACTTTCCAACTTAGCGGGGAGGTTGAGGAAAAATATGTTGGCGGTGAGGTTACTGTTGGTATCAGGCCCCAGAAAGTTATAGTTTCTCCCAATAAAAAAGGAGATAAACTCGTCCCTTCCCTGATTGAGGTTATAGAACCTCTGGGAGAAAGTAAGATCCTGACGGCCAAACTGGATGATACTGAGCTTAAGATAGTTACCTCCCGTGAGGCAAAAGTTGAGGTAGGACAGATAATCTGGCTGAAGTTTAAACCAGAGGATATTCATCTTTTTGATAAGGAAACGGAAAATGCCCTAATTAGGAGACTGGAGGAAAAAGGATAATATATTGGGAAGATACTTGTTATAGAGCAGCTTTGAGCAAAAATTTTAAGAAATAAAGGAGGTTGTGCGATGCTAAAAGTTGACCAATGGGGATATAGTAATCCAGTCATTTCATCTCTTTATCCTGCTCCGCCCCTGTATTGGATAGATTTTCAGGTGCAATTGGTTGTTTACGAGACGGATATTTCCAATATAGAAAAGCTTCTTCCCTATCCTTTAGAACCTAACGGTAATAAAGTGGTTACTTGGATCTCTGATGAGCCTTTCACTAATCAGGGTAGTGGTCGGGAGGCAGCAATTTATGTGCAGGCAAGGTATAAGGACTATGTGGGTACTTATGAGCCCTTTTTGTATGTAAGTTCGGAAATTCCTCTTTGTGGAGGGCGGGAAATTTGGGGATATTGCAAAAAGATAGCTAATATTTCCTTGCATTTTGAAAAGGAACAAGTAAGGGGGGAAGTGGAAAGAGTACGTACCAAGATAATGAAGTGTCTTTGTATTCGTGAGGTGCCAGCAAAATTAGAAGAGCTGCCCCTCGGTCCTGTATTTTCCCTGAAAGTGATCCCTGGTGCTGCAGAAGATGAGCCTCCTCTGAGACAACTGGTTCTTACGGAAGGTAAACTAACAGCTAAAGAGGGTATATTCTACAAAGGTAAAGGCTCAGTAGACTATGAAAGATCAGAGATAGATCCTACTTACATTCTGGAGCCCAAGAGAGTTATTGCTGGTTATTACGGGATACTTAATATGGTGTTACCTTATGGGAAGATTGTTTACCGCTACGAAGATGTATGAGGAGTAACTAAGAATTTTGAAATAGTACACTTGGCGTTTGCTGGATTTACTGTTTTAAAAGAAGCTGGACTTTGACAAAAATTGTTAAAGAGCTTTAATGACAAGGGCTTATTCTTAGAAAGAGGGGTAAAAATTGCACCTGAGTATTCATGATTTTGCTAAAATGATTGAGTTTAGCCTGGTAAGACCTGATGCTACGGATAGAGATATTGAGGAGTTTTGCCGTAGAGTCAGGGAAAATAATTTTGCCACTGCTTGTGTTAATCCGGTAAATGTATCCCTTACGGCAGAGCTTCTTAAAGGAACAGATATAGATATCTCAGCCTCCATTGGATTTCCCTTTGGTTCTCACATCCCACAGATAAAAACCCTAGAGGCTAAAAGGGCAATTGAGATGGGGGCAACTCAGGTAGATATGGTAATAAACATAGGGGCTCTAAAATCGAGAAAAGATGAGATTGTTTTTGAAGATATAAAGGAAGTAGTGGAGATATCAGGAGATATCCCGGTAAAGGTGATTCTGGAGAATGGATTTTTAACCGATGAAGAGAAAATAAGAGGATGCAGAATTGCCAAGGATGCAGGGGTAAGTTTTGTGAAAACATCAACAGGGGTTGAAAGTAAGTATCTCCTTGAGAGAGTTTCAGAATCTATAGGAGCAACAGTTAAAGATGTTAAACTCATGAGGAAGGCAGCAGGAGAGAGAATGAAGGTTAAGGCAGCAGGAAGAATTTATACCCTTGATTTTGCCTTAGAGTTAATCAGAGCTGGTGCTGAGAGATTGGGAACCAGTGAAGGTCCTAAATTAATCCAGGAGTTTAAAGAAAGATTCGGGAATTTTGTTCAAGTCTAGATCGATTTAAGGAGAAGAGTTTGAGAGAAAATGTTTTCGTGATAGGGGTTGATGTTGGCACTACCTCTACCAAGGCTGTAGTCTTTGATGAAGAGGGAAATCCGCAAGCCGAGGGAAGAGCCTCTTACCCTCTCCTTCGACCCCGAGCCGGCTGGGTGGAACAAAAAGCAGAGTGGTGGTGGCAGGCTTTCCAGCAAGCTACAAAAAAGGCTCTAAACCAAGGAAATATCGATAGAGGAAAGATTACTGCCATAGGTATAACCCACCAGAGAATCACTACTGTCCCGGTGAATGAGAAGATAAAACCCCTTCGCAATGCCATTCTCTGGAATGACATAAGGTGTAGCAAACAAAATGAGTGGGCAAGAGAAAAAATAGGGAGAGAGAAGATCTATTCCCGCACAGGAAATTTTCCCAGTATCTGGACAGTCTACAAGGCCTTGTGGCTTAAGGAAAATGAACCGGAGATCTACAGAAAAACCTATAAATTTCTCCTTGTCCAGGACTACATAATCTACAAACTAACAGGAAAACTAGTTACTACCTCAAGTTCTGCCATTCAGACCGGCTGCTTAGATGTGACCTCTCCTACTAAGTGGGCTGAAGATATTCTTGATTTTTTTGACATTCCAGTTAAGCTTTGGGTAGATGAGATTCTTCCTGGAGGAGAAGTGGTGGGAAAAATTACCCGGGAAGCTTCAAATTCTACCAGTCTTCCTTCAGGACTTCCCGTAGTGACCACTGCCGGGGACCAGCCCTGTGGAGCACTTGGAGCCGGGGTTAACAAGGAGGGAATGCTGGCTATAAATGGGGGAACCTCCTGTTCTCTGGAATCTTATGTGAAGGAGCTTAAACTGGACCCCAATTTGAACTACTTTATAGAGATCAGCCCCACCGGAGACTACCTTCTGGAGGATTCCATATGGAGTGGAGGCTCAGCTTTGATGAGCTGGTTCAGGGATAACTTTGCCAGAGAGGAAGTTGAAGAGGCTGAAAAAGAAAAAAAAGATCTCTGGGATAGACTCTACAATCTGGCTACTCAAGCCCCTCCCGGGAATAACGGGCTCATGTTAATTCCCTATTATTCTGGTGCGGCCTCTCCCTATTGGGACCTTAGGGCAAGGGGTGTTATCTTTGGATTCCTTCTTGATCATGGCAGACCCCATCTTGTAAGAGCGATTCTGGAAGGACTTGCCTTTGAATCCAGGCGTAAAAAAGAATTTATGGAAAGAGGTTCCAAAGTTCTCATCACCAGGGTAAGGATGTACGGAGGATCGGCCAGAAGTGATCTATGGAATCAGATATTTGCCGATATATTAGGTGTTGAGGTCTGCACTTTGAAAACTCCGGAGACTACTGCCCTGGGAGCAGCAATATGCGCAGCAAAGGGGAGCAAGGTATATTCTAATTTCCAGGAAGCAGTTAGGGCAATGGTTCAGGTAGATAAAAGATTTTTGCCGGACCCTGAGAAAAAGAAGCTCTACGATAAGCTGTACTCTGAGGTTCATAGCAAGTTTTACGATCGAGTGCAGGACCTCATCCACACCGCTTCCAGGATAGTGGGGTAATCTTTTTAAAAACCTAAAGGAGGTATATGAGGGGTCGAAAAGACTATTTGATATAGCTTTTGATCTTTTTGTAGATAGAGGTTGCCCTATGCCACCTTAAAATGAAGCGAGGAAAAGCAGCTTCTTTCGCTTTTGGGATCGTAACATTTCCACTTGGTGAGTCTA
>Ga0209979_1005291_pt1 | contig 10222 bp, 7 predicted proteins | sample AnhtaG_FD_183114 | JGI IMG/M metagenome (GOLD analysis project Ga0209979, IMG submission 183114) | Deep subsurface microbial communities from Anholt, Denmark to uncover new lineages of life (NeLLi) - Anholt_01485 metaG (SPAdes) (version 2) | ecosystem: Environmental > Aquatic > Marine > Oceanic >...
AAGCGATCCCTTGAGCCCTTTGATCCGGATTTTGTGGAGCGGATAACGACAGTCCCCCGTGAGCAGGTAGCTGAAGCCGCTCGATTATACGCCACAAAAAAGCCTGCTACCATTCTTTATGCCATGGGAATCACACAGCATACCCACGGCACTGACAACGTATTGGCTACTGCCAACCTGGCAATGCTCACTGGGAACATTGGCAAGCCATCGACCGGCGTTAACCCGTTGAGGGGCCAAAACAATGTCCAGGGCGCCTGTGACATGGGTGCATTGCCCAATGTGTATACAGGCTACCAGCGAGTGGATGCCCCTAAAGCAAGAGATAAATTCGAGAATGCCTGGGGCGGCAGTCTGGTCTCATCCCCGGGACTGACGCTCACCGAGATCTTTCAGGCCGCCCACCAGGGAAAGATCAAGGCACTTTACCTTGTTGGTGAAAATCCTATGCTGAGCGAGCCTGATCTCAAGCATGTCGAAGAAGCCCTCCGGCGCCTGGAATTTCTCGTGGTTCAGGATATTTTTCTCTCCGAAACGGCTCAGCTTGCCGATGTTGTTCTTCCGGCAGCAACCTTTGCCGAGAAGGATGGCACATTCACCAACACCGAGCGGAGGGTGCAGCGAGTGCGAAAGGCGATTGAGCCCATTGGCAATTCTCAACCTGACTGGTGGATCACCTCCCAGATGGGCCAGAGGATGCGCAGCAAAGGCTTTGATTTCGATCACCCTTCCAGGATTATGGAGGAGATAGCAACGGTTACGCCAAGCTATAGTGGCATAACCTATGCTCGCCTGGAAAAGGGCGGCTTGCAGTGGCCATGTCCCGCTGAAGATCATCCGGGAACCCCCATCCTCCACACTGAAGGTTTTATTCGTGGCAAAGGCAGATTCACGCCTCTGGAGTACAGGCCACCGGCAGAATTACCGGATGACGAATATCCTTTTGTTCTTACTACTGAGCGGAGTCTATATCAGTTTCATACTGGGACCATGACACGAAAGGTGGAGGGAATCGGTGTGCTTCACGGTGAGGAGCTGATAGAGATAAACCCTGAGGATGCCAACGCTCTGGGGATTGCAAACGGCGAGAAGGTAAAAGTGATTTCCCGCCGTGGAGAGGTAACGGCCAGAGTGAAGGTGACGCCGGCCTCACCACAGGGGGTATTGTGCATGAGCTTCCATTTTGCTGAGAGCCCTGCAAATATTCTCACCAACCCTGCTGTTGACCCGGTCGCCAAGATCCCCGAGCTTAAGGTGTGTGCGGTCAAAGCAGAAAAGGTGCTTTCCGCTGGGGAGTAAGGGGGCTTTAAATTGATGCTGAAGAGGTTGGATTTTCGACATCAATGACTTGGGTTTCAATAGAATCAAACAATGCTAAGAGGAAATCCCATGGAACATAAGTCAGAGATTAAGCTTACTATTGATGGAAAAGAGGTAATCGTTGAAGAGGGGACGGCCATCCTGGAGGCCGCTCAACAGAACAGTATCGACATTCCGACCCTTTGCCATCATCCTGCGCTCTCAAGTTGGGGAGGATGCCGGATTTGTGTGGTTGAGGTGGATGGAGCGCCCAGGCTCGTTGCCAGTTGCGTTATGCCTGTTCGAGAGGGAATGGAGGTGGTCACTTCTAACAATAGGATTATAGAGAGCCGGCGGATAGTTCTGGAGTTCTTGTTTGCCGAAAGAAACCACAATTGTATGTTCTGCCCTCAGAGTGGCGATTGCGAGCTCCAAAACCTGGCTTATGAATTGCAAATGGATCACCTAACGGTTTCTCAATCCTTTAAAGAATTTCCAACTGATGTGACAAATGAATACACAGCCATAGATCATAATCGCTGTATTCTCTGTGGGAGATGCATTCGCGCATGCCAGGAAATAGCCGGAAATTATGTGCTGAACTTTCAGAACCGGGGTTCTCAATCTCTTATCGGTCTGGATCTTAATGAGACGAGAGAAGAATCCACATGTTATAGCTGCGGGGTTTGTATGCAGGTATGCCCAACAGGGGCTATATATAATCGGTACAGGGCTCATTATGCGGTAAAGGGTCATAGTAAGGACTGGCAAACTATCGAATCATTCTGTCCCCAGTGCGGATTGTTATGTCCCACAGTTTGCTTTGTTAAGGACAACAACCTCCTAAAGGTTGATGGTAAGATTCCTGGTGGCGATAATAGACCGGATAGGGGCCAACTGTGTTATAAGGGCAGATTCGAACTATTTAAGAATACGGCCAAGCGTCTTCTCCATCCCATGGTACGAAGGGAAGATGGAAGCTGGACTGAAGAAACATGGGAGGGAGTATTCGATCTTGTGGTAGAAAGGCTAAATGGCATCAAGGAAACAGGGGATGATGATGGCGTATTTGGGGTGGTATCAAGCCAGTGTTCCAATGAGGAACTTGTCTTTTTCAAGGATCTTATGTCACAAAGCTGGGATGCCGGCTACATTGATACCTTGCATTCGGCCCGATTCAGGACCATCTCCAGGGACTGGAAAGATATAGAAAAGACATACAGGGAGGCATCCTGGAAGCTGATTCCGGATTCTGACTTTATCTTGCTCCTGGGTGCAAACCCCTACCAAAGCCAGCCTGTTGTTTCATCCCTTATTCGAAGGAACGTGATGGAAAAGGCATCTGAATTGGGAATTATCGGTTCAATAGACTCCATGCACCCGTTGACATCCTATTATGTACCTGTAAAGCCGGAAGATGCATCTCTGTTGATCAAGGCCATATTGAGCGAAGTGATAAATTCTGTAAAAGAACCGTCATCCTCTGTGAATCTTCCACTTACCCGGATCGGCAACTGGAAGAGGATTTCTGACCAGGTAGAAAAGATGGATGTCCCGGATATCTTAAAAAAGCTGGGCCTTGATGAGGATGCAAAAAACGCCTTTTATGAAATAGTCAAAGCATTCATAAATTCAAAGAACCCTGTGCTTATAGCAGGGGAAGAACTTACCGCTTTTGAGAGTTTTGCCGGATTAAGCGCGGCAGTGTATCTGGCCCGTTTAAAGAACCTCCTTCCCGATAATACCTTAAGGCTCATAATCCTGAAGCCACACGGAAATAGCGCAGGCGCATTGAAGTTGGGTATTAGATCTAACGGGGAAATACCGAACAAAGATAAATGGAAAGGTGGTTTAGTGCTTCTGGCCGGGGAGCAAATTTCAGATCCCGGCATACTGGATAGCCTGAACAGCCTTGATTTTCTTGCCATTATCACCCCCAATTTTCCGGAAAGCCTGGCTGACATCGCCCATGTTTTCATTCCCAAGCCTCTATGGATGGAAGAGGACGGGACTTATACTTCTCTGGATGGATTTGAGATTGCTTACAAGAAAAAGGTCGTTAATGCTCCGGAAGGGATACAGGATACATGGCAGACCTTATTGTCCCTGGCAAAAAAGACCGGACTTCATCGTGACTTCAAGACATGGGATGACTTATGCAAAAAGGCAGAAGAGGCAATTAGACGTGATGGTGAGGTGGCTAAGATGTAAGTTCTCAATAAGTCCGGGTAGATTGGTTTTTGTTACTAATCACTGGATTCCTGCTCCCCGCTTTCGCGGGGGCAAGTTTACCCCTGCGGAAGCAGGGGCAGGAATGACAGAAACTTACACTCACTCGTCATTCCCGCGGAAGCGGGAATCCACAGCTATTACCCGGACTTATTGAGAAGTTACGCTAAGATTGTATAAGTTGCAGAATTTCCAAAACATATCTTTTATCCTCAGGGAAAAACGGAGGGCAATAAATGGGAAAACCTAAAATAGCAACGGTGTGGCTTGAAGGATGTTCAGGATGCCATATGTCGTTTTTAGACCTTGATGAGGCCCTTTTAGACATCCTGCCAAAAGTAGAGCTGACTGATACGCCAATTACGGACTTTAAGAATTTTGACTTTCAAGAAGTGGATGTGGGAATTATTGAAGGTGCCATTGCAAATGAAGAAGAGCTAAAGATCGCCAAAAAACTTCGGAAACATTGTAAAATCCTTATGGCATGGGGGGACTGTGCAGTCTTTGGAGGGATAAATACGCTACGAAATTTCATGCCAAAAGAGGAGATCCTGAGTCGAGGTTTTATTGAGACTGAAAGTACTGTGGATGGGGTCATGCCCATCCATGAGGAACTTCCGGCTCTTCTGGATAAGGCACTCCCTGTCAATAATGTGGTGCCGGTGGATGTATATGTCCCGGGGTGCCCGCCTTCCCCGGAGGCGATTGCCTACAGTTTAACCGAGATCTTGAAAGGGAGGATACCTGTCCTTCCAACCGATATGATTCATTTTGATTGAGGAGATTAGACTATGACTACGGCACGAAAGATCACTATAGATCCTATAAGCCGCTTAGAAGGCCATGGGAAGGTCACCATCCATTTAGATGAAGATGGCGAGGTAATTGACGCCCGATTACATGTCACGCAATTCAGGGGATTTGAGCGATTTTGCGAGGGAAGACCTTTTGAAGAAATGCCAATTATTACCCAGAGGATCTGTGGTATTTGTCCCGTAAGTCATCAGTTGGCTTCGGCTAAAGCATGTGATGCAATCCTGGGAGTTGATATTCCGGACACGGCAAAGCATTTGAGAGATCTGGAACATATGGGACAGTTCATTCAATCCCATGCCCTCCATTTTTTCTATCTGGCAAGCCCTGATCTGCTTCTGGGTTGGGATGCTGACCCAGCCAAACGCAATGTGGTTGGCGTGATTGGGGAGTTTCCGGAGATAGCCAAGAAGGGCATTAGGTTAAGAAAGTTTGGCCAGGAGATTATCAAGGCCCTTGGAGGGAAGAAAGTCCATCCGGCCTTTGCTGTGCCTGGTGGGGTTATTAGTTCCCTTTCAGAAACAGACCGTGACATCCTGTCAAGTGGCTTTGAGGAGGCTTATGAAACGTGTCAGATAGCCATTGATCTACTCAAAGACTGGCTTGAGAAGAATCTCGAAGACGTAAAAAGGTTTGCTAATTTTTCATCCCATTATACAGGGCTTGTGGATGAAAAAGGGTGTGCTAATATGTACGAGGGAAAAGTCAGGATAAGGGGTCATAATGGCACAATTCTTGAGGAATTTGATCCTGCAAACTATTTGGACTTTATTGCGGAGCACGTGGAAACCTGGTCTTACTTGAAGTTCCCGTTTTACAAGTCCCAGGGATATCCGGAAGGATGTTACCGGGTGGGACCTCTTGGAAGACTAAATTCAGCCAATGGTATGAGTACCCCTAAAGCCGATGAAGAGCTAAAAAACTATAGAAAGATGTCTGACAGCGGGCTCAAAGGCTGCACTATGTTTTATCATTACACACGACTTATAGAGCTGCTAAATTGTCTGGAAAGGGCTGAGGAGCTCTTGAAGGATGATCAAATTTGTAGTAATGATATACGAATTACAGCGGATCCGTCAAATGAGGAAGGAATTGGTGTGATTGAAGCACCAAGAGGAACACTCTTCCACCACTATTGGGTGGATAAGTATGGCGCCATCAGGAAGATAAACCTGATCGTGGCCACGGGAAATAACAATTATGCCATGAATCATTCGATAAGGCTTGTGGCAAAAGAGTACATTCATGACGGGGAGATCAGAGAAGGTCTTTTAAACAGGGTAGAGGGGGCAATACGGTGTTATGATCCCTGTCTTTCATGTGCAACACATGCTTTGGGCCAGATGTTGCTCAAAATTCAGGTTTACAGTTCTGCCGGAGAACTTCTGGATGAAGTCCAAAGGGATTAAGCAGGGCCAGTTAACCTGGATAATTGGCTATGGAAATTCTCAACGCCGGGATGATGGAATTGGCCCATATGTCGCGAACCAGCTCAACATATATTTGAAAAACAAAAAAGGGGTTCGCATTCTGGCGCTAAATCAACTTGAGCCTGACCTGGTCAATGAGCTGCGACATGCCAATCTCATCATACTTGTTGATGCGACAATGGATGAGGCAGAAGGCGGGTGGACCTGGGCTAAGATTGAGCCAGAACTGGAAATTTTGCCCCACCTGACACACTATTTTAGGCCTTCTTACCTCCTGGGTTTTCTTCAATCAATTTACCGCATATGTCCGCCCACATGGTTGGTTTCTGTTCAAGGTGATGATTTTGAATTCGGCGAAGAATTAAGTCGAGATGCTGAAAAGAGGGCTCAAAGGGTCGTGTCAGAAATCACCGAATTTATTTTGAGAAAAAATATTGACAAACAAAAAGAATCTGTAAATATACAAAAGTAGGGAGGAAAAAATGAGTACCGGGAAAGATATTCTTATTATCGATGACGATAGGGACTTGGTGAATTCTATTCGTATTGTCCTGGAAAGCAAAGACTATAATGTGAGAGTTGCTTATAACGGAAAAGAGGGTTTTGGAAAGATCGAAGAGAAAACCCCCGACCTCATTGTTTTGGATGTTATGATGGCTACAGATACCGAAGGGTTTGATTTGGCGTTTAAGCTCAAGAATAACCCGAAATACCAGGGTACACCCATTGTCATGATCACAGCATTTCCAAAGAAGATGGCCGAAGAAGGGCCTGACAAGTTTCAACACATATTGGGGGAGAGTTGGCCTGTATCGCATTTTCTTGAAAAACCAATAGACCCGGAAGAATTGCTTTCCACTGTTGAAGATATCCTCAGGGAGGCAAATAGGGTGTGATATCCGACTCTTCCTAAAAGGGAAGGAGACCCCGTTATGGAACTGGGGTATGAGTTAGTGAAGGAACAGCTATTTTTCCGGAAAGAACTAAGAGAGAGAGTCTATTGGTTCATTCAATTGAGATGGATAGCTGTAGGGGTAGCCCTTTTGGGAAGTTGGGCTGCCTTTTTTTTTGAGCCGAAATTACCTATTTTCCCTATAACTATTATAATTCTCTTTATTCTTCTTTATAATATAGTATTTTTTTTTATATGGCTACGACTGAAATCCTTTAAACCTTACGAAGTTAGATCTTTCACAATTTTCGCCCACACACAGATTACCCTCGACCTTATAGCCCTCTATTTGGTCATCTATTTTAGCGGTGGTATATACAGTCCTGTCTTGATATTCGTAATCTTTCATATCATCTTGGCTGGCATTTTGCTTTCCCCGGTAAGCTGCTTTGTATACGCCATCCTAGTCCTTCTGGCATCGGGCGGCCTGATAGCATTGCAAAGATCAACTATCCTGCCCCTTCAACCCATTTTATTCCGGACCCCCTTATTTCCTTATAGCCTTGAATATCCTGATATACTTGTTCTCGGCCTGATCCTGACTGCTGCTATTTTGATTTCGGCCTTTCTTATCACCTCTGTCAAGTTAAGCCTGAGAACCAAGGGAAGAGAACTTCTTAAGGTTTCCAGGGAGCTGGATGCAAGTAATGCCAAGTTAACCGCCCTCTACGAGATGGTAAAGGAGATGGGTGTATGCTCCGACCTTCAGGAGTTGATGGATTCAGCAACCAGAAACGCAGCCAGGATTATGGGAGTCAAAGGGTGCTCCATCAAGCTCCTGGATGACCAGAGGAAAATACTGAAATTTGCCTCCGCATATGGCCTTAGTGAGGACTACATAGCTAAGGGAAGCATAGATGTTGAAAAGAGTCCCATCAATCGTAAAATTATTCAAGGCTCTTTCTACTCTATAGGCAAGATCGATGAAAAGGACTACTTTCAATATCCTGAGGATATCCGAAAGGAAGGAATCGCTTCAATGGTGTGCCTGCCGCTCCGGGTAGAGAAGATGGTGCTAGGAGTATTCTGTGTATATAGTGAGGAGTCCGATTATTTCATGGATAGTGATGTAGAGTTTTTTTCCTTGATGGCCGATTTAACAGCTCTTGCAATAGAAAATCTCAAAAGCGAATTGAACAAGACTTGGTTTCTGAAAAAGGCGGCTCACCAGCTACGTTCTCCATTTAACGCAATTTACAGCATGCTGAAAACCATACGAAAGGGATATCTTGGACCCGTTAACCGAAAACAGGAAGAAACCATGAAACGATGTGAAAAAAGAATGCAAATCCTTGGATATCTAATAAACGACCTGCTTGAACTTGAAATCAAACGTACTGATATTATTAAAACAATAATTCATCCTGTGGATAGCACAAAGATTATGAAGGCATTGGTTAGTCTTTATCGGACTCAGGCAGTGGAAAAGGGGATAGACATAACGTTCGATATCGAGGACTCACTTCCTGAAATCATGGCAGACGAGAAACTTGTAGATGACCTTTTTACCAACCTTATTTCCAATGCTATAAAATATACTCCGCAAGGTGGTAGAGTACGGGTTGCCTTAGCCAGAATAAGCCAGGATCGGGTGCGATTTGAGGTGTCCGATACAGGTATCGGCATACCCGATGAAGACATCCCTAGACTCTTTACAGAATTTTTCAGGGCAGAGAATGCAAAGGCATTGGTAGAGGAGGGAACGGGTTTGGGACTTGTAATCGTGAAGGAAATATTGGATCGCCTAAAAGGAACGATATCAGTGAAAAGCAAACCAGGAGAAGGTACTTGCTTTGCGTGTCTACTTCCATCAGTTTAGCATAACCCCACGCTTCAGCTACAGTTGATTTATAGGTTGAAAGGAAATGCGAATCGAGTTGCATAAACGGGTCTTCCTGAATTTTGTACTGGTTATAGCATTGTTCGGAATTCTGGGCTCCATGGTCGGAGCCAGACTCATAAGTCGCACTACATTGAACGAGGCCCAGCGACGCGTGAGCCTTGATTTGCGCTCAGCCTGGAGCGTTCTTCAAAGCGAACTTGATAAACTAGCCCTTTATGTCAGCGTTCTCGGCACTGGTAAGCGTATTAAGGATGCTTACGCTGCACCCGATTCTCAAGCTTACCGTGCATCACTTGAAGCTGTCAGACGGCAGTGTGGTTTTGATTTTGACGCATTCCAGCCAGGATCTTCTCTGCATCGTGATAGGCAACGATTGCTACCAGTTTCCCCTCGATGGCGACATAGAGAGGGTCAAACCTAAGATCGAGGGAGTGATGGAAGTAAGCAAGTGAAGCGGGTTCCTCGTCCGACCTTGCTCTCTATTTGGATTGTTCCTCCTAAACGGTCCAAGATTTCCTTAACGACGACAAGGCCCAAACCCGTCCCTTCCTCTACAAATGCTTTTGCAGTCTCTGTTCTGAAGAATTCTGTAAAGAGTCTAGGAATGTCTTCTTCAGCTATGCCAATGCCTGTATCAGATACTTCAAATCGGACCCAGTCCTGGCCTTCCCTGGATAGGGTGACCTCCACCTTACCACTTCGGGGGGTATATTTGATGGCATTGGAGATGAGATTGGTAATGAGTTCGTCGACGATTTTCTCGTTAGCCGAGATCTTAGGAATGGTGTCATGCGCATGGAACCTGATATCCAACCCCTTTTCTGAAGCCTGGGTTTGATAGAAATCAACCAACTGAGTCACGATTTTTGCTAAATCTACAGGATAAAGTACGGGCCTGGCAGCCCCGCTTCGTTTCTCTCCGAGCCTCAGTAGATCGTTGATAAGGTTTCCGAGCATTTCTATCCTTTTTTGGCACTTCACGATGGTTTCTTCCTGTTTTTCGTCAATCGGCCCAAGATATCCATCGCACACGAGCTTCAGCATGGTGTAAATAGCACTAAGTGGAGAACGAAGCTGGTGGGCCGCCTTCATCATGAACCAGGATTTGGTAAGCTCACTTCTGAGGTTTTCCATAGCAAGAGCCGTTAAGTCCGTCATTAGGGAAAAGAATTGTATATCACTCTCTCCAAAATGATAGGGCTCATGACTGTATACAGAAAATATTCCAAAGATCCTTTTCTCCACCCGAAGTGGAAGACACAGCATAGAGGCGATTCCTTCCTTTCGGATATCTTCAGGATACTGGAAGCAATCCTTTTCATTGATCTTGCCTGTGGAGTAAAAAGAGCCTTGAATGATTTTACGATTGATGGGACTCTTTTCAACATCTATGCTTCCCTTAGCTATATAGTCCTCACTAAGGCCATATGTGGAACCAAACCGGAGGATTCTCTTCTGCTCATCCAGGAGTTTGATGGAACAACCTTTAACCCCCATAATCTGAGCTGCGTGGCGTGTTGCTGAATCCATCATTTCCTGGATGTCAGAGTGGGAGCCCATCTCCTTGACCATTTCACGGAGGGCGTTTAATTTGGCATAGCTGACCTCCAACTCTCGGGAGAGCTGGAGGAGTTTTCTTCCCGTGGTGCATTCCTT
>Ga0209979_1005293_pt1 | contig 10219 bp, 8 predicted proteins | sample AnhtaG_FD_183114 | JGI IMG/M metagenome (GOLD analysis project Ga0209979, IMG submission 183114) | Deep subsurface microbial communities from Anholt, Denmark to uncover new lineages of life (NeLLi) - Anholt_01485 metaG (SPAdes) (version 2) | ecosystem: Environmental > Aquatic > Marine > Oceanic >...
TAGGCTTCCTGAGCCAGCGGCGTGGCCATGCCATCGGAAGCATTCAACCGAGCCAGTGGTGCCACCCGGAAAACACCGCTCTCCTCCCCATCGACAAAGCCCTTCCAGCCCACATTCTTAAGGAAGGAGAACCGGACATAGGTCCACGGCTCAACATGCTCCCTGATGTGGTCAAGATAGTCCTGAACCTTGAACTTGGCATACTCTTTGCCGTTGGGGTCAACCACCCTTATCTGGCCATCGTAAAAGTTTACCTTATTATTCTCATCCACCAGCCCCATATAGTATGTCTTATGCGAGTAGACATCGCCGGTGATAAGGTCAACATATTCCTTATTCTTGAGCACCACATCATCAAAAAGCCCGAGGGCAACCTTGCAAAACTCAACCCCGTATTCCCCGGCCTCTATAATCGTCTTTCTCTCATCCTCGGTAATCTGCTTTGATACCCCGCCAGGGAGGCCACAGGTAGGCATAACCGGCTTGCCGCCGATTATCCTCAGTACATTCCTCATCCTCTTCCTCATCTCAATGACTTTCCCCCCCACCTCTAAACCTACCTTGCCGATAACTCCCAAAACATTCCTCTCCGCCGCCGGTGCCGCGGGACCGACAACAAAGTCAGGACCGCCAAGGAAGACAAAGTGCAGTATATGGTCTTCGGCAGTGAAAGCGTTGTACATCAATTCCCTTATCTTCTTGGCCGCCGGGGGCGGCTCAACCTTAAACAGGTCATCCAGGGTCTTAGACGATGCCATATGGTGAGCAGTAGGACACACCCCGCATATCATAGTAGTTATTCTGGGCATCTCCTCAGCGGCTCTTCCCTCGCTGAATTTCTCAAACCCCCTAAGCTCAGGGATTTGAAGGGTAGCCCGGTCACAATTCCCCTCATCATTGAGGAATATCTCTATCTTCCCATGCCCCTCAAGCCTGGTTATCGGGTCTATAGTTATTTTCTTCATTCCATTCTCCTTCTTCTAAGCAAAGAAGAAGCCAGGCTAAAACGGTAGACCGTCCCTGCCGGGTCGGCGACGCTATCAATTAGCTTTCGAACCTCTTCCTCGGTCATGGTCTCCTCACCTTCAACTCCCAGTATGGAGGCGACCATGGACAGGGCTTTGGCTCCCTGGTCGACAATACCATCCAGCGGACCAAAGCACCCCCGGCACGGCTGGTTAGCCCGAATGCAGGTTTCTCCGCAGCCGGTGCGGGTGGCCGGGCCCATACAGATTATCCCCTGGGCGAGGAAGCATAGCTCAGGGTCCATCTTGATTTGCCAGGGTCTTTTTACCTCGTCGATAGCCAGTTTTTCCGGCTTGGACTCTGCCCTGGGGCAGGTATCACACAGAGCCTTATTGGGCGCCAGCACCGCCCCCTTCTCCGGTAGCTCCCCCTTGAGAATGGCAGTTACCGCATTCATTATCAAATCGGGGGGCGGCGGACAGCCAGGGAGATAATAATCCACGTCGATGGTCTGGTCCAAGGTCTTCACCGTATCATAGAACTCGGGCAGGGTAAGCTCGCCCTCGTCAACCGTCGTTTTCTCCTGGGGGAAAATCCCTTCGGGATTTTCCACGGTGGGGACTTCTTTATAAACCCTCTGGAAAATGGCATCCCGGTTCCAGAAGTTCCCCAGCCCCGGAATCCCGCCTAAATGAGCACAGGCGCCAAAGGCAACCACCAGACCGGATTTTTGCCTTAAAAGCTTTACCATTTCTTCCTGATCCTCCAACCTTACTGACCCGTTTATGAAGCTCACCGCTATCTCGCCGTCCTTCATGGCCTCAATATCCTTCCGCTTAAAATCCAACGCCACCGGCCAGAGGACGATATCCACAGCATCGGCTACCTTTAGTAAATCTTCATTAAGGTCAACCACCGTCTCCTCACAGCCACCGCAGGAAGCACACCAATAAAAAGCGACCTTCGGTTTAGCCATCTTTTCTCCTTTCGTTGGTAACGGCTGGGACTTTAGCTTCCCTATCCCTCAAGGAATGCAATAATTGTCTAACTAGAGTAACCAAGAGAAATAACAAGGAAATTGATTAAAGGAAAAGAAAAACCCGAGATGCTGAGGGCGCAATCTACTACAGCTCGCCTTTTTATATGGCATAATTTGCTATCCACTCACTGTTAGCTTCTCGGATACCAACCCCTGAGCTAACAGACCCCCATTTGCTGCGGATGCTTAGTTCCGAATATTTGCTTAATTTTAACCAGTCCCAACCACTGGTTCCAGTAAATTTTAGCATTATGGCTTGAGACTGTCAATCATAGCGAATATCGCAAATAATTAAATCAATCAAGGTTGCCCTCCTGGTAAGCCTTTATTCTCCTCAGCTTCAATATCAGGAAGACCTCTTTGCCCACGCTCAAATCCATATCCTCAAAGATATGATGGGGCACTTCCGCCACTAGCTTGTTTTCACCCACCCTGACCTCAAGTCTAACTGCATCCTGATAGGACTTAATGCTGGTTATGGTTCCTTTAAACCGGTTCACCTCCGGCCCCGGAGGTTTAGTTTCCGAGATATATATATCCCTGGGAAAAAGCGCGATGCGCTTAACCATACTGCCATCGTCAGGAAGAACTATATTCAGCCCGCCACAAGTAACCTCCATAACTCCCTGCCCCAGGCTACGGCAATGGTCACAGTGCAGGATGCTCGGTGCGCCAATAAAATCGGAGACCACTTCATTAACCGGATAGAAAAATACCTCCTCCGGCCTGCCCGCCTGTTGTATCTGACCATTCTGGATGATAGCTATCCTGTCAGCCATCTCCTCAGCCTCAGCCAGGTCATGAGTTACATATATGGTAGTAATCCCCAGCTTTCTTTGTAGCTGCTTTAGCTCGGTTCTCAGGTATTTGGCAGTCTGCATATCAAGGCTGCTTAAGGGTTCATCCAGAAGCAAAACGCGGGGGGAAAGGGCAAGGGCGCGGGCTAAGGCCACCCGCTGCTTTTCCCCGCCACTCAGATGTTTGGGATAACGCGCAGCGAGGTGCTCTATCTTCATCAGTTGCAGTAACTCTTCCACCCTGCCCTCTAGCTCATATTGAGCCTGTTTCTGGGCTCTCAAGCCATAGGCTATATTCGCCGTCACATCAAGGTGGGGGAACAGGAACAAATCCTGGAACAGGTAGCCTACCCCCCGCTTGCTGGGGGGAAGCCTGTCTACCGGTTGGCGGTCAAAGAGCACCGACCCGTCATAATCGGTAAGCCCGGCGATAATATTAAGCAGGGTGGTTTTTCCGGCGCCGTTTGGCCCCAGTAAGACCAGTAATTCCCTATCCACTATCTCCAGATTGACATCCCGGCAGATATACTTACATATGTTTTCCAGCTTAATAGACGGCAAGTTACCTCCACTTGGTGGTCAATTTCGCTTCCAGATACTCAAAGAACTTCTCGAAGGAAAGGCACATCACGGCTAATACTATCAAACAGACGATAATGATGTCCATGCGGATTAAGCTCTCCGCCTTCATCATCAAGGCACCAATGCCAGTGGGAATAGCCACCATCTCAGCCGCTATTATCACTCGCCAGGCCATCCCCGCTTCCAACCTGAGTCCGGTAAAGACGTTGGGCAGGGCTAAGGGCATAACCACCGTGGTCAGAATCCTGATATCAGATGCCCCCAGCGTCCTCGCCACCCGAATATAGTCCTTATCCACGTTTCTGATGCCGGTGACCGTGTTATAGAGAACGGGGAAGAAGGAGCAGATAAATATTATGGTAATGGGCAGCATCTCGTTTATCCCTATCCACAGCATGAGCAGGGGTAACCAGCCTAAAGCCGGGATAGGATAAAGCAGGCTGACTATAGGATGCAGCGCCTTATTCAGGCTATCCCTCCAGCCCATCATCATGCCCATGGCCAGACCAGCTATAGAACCAGCACAGAAACCGATTAGAACCCGAACCAGGCTGCTCAAGAAATTATCCCCCAGCACCCCTGAGGTTGCCAGATAGTAGAACTCCACTACCACGGTGGAGAACGGGGGAAAAGACAATTCCCCCGGGGTTAGATTCAGTCGGGCAACCAATTCCCAGATAGCCAGGAATACGGCTACGGGCAGTAGGCCCCACCCCGGTCTGAGTTTCTTGAGCTTATCCACCTTCAATAAATCTCAAATCCAGGATATCCTCAGCTGGGAAGCTACTTCTGATATAGCCCAGCTGGGCTAAATAATCTATGGTCTGCTGAACCACCTCAGGGTCAATGCTCAAGGTATATTCCAGCCTGGCCATAGACCGATATATAACCTCAGGGGTGATTTCCAGGTTGGCTGCCACCTCAGCCACCTCGACAGGGAAGATTCCTCCCCCAGCTACTTGTAATTGCCGGGCCATAATCTCTGCCGCCTCCTCGGGATTCTGGTTGGCCCAATCTGTTGCCCTCCGGGATACCTCTACCAGCTTTCTCACCACCTCTGGGTGGTTATCCAGTAAGTCCTGCTTGACCACCAGAACGCTACCCTGCATCTCAGGCCAGACATCCTGGCTCATCAGCAGCATGCTAAAGCCAAGGTCTTCCGCCATAGTCGCCCACTGTTCAGGGAGAAAGGCAGCATCCAACTGCCCCGTTTTTATCGCCAAAACCTGCTGGGGTGGATTCATCCGCTGAATATTGTCTAGAATTTTATCTTCATCAAGGTGATAGTAATCTATTGTCTTATTGAGGAACACATCTACCGCCCCACCCTCCCTGACACAGCCAATGCGAATGTCAGGCTCCTCTAAATCCTCTAACGTTTTTATCTTATCAGGATTAACCACCAAGCCATAGCCATACTTGTGCGTTCCAGCCACGATTTTTATGGGCACCCCGGCGTTGGCATAGGCATTTATCGCCGGCACCAAACAGATATAGGCGATTTCAATGCCACCCTGCGTTCGCCCCAGAGCCGCCGCCAAAGCCATACCGGTTACATAGCTCTCATAGGCAGTCAGCTCCAGCCCCTCCTCCTCAAACCACCCCCTATCCTGAGCTATGTAGGCACAGGCGGCATGGTCCGTGAATTCCACCGCCATACCTATAGGTGCCTCCTCCTTTGGAGTACAGCCACCAACAGGAATAACCAGCAAGCCTGCCCAGAGTAAAAGGAGTAGCTTCTTCATTCCTTCGTTCTTTTACCCGAGGGTTATATCGCACTAGATATAGCCCCTGCCAAAAAATTATTCCACCTGCTTTAAGAATTGCTCAAATTTAGCCCGCAACTCCCGATACTGAGCAACCGCCCTTCGCCCCTCCTCGGTCAATCGGGTATATCCTCCCCCCGCCCCACCAGCGGTCTTCTCCACCAGGGGTGCCGGGGCTAAGCGATTAACGGCTTCTACCCAAAGCCAGGCGTTACGGTAACCTAACTTCATTGAGCGAGCGGCGGCGGCTATTGAGCCAAACTGGTCGATCCGTTCCAGCAGTATCGCTCTCCCCCACCCCATATACAGCTCGCCCTCCTTCTCCAACCATACCCTGCCTCTCACCCTGTAACCTGGCTCCGGATGGCGGGAGAAATGTGAAGGCTTTTTCGGTCTAAACCTTGGTCTCTCGGTCAATTATCCTCTGTCCGGCGAGAGCAGTCTATGCTATATTACAGGTGATATAGCGTTTCTGTCAAGTTCTGCTTGGTCTGCTCGTTTGGCTGGCGTTATCAGGCAAGCCGATACTGGCGGGTATCCAAGAACCAGTAGTTATCCCGATTGATGGTCCTGCTCTCCGTTACCCCTATCCTTCGCTTAAACAAGGGGCCGTTGACCACCAGGGTATGATACTCGCCATTCTCCCCACAGAGGTCAATATTCTTAGCCTTTAGATACTCCAGGAAATTCCTGTCCACCCGTCGCCCAACCCACTCCTCATCAATCAGCTCAGCCCTGGCACTGACAATAATAGCTTCAAAGCCGGCGTCCACAAAATCAGCGAAAACCTCCTCGGAACTCTTACCCCAGAGCGGCTCAACGGCCTCGATTCCCAGCTCGCCGCAAACCCTTTCTACCCACTCCCTATGCTCATCAAGATAGATATCGCCAAAGACCATCCCCTTTATGCCCTGGGGGAGCAAACTTTGCACCGCTTCCTTAAACTCCTGCTCATATCCATCCGGGGTGGTCTCTTTCTGCAAAAGCGGGATACCGATGGACTGGCTCTGCAGTTGAATTAGTCGGCTTTCCGTCCCGTGAAAGCTTACCCGCTTAAATTCCTGGGAGATAAAATTTGCCAGGTGGGAAATTTCGTATCCCTCATCCAGCGCCAGGTAACAGGCAAAACAACTGTCTTTGCCCCCACTCCAAGAGGAAATATAGCTCATAGCGGTCTTCTCAGCTACTCCTGACCCACTCCACAGCGTTCAAGAAAATGGCAAAGCCGTCCCCATGCTGCCTCGGTGTTTCCCTCGACCAGCGGGGATGCTGAGACCAGCGGATAAAGCGCTCAGGGTGAGGCATTAAGGCAAAGATACGCCCCGAGGCATCACAAATACCGGCGATATTACCCGCCGAGCCATTGGGATTGTGAGGATAGCCGGCCTCGACATTGCCTCTCTCATCGGCGTAACGCACCACCACATTTAACTCGTCCAGTGTCTCCGATTCCGCCATCACCTTGCCCTCGGCATGCGCCACCGGCAGATACATGGCGTTTATTCCTCTGGTGAACAGGCAAGGGCTTTCCTGGTCAACGCAGAGATAGACCCAGCGACACTCAAACCTGTTGGAATCATTGCCAGCCAGGGTCAGCCTTTGGCGTTCCCCGTTCCCCACCTGAGGCAGGATGCCGGCCTTTACCAGCACCTGAAAGCCGTTGCAGATCCCCAGTATCAGCCCCCCGCCCTCAACAAACCTCTGTACATCATCGCCCAGCTTCAGCCTTAGCTCATTGGCCAGGATTTTGCCCGCCGAAATGTCATCGCCATAGGTAAAACCCCCGGGTATGACCAGTATCTGGCACTGGGAAAGCGATTTCTCCCCGCGGACGAGCTCATTTACATGCGCCGAATCTACCAACGAGCCAGCCTGCTCAAAAGCAAAGACAGTCTCCCCGTCACAGTTTGTCCCCGGAGCCCGCAATACTAATGTTCTTACTTTGACCATCTTATCTCTACCAGCCAAGCGGTTTCTGCCATGCCTCCTTTAGTTCCGCCAGGGGAGATGAAATCACCTTTTCCCCGTTAATGCCATAAACCTCAAATTTATCGCCTTTGGTCACTTCCCCAATGGCAGCCAATGCCACCCCTTTCATCGCCTCTTCAAAGCGCCGGCTGTCTTCAGGCGCCACCTCCACCAGGAAGCGGGTGTTGGATTCGGAAAAGAGTATGGTATCATTCCGACCGATTGGTTCACCCAGGGGGGCTTTACCCAGATGAAGCGTCATTCCCAGTCCCCCGGCAAACGCCATCTCCGCCGCCGCCACCCCGATACCCCCCTCGCTGCAATCGTGGCAGGCCTTTACCAAACCTTTCTCCATGGCGGCGCTGAGGGTATCCATCAGCTTCTTCCCCTTTTCGGGGTTGACTTTGGGCACGCTGTTGCCGGTAAAGCCGTGATTAGCGTAGTAATGCGACCCGCCCAGCTCATTGTATGTCATCCCTACGATATAAAGCCGGTCGCCCTCTTTCTTGCAGTCCATGGACACCACCCCAGCTACATCCTCCATCACCGCCATGGCTGAGATAAGCAGGGTGGGGGGGATACATATGGTCTCCGCTTCAGTCTCATACTCATTGTAGAGGCTATCCTTGCCCGAGATAAAAGGCGTCCCGTAAGCCAGGGCAATATCGGCGCAGCCCTGCGCCGCCCGTACCAGACCACCCAGCCGGTCAGGCTTCTCCGGATTACCCCAGCTGAAGTTGTCCAGTAACGCCACCCGCTTAAGACTACCGCCGACGGCAATAACCTGCCTCAATGCCTCATCTACCGCCGAGGCCGCCATCCAGTAGGGGTCAATATCTCCGTACTTGGGATTAATGCCGTTGGCGATAATAACGCCCATGTCAGAATCAAGCACCGGTCTGATAATGGCGGCGTCACCGGGGCCATCGTTATTGAGCCCAACCAGGGGCTTGAGGATACTGCCCCCCTGGACCTCGTGGTCATACTGGCGTATAACCCACTCCTTGCTGCAGACATTCCACGAGCTCAAAATTTTCTTCAACTTCCCACCCAGGTCAGGCGGCGGGGCAAAGTCCGGCTCAGGATACTGAACCGGCTGCCATACTGCCTCCCGTTCCAGCTGGGGCAGCCCGTGATGCAGGAACTCCATATCCAGGCCGCACACTAAGTTACCCTGGTAGAAAAGTTGGAGGCGCTTATCATTGGTGAATTCACCGATAACGGTAGCCTCAACATCCTCGCTGGCGAAAAGGGAAATCAGCTCCTCAGCCGAATCTGGAGGAACCGCCAGCAGCATCCGCTCCTGCGACTCAGAAAGCCATATCTCCCTATAGGAAAGGCCGGAATATTTCAGCGGGACTTTTTCCAGATATACGCGGACTCCGGTTTCGGCCGCCATTTCCCCCACTGCTGACGAGAGCCCACCTCCGCCACAGTCGGTTATGCGCCGATAGAGGCCCTTATCCCTGGCCCTGAGCAGGACATCGATAAACTTCTTCTCGGTAATGGGGTTGCCAATCTGAACCGAGCTCGCCGAAACCGCCTCAGACTCGCCGGTCAGCAGCGCCGAGGCAAAGGTAACGCCGTGAATACCGTCTCGCCCCGTCCTCCCCCCCACCACGACCACCAGGTCGCCCGGCTTTTGTCTTCCCATCTGAGCCGCACCCTTAGGCATAAGGCCTATGGTGCCACACATGACCACCGGGTTGCCCAGATACCGCTCATCAAAGAGGATAGCGCCATTAAGGGTGGGAATTCCCAGGCGATTACCATAGTCAGCCACCCCAGCCCGCACCCCCTTGAGAACACGGCGGGGATGAAGAACACCAGGAGGAAGTTTATCGTGGGGGAAGTCGGGAGGGGCAAAGCAGAAGACATCTGTATTGGCAATCGGTTTCGACCCCAAGCCAGTGCCCAAGGGGTCACGAATTACCCCACCCAGCCCCGTTGCCGCCCCGCCATAGGGCTCAATGGCTGAAGGGTGGTTATGGGTCTCAACCTTAAAACACAAGGCGTAACGACCGTCAAAATCTATCACCCCTGAGTTGTCCTTAAAGGTAGAAAGACACCAGGGCTTGTTTAGCTCCTCGGTCACCTTCATGATGGTGCTTCGGAGCAAATTGTCAATGACCTCTTTCCCCAGCCGTATCCTGGACCTGAATGTCTTATGCTTGCAGTGCTCCGACCAGGTTTGAGCCAGCGTTTCCAGCTCAACATCGGTGGGATTACGACCTAGCTTGGAGAAATATCTCTGGATATGCTTCAGCTCATCCAGATTTAACTCAAGCTTTTCCCGACCCAGCCTGGCCAAGCCGTCATCATCCAGGGCCAGTAAATCAACCTGTTCCAGAGAGAAGCTATATGTTGCCGGGGGTAGCGATACCCTCTCCTGGCTGGTGACCAGGTGCTGGATTACGCTGTTAACCAGCAGCTTGCTAGAGATAAGCTCAATGTCGCTGGCGGAGAGTTCACCCCATAGGTAATACCTTTTAGCTGTCTTCACCGAATCAACGTGCTTCACGCCCAGGTCAAGGATGCCTTTGCTCACGCTCCCCTCTACCGGGTCCATCACTCCGGGATTATAGGCGACTTCAACAGCGTGGGCATCGCTTATGACACTAAGAGAGGCGTCTCCAATGGAATACTGTTCAACTACGGGGTCAGCCAGCAGCTCGCGGCAGATTGTGTCTAGTTCTTTCTGGCTTAAGTATCCTTCCAGCAGATATACATCGCTGACCCTGACCCGCTGGACGGTGCCAATGCCGAGGTCATGGATATCGGCTTTTAGTGCCTCCCCACGGGGGTCGGGGAGACCAGGCTTCACTGAGACTTCAATGCGGAACAAGAAAACTCCCTTGCTGACTGTGCTCGCCTATATTCTACTATCGCTACTGAATAATCACAAGTTATTTTACTCGTTATTTCACCCGCTTGGATATTTACCTAGCAACCTACCCCCTTCGTTTTTATATGGTAACCCCATCCCCCTTTATCCCCCTTCCCCTTGATAAGGGGAAGGGGGAAATAATTATATGAGAGAGGCTTCGCCTCTCTCTGACTCTCCTACTCTTTGGAATGTTTAAGAGGGGCACTAACCTCTA
>Ga0209979_1005295_pt1 | contig 10213 bp, 7 predicted proteins | sample AnhtaG_FD_183114 | JGI IMG/M metagenome (GOLD analysis project Ga0209979, IMG submission 183114) | Deep subsurface microbial communities from Anholt, Denmark to uncover new lineages of life (NeLLi) - Anholt_01485 metaG (SPAdes) (version 2) | ecosystem: Environmental > Aquatic > Marine > Oceanic >...
TGCCCAGGGGCCACTCCTGGGTGGGCACCATCACCGTCGCCTTCCTGAGCGATGGATACACGGTCAAGTACATCCCCATTGATTATTACAAGAGGAAGGGCAAGTCCTCCATCCACCCCATCCGCGACACCTGGAATTACTTCCAGTTGGTGGTGCGGATGGCGATGTATTTCAATCCTCTCAAGGTCTTGCTGCCCATCAGCTTTTTCCTGTTATCGGTGGGGGGCATTAAGCTCGTCCGCGACCTCATCGTCTACAGTTTCCACGTGCCCACCTCGACGGTGATGATCGTGCTGACAGGGGTTCAACTGGGGGCCCTGGGGCTGCTGGCGGACTTGATAGTGAAGAGGGGGAAATAGCGAGATGGCCTTCAACTCTTCCAAGATTGTCAAGGTGATAGCGACCTCTGGGGTCTTCGCCTACTCATTGTTTAACTTGTTCTACAATCTGGATGCCGAAAGTTTCTATACCGATGAGGTGACATACTCCTTATCCGGTATGGAATATCTGCAAGGGAACTTTACCAGGAATCCGGAACATCCTTTCCTGGGCAAGTATCTCATAGGTGTTTCCCTGCGGGCCCTAGGTAAGTCCGACTTCAATGCTCGACTGCCTTGCGCGCTGCTCGGATTTTTGACGGGTATAGTCCTCTGCTTTTTTGTAAAGGAGTTGATCAATTTTGGCAGGCCACGATTTGTAGCGGCGGACGGCCCTGTCCGTTCCCGCCCGCAAGGGCGGCCGCAGCGAGGTGCCCAACGAGACTCGCAGCAGGCCGCCACAATTCAATGCGATCCATCGAATTTCTACATCAGTCTCATCGCTGTCGCCCTGTGGTCCACATCCACCCTCGTCCTTTGGGTATCGAGGAGGGCCATCCTCGATGCCTTTTTGGTATTCTTTTTCACGCTGAGTCTATTTATGTTCTGGCGGTTCTTCCGCACCGAGGAGGCGAAATATGCCCTTGGGGGCGGCATCTCCGTGGGGCTGGCCCTATCCTGCAAGCTTACGGCAGCCGTCATCGTCCCCATTTTGCTGGCTTATGTGGGCATTGGGGAAAGGCGGATCCCGAAGCCGGCCAGCCTGGGGAAACTGGCCCTGGCCTTGCTGATCGCATTGCTGATCCTTTTCGCCAGCTATGCTCCCGTGCGCGGTGATTTAAGCGATGTCTTTCGGGTGATGGGCGAGCATTGGAGCATTGAACAGAAGACAGGGCACAGGGCTATCATCGGAGGTGTGATGTACGATAAACAGCCCTGGTGGACCTACCTTTACTGGTATTGGCAGGGCTACATCCCTTATTGGCGGCCCTACCCTTTGGGGTTGCTTTTGCTGTTAGGGGCGGGCTTTTGCTTTGCCCTCGTGCGCAGGGAGAAGAGCGATTTATTCTTGGTCTCGGCTTTTCTTCTGCCCTTTGCCTATCTGTCCTTTTACCTAAGCTTTAAAATGTATAGATATGCCGCCGTTTTTGAGCCCCCTCTGATCATCATGGCTTGTTCGTTCGTGTCTTGGGCGGGCTCACATCTCAGGCAGCGGAGGACGTATCTCCGCCTGGCGGCGGCATTCTTGCTGATCCTAATCCTGCTCCACCCGATGGCTATCACGGCCTGGCGCACGCTTTGTCAGGAGGAGACTGAGTACAAGGCCGTGGCCCGCTTTTTAGGGCCCCGGCTGGGGGAGGGCGACACCGTTTTCGTTTGGGGCTACACCGATGTCATGGAGTGGTACCTGGGAAGCAAAGTTGAAATCGTAGGGGGATATACCACGGGTCACCTCAAAGGCAACTACGACGCGGACTATTTGATTGTTAGTCCGAACATGAGCTCCCGATGGCCCGATGATCCCTTAATTGGGTTTTTAGAAGCAAATAGAATGGCTTACGAGGAGCACGCTATCGGGGGGCTGAAGTTATATGTGAGGCTCGCGAGCACAAGGGGGAAACCGAATAGGGAAGATCATTACATCATGAAACCAGAAGCCATTGCAGAAACTAATTTCCCGGCTTTCCAGCCCGCATGGGGATGGAAATCCCTCTGCTACAAGCTCAAGTGGGCCAAGGCGCACTCCCAGGAGTCGGCTTTTCAGCCGACTTAGGCCTTTAGCCTGCGAATTTGCATTCGCGGGGTAAGAGGAGCGGAAATTAGTTTCCGACGGTCAAGCCTGGCCAATGCTGGTACATCACAATTTGAAGGGGTGGACAGTCCTGTACACCCACGAAGGCGACTACAGCGGGGTCCCCAGCGGCCCGCTACTACGGGCCATTCTGATCTCCTGGAAATGCTTTTGACCTCCGGGCCTGGGAAAGGGGGGCGACGATAGCCAGACATTCTCGGAAAGGTGAAAAACCGATGGTGGCTTCCATCCCCTTAGCCCTGCTCCTGGGCCTGGCGCCGATGGTGGGCACGAGCACCGTCTTCAGCTCTCGAACACTGCCTGCAACAGTTTCCACACCTCGCCTTGGCATTGATCCCGCCATCCTCAAGGTGGCGGACCGCACGATGCAGATGGAGCTATCTGAGTTCAACTGGGGGGAAGGGCTGGCGGCCTACGGGCTCCTGGCCGCATGGAGGGTCACGGGCGACGAAAGATACTTCGATTTTGCCAAGGACTGGCTGGATAGAACCCTCGATGAAGTCCCTGAGGACCAGTATGTGGACCTCACATCGGGTTCGCCATTGTTGATAGTCTATGGACAGACGGGCAAGCGGGAGTACCTGGACCAGGCGGTCAGGCTGGCCGATTGGCTCATCGAAAACCATACCCGAGGGCCCGAGGGGGAGTTCATCGGCATAGACCCGGAGAGGGGGGATTTCATCATCGTGGACGGGCTCCTGGCCGTTTGTCCCTTCCTGGCGAGGCTTAGCTCCGTCACGGGAGATTCCACCTACATCGAGGAGGCGGTGCATCAGATCACGGTCTACGCCGAGCACCTCCAGCACGAGAGCGGCCTCTTCTACCACGCTTATCAGCCCAGCACGGGCAGCCACTTCGATGGCGCCTTCTGGCAGAGAGGGAACGGCTGGGCGGCGCTGAGCATCGCCGAGGTGCTCAGCTTCCTCCCGTCCGACCATCCCGAACGCGGGGAACTGATCGAGATTTTGGAAGGATTGGCTGGAGGATTGGCTTGCTACCAGGACGAATCAGGCCTCTGGCATACCGTCGTTGACCGGCCGGACTTCTATCTGGAGACCTCCGGCGCCCTGGCCATCGGCTATGGGACCAGGAACGCCGTTCAGGAGGGACACTTGAGCGCCGAGTACATGGGCATGGCGAGCAAGATCGCCGGGGGTGCCAAAGCGAGGGTGAGCGAAGATGGCAACGTCTTGGATGTTTCTGGGGGGACGTGGTTTTACGACGATGTGGAGGAATACAACCGGATTCCCCACGATCGCATCCAGCTTTGGGGGCAGGGTTTGTACCTGCTCTTTGCAACTCGGGTTCCGTACGCCATCTACCTGCCCGTGGTGCAGAAGAATGGCTAAATCCTAGCCCTGCGAGGGCTTCCGCCCGAGTAGATTCGGGATTGAAAGGCACATATGAGGAGAGCGTGGTTAGCTAAAGAAAGCGAGGGAGGATCGGACGCCTCTCGCCAGCAAGCTGGAGCTTTCAGATCGAATTGTCTGATACGCTTCAGAACCGCACTGGCTAAGGGCATGGCCAGTAGATGGAAGGGCATTGACCCGTCCTTTAAGCACGCCTTCGCCATCGTAGCAGCCATGAGGCTTGCTCTCTCTTTAGTGGCAGGCCTGGCGCGATTCTTCTTTCCGCTCTACCCCGTTACCTATTACCACGGGGTGCCACCCGTGCCTCCTGGGGTCGCCGATGCCCTGTTAGGGGTTTGGCAACGATTTGACTCCATATGGTATACCAAGATAGCTATGCACGGCTACTGGCCAGGAGACGGCACCACGGTCTTTTTCCCGCTATATCCTGTTTTGATGAGGCTTGTCGGAGATATAATCTTCGGGAACTATTTACTGGCTGGGATCATCATCTCCAACCTGGCCTACTTTTTCGCTTTGGTTTACCTTTACAAGCTCGTTGAGCTGGAGTTGGATTCTGAGGTGGCTGCTCGCACCCTCGTTTATCTATCCGTTTTCCCCACTGCCTTTTTCTTGTTAGGGGTATACACAGAGTCGCTCTTTTTGCTTTGCGCGACCGCGACCTTCTATTATGCCAGGAAGGGCAGGTGGCTGCTGGCCAGCCTCATGGGAATCCTCGCCGCGCTGACCAAGCAGGTGGGTGTGCTTCTCCTCCTCCCCTTGCTCTACGAGTACCTGGCTGAGAGGAAGTTCAAACTTCGCTCGATCAGGTGGAACGTTCTATTCCTTTTCCTCATCCCTCTGGGCATGCTGGCCTTCCTGCTTTACCGGCATCTCTGGGTCGGCGACAGCTTCTCCATCGCAGAGACCTATCGAACGGCGTGGGGCGTGCAGCTCTCCCCACCGTGGAGGACCGTTGGAACTTGTTGGACGGCTATTTGGCATCCTGAGAGGTTCCCCCAACTTCCCGGCGAGTCGGGAGCGGTCCTTCTGAGGCGTACCCTATACAACTCCTTCGATTTGGCCTGTTTAGCCACGTTTGTCTTGTTGGCCATTCTCTCATTCCGTGTCTTGCGCCCAAGCTATGGCCTATACACCATCAGCGTCATAGCCGCCCTCCTGCTGCAGCTTTTCCGACCTCCCTATCCATTGGCGGCCATGCCCAGATACGTGCTGGTGCTCTTCCCGGCCTTCATGGTGCTGGGGGGCGGCATAAGGAATCGAGGTCTGCGCTGGATGATATTCTATTTGTCAGCCATGCTGCAATCGTTCTTCATGGCCATGTTCGCCACCTGGCGGCTGGTGGCCTAACTTGACAATGTTAAATTTGCCATTGCAAGCGCAGTAGACGGATGATGTCATTGCGAGCGAAGCGAAGCAATCTCCTGCGCTCGACTTGTCTGCCACCTTGGAGATTGCTTCGTCGCTCCGCTCCTCGCAATGACAGTCGAAATCTAACATTGTCGAGCCAAAGTGAGGCGTCCGAAATGCGCGTCTGCTATTTCGGCACGTATGATACGGAGCAATCGAGAAACAACGTGATCATCAGGGGATTGCGACAAAATGGGGTCGAAGTCGTGGAGTGCCACGCCCGGCTGTGGCATAATACGGCCGACAAAATCCGCGCCGCGCAAGGCGGTTTCCTGAACCCCCGCTTTCTTTGTCGGGTCCTGGCCAGCTATCTACGGCTTGTCAGGCGATACGCCGACATCGGCGACTACGATGTCGTGATCGTGGGATATGTGGGACACTTTGACCTCTTTTTGGCGAAGCTATTGACTTTGTTTTCAAGAAAGCCTTTGGTCTTCGATGCCCTCCTATCCCTAACTGAGACGATAGTGGAGGATCGAGGGCTTGTGCGAGAGGGTTCAGCCTTGGCGAGGTTCGTTCACCTGGTGGACAAATACTCGTGTCAATTGGCCGATGTGGTGCTCCTGGACACAAACGCCCACCTGCGATACTTCCATGAAACCTTCGGCGTCAGCCTGACGAAGCTGAGAAGGGTATATGCTGGCGCCGACGACGCCTATTACCATGCCCTGCCCGATGCCCCCAACGGCCATCATTTCAAGGTGCTCTACTTCGGTCAATACATCCCCTTGCACGGCGTCAATCATATCGTCGAGGCCGCCAAGCTTTTGGAGGGATATCCGGATATTAGCTTTGAGTTTGTTGGGGTCGGCCAGACCTGTGAACAGGTTTCGGCATTGGCTAGGAAACTGGGGGTGAAAAACGCCACTTTCTACCCCGTATGGCTCCCTCCAAGGGCTCTTATCGCCAATCACATCGCCGGCGCCGACGTGTGCCTGGGGATCTTCGGCGACAGCCAAAAAGCCACGCGGGTGGTGCCCTTCAAGGTCTTCGTCGCCCTGGCCATGGGCAAACCGGTGATCACGGGGGACTCCCCCGCCGCCCGGGAGGTGCTGGTCAATGGGCAGGATGCCTTGTTGTGCGCGATGGGGGATCCCCAGGCCATGGCCGAATCCATCCTCTTGCTCAAGAACGACGCCGAATTGCGCCGGCGCATAGCCAAGCGGGGCTATCGCGCTTTCCGGGAGAAGTTTTGCCCCAAGGCTATCGGGGCAGCGGTGAGGGATTGTCTAGCTGAGCTCATCGTCACAAGATAAGCCGAGGAGAATCCAAGCTTTAGGCCCTGGCTGAGTGCGCTTTGCAGGGGAGTGAAGTTGATGGATCGAATTGCGGAGTGTAAAGCGGTCAAGATACTGGTGGTCGGAGCGATAGTTTTGTTCCTGGGGTTGAGAGTCTATCGCGGCTGGCGCGAGGTTAGCCACTATCAGTGGGACCTTCGGCCCGGGCTCTTGGCCATCTCCTTTGTCTTCACGCTGGCTCACTGGCTTGCGGTTGCCCTGGGGTGGAATATGGCAGTGCGATCGTTGGGAGGCGATCTGGACCTGCGGAAGGGCCTGAGAGTGTATTTTCTATCTAATATGGCCAGGTATATACCCGGCACAGTTTGGTATGTAGCGGGTCGGGCTTACTTGGGCGAACGAGAGCGGGTATCGGCGGCGGTGATCTCAACTAGTGTGGTCATCGAGATGGCTTTGGCCATCGTTTCGGGCACGCTGACCTCGATTCTGGCCCTGCCCCTCCTTCTATCAGAGGTTGGATTGGGGGCACTTTACGCGTGCGCATTGGTCGTGGCACTGGGGCTGATCGCCCTCCATCCCAAGGTGATAAAGTGGTTGCTGGATCTGTTGGTGCGCCTGCTGCACCGCCCTAACCTCGTGGTCTCTCCACCCACATACGTTGCCATGCTACGCCTTCTTCTGCCATATTTTCTCATTTGGATCCTGGGCGGCGCAGGTTTCTTTACCTTGCTTAACTCCCTTTATCCCCTTCGCCTCGCCCGGCTGCCCATCGTGGCTGCCATCTATGCCATCTCGTACACCGTCGGCTTCCTGATACCCTTTGCGCCTGGTGGCCTGGGAGTGCGTGAAGGCATCATGGCCTTGTTGCTGAGCCACTACGTCCCCCTGCCGGTAGCGGCGGGGGTGGCCATTCTGGCTCGCCTTTGGGCGATGGTTGCCGAGGTGTTCTGGGCGGCCTTTGTGGCCAGATTGTGAGCGATCAGAATGGACGACAAGCAGAAGACGCCCGTCCCTGCCGATAGATACAGCGAGGAGCAGCTCCTCGCCTTCACCGGATACGACTACTACGACTTCATTGCCAGTCGAGGAGAGAGGTTGCGACCGCGGATGGCAAGGGCCCTGGCATTGGCAAATATCAAACCGGGACTCCGTGTATTGGACATCGGGTGTGGGCGGGGGGAGATGGCGTTCCATGCCGTTGAAAGAGGGGCGAGGGTGGTTGGGATTGACTATTCGGCAGACTGCCTCAGTTTGACCAAACGGACCCTCAGGTTTACGTCCCAGGGAATTCTTGCCAGCGCGGCTCTGGTGGGCGCCGATGCCACAGCACTCCCCTTTGGAGACGCCAGCTTCGACCGGGTCCTCATGCTGGACATCATCGAACACCTACATCCCTGGCAACTGGACTTGGCTCTGAGGGAGGTTGTGCGTGTGCTGAGCAAAGGGGGGTACCTGATCGCCCATACGCTCCCCAACCGTTGGGCCCTACGGTATGGTTACCGGCTGCTTCGCTTGTTGACGCCGACGCTTCCCCCAGACCCTCGCGCCGACTACGAGCCGGAGGTCCACGTCAACGAACAGGACATCGTCAGATTGAAGAGGAGCCTGAACCGGGCGGGGTTTGCCTCACGGGTTTGGCTGGAGAACTTAACCGTGGACCAGGCCCTCTGGCAGGGCAAGGGGAGGAGGTTTGCCGACATCCGTCAGCACGTGTATCCCCTCCTTCGTCGTCCGCTGCCGAGGGCGATCATTTCCCTATTGATGCACACCCCTTTGAAACTTGTCGCTGCCAACGACATCTACGCCATTGCTTGGCACCCCGGAGGCCCAGCGCCCCCAGTCCTGGAACGCAAGCCATTCCTGGACTTGCTGGAGAAGGTAACAATTGAAGTCCAGGGACTTGTGAGGAAAGAAAACGGGTCCTATTGAGCCGCGGTCCAATAGGACCCTGCGGATCTTCCCCCCAGTGTTGCCACCCGCTCGAGCGGTGACCTCAGTAGCGGTAACGGGGGCGGCCCCTGCAGCGAACGCATACCGTCTCCAGGCCCGCCTCCTCGCCGCCAAAGACCTTGCGAGAGGCAACGTAGAATTCGTTATTCCAGATGCTTCCGATCGGCTCTGCCCGGGCATTGCCAAAGTCGTTCTCCGGGTCGTCGTACCAGCAACAGGGGGACACCCCGCCCTCCCAACTGATCACACACATCTGCCAGAGATAGGGACACGCCTTCACCTTCTGCAAGGTTCGATCCCGCCGCGCTTTGTACTCATAAAAGCTGTAAGCCCCGTTCGCAGGCAGCCATTCCTCCATGTCTTCCGGGCTGCCCGTGTTCACCATTATGGGCGCTATCATAACATTGTTCACCCCCAGTTGCCTTCCCAGCTCCTTCATGAGAGGGATTTGGTCCTCGTTGTACCTCGTCAACAAGACCCTTATGGTGATGAAGGGGAAGGGGCTCTTGGTCAGTTCCTTTTGTTTGATCAGGATTTTCAGGTTCTGGATAACCTTGTCGAAGCTTCCGCCAACCCTATATCTGGCGTAGGTTTCCTGGTCCGCTCCGTCCAAAGACACCACCAGTTCCTCCAGCCCAGACTCGATGACGTGCTTCGCCATCCTCTCGTCGAAGACGTTGAGGTTGGTGCTGATCTTGGTGCTGATGTTTCCGCTGCTGGCATAGGCGATCATCTCGAAAACATCGGGGTGGAGGAACGGCTCGCCCCAGTTGTAGAGGTCAACAAAGTAAGCATATTCAGCCACCTGGTCTATTATCCTCTCGAAATCCGCCACGGCCATCCTTCCCCGGGGGCGCTTCAGGGTCCCGCGGCCCGTTGGGCACAGGGGGCAGCGCAGGTTACAGATATTGATGGGATCTATGACGTAGTGGTAGGGGTATCCACTTACCCTGGCCCTCTTCAGCGCCCTATCCAGCCTCAGGGAGAGCCAGTTGGCGAGTTTTTTCGGCGTGCTGTGCCTGACGAATTTGATCAGGTGCTGCAGCCCCCTTACCCCCACCGATCTGGGACCGCTGGTTCTGCTAAACAACATCACAGTTCGGCGGTTTATCATTTGTGCCTCCTTGACAAATCGGCGATTATGTTAGCTCGACAATGTTACATTTTGTCATTGCGAGCGGAGCGAAGCAATCTCCAAGGTACAATTACTGTCAACGGTGGAGATTGCTTCGTCGCTTCGCTCCTCGCAATGACACTTGGCGTGAAATCCAACAATGTCAAGTTAAGGACGAAAGACAGAATCTCCAAAGATGAGTCCCCGGCTGTGGTGTCAGCTCAGAGCATCCTGCTAAGCGCTGCGGGGCGTAAGTACGAGTACCATGCCAGCGATCAAACTGTTGTCTTTTGCCGGCGATTGCCCTAATTGGCGGCCGTCGCCACAGCGAAAGGCGGTCCCAGGGCAACGAGAGTCCTGGAAGACAGAGGAGAAGCCACCGGGTCTGGGATCCCGGTGGCTTCTTCGTGTTGAAGTCATACCGAACAGGTGTCACTCCTGCTGTGTCCTGGGGCCACCATGCTGAGGTCAGTGTGGCGACACGACCTCGGTAGCGACAGAGGCGCTATCCGCAACGGCATCGTATGTTAGATAGGCCTCGTTGGTGATAATCGTACCAACTGGCGTATCCCGGTTCACCCTCACCGAGAAGTCGAGGCGCTGCGTCCCAAAGGGAACGACCATCCCCTCCCAGTGGATGCTGTTCGAATCGCGATCGTAGCGGTAGTGAAAGATGGGGGTGGTGTGCTCGGGGATCGGATCGTCGACCACGAAGGATTGGAAACCCGGGGTCACGTTTCTCACTGTGAGGGTGTACCTCAGGAGCCGCCCAGCATGTACCTTGTCCGTGTTTACCGTCTTCTCCAGTTCCAGCGCGCCCGCGGAATTCCAGAGCTTGATCAGACCCCAGCTTCCGTCGTCGGCTTCCTCGATTAACTCCACGTGCCAGCCGTACTGCACACCATCGTCGCCGGGGTTGCCAGAGCCAGGGGGCCACCATCCCCAGAAACCCCACCAACCAGAAGCTTCAACATACTGGATGTGGAAGCCAGGGTAGTCAG
>Ga0209979_1005296_pt1 | contig 10213 bp, 9 predicted proteins | sample AnhtaG_FD_183114 | JGI IMG/M metagenome (GOLD analysis project Ga0209979, IMG submission 183114) | Deep subsurface microbial communities from Anholt, Denmark to uncover new lineages of life (NeLLi) - Anholt_01485 metaG (SPAdes) (version 2) | ecosystem: Environmental > Aquatic > Marine > Oceanic >...
CACGCTCTTGCTCTTGGCGCGGGCGGCACAGATACGTTCGGCGCCGGTAATCTCGGTCGTCTCGCCGAAGCTCAGCGTATTGCCATTGGCGTCGAGGCGATCGAACACGCTGCCGACCGTGGGGCACGAGGCCAGACCCGAGGTGGTGTCGGACTCGCCGCACTTGGTCGAGACCCAAAGGTCCGCCACTGGGCATTTCTCGCGCTTCTGCTCAGTCGCCCAGAGCTTGTACTCCCAGGCCTGCCAGGACGCCTGCCTGACGCATTCCATCTGGCCTTTGAGCTCGATCGAGAAGCCGGCGACCTTGCTGCGACCCAGAGCCTTGACGCCTTCGACGACCTTGTTGGTCCATTCGTCTTCGATGCCGATCACCACGCACGCGGCTGCGTTCGGGTTGGCGCACGTGCCGATGATCGTCCGGAAGAACAGTTCGAGGTCCTCACCGAACTGTAGACGCCCATACGCGTGCGGGATCGCCATCGTTCCCTGAATATGCGAGGCGACCGCCTGGGCCGCCGCGTTCGAAATGTCGTCGAGCGGCATGATGACTACGTGATTGCGGACGCCCACGCGGCCGTTCTCGCGGCGGTATCCCATGAAGGCTTTGTCGAGCTTCAGTTCGGCCATCATCTACCACCTCGCGGTCTTGAGATTCTGAGTGTGCACGTGCTGGCCCTTGTTGATGGCCTTCGTGGCGTTACCGATCGCCTCGCCGTACTTGATCACCTGGTCGCCGTTGCCGATGGCGGTCAAAGCGATCTTGTGTCCGAGGGGAACGTTCTGCTCGGCTCTCATGTGGAGGGTGGAGTCCTCCTCCATGTTCCAACCAGTCAAATCATCGCTCCTCTTCACATCAACGACCGCCACGCCGACGGTGTCTTTCTTCTCGTGCACGATGTAGTGCACCATGGGCCTTTCTCCTTTCAGCAGGTTCTGGCAATATGAGAAGATCGAGGCAGTTCGCCACGCCGCGTTGCGCCGCCCGGAAACGATGAAGATGTCTGGGCTGGCGCACAGCCCGTGGGAGCGCTGAGACGGGGCTGTGGCGAGCCACAGGTACTCGCCTACAGAAAGGCACACGACCAAATCTTCGAGGCAGTTCGCCATGGCCCGGTGGGGCACGGCCGACCTTGCCCGCAATGGCTACCGGTTCGACCCGCCGGGATAGAAGTGGTAGTCGGTCAGGTCGATTGTTTTCCCCGCCTTGCTCCAAGATGCGCCCAACTCGCTCGGGAGTTTGCTCTCGTTATAGCACTCTTCCAGAGTCTCTCGAAGGCCCGTGACCCAGGTCAGGCGGTCGCCATCCTGCTCATCCTTGTTGATGAGAGCCCCCGGGAACTCAACGATATCAGGCACTGACTCCTGTATCCCGTTCATACACAGCGTCTGGGAGCTGGCAGCCTCCGGCGGGCAGGCGATGGGTTTAGCGTCTTCGCCGCCCGCGGCCGCCATCGCGTCCCACAGCTTCTGGTCGTAATCGGCCTGTGGAGAGCCGTAGTTCTTCGTGGAGCCGTCGGCAAACGCCGCTATGACGTCGGCATTCTGGTCTTCCAGCGTCACCGTGGCCTTCTCGAACTCATAGCTGAACATCGGGCCGATCCGGTCCTTCACCGCGTGTGCGGCGAAGTAGAGGATCTCCACACCCTCGCGGGTGTGAGCGCGTGCGGCGGCCGTGTCGTAGTTCTGGATGTCGTTGGCGCGGTACAGCTCCGCCACCACGTCACTTACGCCGGCGCTGGCCTCGCGTGTGTCGCCCAGGACGTAGAAGCAATTGTGCAGGTAGTGCGCCGTCGCGTTGTTAACCGGACTGTCCAGGATCCACTTGCCCGATGCGTCACGCTGCGCCCCCGCCCAGTTTGCCCGACCGTAGTAGCTGGCTGGGCGGGGCCCCAGGATCAGCGTCTTCAGCCGTCTCGGCTTGCCGAACGAGCCGTTCATTATGTCCTTTTTCAGCTCCTGGATAGACGGTGTGTACGACCACTGGTAGCCTATGCCGACCCACTTCCCCGCCTCGTCCCGCGCCTCGATCATGCGCCGGGCCTCCTGGATTGTGGCCCCCAGTGGCTTCTCACAAAGGACGTTGCTGCCGTTGGCCAGAGCCAGACACGTCTGGTCGCAGTGGAAGTGGATGGGGCTTGATATGATGGCAAGGTCGGCAGTGCCCGTGGCGTAGAATTCCTCGGGCGACGCGTGAAAGGCCACGTCCATTGCCCGCAGTTCGTCGAGGTATCTACACCTCTCGGGCGATGGATCTATCCCCGCGACGATGCGAAAAGAATCCCGCGGCGCCCGCCGGAGCAGAGCGCGCAGGTACGTGTTGCCGTAGCCGCCGATGGCGACGAGGGCAATCGAGACGGGCTTTTCGATATTCAGGGTCACTTCTGTCATTTCACCATGCCTCGCAGTTGAGAGCCTATCCCAAAACTCCTTGACCTGTCATGCTGAGCGGAGCGAAGCATCTCGTACTGTCCACTGGAGCGAGATTCTTCACTTCGTTCAGAATGACCGGTTTGTGGGCGGGTGGGTTTTGGGATAGGCTCCAAAGAATAAGCACGCCGCACACCCGCGCTGCGTCAATTCCGGATTTCGCTCCGGCGGGGCCTAATACTACAACCGTGCTTGTCATTCTGAGGAGCAAAGCGACGAAGAATCTCGGCGTGCGACACCCCTTCTTGCGTCAAAATCGAGATTCTTCGCTGCGTTGCACTCCGCTGAGAATGACATGGCTCGACAAGCACGGTTGTAGGACTAATGGAAAGCACAACAGGCCGTGAGAGAGCACATTGCCTTCGTTTCGCCGCCTCTCAGCGCGCCAGCATCTCCCCCACCTCGTCCGCCGTTACCGCACGATCCTGTCGATCTTCTTGAGCACGTCGTCGGAGAGCTCCACGCCGCTTGCCGCGGCGTTCTCCTCCACTTGCTCCGGCCGGCTGGCGCCGACGATGGCGCTGGTGACGTTCGCCTGCCGCAGGCACCACGCTATGGCCAGTTGCGCCGGCGATACGCCGGCCTCCTTGGCCACCGGCGCCAGTTTGTCGGCCCGCTCGATGTTCTGAGGCGTCAACACGCCCTTGATGAACTGATTCTGCCGGTCGTCGGCGGCGCGGCTGTCCGCCGGGATCTCGCCCCCACTGTACTTCCCCGTCAGCACCCCCTGACCCAGCGAGCTGTACACCACCTGCCCAACCCCCAGATGCTCGCACATGGGGATGACGGTGCGTTCGATCTGGCGGGCGAGCATGTTGTACCGTGGCTGGTTCGATACCATCCGGTCCAGCCCGAGCCGCTCCGCGATCCGATGCGCCTCCACGATCCGATCCGCCGGCCACTCGCTCCCGCCCACGTACAGCACCTTCCCCGCCCTCACCAGGTCATCGAGCGCCCGCAGCGTTTCATCGAGGGGGGTGTTCTCGTCGTACCGATGGCACTGGTACAGATCGATGTAGTCCACCCCGAGCCGCTGCAGCGACCGGTCGCACTGCTCCCTGATGTGCTTGCGGGACAGGCCCGACTGGTTCGGCTTCTCGCCCACGGGGAAGTAGCACTTGGTCGCCAGCACGTACTCGTCGCGGGGGAAGTCGGGCAGGATCTTGGACAGGCAGCGCTCGGCATCGCCCTCGGCGTAGTTGTTGGCCGTGTCGAAGAAGTTGATGCCCAGGTCGAACGCCTTATGGAAGCACTTCCGCGCCTCCTCCAACTCAACGGCGTTCCCATACGTCAGCCAGCTCCCGAGTCCGATCTCCGAGAGCTGCACCCCGCTGCGTCCGAGTCGTCGGTATTGCATTGGTGTCAGTTCCCTCCCTCAAGGTCCCCCACATGCGTGGGGAATACGAATAGAGCTGTTCGAGGAACTTCCCCTTCGGCGGTTCACCCCCACATGCGTGGGGAATACGCCGTTGCGAAGAACCCTCTGGTCGAGTTCCGCGGTTCACCCCCACATGCGTGGGGAATACGACATCCCGCTCAACAAGTGCATGCTGTGGAGCGGTTCACCCCCACATGCGTGGGGAATACTCAAGCTCCTGGACAAACGCTCGAAACTCCGTCGGTTCACCCCCACATGCGTGGGGAATACCGCTTGATGGCACTGAGCCACCGCGATACATTCGGTTCACCCCCACATGCGTGGGGAATACAGCCGACGCAACGCAGCTTTCTCGCCGACGATCGGTTCACCCCCACATGCGTGGGGAATACGAACACACGAACACCGTCTCGCCCTTCGGCACCGGTTCACCCCCACATGCGTGGGGAATACCAACATCTCGGTGAGCACCTGAACGCGGTCCTCGGTTCACCCCCACATGCGTGGGGAATACTCGTCGCGCTTGCTCATTTGCTGCATGTTAGGCGGTTCACCCCCACATGCGTGGGGAATACATTCCGCCGATAGATGCGAATGTAACAATCTTCGGTTCACCCCCACATGCGTGGGGAATACCAGTCGGCGACGCGGATGCGCCGCCGTCGGTCCGGTTCACCCCCACATGCGTGGGGAATACCGGCGTACGTAGAAGACGGGGGACGTCAGCCGCGGTTCACCCCCACATGCGTGGGGAATACTTGTAACCAAACCTCTGGATCTTCCGGGATTCCGGTTCACCCCCACATGCGTGGGGAATACGTCGGCCTGCTCGCCGCGCATGAGGACGGCGAACGGTTCACCCCCACATGCGTGGGGAATACGGAAGTTCCTGGGTGGCCAGTCCGTGAGGGGAGCGGTTCACCCCCACATGCGTGGGGAATACGGATCGATAGACTCGATCTCCCAACCGGCCTCCGGTTCACCCCCACATGCGTGGGGAATACTTGTAGGTGGCGTCGTCGAGATGGAACACCGCCGGTTCACCCCCACATGCGTGGGGAATACACAAAGCGCACCTGAATCTCCTGCCACGTGGACGGTTCACCCCCACATGCGTGGGGAATACGGCGAGTGGTGCTTTTTGCGGGTGTTGGGTCGCTGGTTCACCCCCACATGCGTGGGGAATACGCGAGCTCGTCCAGAACGATGCAGCTCGCGCTGTACGACCGCCCCGGATTCTGGCTCGCCGCCTCCGCCTTGATGCTCGCGCCGTTCCTGAACCGCAGCTCCTGCGTGTTCTCGACGGCGAGTTTCATGCCGTCGGGCGGCCGGGAACAGCGCGGTTCACCCTCACATGCGTGGGGAATACCATACCGCTAGACACAGCCACGCAGGAGGCGCACGGTTCACCCCCACATGCGTGGGGAATACGACCGCACGCGCCGGGTCGCCGCGCCGTACGGCGGTTCACCCCCACATGCGTGGGGAATACGTGTTCGCCGTTGGGTCCTGTCATGAAGCTCTCCGGTTCACCCCCACATGCGTGGGGAATACTTATGTGCGCGCTCCAAGGCCCGCCATGCCAACGGTTCACCCCCACATGCGTGGGGAATACACACTCCTCAGCCGGCCCTCAAGCGACTCCCGCGGTTCACCCCCACATGCGTGGGGAATACCCCGGCCCGCCCGAGCCCGGCCGCCCAGCCAACGGTTCACCCCCACATGCGTGGGGAATACACTACAAAAGGCCGCCAAACTTGTACACCCAAGCCCCTCAGTCCGTCGATTCGGCCTCCCGCCCGCGCTTCCGGTAATGCTCCTCGTGGCTCTTTCCCGCGGCCCCGCGCCGCACCAGAGTCAAGCCCTCGAAGTCCACCGGCTCACGCGAAGTGTCTCCCCACGCCCGAATGCGGAACCGCTGCTCCGTCTGCGCCCCATGGATCAACAGCACGCCCCAGGAGACCCGTTCAGTTGTCAAGGTACAGTGCAGTCGCCGCCCGTCAGCGCAGCGGCGCCACCGACAGCAGCCCGAAGCCGAAGGCCTTCGCCGGGCCGATGCCTTCCACCACCGCTTCTTCGAAGCGAGCGGAGTCGGCGACTTCGAGCACCCCCTCGTAGCGCACGCTTCTGAGCCGCTGGCCCTTACCGCGGTCGCGCGTCTTGTTCATGTAGGCCCATGCGGGCTCAACGGTCGTAAGACCCTGCACGCGAAAGCCCCCGCGCTCGCCCCGACGGCTCAGCCACTCTTCCAGCATCTCGGTCGCCACCGGCACGCGCTTGCCGACCCATTGCTTCTCAATCGGTCCCCCATCAGGGCCGATGGAGTCCGCCCGGAGGCGCTTCGTGGGATTCGCAAGCAGCCGGAACCGCAGCATGTCGGCGCCAGCATACGCCGGTGAGAATGAGCGAACATCGAAACACCGGAGCATGTGCCGCGCGTTGTGGAACGCATAGTCCCAGTCCGGCTTCCCCGCCGACTGCACGAGGATCACCGGGGAGCGGCCCGGCCGCGGGTCGATGCGGAACAGGAACCCACTGCGTTCGTCGCGCTGAGCGTGGACTTGCCGAAGCACGTCCGGTGCCACTTCTCCCCCGGGTTTGTCGGCCAAGTGTCGCTGTTCAGGGAAGTCACGCGGATCCCATGGCTTCAGAAACTGCGCGTCAGTTTCTGTACGTTCCCTGGACGGGAACCCCATGCACAGCCGCTGATGCACCCGGTAGCGGTTCCGCAGCCACCAGCGTGCCGGGCGTGGCCGGTCGGGGTTCGTGCCCACGTTGATGAGCAAGCAGGAGCGATACATGCTTAGTTCGCCTCCTCAGCCCTCGGGTGTCGGCGCTCGGTGCCGAGCGAACGAAACGCCACGATCTCGTCCCGCTTCTGGATGATCCGGTCGCGCCACCGCGGGTCCTCCGGGTTGATGCGGTCCAGGCCCATGTTCTCCCCGTACTCGATCATGGTCACGGCGTCGTGGCAGAGGTGGCACAGCAAGCGCAGGTCGTCCACCGTCTCGTCGCCCCCGGCCCGGCGGTAGGTTACGTGGTGGGCTTCCACCCTCTGCGACGACTTGCAGAACACGCACAGGCCCTTGTCCTTGCAGAGGCGCTGCTGGCGCTGCGCCTCATAGCTGGGCCGGGGCCAGCGAGGGGTGGGCGTGGAGTGCTGCAGGGCACAACCCACCGTCACTGTGACTTCATCGCGCTGTAAAAGGCGTGCCTCGTGGACCGGCGGGGCGAAGGATTTCGGCGTGTCATACCAGACCTCTGCGTCATCCGGGGCAGTCGCTCCCTCTCGCGACGCTCGCCATTCGATTAGGCAAGGCAAAGCCACACGCTTCTCTCGCGCTCGCTCGTCGCTGTTGTAGCGTGGCCGCCAGCACTTGTGTCGCAACGCGGCCAACAGGCCAGCGCAAGGGGCCTCCCCTGCGAGGACCGGCGTGGCCGGCGGACACGATTTGCGGCCGAGGAAAACCGGCCATACCGGACTCGTCAAGCCGTGGCGAATGTGGCCGATCACCTCCGGATCGCCCTGGAGGGCTACCAGGAAGCTCGCGTCGCAGAGGTACTCCCGCCGTGTGATGAGGGTCTCAATGGGATCGTCCTTCGCGCCGCCGGTACGCTTGATACCTTCGCCGTCCGCCCTAAGGACGCCGATCTTCGCCCCCACCGTGTGGTAGTCCCACCAACGGGTGCCGCGACGATCTATGCGCACACCCATACGAAGCTCGTTGAGCTCCCGCAGCCGGCAGGGGGCCGCCTGCCGGGGCACGCCCATGGCGCAGCAGATCAGCCCCATCACGCCGGACTTGCTGGGCGCCTCGTAGGTCCGGCGGATGACGAACTTCGAGTTGTCGCCCCACGACTGGAGGGGGCCCTCCAGCCGCAGGAAGAGCGTGTTCGGCGTAGATAGGCCCACGTCAACTCACCTCCGCCTCGCCCCGCCCGGCGTCCTTGACTTTCGACCAACGGAAGCCGACTTCTCTCAGCACGGCCTCCACCAGCCCCGCGGCCTTGCCCTCCCCTCCGAGAGCGTCGAAGGTCTGGTCCGCGATCGGCACGGCTTTGTCTTTCCCCTTCACCTTCTTCTTCTGTCCGTCGGCCTCGCGTTCCCAGCCCTGCAGTGGGTAGCGCCACAGCTCCGGGCTATACCAGAGCAAGGTGGAGCCGATCTCGAAGGCCCGGCGCAGGCTGTAGACGTGATCGCCGAGTTGCGCGATGCTGCGCCCAACAAGGCTCAGAGCGTCCGGCGCGTCATCCGGGGGATCGCCGATCCTGCGGGCCGGTTCGGCGAATGCGTTGGCGTAGCTCATGGGGGGCTTCCGGTTCTTCTTGACCTCGACGAGGATGCCATCCGGTCGGTTGTAGGCCGCGCTGCTCTTCTGCTTGCCGGTGGGCGTGGTCACGGCCGCGGCGCGCAGGAAATGCCCCAGCGTCGCGGCGGCGAGGCGCTCCGCTTCAGGCTTCAGTTCCTCCTGCCACTTCTTGTGAGCGTCCCCTTCCGGATCCGGCTCCGACCCGGCGAGGTTGTGCACAAGCTGGTCCCAGTCCAGAGAGAAATACTTGTAGAAGCACGCGGAGTTGAACATGGCCTCGTCCGGGTGGGCTGCGCCACCGCCGGGCTTGCCCCGGTCGTCCACCGCGGTGAAGTAGTCCGTCTCATTGACCACCCGGTGCGTCGAGATCGCGTGGGCCGCGGAGAGCGACGCGTCCACGTGCAGGTTCAGCTTCGCGAAGAGGCCTTCCCGGTCGAGCTCAGTCATCCGTCCCGACAGGGCGATGTCGGGGACCGAGGCGGACTCGCCAAGGATGTCCGTGATGGCCTGCGCAAGCGCCTCGTGATTGGGTTTCTTCTTCCCGCTCTCCGCCGCCACCGCATCGGCCATCCTGGGGATGGATGACCGGGGGACGAACAACAGGATGTTCGTGTTGTCCGGCTCTTGAGCCGTCTGCCTCTTTACCCGTTTCACCCCGCCCTTCTCGAACGCCTTGGCGATGAGCACCACCAGCTCCTCTGGCGGATCAGAGCCGCCATGGACCTCCTCGGCCAGAATGGTGATGAGTCGGCGCGTACGCACCCCGCCCTCTCTCTCGAGCACTGCCTGGAACGCAGGGCTGCGACGAATCGACCGTTTCAGGCACTGGCTGGAGATGCGGGCACGTGGGACGCCGCCGAAGAGGCAGGTCTTGGGGGCGCCCTGGTCGTCCCGATTCAGGTTCGACGGACTGTGATTCTGGATCATATGGATCTCGATCAGCATGGTCAGCTCCTTCCGGGCTGCTTCGCAGCCTTGAGATACTCTTTGGCCCAGATGTCGCGCACGTCACGTCTCCGGCCCTGCTCCTCGTCGCGTTCCCAGCGCGATAGGTCATGCAGCAGCCGCACCCAGTCCATGCCTTTGGCCCGGCCGGCAGCCACAGCATGCGCCGCCACGGACAGCGCCCAGCCCAGGTGCGGCTCCAACTGCGACAGGGGCGTTTGCAGCAGCGCATCGAATCGGTCGCGCCAGCGCTTCCCGGCGTCCTCGTCCCCGGGCTCACATGTGCCGACGATCGCGGGCAGGGACTCACCCCGGACAGGCGGCAACGGAAACGCCCCGAACAGCTTCGCGACCAGCCAGCTCGGCTGCCTCCCGCCCCCTTGGCGCACGGGCCGCCAGAGGGCCGTAAAGAGGTCGAAACCTGGCACCGTCTGGTGGAGCGGTTGACCGGCGAGGCTGCGCAGTCGGGAGCGCTCGCCGGCCTGGAGCGCCCCAAGCTGTCGAATGAACTGCTCAGTCGGAGTCATGCTGTGCCTCGCTTCCGGCGGGAGCGTTTGGGCTTGTCAGCAGCGTCAGGGGTTCGCGCCTCCTGATCGCCCTGCGCCAGGTTCCTCATCACCTCACGCAACGCTTGCTGCGCCCGTTGAGCCGCCTCGCGCCGGCGGAGCGGCGAGCCGGCAATGGTCGCGTCGACGACGCGCCCAACGTGGTCGCGGAGAACTTCCAAGGCCTCATCTCTCCATTCCGTCAGTATCTGTGCTTGCGATTCGCCGTCGATGTGGCCGACGGTGGCGAGCCCTCGCATCAGATTCTGGAAGGCCTTCTCCAAAGCGCGTTCGGCCGTCACGCTGAGGGCGCAAAGGCCCGATCGGATTGCGTGCCCCTTCGCTCCCCGCGCGCACAGCGTCTCGACAACCCGATGACCCTTTGGCGGGTCGCGCCAATTGCGGCCCCGTGCCGAAGTCGTGGCCCATGTGCACTGGCTAAGCCACTCCATCTCGCTCAGTAGGCGATGGGCGATGCCAGGGCCCAATCCGGGCAGCGCGGCCACATGCCCCCCAGCCTGCTTGTAGAGCGCCTGGCTCGTCGCAAGCAGCGTGGTGTGGAACTGCGTCGCACTGGTCTGGGCACCACCCGCACGCTGCAGAAGTCC
>Ga0209979_1005297_pt1 | contig 10210 bp, 10 predicted proteins | sample AnhtaG_FD_183114 | JGI IMG/M metagenome (GOLD analysis project Ga0209979, IMG submission 183114) | Deep subsurface microbial communities from Anholt, Denmark to uncover new lineages of life (NeLLi) - Anholt_01485 metaG (SPAdes) (version 2) | ecosystem: Environmental > Aquatic > Marine > Oceanic...
CTCTTCTGGATTAAACTCTAAAAAAATTCTTTGTGCATCGTATGCACCATAATAATTACCCACACCGGCATGGTCTCTTCCTACAATAAAATGGGTACAACCATAATTTTTACGCACAATTGCATGAAAGATTGCTTCCCGTGGCCCAGCATAACGCATACTGGCTGGATTTATGGCCAAAACTACTCTATTCTTCGGATAATATTTTTCTAGCAAGATCTCATAACATTTCATTCGTACCTGGGCTGATATATCATCGGCTTTTGTCTGGCCAACTATGGGATGCAGAAATAATCCATCAAAAATTTCCAAAGAACATTTCTGAATATATTCATGTGCTCGATGTACAGGATTTCTTGTCTGGAATCCAACCACTGTCCTCCAATTTCTTTCATTAAATATTTTCCTTGTTTCCCCTGGGGTCAGGTAATACTTGGCAAATTCAGTATGTTTTGGTTTTTCGATAACATTTATCTCACCTGAAAGAAGAATTTCGCCCTGAGAATAAAGAGCATTAACTCCTGGATGTTTTGGATCTTTCGTACGATATACTTTTTCTGCCTCTAATTCTTTGTCATACGAATATATCTCTTTTAAATGAAGAACTGCAAGCGCTGTTCCAAATTCATCTGATAAAGAAATATCCTCTCCTTTCTCCAGACGCTTCGCCTCATCCTTACTTATGGCTAAAGTAATTGGGATAGACCAAACTAAACCATTAGCCAATCTCATATTATGTAAAACATTCTCATAGTCTTCTTTACCCATAAATCCTTCTAAGGGGCTGAAAGCACCTGTAGCTATCATTTCAAGGTCGGATATTTGTCTCTTGTTTAATTTAATACTTTTAAGAGTGAATATTTTCTCTTTAAGAATCTTTTTCTCATTTTCAGAAACTATTCTATTAACTAATTTTCCACCGTGTGGTTTGATTAACTTTTCTACATGCAGGCCACATTCTTTTTTTTCGGGTGACTCCCACCACCATCGCCCAGCACGAATATCTTCCCCAGGTTTGATAGCTCGTGTACAAGGAGCACAACCAATACTTGGATATCCTTTATCATGCAGAGCATTATAAGGAACATTATTTTCCTTTATATAGTCCCAAACCTGTTTCTCAGTCCAGTCAACAAGTGGGTTTATCTTGGTAATTGAATTATGCGCCTGGTCAACCTCAATTTTTCTAATTTTCATTCGTGTGACTGATTGTTCACGTCTTAACCCGGAAATCCACGCTTCTAAATTTTCTAATGCTCTATTTAAGGGTTCAACTTTTCTTACCTGACAACATAACTGTCGTAGTTCAACACTTTTATAAAATAAATCAAGTCCATATTGAGAAACCATCTCTTCAACTGATTTGGCGTCTGGATAGTAAACTTCAAGTCTAATTTTGTATTTTTCTCTTATTTTATCCATCACATCGTAAGTTTCCTGAGGAAGTCTTCCTGTATCGATGGTGAAGATTCTGGCTGCAAGATTAATTTTCACTAGCATATCAATTAAAACTACATCTTCGGCTCCAAAACTTGAAGCCAGGGCAACTTTATCTTGATATTTTTCTAATACCCACTTGAGTACTTCCGAGGCAGTTTTTAATTCTAAATCTTCAGTTGGTATTGTGATTCTATTCATCTCGTTAGACCTCTTATCTCAATTCTCGAAATTTCCCATCTTATTATTATTCTTGTACCCCGTCAGACTTAGTTAAGGCTTAAGGGGATTCAATTCAAATCCCTCCCCCTAGATCCCTCCTCCTTTACTGAACTCCTCTTTACCTTTGTTAAAAAACGCACTCTCCATCTCTTTCTTCTTTTCCTCTATTCGCTCATCTATTTGGCTAATAATTCCTTCCAGTGATTCCAGTTTTTTGATCCGTTCATTCATTTTCTCTTGTTCCCTCATAACAAATCGAATAGCACTAGCTATAGGATCGGGTAATTTGCTATGTTCTAATGCTTGAATTTCCTTGCTGCTAAATCCCAAACCTACTCTTCCAGGAACACCTACTACAGTAGCGTTAGGAGGAACATCGGTAATTACAACCGACCCAGCGCCTACTCTCGCATTGTCACCAATATTTACCGCACCTAATACTATCGCTCCTGCTCCCACAACAACATTATTCCTTAAAGTGGGATGACGTTTCTTTTTCTCTAAACTCGTTCCACCTAAAACTACTCCTTGATACATCAAGACATCATCACCGATCTCAGCAGTTTCTCCTATTACCACTCCCATCCCATGGTCAATAAAGAAACGCCTACCAATCTTTGCTCCCGGATGAATCTCAATTTCAGTTAGCCAGCGATTGATATGGGAAATAAATCTTCCCCAAAAGAGAAACTTATGCTTCCAGAAGAAGTGGGCTATCCTATATAGCCAGATGGCATGTAGTCCTGGATAGCAGAAAATCACCTCTAATACACTCTTTGCTGCAGGGTCCTTGGCAAGGACGGTTTGAATATCCTCCTTTAGTCTCTTAAACATTTCTCTCTCCGCTTAAAAATGTACCTCCATTGCTTGGAGTGGACAGGCCCTGACACAGAGCCCACAAGCAATATATTTATTATCGTAGAAGTGCACCTTTCTAGTTAAAGGCTCTGCTGCTAAGGCACCAGTAGGACAGATTGGGACACAGACGTCGCAATGGGTCATAGGCAATAGGATGTGGGCTTTTATCACCTATTACCTACCGCCTATGACCAAACATCACACCATACCTACTCTTGCTCAATTGGCCTTTCTGTGAGTGGTTCAAAGGTATAACCTGTCTCTGGACCAGGTAGATAAGCTACAGGTTCACTGAGGAGAAAATCGCCTTTTTTGATCATTCGCTTGAGGGTATTAGCAATCTCCACTGCTTTAGAATAACTGGAAAGGCTTCCTGTAGGAACTTCTTTACCCTGGATGGTAATTTTCCCGCTCTTAAGCTGGGCATAGTTTACTTCTCCAAGGTTCTCCTTTTTACCTTGAGGATAAGCCTCGCTGTAGTCAACAATCTGTGTCCATATCTCTTCATCTTTTACCGCTGTATATCGGCATATCTCCTCATTGAGGATGGGAATGGGAATGCCAATGCCGACAGTAAGAGTCACTCCATAGCCTTGCATCGTTGTTCCTACCAACCATTCTGGCTTCATCCCCTTCAAATCTCCCAGAACAGCCAATGCGCCTGCTGGAGCACAAGGTGTGCCGTTATCTTTACGTTTTGTCGCCGGATTATGCTGCGTCCCCTGCCAAACTACATAACCAATACCACCTCCTAAGAAGATCCTTGTGCCGATACCTATAGTTTTGTAATAGGGATCGTTCAAAAGTGGAGAAAGTTGTCCAGCGCTACAATAATTAGCATTGTCTAACTTTGGCTTAAGCACTCCCATATAGGTATAGATGATCTTATTAGACAGGTTCACTGCCACATTGTAGTTCTGGTAGACGTTTCTTGGGTTAAAGAGCACTGCCTCGTTCAGGCCCTTGATATTTATCCAGGTTTCTAACTTCTTTCTTGGATAACAATCTGTACCATAAGCAGTGGCTACTAACTTTAAATCCTTACCTGCTACTAAATCTTCTATCGCATGGCCGCCACCGTATTTGAACTCTCCAGGGAAAACTTTATTCCTTGGGTCATCATCAGGTAAGGCAGTTGCTCCAATATATACATCTACAGCAGCAAAACCAGTGTATACAGGAACATCATTGAGGTATGCCCTACCTCCCCCAAGTTTTATCTTCGGTTTGGCATGTCCAATATTAAAATATGCACCCGATGAACACATCGGACCAAAGGTAGCAGTAGTAACCACATCCACCTCCTGAGCTGCTTTCTCAACGCCTTTTTCCTCAACGACATCAATAATTTCCTCAGCAGTCACCACCACTGCCTCTCCTTTTTTAATGCGTTCATTAATCTCAGCTATTGTCTTTGCCATTTTCCACCTCCAGATCGACAATCATCTTCTAGCCAAATCCTGTTAGGCAATTTAAATTAATTTAGATTGCCTAACGGAATAAATCTTCCCATCCAATATCTGCCCTTTTAAGGGCTTATACATAATCCATAGCATCGCCACCACCTGCCTTTCGAAAACTTAAGAGTTCAATTTTCTTCAAAACAACTCTGTAGAAAGATACCTTTCCCCTGTATCTGGTAAAACTACAACAATGAGTTTGTTCTTATTTTCTTTTCTTTTACCTACCTTGATTGCCGCCCAAGCTGCTGCACCAGAGGAAATACCCACAAATAACCCTTCTTCTTTAGCTAGCTTTCTGGCAGTTTCGGCGGCATCTTCATTACTTACTTGGATTACCTCATCCACTAAATCCATCCTTAAAACATCAGGCATAAATCCTGCACCAATGCCTTGAATTTTGTGCGACCCTGACTCTCCACCAGAAAGGACCGGTGAGTCCTTAGGTTCAACAGCAATAGCTTTAAATGCGGCCTTTCTTTTCTTAATTACCTCAGCTACCCCCGTGATTGTTCCTCCAGTACCCACCCCAGCAACTAAGATATCCACTCTGCCCTCAGTATCCCTCCAGATTTCCTCAGCAGTAGTTTTGCGATGAATTTCTGGGTTGGCTGGATTTTTGAATTGCTGAGGAATAAAATATCGGGGGTCACTTTCTGCCAATTCCTCTGCCTTCTTCACCGCACCCCTCATCCCTTCGCTGCCAGGAGTTAGAACCAATTCAGCACCAAAAGCCTTAAGTAAGCTCCTCCTTTCCAGACTCATCGTATCAGGCATGGTAAGTGCAAGCTTATATCCCTTAGCTGCACAGACAAAAGCAAGAGCAATGCCGGTATTGCCACTGGTAGGCTCAAGAATAATAGTATCCTCCTTAATAAATCCGCTTCTTTCAGCAGCCTCAATCATGCTTACCCCAATTCTATCTTTGACACTGGAAAGTGGATTAAAAGATTCTAACTTAGCTACAACAGTAGCATCTATGTCTGAGGTAATTCTATTTAATCTAACCAAAGGAGTATTTCCTATAAGCTCTGTAACATCGTCGGCTATCCTTACCATTTCGTCCTCCTCTTAATTAATCTTAATTAATCTCCTCCCGGAAGTAAAACTATCGCTTTTATCTTCATTCCCACAAATTAAAAAACTACCTCCCGTTCTATAGAATTTTAAGGAACAAGAGGCAGCTTATTTTTTAACTAAAAACAAATTGTAGACTTCTAAAACTACCTCTTTCCTACTTTCTCCATCATCTCTTCTTGTGGAACTCTTAAAGATTCCATATCCATCTCAAGAAGAACCTCTTTTGCAATCTGAGCCGCCTTCCTTCCTGAAAAAAGCATCCCACCAAATGTTGGGCCCATTCTTGGAATTCCAAAAACAGTGGCTACGGCCATTCCCGTAATGATTAAACCAGGATGAACCTCAGCAAATTTTTCCATCGTTCTTTTCCTCCTTTTCTAAAGCACTAAATGTTATATATGAGAGAAGTTTCTCCCTTATTCTTTTGCATCTCAACCATATCTTTTAGAGTTACTGACTCCAGAGTCTGCGATATCTTTTCCCCTAATTTCTTCCAAATATCTCGGGTAACACAAAATCGAACTCTCTGACAAACGTTAGGAGTATCAACACACTCCACAAGAGATAATGGCCCCTCCAGGGCCTGAACCACTTCTCTAAGAGTTATCTTAGAAGGTGTTTTAGCCAGCGTATAGCCTCCGTGTGCACCACGACTTGAGTTTACAAGCCCAGTTGCTTTAAGAGAAGGGAGGAGATGTTCTAAATATCCTTCAGATATCTCTTCTCTTTTGGCAATATCCTTTAATAAAACAGGCCCCTTACCATAGTAGAGGGCGAGTTCTAACATCAACCTTGCCCCATACCGTCCTTTAGTAGAAAGTCGCATCATAAGCTATCCCTCTTTCGATTTAAGCATTTGATTTAACTCCATCATTGGGATCTCCTCATACTCTACTAATTTTATCATATTGATAGGAATTATACACAAAAAAATTATCTTGTCAAGGTTACACCTTGAGATTGTCAATGCAAAGCAAGACCCAGAGGGTAAGGTAATTGTGCATAGCGGATTGTGAATAAAAGAAGTCCCACTCTCTAAGCATAAGGCTCTTAATAGACATATGTCACTATAGATAATAAGCACCAACTATATATAGCATAGAAGATTGGACTCTTTTACCCACTGCCAAGTGGCCGATCAAAGCGAGAAAGAGTCGTGAAGGGCGGGTTCAATTTTTCATTTGCGGCCCCTCACATAAATACTAGCTACATACTCTTCAAGAGATTCATTCTCTCCTAAACCATCTAAAATAGCTCTACCTATCGGGTCTTTTGTGTTAGGGTCAACACAGCTTGATGTGTCTTTGATGGTGATTTTTACACTCTTTAATCCCGATGCCTCTACAATCCTTCTATATTCATCAATAAGTATTGCCCCTCCAACACAGTCTACATAAGCCTTAATACTCTCCCGAATTTTCCGGGGAAGTTCTTTGGTAAGGGCAGTATCAGAAATCGCTATTCTCCCACCTGGCTTTAAGACCCTATACATCTCTTGAAATACTCTTGGTTTATCAGCTGATAAGTTGATAACACAATTACTTATGACAACATCAACCGAATTATCTGCCAGGGGTAAATTTTCAATTTCACCGAGCCTAAACTCAACATTCTCAATCCCATTCTTTTTTGCATTGTCCCTTGCTTTCTCAACCATTTCAGGAGTCATATCAACTCCAATAACTCTCCCCTTTTTACCAACCCTGGCTGAGGCCAAAAAGCAATCAAATCCAGCCCCTGAACCAAGATCAAGGACAACCTCTTCTTCTTTAAGATTGGCTAAGGCTGTTGGATTTCCGCAACTAAGAGCTAAGTTAGCCTCCTGAGGGATGTTTTCTAATTCTTCCTCTGTATACCCAATTGATCTGGCAAATTGTTTTACATCTATTCCACAAGGGCTACAACTGCATCCACAACTTTGCCCTTGAGCAATTTTACCATAAGCTTCTCTTACAATTTCTCTGACTTTCTTTTTATCCATATTATTACCTCCATAATTTTATTTTGGCTCACCGTTAAGACTAGAGCGAGTACAACTAATTTTCCTTTTCACTAGCAACTTATCTTCTTACTAATTTTTCTTATTCCTCTCTATATTCCCCAGTTCTATCAGTACCCTGAGAACAGAATGGATGTTGTTCAACAGCTTTCAAAAGAATATTCAATGCTTCAATTACCTTTTCTTGTTTTGCGCCAGGTATCTTGTCAAAAATTGTCTTAAGATAACCTTCAGCACAGCACTTGAGTTTCGAGGCAATATCTTTCCCTTTGGCTGTTAGCTGGACACAAACCGACCTTCTGTCTTTGGGATTATTTTCTCTTTTTGCAAGAGCATCTCGAACCAGTATATCAAGAATTCTAGTCATAGTGCTCACAGCTACTCCCATTTCCTGACTCAGTTCTTTCATAGATAGCTTATCCTTTCGAGCAAGAGTTTCAATAGTGTAACACTGAGAAATAGTAACTCCTAAGCAGACTTTTTCATCCCGCTCTAGTAAATTGAGTTTACGAATCAATTGCGATATCAAAAGAGAGAAATCGTTAAAGAATTTTTCTTCAGCACTCATAGTAATGGCACTCTCCTTCTGTACATAAGTTTGTATTATACAAATATTATATTATACAAATAATATTGTGTCAAGACAGGAAAAAGGGAGAGGGGACAGGCTACTTTTTTCTTTTTTCAGGTGAGATTTTTTGCCAATCACAGATTAGTAGTTGTGTGTTGAGAACAGTGTTAGAATAGTTGACAAAAGTTATTATATATATAAGATAGAGGATGTCAAGGAGATTGAAAAAATGAGACTATCTACTAAGGGAAGGTATGGAGTAAGAGGTATGCTTGATTTAGCCATCCATGAGGCTCAAGGTCCTGTCTCTATTAAAAATATCTCCCAGAGAGAGGCAATTTCTCTCAACTACCTGGAACAAATATTTAATCAACTGCGCAAAGCAGGCTTGGTAAAAAGCAGAAGAGGACCAGGGGGAGGATTTTTACTTGCCAGAAAATCAAAAGAGATTAGAATAATTGATATCATTAAAGCTCTAAAAGTGCCTATCGCTCCGGTGCATTGCCTCGATGAGGAAGAGAAAAAACTCCGTTGTGACCGGTTAGATAACTGCATACCCCGGCTCCTCTGGAAGAAGTTGGAAGATAAAACAAAAGAGGTTCTGGAAGGAACTAGTTTGGAGGATCTCCTTAAGAAAGCCAAAAAGCAGGAGGATAAAAAATGCGTGAAAGAGTAAAACGGGTATTGAGTAAAATTCGTCCTTCTTTACAAGCACACGGTGGAGATGTGAAATTAATCGAAGTTACAGAGGATGGTGTAGTCAAAGTAAAACTAAGTGGAGCTTGTGGTGGATGCCCTATGGCAACAATGACCCTAAAGAATGGAATCGAACAAACTCTTAAGAAAGAAATCCCGGAGATAAAAAGAGTACAAGCAGTATAATTTCTCGTATATCGTATTGCGTAATGCGTATTGCGTACTCCAAATGTTAATATCGTTAGGTTAGTTAAGAGCGAAGCGACACTATACGCTAAACGCTACCCGCTGTACGCTAAGAAAAAGGAGGAAATGATGTTAGATGACCTGGTCATCTCTGAAGCTATTATAAAGAGTTTTATGGAGGATTTTCTCCAATCTATAAAACTTGATGTGGCCATAGCTGGGGCTGGTCCGGCAGGACTCATAGCTGGATATTGCCTGGCTAAAGAAGGAAAAAAAGTAGCTATATTTGAAAGAAAACTTTCCGTTGGTGGGGGTATGTGGGGTGGGGGTATGATGTTTAATAAAATCGTCATCCAGGAAGAGAGTAAAAGGATATTAAATGAGTTAGGAGTCAGAACAAAGGAATATAAGAAAGGCTATTATCTAGCGGATTCCATTGAGGCCGTTGCTGGCCTAGCCTTTCAGGCTGTAAAAAAAGGGGTAAAAATATTTAATCTAATCAGTGTGGAAGATGTGATGATCCGAGGGGAAAAAATTACTGGCCTGGTATTAAATTGGTCATCTGTGGAGATGGCTAAACTTCATGTGGATCCTTTGAGCATAGGCTGCAGAGTAGCAGTTGATGCCACCGGCCATGACAGTGAATTAGCAAGAATTGTTGAAAAGAAAATAGGTCCTCGATTGAAAACTGAAAGTGGAGGTATTATGGGTGAGAAACCTATGTGGGCTGAAGTTGGAGAAAAAACAATCGTGGATAATACAAAAGAAGTCTATCCTGGCCTTTATGTTGCCGGAATGGCAGCGAATGCAGTTTTTGGTGGACCAAGGATGGGCCCAATCTTCGGTGGTATGCTGTTATCCGGAGAAAAAGTCGCCAAAATGATTTCAAAAAGACTAAAGACACGAACTCCTGAATAAAGAATGGTGAGTGGTTCCCTCTCCCCTGTGGGGAGAGGAGTAGGGTGAGGGGGAAATTAAATGATTATTGAAAGTTTGCCTGCGGCTGAGATTATCCCTAGCCGCATAACCTTAGACTACCTTAAAAGATACGAAAGGGTCTCCCATTTTTATCCCCATCACTTCACGGAAAGAAAATTTAGAAAGATTGGAATAGATAGAGGCCAAGTTGTAAAAACCTTAAGAGAATACAATCGTAGAATTGAAGCTCCTCAGAAGGTTATGGAAAATATTGAGATGCTCCTTGAGGAAAACACTTATGCTGTAGTTACGGGGCAGCAGCCGGGAATCTTTACCGGCCCCCTTTACACCATTTACAAGGCCATTTCTGCCATTATAGTAGCCAATAATCACTCGGACAAAAAACATCCACTGGTACCTATTTTCTGGAATGCCTCTGAGGACCATGACACTTCAGAAGTCGACCACATTTATTTGATGAAAGAGAACAGACCTTTGAGAATTGACTATCCCGTATCTACTGGTAGAAGTGCTTCTGAAGTTGAATTAAATACTCAAAAAATAGAGAGAATGATATTCCAGATAAACGAAGTTACTCCGGATACTGAATTTAAAAATTCCCTTTTAAAAAAGCTGCAAAACCTTGCTCAAAGATCAAGAAGTCTGGGAGAAATCTTTTCCCGCATAATGCTATTTTTGCTGGGAGAATATGGCTTAATCCTCATAGAGCCTAAATACTTGAAAAAAATGATGAGGCCCTTATTTAAAAGAATGATAGAGAAT
>Ga0209979_1005298_pt1 | contig 10209 bp, 5 predicted proteins | sample AnhtaG_FD_183114 | JGI IMG/M metagenome (GOLD analysis project Ga0209979, IMG submission 183114) | Deep subsurface microbial communities from Anholt, Denmark to uncover new lineages of life (NeLLi) - Anholt_01485 metaG (SPAdes) (version 2) | ecosystem: Environmental > Aquatic > Marine > Oceanic >...
GCGCCCTCAGTAGTAAAGCTCCAAACGCCGCCTTTATACGTTGCGACGGCATCAAACTCATCGACCCGCCAGTAGTAAGTCTTACTCAATTTAAGTGGGCCGGGAGTATAGGTTGTGATTCCCTGGGTAAGACCCTCAGTGGCATTATTCACATCATCAAAATTCTCGCCGAAGTAAACGGTGTGCAATTTCGCACCGAAACCTCCCGTCCAGCTAAGCTCCACATCCGGGCCTACAGACTCGGCACCATCAGCCGGGTCGGGTGCATAGGCGGTCTTGGGTGGAATCATGAAACTCCAGACAGGGCCTACCCATGGACTATTCGGATCAAGGTCATTGACCTCATCGATTCGCCAATAGTAAGTTGTGCCTGGAACAAGGCCGTCCGGATAGGCAAATCCGGGAAAACCAACAATTAAGTTCGTTGCGGCCTGGTTGCCCTGGAACGTGTCACCGACGCCCTCGTTCACATCGTCAAAATTATCGCCGAAGTACACATTGTGCGAGACTGCAAAATCTCCCGGCGACCAGCTAATATTCACCCATATATCCGCATAAAGGGCACCATCAGCCGGATTGGGACCCAAGGCATACGGATATCCCTCACCACCTTGCATAGTAGCCTGAATCTCTTCCTGCATCAGTGCCTCGTCGTAGATGCGTGCATCGTCGATCATACCAATAAGATAATGGGTCGGGGGGTTCATATCTCTTCCGGCGCCCAGAAGTAAGCGGCCGGTACTGGTCTCTATCGTGCCTGTAGAATCCATCGCTCCGATCTCTTCACCATCCAGATATACGGGCTTTCTTCCCCCATCGTAAACTGCAGCGACGTGATGCCATTCGCCGTCAAAGAGACCGGGGGCTGCTATGGCCATCCAAGCGGGATCAGTGCCGGTTGTCTTAAATCCGAGTTGCCTGCTGGGTCCATTATAGTAAAATGCGAAGGTGTCAATATTTGGCCCGCCCCTCATGATAATGCCAGACCAGTCGGGGTAGGCAAAGTCCGGATCAGGTCTTACCCAGGCTGCGAGTGTAACTTTCTCAGTGATATTAAATGCATCGCTATTCCCGCAGTCCACATAATCATCGCCGTCGAGCTCCAGCGCGACGCCTATCCGGCCGACTGCCCAAGTTGCATCGCCTTCCAGGGTTCCATCATTATTGCCGGCAGTGTCTTTAGCGGTGGTGCCGGAACCGTCATCGAGCCTCCAGTGAGCCACGAGATCAGATGAGGCATTATCCACCATGCAAAGCAGCAACACAAAAGAGACCAAATAAATCAATTTCTTAGACATAATAGTCATCCTTCACCCCGTCCCGTCTTTGCCGCAAGGCATCCTGCGGACGACGGGCGGAGTTCAAAAAATATTATGGATTGTTAATTGAAACATAGAAATCTTCACTGCGCAGCACAAAGTTCTCATTCTAACTTTGCTTCTGGCACAGAAGCTCCTCCTCTATTCGGAAAACTACAGGAATTGCGCCCGCAGGAAGAACAAAATCCGAAGATGCCCGGCTGCGCAGGCACGAGCCTTACTAATATTATCTATACCAAATTATCTACTTTCCCGTCAAGGAAAATCTCTTGAATTATGCCTGTTTTTTAACACCCTCAAGCAAAATCGGTAATCTCAAAAACGGTTAGCCCCCAGGCCTGCCCTGAATTAGCCGTAGCCCTGAATTAGCCGTAGCCCTGAGCGAAGCCGAAGGGGAAGCCGAAGGGGAAGCCGAAGGGTTTACCCTGGGGGTTTTCTTTGATTCCCAATTTATTGGAGGTTGTTTAGCCGTCGTCGGCACGACGACGCCCCAATACCTGCCCCGCACGAAACCTGTCCTGAGTGTAATCGAAGGATAGACCCCTGCCGCCTGCCCCCGCATTTCTTTAGCGGGGGTAATTTGGTGCGGGGTCATTCCTGTGAAGCTTCTGCCTGCCCCTGCTTCCGCAGGGGTAAACTTGTCCCCGCGAAAGCGGGGAGCGGGTAACAGGAATCCAAAATCACAAATCGTCAATTACTGCCCTCCGTCTTCAGCCTTCTGTTGCTTTCCGTAATAATCAATTATCATTTATCATTGAAAAAGGGGGCTTATACCGAATCATTCGATATAAGCCCCGAATTGCCTGCACTTGTGTAACCGCACCTGTGCCTGCGTTACCAACAAGTGCAGGCAGGTACAAGTGACGCAAATCTGCTGCTCTCTCGTTTATCATTGCGAGTCCGCCAAAGGCGGACGCGGCAATCTCAGACTTTGAGAGCTTCGTATCAGCCACGCCCCCATATCTTGCTTCGCAAGAAGCAATGGGGGCCACCTAAATTCCGGCTTACGGTGCCGGTTCTGGCTCTGGTTCTGCCGGCCGATACAGCCGAATATCATCAAAGAACACTAAACCTGAACCGCCGGGCTGTAGGTTGTTCTTATCGCCGAAGCCAATAGAAATCGTATTGACATTGGCAAGGTTCACGCCCTGAGCTGCAAACTCCTGCAGGTCGATAGTCCATTCCGTCCATTCATCTATCTGCGCTGCATTAGGATTATCGTGATAGACCACCGCGCTGCCGTTAAGAGCCACATACATCCGCTCAGCAGCATTAGACGCATCACCCCTGAACCACAGCGACAATACTTCAACACCTTCTTCGGTCCAATTACGCGCCGAGACCAACGTCATGGTTGCCTCAGAGTACTTGAAATTGTTGTCGTAGCGATACGCCATCGACTGCCTGCCGCCGTGAACGACCGTCGTCTCGACGAAAGGTGGGTCGTCATAGGCTATCAGGGCACCGTTTGTCGTGGTCCCAAATCCGTCTATCCACGTACTGAATATCTCGTCGGGCGGATAGTCGTTGTAGTCCTCAATGTCGTCTATCCTAATGAAGTCGGCTACCGTAAAGTTCCATACGTAGCCTTTGCTGATTGTCGCGTCGGTATTATACTCGTCGATACACCAGTAGTAAGGCCCGCCGCCCCATTCAACTTCAGGTGGAGTGTAAATGGTAACACCCTGTCGGCCTCGATATATGCCGGTCGTATCGGATGCATTGGCATCGGCAACGGCATCTCTATCCGTACCGAAATAGACATCGTGTTGAGATGCTTTATCTCCCTGCGACCAGTTGAGGGGCGTCGCATCTCTGATGTACATTTTTGAGCCTTGCCTTGGGTTCGGACCCCAGGCAAGTAATGGGTCACCTCGCATAGCCAGCATAATCTCTTCGACCGTCAATGCCTTATCGTAGATTCGCAGGTCGTCGAGATCGCCGGAGATTGGGGTCCCGGCGCCTCTGCTTCCGTTGAAGCTGGTTGCTTCGGAGTTAGCACCAATGAAGCCAAAACGGGTGTTTCCGCTTCCAAAAGTGTTGCCACCGGAAGCTGATGCCTCCGGACGGCCATCGATGTATATAGTCAGCCTGCCATTGTCATATACACCCGTCACATGATGCCACAGCCCATCATCGACGCGAGTGCTGCTGCCGTAATCCACCTGGCCGGAACTGGTCATCACATCCCAGCCTACCTGGCCGTCACCGGCGCCGCTGCCGTTAATCTCCAGGCGCCAATACTCGTTGCGGTCAAACGAGGCAATGTACTGGTCACCGCTACTGCTGGTGCGAATCCATGCGCAGACAGTCACCTCAGTGTTGTCCGTGCTGTTGTAGCTGAGATTCTGAATTGCCACGTAGTCGCCACCTCTGAAGTTCAGCGCGGCATTACCAAGCAGACCGGGGATAGCCCATTCCGGACCAAATAGTGTCCCGTGATTGCCATGCCCGGACCAATCAAGAGCAGTTGTGCCCATACCTTCGTCAAGCGTCCACAAGCCGATAAGATTAGGGTCGGTAATGGGTATAACTGGTCGAGTTTTGAAGCTCCAGACATCACCTTTAAGTGTGGTGGTGCCGTCAAACTCATCGATACGCCAGTAGTAAACCTTCTCCAATTCAAGTGTGCCGGGAGTATAGGTTGTCTCTGCCTGAGGCAGACCCACAACGGCACTGTTCACATCGTCAAAATTGTCACCGAAATATACGGTGTGTAATTTCGAACGAAAACCTCCCATCCAGCTAAGTTCCACATCCGGGTCCACAAATTCGACGCCATCAGCCGGGTCGGGATTGTATGCAATCCTGGGCGGTACCGTGAAGCTCCAGACATCTCCTCTCCACGGACTATTTGGGTTGGTGTCATTGACCTCATCGATGCGCCAATAATAAGTCGTGCCTGGAACAAGACCATCCGGATAAGGAAATGTGGGAAAGCCGATAATATAATCCGTCGAGAGTTGATTGCCTCTGAATGTCTCGCCGGTGCCCTCGTTCACATCGTCAAAATTCTCGCCGAAGTACAAATCGTGTGAGACCGCATGACCTCCCGGCGACCAGCCAAGGTTCACCCACGTCTCGGCAAGCATAACACCATCAGCAGGGTCGGGATAGCAGGCGCCGGTGGGGAGCACTATCTTAATATCGTCGTAATAGACCGACGATGCACCGTTGCCGAACAGGTCAATGCATTGCAGTGTGCCGTGATCATTGTCGTCCCACTGGTGGGTGGAAAACAGTTCGCCATTGTAGTACTCATCGACGGTGTTGTTGTCCAGATCGATAATGAATTTCAGTTCGACCCACTGGTCGTATAGTATGTCCACCGCGGCAGCGCTAACGTAGTAGTCAGTCATTACTCCGGTAGCCAAGTCAATCGGTAACTGTACGGACCAGTCCTTGGCGGGACCGCCACTGCCCTCGTCGCTGTACTGGTTCAGCAAGATAAAATAGGTAGTACCAGTGGTGCCGGAGGGAATGTACTGCATGACCGAGAATTCCCACCTCCCGCCGGATATGTCAAACTCTTGCACCAGGTCGGCACTGCTGATGATCTCGACCGAAACCGAGCCACTGTAGGCATACAAATCCGATGCCGGCGCGCCAAAAGCTACATCGTTGTCCCAGCCTTTCCATCCTCCCTGGCCGTGCATCTCACTGCCGGCGGCATAGGACTCGAAATCCTCCATAAACTCACTTGCCGATGCGACTGAGGAGACGCCCACAATCGCAAGAACCACTACTATAACTCTCAAGTTTCTCATTGCACTACCTCCTTTAAAAAAGTTAAAATGATCATGCTTTGGCCACACACCAAAACATCTGTTTTCTTCAATAAGCATCAAAAAAAACGTACCTGCCTGTGAGAATTACAAATCAAGATTCGAAAATTAGAAATTTCTTACGGGCTGTCTCTACCTCCTTCCTTCAAAAGCCCGGTATTTATTTGTTAGCTGAAATGCAAAAATGCCCACTTGCAAAGCACGAAGTTATTAAAACTTTGTGCCCTGCCTTGCATAATAACTACTCCTCTATTGAAAAACTACAAGAATTGCACCCGCAGTAAGACCAAAATCCACAGATACCCGACTGCGCAGGCACAAGCTTCATTAATGTTATATATACCAGATTAGTTACTTTCCCGTCAAGGAAAATCTCTTGAATTATGGAGAATGCAGCATCATTACAGAGATATTTTCAAATCATTTTTCGGGACATTGCTCCCAAAGCCCACCGAAGTATAGATGGAACCAATTCGCTTTCAATAAAAACCACAACATCTGGAGCAAAACTTTCGCTTTTACGTAAAATAATCCTCTGGTGGTTTTTAGCACTGAACTTTTTTACAGGCTGCCATCCTCTACTTTACCTTATTCGAAAGCTCTTAACCTCTTGTCCTGAAAGGTCTTGACCAAACGTACAAACTGAGTTCTCGCGGAGGCATAGCTGAGTTTATTAAACTTCCTTATACAGTTGGGCCAGCAGTGCTCCTTGCAGCTTGTGTAATTCCAAAAGGTGGCCTACGTATTCCGCTGCTTTTGATTGCTTGTTTGTAAATTTTTCCTTTTTTTTTGTTTTTTTCGATGATGTTGCCCTTTTTCCCTTTTTTTTTGTGGATTTTGCCATTTTCTTTGCAATTCCTTTCTTGACAAATTCATATTTGGGTCTAAAATAAGTCGCCTTAGATTTACTTTCGTTGGAATATTAACACGATTGCGAGGAATCGCAACTAAAAAATTCGCAATTACGTATTATTATGCAAAAATACAACGAAAAAGCGATAATAGAGCGGATTCGGCTACTGCGTAAGCAATATGCAGGCAGTAGGGGCAAAAGCAAATTTGCCCGCGCTTTGAACATAAGTCCTTCTACATACAGCTATTACGAAAACAACAGAGTTCCTCCAATTGAGATTCTGTTGAAGATAGGTGAGGTTACAGGAGCGGATTTGGAATGGTTGCTGACGGGTCGCAGAACTAAAAAAAATTTCACATTTGGGCCAAATGGCAAGCTTCTGCGAAAGTTAGACGAGTTGTTTACAAACAATCCTGAGATGACCGAAGCGGTTTTGGCTTTTATTGAACTATTATGTGAGCAAAAAGGGATCGAGGGAGGATTTCGCTCTGGGGTTCTGCCATCCAGGCCGAAGCGACCGGGGTGGATCCCTGTGCTTGGTCGAACCGCGGCGGGGATGGTTCATTTTTGGGAACAGACATTTCTGCCAGAGCCGGAACAAGCTGTTACCGAACTCGATGAGCTGGTGAAAAAGCACATCGGCAAAGAGATTGTTGGTTCTGTGGATGGCATGGTGTCGGTTGATTTGCAGGCACGACCTCTCGTGGACAGCATCAAAAAGCAACAGGCTAATCTTATTCAGGTTTGTGGGCAAGAGCAGGAGCAGATAGTTGAATTTGTCCAGTGCGAAGAGATTCATAGGCTGTTTCCTGACAGTTTTGCCCTCCATGTGGATGGCGACAGTATGTCACCAAGGATAAACGACAGCGACGTTGTGATATTAAGTACCTCGGTACCTGCGGCACAGGGGCAAATTAGCATTGCTCGTATTGCAAATCAAATAGGCGTTACCTGCAAGCTCATTAGAACAACCCAAACAGATGTTCATCTGATACCAATAAATGAAAGATATGAAACAAAGGTCGTGGCTAAAAAAGACTTACTTTGGGCACTGGCGGTCTTGTGCCATGTAAGTGTTTGATTGTTTCTTATAGTCCCGACGGTGGTAAGACTTTTTTCACGAACCCTGTTTGCTCGGTTCTTGTTTCTGTTTGCCGAAAGGTTAAATAGCTTGTTCAACGAACTTAAGAGACCGGACAATTCTTTTAGTATTCTTTAAAATTCCTCATCCAATGCGGCCAATCGCTCGTCTGAGCCCCACCTGCCATTGACCAGAAGCCGTTTCTGTTGTACTGCCGATGCCATTTAAGTTTCCACAACTCCTTAATGTCCACCTTTCTAACAGACCAGTCCAAAAACAAATGATTATTAGACCCATTGTGCCGGTTAATGGCGTAATGCTTCATTTCATGGGCGGCGCCCGACCACTGACCACTAAATTCAGGAGGAGTGATTCGGTTGGACCCGGAGCTGCCGTTCATATAGAAGGGCCCACCTCCCCTCCACATCGTATCAGCAAAGACGGGTATCCTGTTTCCGCCTTTAACATCAGTGGTCTTCCAATTGAATTCAACCGGACGTTGCTGAATCTCTGGCTGCCCCGGCCGTGCATTAAAAAGCCAGCAATTTGCCCCATAGCTGCCTTCTTCCTGACGTTGGCCTGGTCCACCTGTCCCCATGATGTAGGTCCTAAACGGACCACCATGGCTTGATAAGTTTGCACCATCCGCCAGCCGTTTTTTGGCCATCGGGCATATGAGAATACCCGCTCTTGTCCGGTACAAATGTCGCAGCTCAATTATCCAATTTCCACGCGGCCACCCAACCAGGGTGGATTCCATACAGAAATAGCCATCGTTATCATCGCAATACATCTTCCAGATGAGACTCCATTGGTGGAGATTTACCTTACACCCGGCTGATCTTGCCTGATTCCTTGCCCGGTTTAGTGCCGGCATCAATATCGCCATCAATAAGGCAATAATGGCAATTACAACCAACAACTCTATTAACGTGAATCCTCTTGATTTGCCCATATAACCACCTTCCGTTTCTATCGACATTTTATATATCGATGCGCAGAATGAACGTTCTGTTCCCTGAGTTTCGTATTTTCGTACACTCTCAGCGCTATTTTTCAACAATATTATACATCAAATTGGCTTTTCCTGCAATGTAAAAACCAGAAAAAATATTAACAATTATCCCAGAAACGGCTTTTCGCCGCTTTGGAGATGAAAAATATGGCTGCGAAAAGGGCGGTTTCAGCATATTTTTTTTTACTTGACCCAAAGACGGCCAATTTGGTATAAATATAATGGATGAGGTATGTGCTTGTATAGCTGGGCATCTGTGGTTTTTGGTTTTCCCGCGGGCGCAATTCTTGTATCTTTTAGCTAAATTGTGCTTGGCTTCAAGGCTAAGGCGCGGGGCATAGAATTGTAATAGCGGCTTCGTGCCTCGCAATGAAGATTTCTCCATCTCAATTATTGGCTTTTTGAGGGAAGGATGTAGCGGCATATCATAAATAAGTGTCGGAGGCAGGCGCTGAATTTGGGTAATTAAAAGTTTTTATCGGTCGTTTTTATGATGACTTTTGAAGGAGGACTATTATGTCTAAACAAATAAATTATTTAATTTCTTTTGTTTTTGTGCTTGGCGTTACTCTGACGAGCACAGCGAATGCTGAGGACCCCAGTCTTGTCGGCTGGTGGACGTTCGATGAAGATTTGGGTACTATTGCCAAGGACTCCAGTGGAAATGGTAATGATGCGACGCTTCTCGGCGGGCCGACGTGGGGCACGGACCCTGAGCACAGAGGCATCCTGCTATTTGACGGGGATGACGACCACGCCCACATCGACGGCACTCCCTTTGAGCTGCCAAACTACACCATAGCGTTGTGGTTTCGCGTGGATGGCGGCTCCGGTGATAGAGATATCCTTTCGGCTAAGGGGCCTTCAGGAGTGAACGGCGTTCTTCTGGAGATCGAGCCAGATGGTACCCTGCGCAATTTGCATCGGTTTCCTTTTGCTTCTGGAGGCGGCTCCGATATCTACACTGACGCCAGTTACGACGATGGTTCGTGGCATCACGTCGCGGCAGTCAAAACCGCCAGTGAAATGATTCTGTACGTCGATGGCCAGCAGGTTGGCTTAGAACCAGACAGTACTCAGTTCGAGGGACCCCTCGGCGAGATCTGGTTGGGCATTCTTGATCAGAGGATGCAACGGTTGTTTTTCGGCGCGATTGATGATCTGCGCATCTACGACCGGGTGTTGAGCGAGCAGGAGATTCAGACGATTATGGAAGGGGAGGTGGACCCGCTTGCCTATGCCCCCCAACCTAAGAATGGTGCCGTCCATGAGGACACATGGGCAAACCTCAAGTGGGGGCCGGGAGATTTTGCAGTCTCGCACAATGTGTACTTCGGTGATAATTTTGATGATGTGAATGCCGGAGCCGAAAGCACATTCCAAGGCAACCAGTCCGCAGCGAGTCTTATTGTTGGATTTCCCGGATTCGCTTATCCCGACGGTCTTGTTCACGGCACAACTTACTATTGGCGAATCGATGAGGTTAATGACACCGACCCGAATAGTCCGTGGAAAGGCAATATCTGGAGCTTCCTGGTTCCTTCCAAGACCGCCTACAAGCCCGACCCGCCTGACGGTGCCAAATTTATAGACCTGAACGTGGAACTTAGCTGGACGGGAGGTTTCCGTTCGAAATTGCACACCTTATATTTTGGCGAAAATTTTGACGATGTGAACAATGCCACCGGAGAACTCCCAGAGGGAAAAACAGTCTATACTCCCGACACCCTTGAATTAGAGAAGACTTACTACTGGCGAGTCGATGAGTTCGATGGCGCCGAAACGTATAGAGGCGACGTTTGGAGCTTCACTACGACAGCCCCCGGAGGGGGCCTCAAGGGTGAGTATTTCAACAATACAATCCTCAGCGGCGACCCTGTGCTGATCCGCATCGACCCGGTCGTTGACTTCAATTGGGCGGACTCGCCCGAGCCCAATGCCGTTAATGATGACAACTTCTCAATACGCTGGCGAGGCGAGGTTGAGATTGCGTTCTCGGAGGCCTATCGGTTCTATGCGGTCACCGAGGACGGTGTGAGGCTGTGGATCAATGACCAATTGGTGATTGATAGATGGGACGTCTTCCGATTGAACGAGTACCGAACGAATCCCATCGAGCTGCAGGCCGGTCAGCGGTGCGCAATCGAGATGTGTCG
>Ga0209979_1005299_pt1 | contig 10209 bp, 10 predicted proteins | sample AnhtaG_FD_183114 | JGI IMG/M metagenome (GOLD analysis project Ga0209979, IMG submission 183114) | Deep subsurface microbial communities from Anholt, Denmark to uncover new lineages of life (NeLLi) - Anholt_01485 metaG (SPAdes) (version 2) | ecosystem: Environmental > Aquatic > Marine > Oceanic...
GTGATAGTGAATGTGGGAGATAATTATAATAGCAGTTACAGGACTGGCTGCGCTGGCCTATTTAATAGTATTTTTTGTAAGAAAGTCAAAGAAGAAAAATATATGTATAGGGTGTCCTTATGCTGAAGGGTGCAAGAAACGCAATTCAAACAAGCTTTAAAATTTGGAATTTAACCATAAAAATTTTATAATTTTATTATCCAATTCCAGGAATATTTAAATTTTAAAAATAAGCCTCATTATTGATATGTAATTTTTTAATCATCTCGTAAATTTCTTCTTCAGATAATTTATTTGTATCATAACCTTTTTGCTCAAGCCATTCTTTAAATTGAAGCTGGGATTTTTTAATTGACTTTTCATATTTAAGTTCCCCTATCTGGTTTAGTAGCTTTTTGTTTTCTAGATATTTTTTATAAGACATAATTACAACTTCAGGAATACTACCCCTGGTAACAATATAGGTTTCATTATTATCAGAAATTCTATCCACTATTTCCTTAATATTTATTCTAACATTTGTAATTCCTATTATTTGTTCCATAAAACCTCTTTTCTATAAAAATATTTAATATGTACATTTAAATTTACGTCTAAATGTAACTTAATATTATATAAAATATGGATATTAAAATATAGTATAAAATTTGTATATAAATTATATTGACATAGTATATAATATATTTTATCCTATTAAAACATGTTGTTAGATAATATGCAAATATTTAAAAGTGCTTATGGACAAAAATTCCAGTCTAAATAACAAAATAAATAGGTATATAAATTCTTTTAATATTATTTTAGCTGATAAGGATCTGGAAACATTTGAAAGAATCCGGAAATTAAATAATAAATTTAATTTTATAAATTTAAGTAGTGACTTTGCTGTAAATTTTATTTTGGAATATGAAAAAATTGATTTGATTATTATCAGTAAAAAAATATCAAGTTTATCAGATATTATAGAAAAGGCTAATAGAAAAAAAATTAGTGTATATATTTTAGGAAGAGATATTAAATTACCTATAAATGAAGAAGAGATAGAAAATATATTACTGAAAGAAATAAAAAACAAGATATTTAGTAGAGAAAGCAGACGCTTCAATATTAAAAAATATATTAGTTATTTCTTGAATCTGGGCAGAGCAAAGGAACTAACTCTACAACCTAACAATAAACCAGGTGGAAGAGTTAAAGACTGCTCGAAAGAAGAAAATAATAAATATGATTATAAATGTGAAAAGAGATTGAGCAGCAAAGCTGTTGACAGAGAAGATTTATTTAAGGGAATTAAGAAAAGTAATGATGACAAGGAAATTAATGATTCTTGCTTTCATCAAAAAAATTCTGATATGGAATTCGAAAAGAAAATTATTTCAGTGCAAAAGGATGATCTTGAAATTAAAAATATAAAAACATTAAAGCAGAAAATAATTATATTATCTAAGGCAAAAGGTGGAGTTGGGAGTACTACGATTTCAATCTTTTTAGGCTACATGTTTGATAAGGTTAAAACATTGTTAGTGGATTTAAATTTTTCCGAAGGAGGAGGTGATATTAGTTATTATCTCGATATTCCGAGAGCACCAAATATTTTAAATTTTATTGATGGTTATAATAGAGACTCTTTGGAAAATTCTGTAATAAGAATTAAAAAAAATTTAGACATTTTGCAAGCTCCCCCTACCTATGAGATGTCAAGGAAAGTAGGCTTACAAGATATCTATTGTTTAGCTGATATTGCTAAAAAGAAATACCATTTAATAATCTTTGATTTACCGAACAGGTTCGATGATTTAGTACTGGGTGTGATCGACTTGGCTGATCTTCTAATAATGGTATCTGATCACACTCTGGGAAGTATCGCTAGACTCATAAAAATGAATAATCGGTTTATATATAATGATCTGGAAAAAATATTGATTGTAAACAAATATAGTAAAGCAAACAGGCTGAACCTATTTGAAAATCGGATTGAGCAATTTTTCAATTTAAAGGATTTTTTATTTTTGGATGAAAGCGAAATACTAAGAGGAAAATCGGAATTTTCAGATTTTGATTTTAATAACCTAAAAAGTTTTAATTGCCTGACGGAAAAAGTTTTTGATTTGTTAACTTGTGATTAAGAAGGGTTTGTGATGAAAAAGTATTATAGGAAATATTTGATATTAGCAATTATGGGTTCAATTATCATAGGGGTAGCCTTTTATTTATTGCTAAATAATTACCTGGATAGAAAGGAAATAATTGTAGCATCCAGGGATATTAATATTGGAGAGAAGATAGGTGAAGATGATCTCTATTTTAAAGAATATTATAAAAATTCTCTTCCTGAAAACTATCTGGTAAGCAAAGAAGATGCGATTGGAAATATCATTAATATAGAAAGAAAAAAAGATGATTATATCTCTAAAGATATGTTTGATAAAGATATACAAATAAGTATTTTTGATAACTTATTACCAGGCGATATTATGATAGCAGTTAATATACAATATCTGGAGCCTATCTTAAAAGAGTTAAAAGAAGGTGATTTCATATCTATAGTTTCAACTGTAGAAGACAAAGGCTTAATATCTTCAAAATATTTTGAGCCACTAAATATTAATAGTGCTAAATATTTAAATCAAGACAACTACTATAAGGATGGAGATGAGATATCAGATATAAATAAATATTTCTCAACAGGTTCAGATTATATTGATAATAACACTTTTGATTTATCGGAAAATGTAATCTTAATTAATGGTCAGATTGTAGTTAGAAACCTAGAAATAATATGTATAGAAGAAAACGTTGAAAATAACAATAAAAACATTCTTTTAAATAGCAGTAATAATACCACCGTTGTTTATCTTAAATGTAGTATTAAAGAAGCTCCAATTGTTGCTAGATTAACTAAGGATGATAATTACAAGATTATAGTGGAAGATATTTAATTATTATTTTTTTGGGAAATGAAACTTCTGTGAATTTAAAGGATCAAAATATCATTACTGATAAAAATTCAGATGGCGTCAAGTTAAATTATATCAATGATATAGGTATTGGAGGCCAGCAAAATAATAGCAATAATTTTTATAATAAAAATATAATAATTACAGTAATATCCAATAAAGGTGGGGTAGGAAAAACTTCAATTGCTATAGCTTTTGCAATGTCCCTCTCGCAGAAAATTAAAAAAAGAATATTATTATTAGAACTAGATAGTTCGCCAGGGGACTTTGGTGTTATATTTGATATAGAGAGAGAAAAATCTCTTGAACTAGCGCTTAGGTTTCCAGAAAATTATGATAAATTTGTTAAAAACATATATAGAAACGTAGATGCTTTAAAAGGTATATCAAATCCGCTGGTAGCTGAAAATATCAGTAAGGGAACTATTAATAGATTGATTGACTACATTTTAAAAGATTACAGCTGCATTATAGTAGATACACAAACGGTTATCAATGGTCTAGTTTTAGATGTCCTTAAATTTTCAAATAAAATCTTTGCAGTAAGTGAATATTCTTTGGAGAGTATTGCGCGTATTTCAAGCTTGATTGATATATTAGTAAAAAAATTTTCAATCCCGGAGTATAAAATTAAACTTATAGTAAATAAAAAGAATTTTTTAAGTTTCTTTAAGGTTTGGGATATCTCAAAAATTATTAATATACCAATTGATGCTTTTATAACATTTGATTATAAATTTAACAAAAGCAAATTTCTATTTGATAAAGCAAGTATCTTTAATACTAAATTCTTTAAAGAAATTAGCAAGATGTTATTAAAGATAGATATGGGAGTTAGTAATAATGTTGAGAGACAGACTTTGTGATCAGAATAAGCTAACCAAAGACGATGAAAAAGAAATAATAAGTTTGGTTAAAAAAAAGATTAAAAATGATGATTTCTTTGTAAATAGCAGCTTTTTTAGTAGAGATGATTTTAAGGGTAAGTTATACCTACTTTTAAAAGATGAAATTGAAAAAAAATATCCTTATTCTGATTTTGATATTGAAGATAACTTAATTAATAAAGCATTATCAGAAATTTTTGGATTGGGGATATTGGAGAAATTTTTACAGGATAGAATGGTAACGGATATTTTTATTCAAGACAATGAGATGATAATAATAAAAAATGGAATAAAAGAGTACTTAGGAGCAGTTTTTAATAGTTTAGATGAAGTATATTTAATAATAGACAGAATAAAAAGTAATACTGGGAAGACAGTTGATCAGAGAGTTCCATTTCTAAATACTGAACTCTATGATGGCAGTAGATGTTCAATAGTTATTCCTCCTGTTTCAGATCGAGTCTATATTTCAATAAGAGTATTTAATTGCATAGATTTTGAGTTAGAAGATTTATTAAGATTAAATATGTTTAATGAAAAGGATTATGATATTTTAAAGGATTTAGTAGATAAAAAGAAAAATATTCTAATCGCAGGTTCCATGGGTTCTGGGAAGACTACTTTACTTAATACGCTTGCAAAATTAATTCCCAAAAGTGAATTTATTAATATTATTCAAGACGTTCCAGAAATAAGACTTAAAGAGCATCCTTTTGTAAGAATGTTATGTACCAGAACAAAATCCAGGGAGTCTGATAACGAGATTAATCAGGACAGGCTGGTTTTTGAAACTTTAAGAATGAAAGCAGACAGGATTATAGTAGGTGAGGTAAGAAATTCAATGGCAGCGTATCAAATGTTACAAGCATTGAATACCGGGCATAGAGGTAGTTTTAGCACTATTCATGCTGACTCTGCTTTTGATGCTTTCCTAAAATTAGAAACATTAGCTACGGAATATAAGACTAATATAAGTAATTATGTTGTAAAGAAAATGATTTCAAGAGCAATTGATGTGATTTTGTTTTTAGACTATGAGAAAGATGAAGATTTTAATATATGTAATAGAAGATTAAAAGAAATTTTGTTAGTAGATAATAATCTAAGTAAAAGAGGTGATTATAAATTAGAGTATCTGTAATTATATCTGCATTTATTGGACTGGGATGTCTCTATATATTTGGAGCTATATCAATTTATATTATTGATAGACGGAAAAACATAATTAATAGAATTTTAAGGATATCCAGTGGTTCATATTTAATGAGTGAAGAGGATAAAAAGTATAGTATTGTCAACAAAATTGGTATTTGGCTTAATAAAAACAACTTGAATTTGGATGTAAAAGAATTTTTAATTTTAATTTTTATATTATTCTCTCTTACTTTTCTAATAGGATTATTTTTTAGACCAGGTTTAATTCTTTCTATTTTATTCTCAATCATAAATATTTTTTTGTTTTTTATTTTTATCAATATAAGAAAAAAAAGAGAAAATGTTGAGAAAGAAAATCAACTCGAACAATTTTTATTAGATCTTGTTGGTTATTTATATGGCAATCCTAATATTTTAAATTGTATACAAAGGACTATAGAAGATGCAGATTATCCATTGAGAAAAGAATTTGAGCTGGTATTAAATGATACTCGTAAGGGTCTACTGCTAAATGAAGCCTTAAGAAATATGATTAGGAGAAACAGTAGTCCTTTAATTGAAATAGTTTTAATAGGATTTATTGCTGCAAATGATAAGGGTGTGGACTTAATAGGATTCCTAAAAGATCAAATCGAGTATATTAGAGAAAAAAAGAATATGGAAAGATATATTAGAATTTTAAGTTCTGGACCAAAATACACATCATATCTGATAACTCTAATACCCATAGTCTCAATAATAATAATTATTCTAATTAACAGAGATATTATAGAGATTCTATTTACAGAGGTTGGGGTTTTAATTCTTATATATATTATACTCAGTAATATAATTGGGTTTTTCATAATAAATAGGGTAATTAATTATTATGGTGGAAACAGGGTTATAAAATGAATTTGTTATTAGTAGTGATAGCTGTTCTTGTTTCAGTTTTTGTATTTTTATTGTTTATCAATTTTAGTTATAAAAAATCTAGATTACTCATTGAGAAAATTGAAACTCGAACTGGATATATTCTTAAAAAAATGAACAAAACAAAGCTAAGTGAAGATTTAGAATTATTGTTTGAAGAACAAAATTGTATTAACATTTTTGGTTTTAAAATAAAATCTTTAGAAGGATTATTTTTATTAAGGGTTATTCTTTCACTAAGCTTTCTTATCTTTTTTATTGTTTTCGGTTTTTTCCTGGGAAAAAACTTTATTTTTTATCCATTTATTGGAGCAATAATTCTTTACTTTTTACCTATAGAAATTATAAAGAGCAAAATTAGTTCAAAAAGTAAAAGAATACAAAATGAACTTCCCGATATAGTAGATATTTTATCCTCTTTGATAAAGGCTGGTTTAAGTTTAAACGAAGCATTAAATTATATTTCAGATAATTATAAGTGTGAGACAAGCATGCTTTTTAAATTAGCACAAATAAAAATTTTTGAAGGTTATAGCAAAATGGATGCATATTATCTGATTGCCAGACTTTCATTTTGCAATGATTTTAAGACTGTAATTAAGATTTTAGTGCAGGCTGAGATGATTGGGAATCCAATCAGTAAAGTTCTAAAAGATGTATCAAAAGTTATGAGAGCTAATCAGAGGGATCTATTAAAAATAAGGTCCGAAAGATTGGAAAGTAATTTAGTTCTTATAATATTTATTTTTATGTTTATACCAATGATATTTTTATTTTTATTACCAGTTTTACCTCAGTTAAAGATGTTTTTTTAATAAAATAATTATTTCCTACGCGGTAGTAGAAAATTAAATAGATAGTAAGATTTTGTTTTTAAATTGTGGTTTAAGATATATTAAAAAATAAATATAAATCTATAAATGGAGGTGAACATGAATTTATTGAGCAAACTTCTAAACAGAATATTTTATAAATCGAAAGGATCTACATTAATAGAAATAGCGCTATATCTAGCTCTAGTTGTAATTGTTTGTATTGCAGTGGTGTCTGCACTTGGTGGGAAACTTCAGTCAGTTTTTCAATCTATAGTGGATAGTTTGTAAGTTTAAGCCAGAAGAAAAGAATATCATATACCTTCTAAAAAATAGTGAGTAAAACCAGGATATTTTGGATAATGTTCAAATTTAAAACTTATTCAGAAAAAGGTAATGTTTTTATTGAGTTGGCTTTAGTAATGCCAATATTAATACTATTGATTGCTGGAATTGTTCAGTTCGGCTTCTTATTGAATGCTAAAATAGCTGTAAATTCTGCTTCTTATGAGGCTGCCAGGGCTGCTACTTTATCAGATGACCCGGAATCAGATGCAATAAATGCTGTATTGGCTTATGCATCATCTACAATGCCAGGGTGGAATTTTGATGAGAGACTTAGTTTAAAAGTTGATATTTCTGGAACGAATCCTGGTGATATAGTACAGGTAGAAGTGACTTATAGGATACCAGTTTTTTTCTCGAAAATCCCTCCTTTCTCGATGATTGGGGATGGTTATACAGATATCAGTGGAAGTAGTGTAATGAGGATGGAAGAAAAAGAATGAATAATATATTCAAGAGTTATTTATATTTTGAATGCAAGAGTTATTTATATGTTGAAGGAAATATTTGAAAGTAAACCTGTTACAGGATATCGGATTTGTTTTACTTCTGCAGATATAGTGCTGCTGATGGTGAAAGGAGCCGCCTGACTCTGTAAGAGGGAGATGGGTAACCCATGACCCAAAAAAGGTCATGGAAAAAGGCTGGATTGGTCTTAAGGTTCTATATAAAAGAAAAGAGGTAATTATGAGAAAGAGAAAAATAATAATCATTGTAGCTGCAACTGTATGTGTTTTAGTTGGTAGCTTTTTTGTTATGAGATTTGGCGTTATTGGAAGAATTTATGACGCTATAAATAAACCCGTAGTGCAAAGTCAATCGGAGGAAGAAGGTCCAGAAGAATTAAGATATGAAACTTTCCTGGATAAAGACGGAAATGAATTTGTAGTTAAGATGAAAAAAATTACTGGGGTAGTAGATGAAGATGGCAATGAAGTAGAATTCTGGGAAGATACGGCAGAAGATACAATAATATACGACAATACGTATGAAGGAAGAATACAGAAAATTGAGGATAATAAAATTTATTTTCTTGTTGACATGGAAGTTAAAGAAGATCCTTATACTGTTGAAAATGTTAAAGACTACCTGGTAGTTTTCGATATAGATACTTACGATTTTGAACCTGATCCTCATTCAGGCTATTTTTGTGACTTTCTGAAATTTTCTAATGGAGACTTTGAGGGAAGATGTAAACGCTTTTACAGTGCTGATGAACTGGATTTTTTAGTGGGTGAATATTTGATTGTTCAGACCTATATGAATGAGGATTATTATACAGGGGATAGTTCTAAAACACTTTTCTTTCAACCATCATCACCTATTAAATCATTTATTCTTTCTCTCTTTTTTTAGATTTGTAAAAAATATAAAGGACTTATATTTTATTTACAGTAAGGAGCGTTTATGCATAAGAAAATAATATACCCTTTGCTGGCGGTAATTTTATTTGTATTTATATCTGTAAGCTTCCTAATACCTTCCGATCTAAATGCAGAAACTCATAAGTTCTGGATAGATACGTCCCACTGGGAGACTGAGAAAGAGTGGATAGATACGTCGCATTTGAAAATTGAAGGGCACTGGGAGACGAATAAGACTTGGGTGGATACGTCTCATATGGTATATCAGGGGTACTGGAAGAATTTCACTGAAAAGGTGTGGGTTGATACGTCTTATTGGGTTTATGGTGGCCACTATGAGGATGTAACTGAGAGAGTGTGGGTTACAAGTGGATACTGGGCTTATAGAAATGTTAAAAAGTGGGTTTCTACGTCGCACTGGGAGACGAAAAGAGAGTGGGTGGATACATCTCACTCGGAATATGTTAGAAGTGGATATTGGACAAGTAAGTGGGTGGATACATCTCATTGGGAGACGAGGTATAGAACTGTTAGACAGGCTTACCGGGTATATGTTAGAAGTGGGTACTGGAAGTGGTATTGGAGTGGCTGGCGCTTGAGGAGAAGATGGATAGATACGTCTCACTGGGAGACGAGGTATAGAACTGTTGGACAGGCTTACCGGGTATATGTTAGAAATGGATATTGGAGTAGACGATGGATAGATACGTCGCACTGGACGTGGGTTAAAAGTGGGTACTGGAATACTAAAAAAGTGTGGGTTATAAGTGGATACTGGACAACAGTCAGGGAAACTTTCTGGGAGGACACAAGTCACTGGGAAGACCAAAAAGTTTGGGTTGATACAGGTCATTATGAGACAAGGTATAAATATGTGGAAGATTGGCAGCCTTGTAATAAAACATTTATATATCAACTAATGGCATCAGAGCCGAAGAATGTCATACTTTCTAGGTGGAGAGATGATAATAATATTTATAAAGGTACAATTAATGGAAAAATGTATAAGTTTTATAAATCTTATTATGAGGTACTCCCTGGTAATAATCTATTTTCACTTGAAACCATTGCTCACCCCTGGGTGATTTTTAAGATAAAATATAAATGCTTTGAGGTCTTAAGTGGGGAAAAAGAATCTTATAGTGTATGGGTTCCAGGCGGGCACTGGAAAAGAAAATGGGTGGATACAAGCCATTTGGTTAAGAGTGGATATTGGAAGAGTTTTTCATATAAGACCTGGGTTGATACCTCTTATATGAAAAGTGAAGGACACTGGGAGACTGAGAAAGAGTGGGTTGATACAAGCCACTGGGTAGAAAGTGGATACTGGCAGGATAAGGATGTCTGGGTTGAGGATGGATTCTATACTTCGCCTCTTCATGGTGAAGTAATTATTGAAAAAAGTCCTAGATATATTTTTACCAGATGGCATAAAGATCAGAACAATGAAGAGTGTAGTATGGAGCTTAATGTAAGCTGGAAAGTGGATAATAGCAATTTATCCGAAGGTGAAGAAGAAAAAGAGATTGTTCGGATTTATATTTATCAAGATATTTGTAGATTTAATAACAAGGGTGTTGAAAAAGTCACTATATTTAACGGTAATGTCACACCTTCTGTGGAGGGTAGTATAAATACCATTACAAAGTTTGATTACAGCGGAAGTGAAGAAAGTATTTTACATATTTATCTTTATGCCCAGCATGGAGAAAGTGCGCATGTCTATTTTAACAACCCCATAAATGGTTTCAGGTCGATTAACTTAATGTCAGAAGGA
>Ga0209979_1005300_pt1 | contig 10207 bp, 10 predicted proteins | sample AnhtaG_FD_183114 | JGI IMG/M metagenome (GOLD analysis project Ga0209979, IMG submission 183114) | Deep subsurface microbial communities from Anholt, Denmark to uncover new lineages of life (NeLLi) - Anholt_01485 metaG (SPAdes) (version 2) | ecosystem: Environmental > Aquatic > Marine > Oceanic...
GGTATGCTCAAGCGCCTCCATCCAAAACATCATAACCCCTGTGGGGAGGTACTAGGGCATGATCAGCGTCTTGAGCGAACGCTGCGTGGCCAGGGATTCCGATTCCTTGGCAAACACGTCGGCGATCCCATCGAGCGAGTACCTGTCCGAGTTCTGGAAGATGATGTCGATGTCAAAGACGCCTCGCTGAACCGCCCTGTACGCCTCTCTCGCATTCTCCACCGACTGCAGCTTGGTGTAGTGCATCGCGTTGAGGGTCCGCACTTCCAGGCCGTCTTCGTGAAAGCGGTGGAAGCAGAACTCCTTGACAGGGGCATAGTTGTCTCCATACAGGGCCAGGATACCATTGTGTGCGACCATGCCCAGGGCCTGGACTATACCGATTCCTGTGCCCCCGACCGCATCCACAGCCACATCCACGCCCTCTCCATGGGTCAGCTCGTTCACTCTTTCAACGGGGTCCTCTTCACGCGCGTTGATCGTGACCTGGGCACCCAGCTTCCTGGCGACATCCAGCTTTCCCTCGACGACGTCGACCGCGATGACCATAGAGGCGCCGGACTTGACTGCGCCCTGCAGCAGGATGTTGCCAGCAAAGCCGGCACCGTTCACCGCCACTGTGTCCCCGAGCTTGACGCCCATGTGGCGCGCAGCCCAGGCCGCGCAGGCCAGGGCCTCGTATAGGCAGCCCACCTCAAAGGGCACCCCTTCAGGTATCGGCTGCACGTTGGCCACGTCGGCAACCCAATAGTCCGTGTAGGTAGGATAGACCAAGCTTCCCACCCGGTCGCCCACCGAGACCTTGCCCCCGCCCAGGTACTCCTTCACGGCCGATCCCACGTCCATGATCGTGCCCCCTCCTTCGTGGCCCAGAGGACCCAAGGGGTAGGCGTGTTCCGGGCCGCGACCTTCTTCATGTCTGGTGCGCGCGTCTCGTTGGCCTCGAGCCTCATCCTGCGGTCTCACTCTGATTCCCCGATAAAAGTACCTCTCCGAGCCGCACACCGATGCTTGGTGGGTCTTGACCAGAACCTGATTCGGGCCGAGCTTGGGCAGCGTCACCGTGTCAATGATGATCTTGCCAACGTCAAGATAGACGACTCTTGTGTCCATGGGTGTTTCCTCTCTTCATACCTTCTCCTGGCCCATCGGGCGCAAAGCCTGGGGCATCAAAGCCAGAATGGACCCGTCTCGTCAATGCCAAGCAAGGCGAACACCCGTGCCCAGACAAAATGGGTGAGACCTTCACCCCAGCTTTGCCCAGTCTATGATATTCGGTCATCCATCTCCTCTCTGGGCTCCCTTAGCCACTCAATCTCTCAATGATCTCAACATTCTGGCTGAGCTGTGTGTTCTCTGTGTGGCCGATGGTCATGGCGTGGACGCAATCCAGGTTCAGGATGTACTTGATGGCTTTCTCGGGATCCGAGGTCAGTGGTCCGCACCCTAGAACCTTCATCGCGCAGATCCCCTTTCCACGCGCATGAGCTTCCCGCAACACTGGAACAACCTCTTCCTGTGGTGCCCTCATCCGGATGCTTGCGTAGTTGAGCGCCACAATCATGACATCCAACCAGGGCTCAGCAACCGCTGTCTTTATTCCATCTAACCTATGAGATGATATGCCAACGGCCCTCACCAGATTCCTTTCCTTAGCATCATTTAGCGCGTCCATTGCTCCCCTATACTCAGCATTCCAGTCAGATGAGTCCTTCCCATGCAGGAGCACAATATCAAGGTAATCGGTGTCAAGTTCCCGAAGGAATCTCTCTACAGCTTCACTGCATGTCTGGTAATCCCGAGCATGTGTCTTTGTACTGATAACTAGGTTCTCGCGCTCTATGTGCTTTAGTGCTTCCATGGCGTACTGATGCGAACCATACGAATCAGCCAGATCCCAGAAGTTCACGCCCATTTCATACCCATCCCTGAGGTGTCTAGCGAGCCAGTCAGTACCTCGCCGAGTTTGGTCGGACCCATGACCCCATCCGTTGGTTCCGGTCCCAAGAGCAAGCACGGACACGTGCAATCCTGTATTTCCGAGTTTAGCCTTCAGCATTTCCTCTCCTCCAATAGTGCTAAGGGAGTCTTTCCCCGGTAGAGGCAACCCAAATCCTGAACCATTGCTCGCGGGAGAGTTCTAAACTTTCCGCCTTCACCGCGTTTCGTATCCTGTCAACCTTCCCGGTTCCCAAAATGGGAACTATCCTGGCTGGATGCTTGAGAAGCCATGCCAGGGCTACCTGATCAATAGAAGCGCCAAGGGCTTCCCCTATCTGGCCCAGCTCCTTGCGCAGCCGGACGGCCCGCTCTGTATCATCTCGGAACAGGTGCCCCCCGCCCAAAGGGCCCCAGGCCATGGGCGAGATGCGCAGTCTCTGGCAGAGATCGAGGGTGCCGTCGTACCAGGTCTCCAGATGCATCACCGAGCACTCGACTTCGTTCGTGACCAGGGGAAAGTCGAGCCGTGATGCCAGCAGCTCGAACTGGGACGGCGTGAAGTTCGATACGCCGAAATGCAGCACCTTTCCAGACGCCCTGAGCTGGGAGAATGCCTCCGCCACTTCGTCGGCATCCATAAGTGGGTCGGGGCGATGTATGAGGAGCACATCTATGTAATCCGTTTTCAGCTTAGTGAGCGATTGGTCCACGGACCAGAGGATGTGTGCTTTGCTCGTGTCATAGTGATAGAGCGAAGTATCCCACTGACCGATGCTGCACTTGGTCACCAGTTGCACCCTGTGCCGCAAGCTGGGGGCCTGAGCCAGGGAATGCCCCAGGAGGGTCTCGGCCACACCACCACCGTAGATCGCTGCAGTGTCGAGGGTCGTGACGCCCAGGGCCACGCACTCGCTGATGTGTTCAAGCACCTGACGCGGACTTTTCCCCCAGCGAGCCGAGCTGCCAAAGCCCTGCGCGATGCGTGAGAACTCGGGCCCCTCACTGGACATGGTGATTCGCGATGCAGTCATCTCGCTCACTCCGTCAAGAAGTGTTGGTCTTGCTGCCGGCGCAGCCTCCAGAGGACCGCGTCCTTCGGGGTCTCGATCATCTCCTGCGTGATGACCATTCCTGCGGGGATGTCCCTCGTCAGACGATTCCCCTCCAGCATGAAGAAGGGCACCGGGCTATCCACGGCGATGGGGAATGCCGGCGCCAGCGATGCTCTCAGATCCCGATTCCAGCCCAGAGTGCCAGGGCCCCCCAAGAGCTCTCCTTCCCTGAAATCCCGGGCTGTCGTCGCAATGATGTCGACTCTGGGCAGCACTTTGGAACTCCCCGTAGGAACCTGTAGGAGTCCCGCGCACAGGATCGACATGGCCGTCTCCGCGCCGCAGAGATGGTAAGGTCGGTAGAGCAACATCGCCGACTGGCTGCTGTTCGTCACAAGCCCCTTCTTGATCATGACGGCGCGCGAAAACGCATCGTCGTTGTGGGCAACGATGAAGACCCCTCCACCTGGATTCGGCTGGTTGGACCTCCTCAAGATGGTGGGGATGTCAACGGCGCCACGCCTTTGCAGGATGCCACCCTCTTCGACCGGGCAAAGCACCTCCGGAAGCTCCACAAAGCGCACAACCGGGCGATGCCCTACCGGGACGTCGGGCAAGAGACCCGTTCCGTTCGCTGAAACGGCCATGTGACAGAGCGGATCACCGCACTCTTCGTCCGCTCGGAACGCGGCGAACAAACGACGGCGTACTTTGGCATAGCGTGCTGCCTCTCCGTTGGGAATGCGGTCCAGCGCCCACCTGTCCTCCCTGGGCACCGTTACCTTGACGCCTCTACTAGTGACCGCGCCTGTAGCAGGATCGTGAAGGCAACTGTGTAGATTGCCGCCACAAAGCACTTCCAGCCCAAGAGCACGCGCCCAAGACACCAATCCCATCAGCAAGCCGGGCTCGTCGCCGTCATCTGTCGTAAAGACAACACCTGCTCTGTCTGCCAGGTGCTTGAGGATCGGCCCAACGACAGAGTCCGCCTCTTTGTCGATCATGACAATGTGCTTGCCGTGTCGAATGGCCTCATAAGCAAAGCGCGCACCAGCCTCGGGCACGCGCGTCGCCGTGGCAATCACATCCAGTGGCAGATCCATCATGAGCATCGCATCTTCGAGAACAACGTGCTTCCCCGTCTCCATCGCCTGCAGGGCGCTGGCGCGGCTATCACACACCACAATGTCATCTTCAGCGGCACCGGCGCGCCGAAAGGCCAGCCGGCCTGCTTCGACATTGATATCGGCCACGACGGGCACGTCCAGCCGAGGAATGATCGGCGCTTGCGTGACGATCGGCGTGCCGAATTGGCCCACGCCGATGAGACCTGCCCGGACCGTCTCGGGTTCTTTGACCCGATCAAAGAGATGCTGGTAAATCATGGTCGCGTTGCCCCTATGACTGCTCTTCGTCTCCCAGTATGGCCCGGATCTCGGCTACTTCTTCCTGGCTCAGTTTCCACGAGGCCGCTCGCGCGTTGGCGACGATCTGCTCCGCGCTGCTGGCCCCGGTGATGACCGAAGCGACCACCGGCTCGGTTAGCAGCCATGCGATGGCCAGGTCGGCCAGCGTGTGGCCGTGCTCCTGAGCGAAGGCGGTCAGCTTCTCGATGATGGCGTAATTCTCTGGCGTGGCATACCTGCCAAGGTAGCGACGCGTGCGCTCAAAAGCGGCGGCGCGGCTGTCGGCCGGGAACTCGGCCCCGGGCCTGTAGCGCCCGGCCAGCAAACCGGCTGCCAGGCCAAAGAAGGGAAACAGGCCCACATTCATCGCCCGGCAAAACGGCAACAGCTGCTGCTCAACCTGGCGCTCGAGCAGGTTGTAGTGCGCCTGGGTCGTGATGAAACGCGCCCATCCGTAGCGCTCGGCCAGATCGTTGCAGCGGCATATCTGCCAGGCCTGGTATTGCGACGCGCCAATGTAGCGCACCTTCCCGGAGCGGACCATCTCCTCCAGGGTACGCATCGTCTCTTCCATCGGCGTGGTTGGGTCGAAGCGATGAATCTGATATAGATCGACGTGGTCGGTGCGCAAGCGACGCAAACTGGCCTCCAGCGCGTTCATCAAGTGATAGCGAGACGCACCCCAGTCGTTAGGGCCATCGCCAGTGGCGTTGCACCCCTTTGTTCCGAGGACAAAGTCGTCGCGCAGGCCCTCCAGCGCCTCGCCCAGGAATTCCTCCGCCAGCGACGTGCCGCGATACCATGTGCCATAGATGTCGGCGGTGTCGATATAGTTGACGCCGCTCTCCAGCGCCGCGCGCACGATGCGTTTGGCGGCCTCTCTATCGACACGGCCTCCCCATTGACCACCCGTGCCAAGGCTGACTGCCGACACCCTGACGCCCGAGTTGCCCAGATTCCGGTATTCCATCTGCGTCTTCCTTTCTCGTGCACTCTTGCTTCTGTGCTATGAAAGCGCCTACGTTGGCCTCGCCAACGACGTGGGGTCCATAGCCTGGCGTATGATTCCGGTGGAATCATACGCACTAGAGCCCAATGCTCTTGAGGTAGTCTCGGCTGATGACCGCGCTCTCCAGAGGGGTCGCCTTTTGCCTCACGTCCGTCTCGACGATCACCCAGCCCTCATAGCTGACGTCTTCTAGAATCTCAAGAACGGCCGGAAAGTCCACAAACCCTTCGCCCAACTCGGCAAAGATGCCACGCCGGGGAAAGGTGCCATAGTCCCAGGCTTGCGCTACGCCTTGTTTGCGCATGTCGGGATCGATGTCCTTGACGTGCATCGAAATGGTGTCGTCCGCATAGTCACGACAAAACTGGACCACATCGGCGCCGGCCCAGGCCTGGTGTCCGATGTCTGGCCCCTGAAAAACCAGAGCGCGGTCGGGATCTGCCTCGCGTACCAGGGCGTAGTCAGGCGCCGGTCCCATTAACTTGAAGGGGGGCACATTGATGCGCACCAACTGAACCCCGCATCCTTGAGCAACCGGAAGTGGCTGTCCAGCACGCGCGCCTCCGACCTGCAGCGCCACAGGGAATTGTACCCGATGATGTTGACGCCTCTGCCGAGTGGCTCGTTCTGAGCGAGTGCATCGACGCCGCCCTGGGGGCTCGTCATGGTGCAGCTCCCCCTTCAGGCGTGTCGCAAAGGCGACACGGTATCAGTTTCTCCTTCGATGGCTCACTCGGAGTAGACCCTGTCGCGCAGTTCCTGCAGATAGCGCAGGGACTTGGCGGTCTCCTTGCGAAAGTCCAAGTCGCTGCCCTCGGTGCTCACCCAGGGGCACGCGGCAGAGACCCCGCCCTCATAGCCGATGTCCCGCAGGATGCGGAAGACTCGCAAAAGAGTCTCCTCCTTGTCGCCAACGCCAGGCTGTCCACGGTCGCCAGCGATATGACAGTGCATGCAGTACTCCGGCTCCCTGGCGATGTCCTCCAGGGGCTGTGGCAGCTTGAAGAAGTAGTCGATGTCGGCCATCAGCCGCACCTCTGGGCGACCGATCTCCTTGGCAAAGGCCAGACCATCGAGATACCGCGGCCAGAGCGTGTCCAGGTCGCCCATAGGCTCCAGCGCGATGGTCATGCCCCGTGGCTGGGCGCGATCGGCCAGCATATTGACGAAGCGTATGGCCTGGTCGGTCGCCGTGGTCTTGGAGAATCCCGCGGGCAATCTAAAGAATCCGCCATAGATGCCGACCGTCTCGACGCCCAGCTCCGCCAGACGCTCAAAGGCGCGCTTCATCCAGAAGGCGATCTGCTCCCAGTCCACCCCCGGCCCCGTGGCTGTGAGCCCATGAAACTGGATAAAGTGGCTCGAGGCCTTGATGGACGGCAGATTCCAGGATTCGATCTCGGCGCGCTTTGCCTCCCAGTTGGCATTGCTCTCAAAGGGCTTCAACTGCAGGGCCACGGGCACCTCGGCCATCTCCCAGCCCGGTGCGATCTGGGCGGGAGGCCTGTCGGGCGAGTCTCCGAAGAGAATGCAGAACCTGAAGGGGTTTGCCATTGGAAGTCTCCTCCTTTCAAAAGTTGAAGTGATCCTGGCTCGTCTTTCCGATATCTCAGTTATCTCCACAGCCGCAGGAACGGCGGATAACCAACTCGGTGGGCAACATGGTGCTCTCTGCCTCGACACTCGGATCCTTGATGCAGCGCAACAGCACTTGCAGGGCCAACACGCCCGTCTAGTGGATTACCTGCGGGATGGTGGTCAGCGGCGGCTCCATATAGGACGCCAGCTTGATATCATCGAAGCCAATACAGCGATGTCATCTGGGACGCGTAGCCCTCTGCCGCGCACTGCATCCAGCGCGCCAATCGCCATCAAGTCATTGGCCGCGAAAATGGCCCGCGGAGGCTCTGAAAGGTCGAGTAGCTGCAGGATGGCTTGACGCCCGCCATCCTCTTTGAATTCCGCCCGAACCGCATCATGATCCTGAAGGGCTTGCCGATAACCTCGATAGCGGTCCTTGCTGTGAATGGAACCCCTTGGGCCTCCGATAAACGCGACCTGTCCATAGCCGTGCTGGATCAGGTGGGTCACCGCCTCGTAGGCCTCCCTTGTAACTAGAAGGGAGAATGGCATTGACCTGGGTCCCCTCAACCTCGCGGCGCAGCAGTACGAACGGGATATGTCACCGATGCAGATCCAGGACATAGCCATCGTCTACCCAGTGATCCGTCAGGATCATCCCGTCGACCTTTGCGGGCAGGAGGCGTAGTAGCTTGTCGCTTCGCTCCTCGCCGTGCACACAGTAGACTAGCAGGTGATAACGATTCTTCCTTGCCTGGATTTCCACGCCACGGATGATCTCGGAGAAGGGGCCAGATATGTCCGGATAGACCAGGGCGATGGTCGCGGTGGTGTTAAGCGGCAGGCCTCGAGCCGACGCCTTGGGCTGGTAGTTCAAGGTTTCCATGGCACGTAGCACTCTGGCCCGTGTCTCTTCCTTGAACTTTGGGACTACTGTTGAGCACCCGTGACACAGTGGCAATCGACACCCCAGCCCGTTTCGCAACGTCGTATACTGTGGACTGCATATGTCTCGGCCGTGATTCGTGTAAGCGCTTACACGGGACATTATATCCAATAGAGCATCCAGAGCAAACGCATGTGCGAGGTGATCATGCTGGGCAGCGCGCGGCCCTAGTTTCGGGGCGAACCACTTTGTGGACAACGGCGATGGCAGTGTCACCGACCTGGCGACGGAGCTGATGTGGCAGAAGGTCGATGACAGGGTGACCCACGACCTGGCCACTTATCCGTAGGACTATCAGTTTGCAAGCCAGTGTTGGAAGAGTTGGGGGTAGAGCAGCAGTTGTGTCTGGCTCACGTGCGCAAGAACCTGGTCAGGAGGTTGAGGAAGATAGAAGGGTATGCACGGGAGAAGGAGAGGTTGAGGCAGATCGAAGATGCGGCAAAGCCGCTAGTGAAGGAGCTGCCCCTCGAAGATGCGACAAAGCCGCCAGATGGTGGCGAGCAGCTGGTGGATTTGGAGTGGGCATTGGCCAAGGAAGGGGAGAGGGCGAAGAAGCTGAAGGCTGTGGTGATAGATATGGCCCAGAGGTGGAGGCAGGTGACCTGCTTCTTGCGCAGGGAAGGGGTGCCGGGCACCAATCGAAGATGCGGCGAAGCCGCCAACGCTTGCGAGCCAGCCATTGGGCGGAGCAAGACACGTGCAGATCAGTGTCTGTATCAGGTACAAAACCATGCGCGGATACAAGTGCCCCGTACGGGGTACAAGTCGCAGCAGGGTCTGCTGCACGGGATTGCGCTGACTCAGTGGCTGGGCTCTGGGGCCCGAGAACACCGCCTGAAGGAGTTGCTGGCGGCCTGAAAGAGAAAACGGGGAAACGAGAGCCTCCTCTTTCTTTCTGCAAATTCACCCACCAATTATGGAACGGTGACGGACCGAATCCCTTGACATGATCCAGGCCATATGTTATACTGATCGTATACTGTATACACCGTGCTGCGGAGGAGCTGAAATTGGCTGGGTCACGAGGGCGCTTGTCTCAATTTCTAGATCTTGAGGAGACGATGAAGCTGGATCGTACGCTGTTGAAGGATCGGGCGGCGGAGGTACTGCGCGATCACATCAGTAGTGGGCACATTCCCGAGGGGACCAGACTAACGGAGCAAGAAGTCTCGCGACTGCTGGGCATCAGCCGGATGCCTGCGCGCGAGGCTCTCATGATTTTGGAAGCGGAAGGGCTGGTGGCAAACAGGTCAGATGGACGCTGTGTTGTCGAACTGAGCGAGGAGGATGTGCGCCATCTTCACGTGGTCCGCTCGACTCTCGAGAAGCTCGCCGTGGAGCTGGCGGCAGCCAACGTCAACGAGGAGAATCGTGCCGCTTTGCGCGTCAAACTTCGCGACCTGGAGGAAGCCGTCGCCGGTGAAGATCCCGCTCTCTGCGCCAAGTGCGACCTGGCGATTCACCAGGCGATCTGGCATCAAGCCAACAACTCGTATTTGCTCAAGATCTTGGATTCTATGTTGGGTGTGATCTTTGTGCTCGCCGCCCGTATCAGATTCTACTGTAGAGCCGACTCAGACGGGCTTCTCAGCCAGCACGGCGAACTGGTGGATCTGGTTACATCCGGCGATGGGGCCGGGGCGGCCCGGGCCATCGAGGCTCACCTCAGCGAAGCCTTGGCGATTTCTCTCTGCAGATTCCGCATCCAAGACCACGTTGATGCATCGGATTCGTAACACCCAATACTATGACCGCATACTACGCGGAAGGCCCAATTGGGATGATGGAGTTAGGGCATTCGCGCTTTTGCCGAGTCGTATCCGAGGCAACTGACGACTACTCACCCGTAAAACGAAGAGAGCCTGCAGATGCCAGTCCAGGCCCCCAATGCTCGGAGCAGACGATTGTGGGCGTCGGGGGTCCGAGTGTTTTCTGTTGCACCGGGGCGGAATCGTTGCGTTGAGCCGTTCGGGGCGATGCGATGAGCCTTTGCGGAAGCGAAGAGGCGAGAGGCCAGTACGTGGGAGCGTTCGATGATTCACATCGCCGCTGACCGGCTGTGCACCACGGTTCAAGAGGTATTCGAGGGAGCCGGAGCACCCCGGTCCGTAGCACAGCAAGTTGCCCGATCGTTGGTCGAGAGCAACTTGATGGGGCATGATTCCCACGGCGTGCTTCGCATCAGCTACTATGTTCGTGGCTTGATGAATGGAAGGACGAACCCTCACGCAAAGGTGACGGTCGTACACGAGAGCGCGATCACAGCGTTGTT
>Ga0209979_1005301_pt1 | contig 10203 bp, 5 predicted proteins | sample AnhtaG_FD_183114 | JGI IMG/M metagenome (GOLD analysis project Ga0209979, IMG submission 183114) | Deep subsurface microbial communities from Anholt, Denmark to uncover new lineages of life (NeLLi) - Anholt_01485 metaG (SPAdes) (version 2) | ecosystem: Environmental > Aquatic > Marine > Oceanic >...
CCTGGAACCAGTATCAGAATATGGCTACTTTTAACTGGTCGCGATTTGTTTCTATGTATCAACTGGGGATAGCTCGGGGGCTGGGTACCCGGGACTCAAACCAGGATACACTGGGAGTGATGCATACCATACCAGAAGAGGCAAAGAAGCTCATTATACGCCTTCTCAAAATACAGTTTCAGGAAGGGGATTCCTACCACCAGTTTTTCCCTTTAACAGGAAAAGGGGATGGCAAGGGGTTTTCCGATGACCATCTGTGGTATATACTATCAGTAAGTGCCTATCTAAAAGAAACAGGAAATATCGGATTTCTTAATGAGATAGTTCCCTTTGCAGATGGAAAAAATTCCGCCAGCGTCTATGAGCACCTATTTCGAGCGGTGAATTTTTCCATGAATAAGAAAATCGGACCGAATGGCCTCCCCCTCATTGGAAAAGCGGATTGGAATGATACATTGAATCTTGACCAGGGAAATGAAAAGGCAGAGTCTATCTTTACGGCAAACCTCTTAGGCGTTGCTCTCCGGGAGATGTCTGAAATAGCACACTGGCTAAAAAAAGAGGGAGATGCAAAAAACTACAAAGAGTGGTATGATAAGATGAAGGATAGGGTTAATAAGACTGCCTGGGACGGGAAGTGGTATATCAGAGCCTTTGATGATTTCGGCGGTAAAATAGGTTCGGTGTCTTCTGAGAAAGGAAAATTTTATCTAAACGCCCAATCATGGTCTGTCTTATCGGGTTTTGCAGAGAAAAAAAGGGCTATTCAGATTATGGATCTTGTTTACGAGCGGCTGAATACTAAACATGGAATTATTCTATTTGAACCACCCTATGAAGGATATGATAAGAAAATAGGGGGTACGACAACTTATCCCCCGGGGGCGAAGGAAAATAGTGGAATTTTTTGCCATGCAAATCCATGGGCTATGATTGCAGAAACAATTCTGCGGCGGGGCGAAAGAGCTTTTATGTACTATTCCCAAATTCTACCACCCAAGTGGAACGAGAGGATAGATTCCTTTGAGATTGAGCCGTATGTCTATTGCCAGAATATACTCGGCAGGCATCATCCCCAGTTCGGTCTGGGACGAAATTCCTGGCTTACTGGAACAGCAGCCTGGAATTTTGTGGCGGGTGTATACTACATTCTCGGTATACGTCCTGATTATGATAGTCTCATTATTGACCCTTGTATCCCCTCGAGTTGGGATGAATTTACCTGTCGGCGCCGATTCAGAGGGAAGCTATTTACTATTCGGGTAGAGAATCCAGATGGCAGGTGCACTGGACCAGGCCAGCTATTTCTTAACGGTGAAGAAATTGAAGGAAACAGGATATTTCTTAGTAAAGCCGAGAAGGAAAACAAAGTTAGGTTTGTTTTATAAGACAAAAAAGGAGAGAAAATAGAGATGAAAAACGGATATTTTATTGTTGATGGAAAGAAGAAATTTATGGTAGGGATTAATTACCTACCCTCCTCATTTGGACATTCTGGGAAATTCTGGGAACAGCCTGACTGGGATGAAGTAAAGACAGATTTTTCAGTTATTGCCAGTATCAAGATTGATGCTGTGCGCCTGCCACTTCCCTTCACTCTTGCCCTACCAGATCGTTCTGTTGATAAGAAGAAATTGAGGATATTCGACCGTATTGTAGAAATCGCCGGGAAAAACAAATTATTGTTAATGCCAAATTTCTTCCATACCGGGACAGACAACATCCAAGGAAAAAGCAAAGGGAAAAAAGAGGATATGGTTTTTCCCTCCAATAACGATTATTACACCAGTGATGATTGCATGATAATACTTCTTAAGGTCATCAAGTCAATCATTGAGAAGTATCGGGATGATAAAATAATTCTTGCCTGGGACATTTCCAACGAGCCGTGGTGGTTTGTGGGCAGACCTACATCCTTAGCAGATGGTACACTGCCCTACGAAGTAGTTGATAAATGGCTGGAGCGGCTATGTAAGGGTGTCAGGGAAATGAATCCTTCCCAGCCTATCACCTTTGGAGCTGATCCACCTTGTATTATAACCGACTGGGGCGGAACCATGGAGAAGATTACTTCACTAACTGATTTTACAAGTACACATTTCTACAATCGATATATTGATAGTATTGCAGAGGAAGGGATTAACACACTTAGAGATACCTATTACAGTTTATTTATCTCTAAGTTCGGACAGTACAAGGGAAAGGGTTTCTGTTCGGCAGAATCTGGGACAAGTACCTATTTGGCTGGCGAGGAAGAACAGCAAAAGAATATCCGGATAAGTCTATATTCGCTGCTAATAAACGGCGCCTGTGGATTTTTCCCCTGGACATATATCGATTTTAAACCTAGTGCTATGAGAGGACGCTACAGGACAGACCCGCAGGAACTTGCTTTTGGGATTGTCCGGGCCAATGGCAGCCTGAAACCTGCTGCTGAGGAAATACGTAATTTCAGTAGCTTGATTGGTGGAATTGACCTGGAGAAATTTTGGCTTCCCAGGGCTCAGGCAGGAATTCTTGTAACGGACCTTTATTATCATATTATTGAGCGACACTGGAAAAGTTACTTGCAATGCACAATATCAGCAAGGAGTGCGGGAGTCAACGTAGATTTTGTACGATCAGATGAGAATCTTCGCCGCTACCGACTTCTCTACATTCCTAGCGGAATTATGAGAATTGAGGTGATGAATCAGTTGAGAGAATATGTAAAAGAGGGCGGCAACTTATATCTTTCTCTTGACAAGATGATCCACGCTACCTGCGGAGGGTATCTTCAAGAACTATTCGGGTATAAATTGCACGATATAGTAGCTGTATATCCGGATTTACGAATAAAAGGCTGGAAATATTTTCCTCAATTACAGGGCAGTTGGAGTTTTCCCGATCCCCTGGCAAGAATAGGGACCCTTTACCGATTCCGAGTCAAACCTGACAAAGGTAGCAAAGTCCTTCTTGAATACGAAGATGGATACCCTGCTTTTGTGAAGAGTAATTTTGGTAAAGGGAGTGTACTTTGCGCTACCTTTCCTGTAGAATACCTGCTTACCATTGCTCCTCACACATGGCAAAGTTTTCCCTTGCATGAAGTATATAATTTGGCCGCAAAAAATGCGGGTATTGAGGAAGAAGTTTCAGGTAATAATCCTTATATTGAAACGGGTATATTTAGGAACAAGAATAATAAGCGGATTCTTATCCTTGTGAATCATGACTGTAGGGAGCAGACCGTATCTTTGACCTTCAAGCGGCCTGCATCTCACTTGGCCGCAAAAGATAAAGGTGAAGATGCATCTGCGAGTGAGAGAATCACACTTGAGGCAAGCGGCGTTAGGGTATATACTGTAGAGTAATTCTTTTAAACGCTATAATAGGCGACGAAAGAAAAGTGGCTAAATAGCCAAAGCTATTTGGCTAAATAACTAAAAGTTATTTACCCGAGCATATTAAGGCAGGAAATACCCGAGCATATTGACTCAGGAAACGTCCTGAGACATATCTTAGAAACATAATACACAATAGGAGTTGATAATGCCTTGGTATACATTGGACGAAGCGCTTAACTGTCCCCAAGTGCCCCGGAAATGGATTGACGAGATTGTCATTGGAGAGGCGGAGCTAAGCAAGTTTATCTTGGATTCCTGTATGAAGTTCGCGCGTACAAGAGGCAAACCCTGTATGCTCGCCTTAGACGGCTACCTAGGAGTCGACTGGAAAAAAATCCTCTCCAACCTTAAGCAGAAAGGTGCATCTTTAGGTATAAAAGTTGTCTTTATTGACATCTCATCATGTTATCGTGCGGAGGTCGAAATCGAAAAAATGGTGGAGCACTGCCTGAATAGAGACCCATATTTCGGGTACATCTACAAGGGCAAACTATCTGATTTCTTCAACCCTGAAAGAACGAACTCACTGCGTGCGGAACTGGAGGCCGCTAAAGGTAAACCTCGCCTGACGGCCGTAATCTGTTATGGCGTTGGAGCTACAATCAGTACACTGTCTTCTCAGTGCGATATTGTGGCTTATTTTGATGTTACCCGTCAAACCATCGTTGGCCAGCTTGAAAAAAAACAGGTAATGCCTCTGGGTTGCAAGGGTGGTGGGCTCTCAGCAAGAAAACCATTCAAAAGATTTAGTTATGTTGACCAGATTATCCTCAACAAGCATAAGAAGCGCGTGCTTACCCAAATTGACTGGTACGTGGACGCCAATAACGCAAGTTGCCCCAAATTGTTACCCCGAGCGATCTACGACGGCATCCTCGCTGCGGTGTCAAAATATCCCTTTAGGCTCAAACCAGTTTACATACCGGGCGTGTGGGGAGGGCAATACTTGAAGCAGTTGCGGAAACTCCCTTCCGAAATGGTTAATTGCGCCTTCTGTCTGGAGATTATACCTCAGACCCAAGCTATAAGGATTGCCATAGGCAGAGACGAACTTGAAATGCCCTTCTATAATCTTCTCTGGAACCAACCCATCGGCATTTTGGGTCGCAAGTCATTTGAGAAGTTTGGATACTACTTTCCCATTACGGCGAACTATGATGACACATCTCAGGGTGGAAATTTAGCCATTCAGGTCCATCCAAACGGTAAATACCTCAGAGAACAATTCAACGAAAGAATGCGGCGGGACGAGAGTTACTATTTGGTGAAAGCCTGGGATGGGGCCAAGACTTATCACGGGCTTAAAAACGATGCTGATTTGGAAGAACTTCGCAGACTGTCTATCGAAGCAGAGAAAGAAGGTATTCCCTTTGACCATGATAAGTATGTCAATAGCTGGCCCAGCGACCCAGGGGATCTATTTTTGATACCAGCCGGGACAGTCCATGCCTCAGGGGCAAACCAGTTGGTGCTAGAGATTGATTCAGATCCCTCATGGGGCCGCCAGGAGTATACCTTTCACATCTACGATTATCTGCGTAAGGACCTGGATGGCTCATTGCGGGCCATCCATATTGATCATTCTTTTGCCGTGATCCGTCCTTACCGCAGGAGAAGCTGGGTTGGTAAACACTTAAAACAAAAACCCAGACTGTTAAGAAAGGGCACAGGATGGGCAGAATACAGACTGTCTGACAACCAGGCCATGTACTACAGAACACAACGTCTTGAGTTCGAAAAGGAAATCAAGTGCGCTACCGAAGGTAAATTCCACCTTTTGGTCCTAGTTGAAGGAGAAAGCGTTCTGGTCTATTCGGCCAAATATCCAGAAAGACAATATACCATCAAGTTTACAGAAGGTTTAATTATCCCCGCTTGCGTGGGTAAATATGTAGTAATCAATAAAGGTAAAAATTCCTGTAAGGTTACAAAGAGTTTTATCAAGTGATGCCTACGAATTCCGAATACAGGAGATGGTTTTGGTAGATAAAATGGATATTTCAAGATGGAAACAGATTGAGCTGGAATACGGTAAAGATTTTTTACAGGTAAGGGTTCCTTCCTGGTGTGATATATTAAAAATGGGGTATATTCCTGTTTTAGAAAATCCTGAAGAGCAAATAGAAAATGCTCTGTCCAATCCTATAGAAAGCCCACCTATAGAGGATATTATTGTTTCTTACAAAAAATCTTCTTCCAAGATAAGCGTTGCCATAGCTGTATCTGATAATACAAGGCCTGTTCCCTACAGTGCAGAAAAAGAGGAGGGGATACTTTTGCCTCTTTTAAAAAGACTAACAAAGACAGGGGTAAAAGATAAGAATATCAAGATTATAGTGGCAACCGGAACTCATCTGGTCACATCCAATGAGTGGAAAAAAGAGGCTTTTGGAAAGTTTATCACCAATAAATATAGGATAATAGACCACAGTTCTACCTCAACTAACCTTTGTTACCTAGCCCATATAGATGGAGTGCCAGTTAAGATAAACAGAGAGTTTTTAGAGGCAGATATTCATATTGTTACCGGTTTAGTGGAGCCTCATTTTATGGCAGGAGTATCGGGGGGAAGAAAAGCAATTTGTCCTGGCCTGGTCAATCTGGAGACTACTTATCTTTTCCACGGTCCTGAGGTTATGGACAACCCTAATGCTACAAACCTAATTCTAAAGAACAACCCCTGTCATAATTTTGCCTTAAAAGTGGCCCGAAAGGCAAGGGTGGATTTCAGTGTTAATGCTACCTTAAATGGTGAGATGAAGTTAGCCGGAGTATTTGCCGGGGATTTAGAAAAGGCTCACCTTGAAGCGGTGAAAAAGGTAAAGAAGTATTCTTTCATTCACGTTGGTCATGAATACGACATAGTCTTAACCCAGGCTGGAAGTGTCGCTGTCAACCATTATCAGGCTGCAAAGGCAGCCTATGGAGTGATTCCCATTATCAAAAGAGGAGGGATAGTTATTTTAGTTGCCCATAATGGTGATAAGGAATCCATAGGAAAAGATGATTATAAAAAAGTTATGAAAGTTTTAGGAAAAAAAGGTCCGGGTAAGTTCACTGAGTTTATTAAGAGCGATAGCTGGCAATTCATTCCTGATCAATGGCAGGTTCAAAAATGGGATCAGTTTTTTAGAAAAGTTGGAGCTTTTGATGGGTTAATTTACTGCACAACAAATATAAATCCCCAAGATTTAGAAAAACTGCCAGGTAAAAGTGGTTATGATTTTACAGAGAAAAAAAACATAAAGATAGATAAAATGGTGCAAGGGGCAATATTTTACGCTGTAGACAGAATAAAGCAAAGAGTAAAAGAGCCTAACATGGCCTTTGTGAAAGAAGGTCCTTATGCAGTACCTGTAATTAACCAAATTAACCAGTTAACCAATTGAAATAAGCCACTAGATACAGCGACGGAAGAAAAGTGGCTGACATCGATGCGCTGTAGTCATAGCTGTCAGAAGACCTAATCTTGGGGTAGGATGTTTAACTCGACGAGTTCTTCTCCAGACTTAATGAGAAAATTTTAAGTTTAAGGGGGGGGTTGACATCGTTTTTTTTTGTGATACAATTGGTAATACATGTTTACCAGCTTACAAGAAAACATTTTTAGAAACGAGGTTTTAATATGTCTTTTAAGAAAGTTCAGACAAAGAAGAAAAGCACTTATGTAGCTGAGCAAATTATAGAGGCTATTCAAAAGGGGATTTATAAAGTAGGAGATAAACTTCCCTCAGAAAGGCAAATAGTTGAGCAAACGAAGGTGAGCAGGCCTTCGGTAAGGGAAGCTCTCAGTGCCCTTCAAATAGTGGGTCTTCTTGAAGGCAAAAGTGGAAACGGAACCTACGTTCGCCAATCGGTAAGAAATACTAATATAAAATTACGTACGTGGTCAATCTTGGAGGAAACCAAAAGTCCCTTTGAGACTTGGGAGGTACGAAAGACCTTAGAACCCGATATTGCAGGACTAGCTGCTGAAAAAGCTACTCCACAAGAGGTTCAAGCTTTAAAAAGAGTTTTACAATCTATGCACAAAATGGCAAACAAAAAAGATAATAAGGGATTTCTCGAGGCCGATCGAAAATTCCATATGATCCTTGCTACTGCTACTAAAAATCCCACCATCGAGCGGACTATCCATTCTTTTTTGCAAAATATAACTCAGGAACTTTGGTTGGAGATAAAAAAAAATAGTTTATCCAACAAAGAACACGTTAAAACTTCTCTTTCCCTCCATGGGCAGATTCTAAGTGCTATTGAAAACAGAGATAAAGAACTTGGTAGGGAAAGGATGAAAAGACACTTTATTGAACTAGAGAAATATATATTTGAAGACCAGGAGAAGAAAGGCGAAGATATCAAACTACCAATGAAGGTGAAAATATTTGAGGCCAAACAGGAAATGGGCAAAGCTGCTGCGGAGGAAGCAGCAAGGATGCTGAAGAGTACAATAAAGAAAAAAGGTGAGGCAACTTTTGTGGCAGCTACTGGTGCATCTCAATTTGAGTTTTTGGAGAATCTTACAAGTATACCTTTAATTGATTGGTCAAAAACAACCATGTTTCACTTAGATGAATATGTGAATATTCCGGAGACTCATTCGGCAAGCTTCAGAAAGTACTTAAAGGAAAGGTTAATTGATAGAGTACACCCAGGAAGTGTTTATTTAATTAATGGAGATGCCAAAGATCCGAAGCTGGAGTGTGAGCACTTGAATAAAATTATTGGCACCAAAGAAATTGATGTAGCCTTTATTGGAATTGGTGAAAATGGACATTTAGCCTTCAATGACCCCCCAGCGGATTTTAACACCGAAAAGCCATATATTGTCGTTGGGCTTGATAAGGCCTGTAGGAAACAGCAGCTTGATGAGGGATGGTTTAAAAGCCTTAATGAGGTTCCGCGCAGGGCAATTTCTATGTCCATTAAGCAAATTATGAAGTCTAAGGCTATAATTTGCACTGTTCCGGATAGCCGTAAGGCACAAGCTGTCAAAGATTGCCTTGAGAAAGATATCTCTCCTGACTACCCCGCTTCCATATTGAGAAAACACAAAAATGTATTCTTATTTTTGGATAAGAATTCAGCCAAATTACTTAAAAAAACATAAATTTACCTCCTAGGAGAAGAAAGTATGCCTGAGAAAGCACCCCTTGTATTTAAAAACGCAAGGATAATAACGCCAATGAGGATTATAGATAATGGCGTACTGATAGTTGAGAATAGCAAAATCTCTTATGTTGGCCCTGGGAACAAAATTAAGATCTCTGAAAACGCAAAGATAATAGATGTTGGCGGCAAGTACTTGACCCCTGGATTTATTGATATCCACCTTCACGGTGGAGGTGGAGCTGACGTTATGGATGCGACAGCAGAAGCTATGGAGAAGATATCAGTTGCTCATGCTAAAGGAGGTGCAACTTCCATTGTTCCTACCACCACAACTGCTCCAATGGATGATATAATAAAGGCAGTTGAGGCTATAGTATCAGCTAAGAAGAGTACATTACCTGGGGCACAGGTCTTAGGTGCTCATATAGAGGGACCATTTTTTTCTTTAGAACAAAAAGGAGCACAAAATCCAGAATTTATAAAAAATTCCAAGCCAGAGGAGTATCTGAGGCTTTTAGATGAGTGTGATTGTATTCTCAGGGTTTCCGCAGCCCCCGAATTAGAGGGAGGACTGGAATTAGGACAAGAATTAAAAAAACGTGGAATTATGGCCTCAATTGCCCATACAGATGCAACTTATGAAGATATCCTTGCCGCCATTGATGCCGGTTATACCCATGTAACACATATGTACTCAGGAATGTCAGGACTAAAGAGGATCAATGGATATAGAATATCCGGTGTTATAGAGTCAACCCTTTTATTGGATGAACTCACTACGGAGATAATTGTGGATGGACATCATTTGCCTCCCAGCCTTATCAAGTTGATAATAAAAACAAAAGGTCTGGATAAGGTATCAGTTATAACGGATGCCATGAGCGCTGCTGGGTTAGGGCCGGGCAAATACTCAATTGGGGGATTGGATGCCATCGTCGAGGCTAATGTGGCAGAAGAGTTTGAGGTCCCAGAGAAGGAGGGAAACTATGTTGCCAAGCTTTTAACCCGCGATGCCTTTGCTGGCAGCGTAGCCATAATAGATAGATGCGTAAGGAACATGGTCAAATTTGTAGGGTTATCAATACAGGATGCAGTTAAGATGGCCACCATAAATCCAGCTAAGATAATGGGTGTAGATGAAAGAAAGGGAATCTTAGCGAAAGGGAAGGACGCCGATATACTTATCATTGATGAGGATGTAAATATCATTATGACAATGGTCGGGGGAAGAATAATATATAGAAAATGATTTTAGTAAAGAGATTAATCTTCAGAAGGTGATGTGATAGAAAAAAGGTTATGAATTATTTTGAAAAATAATTTGAAGGAGGAATAATTATGGATGCAATGGAAATGTATTCAAATAAAATAGAGGGAATTTTAAAAGAAATAAGAGAGAAAGAAGATTTTACTGAAGCTGTTGAATTGATTAGTAAAATCGTAGAAAAGGGTGATTTAATCCACGTATTTGGTACAGGCGCTCATTCAATTCTAGGGGCAATGGAGGTATTTTATCGAGCAGGAGGGTTAGCTTGCATAAATCCCATTTTCCCTCCTGGAGTATCCCATTTAGATAGCCATCCCAATACAGAACGTCTCGTGGGATACGCAAAGTCTATCTTGGATCATTATGGAGTAAAAAAGGGGGACGTAATAATTATTATTAATGTAAATGGAATAAATGCAATGACAATAGATTCAGCTTTGG
>Ga0209979_1005302_pt1 | contig 10202 bp, 13 predicted proteins | sample AnhtaG_FD_183114 | JGI IMG/M metagenome (GOLD analysis project Ga0209979, IMG submission 183114) | Deep subsurface microbial communities from Anholt, Denmark to uncover new lineages of life (NeLLi) - Anholt_01485 metaG (SPAdes) (version 2) | ecosystem: Environmental > Aquatic > Marine > Oceanic...
CTTCTCTTCAGCTAGATATTTCTCCGGATTCTGGTCGAAAGCCTTCTTGCAACCTGCAGCACAGAAGTAGTATTTCTTCCCCTTGTATTCTGAGGTAGCTGCTGCCTTGCTCTCCTCTACTTCCATCTTGCACACCGGGTCAATAGCCATTGGGACACCTCCTTTGATTAGTCTCCAAATTTGGCTGGCTTAAATCTTCGCAAGCGTAGCGAGTTGGATACCACGGTAATCGAGCTAGCTGCCATGGCTGCTGCGGCTAGAATCGGATTCAGGAATCCGTAGTCGCCCAGGATGAAGTGAAGCCCTGAAGGAACACCGGTCTGTCCGAAGGCAAGGTACAGCACTCCGGCTGCTACCGGGATGAGGGCAGTATTATAGGCAAAGGCCCAGAAGAGGTTCTGCTTAATCGTCCTCATGGTACGCTTACTTAAGGAGATAGCGGTTACAATCCCCCCTAAATCACCGCTAATAAGCGTAATGTCTCCCGTTTCCATAGCGACATCAGTGCCGGTGCCTATAGCGATACCAATATCCGCCTGAGCCAATGCCGGGGCATCGTTTATTCCGTCACCCACCATTGCCACCACCTTTCCCTCATCTTGCAGCCTTTTGACCTCCTGGGCCTTATGTTCAGGGAGCACCTCAGCCAGGACACGGTCAATACCTACCTCTCGGGCAATAGCCTCGGCGGTGCGGCGATTGTCTCCAGTGAGCATCACCGCCTCAATGCCCATCTTGTGTAGTTCTTCCAGCGCCTCTTTGGCGTTAGGCTTAAGGGTGTCAGCTAGGGCGATGATTCCCACTACCTGGCTATCTAGGCCCAAAAACATCACCGTCTTGCCTTTTACCCAGAGGCGGTTGGCTTCCTCCTCCAGCCCATTCAGAGAAAGACCTCTGTCTTTCATCAATTTAAGGTTACCCAAGAGAAGCTTCTTCCCTTCCACTGAAGCCTCGACACCGTGTCCGGGGATAGCATTAAAATCTGAGGCTGGAGACAACTCCAACTTCTTCTCTAAAGCAGCCTTGACGATAGCCTCGCCGAGCGGATGTTCTGAGCCATGTTCAGCCGAGGCCGCCAGCCGGAGAACCTCTTCTTGGGAAGAGGAGGGGATAGCGATTATATCAGTTACCTTGGGTTCACCTCGAGTTAGAGTACCCGTTTTATCCAGCAGCACGGTACTTATCTTGTGAGATCTTTCCAGTGCCTCAGCACTCCGGATAAGAACACCATTCTCAGCTCCTTTGCCTGTGCCCACCATAATCGCAGTTGGAGTCGCCAGCCCCAGGGCACAGGGGCAGGCGATAATGAGCACGGCAACAAAATTGAGGAGGGCGAAGGTGAAGGCTGGAGCTGGCCCCACAAAGTACCAAATTATGAAAGTAGCGATGGCAATGCCAATCACTATCGGCACGAAATAACTGGCGATGATATCAGCCAGGCGCTGGATAGGAGCCTTGCTTCCCTGGGCTTCCTCCACCATCCGGATGATTTGAGCCAGGGTGGTATCCTTACCCACCTTGGTCGCCTCGAATTGAAAGCTGCCTGTCTTATTAATGGAGGCACCGATAACCTCATCACCGACCTTTTTTTCCACCGGGATACTCTCCCCGGTAATCATGGACTCATCAATGCTGGAATACCCCTCACGAACAATGCCATCCACGGGTACTCGCTCACCCGGCCGTACCAAGACAAGGTCACCCACCTGGACATCTTCGACCGGAATTTCCATCTCCTCACCATCACGGATAACCAGCGCCGTCTTTGGCTGTAAACCGATGAGCTTTTTTATCGCCTCCGAGGTCTGTCCTCTGGCTCTAGCCTCTAGAAAACGACCGAGGAGAATCAAACCAATAATCAAGGCCGCAGTATCGAAATACAGGGCAGGTTCCCTCCCAGCAGCGACGAAAAGACCAGGGAAGAGGATAGCTACCACGCTGTAAAAGTAGGCGGCTGAGGTGCCTACGGCAATCAGGGTATTCATATCGGCGGTTCTATGCCTTAATGCCCCCCAAGCACCTCGGTAGAATCGCAAACCCGCCCAGAACTGCACCGGTGTAGCCAGAGCCCACAGTAGGTAGGGCTTCCCGACGAAAGATGGCCCAAAGCCTAGAACCAAAATCAATGCACCGAAAATGATGGCCAGGATAAACCTGTTCCTTATGTTTCGAATCTCCCGCTGGGAGGCAGTGGTAACGTCTTCTAATGTCTCTGCTTCCGAGCTCAGTTCGTAGCCAGCCTCTTTTACTGCCCGTCGCAGGCTAGCTATTTCTGTACCCTCAATATAATCTACAGTGGCTTTCTCTGAAGCCAGGTTGACATTGGCTGAAATTACCCCAGGCACACTTGACAGAGCCTGCTCTACCCGGGCAACGCAGGAGGCACAGGTCATCCCGCCTACCGGGAAGATGGATTTCTTGGTGGCTGCCCCGTAGCCCAATTGAGAAATGGTATTCTTAATCTTAGCGAGGTCTATCTTGGAGGGGTCATACTCTATAGACGCCTTCTCGGAGGCGAAATTGACATTGGCTTGTTCTACCCCAGGCGTCTCCGCTAGACCCTTCTCAATGGTGGCGGCACAGGTAGTGCAGGTCATTCCGGTTATGTGGATATGAGCCTTCTCAGATTTCTTGGGCTTATCTGCCATACCCTTTCCCCTCCTCCCATCTTCCTTTAGTCATTGTTCTACGCTCAGAGCTAGGACAAATCCTTCTTAATCTGCTCAAACTCTTCTCTGGTTATTTCACCCTTAGCATAGCGTTCCTTAGCCACATCCAGCGGGTCGTGTTTTGGGGCAGAGTCACCTCGCCTAGTCAGTTTGGTAATCCCCCAGACGATAAGAGCGATTAGCCCACCCCAGAATATTAGCATCCATACCCCGCCGAAAGCCATCCACCAGCCCATGCCTCCAGGCATATCCCACATGTGAAACATTCTATGACCTCCTCAACCCAAGCTACAAGAATCTACGGGATATTGCTACATTATAATTATACAACTAGTCATAGTAGAACACTATTTTGACACGCCCTGGCCAAGTTACAAAGACTATTGACAATAACTAGATAATAGCAAGCAAACAATAACGAAATCATAAAATGAAAGGAGAAAAAGTTACAAAATTATGACATTACAGGCTACCTTTGGCGGCGCCAGCAATTTTTCTAGCAAGTCAAAAAGCCGTGTGATACAATTGAAATGAAGGGGCTATATGGCTAGTATAGGGCTAGTAGGGAGGCAAGATGAAGGTAAGGGTTGATAGAGATTTGTGTATCGGGGTCAGCAATTGCGTGGCTTATGCGCCAACAGTCTTCGCACTTGACGATGAGAACAAGGCTATAGTTCTTGACCCTTCCTCTGTGGATGATGACACCCTGTTGGAGGCTGCTGAAAGCTGCCCTGAGAACGCCATCATCGTTGAGGATGACGAAGGACGTCAGTTGTATCCCTAAGTATAACTAGGAGGTGCAGATATGAGGAGGGTATATTTAGACAATGCTGCAACTACCCCCCTTCTCCCTGAGGTCCGTGAGGCAATGATACCATTCTTGGATGAGACTTTTGGCAATCCCTCCTCACTCCATGAATGGGGTGATGCTCCTCGGGAGGCAGTGGAGGTTGCTCGAGCCCAGGTGGCTCAGCTTATTGGAGCCAATTCCGAGGAGATAATTTTCACCGGCAGTGGCACTGAAAGCAACAATTTTGCCATTAAGGGGCTGGCATTGGCTAAACAAAATAAGGGTAAGCATGTCGTAGTCTCAGCTATTGAGCATTTCTCAGTGCTGCACTCAGCAAGAACCCTGGAGAAATGGGGCTTTGAGCTGAGCCAAGTTCCGGTGGATAAGTATGGGGTAGTTGACCCCGAGGATGTGCGGAAAAGCCTGAGGAAAGACACCGTGCTTGTATCGGTTATGCACGCCAATGGTGAGGTAGGCACCATCGAGTCAATACAGGAGATTGCCAAAATAACCAAGGGGAATAATGTGGTTTTCCATACTGATGCCGTGGCTACTGCCGGGACTATTCCTGTTGACGTAAAAGAGCTTGGAGTAGATGCTCTAAGCCTGGCCGGAAACCAGTTTTGTGGTCCAAAAGGAGTAGGTGCCCTCTGGGTGCGGAGGGGGGTGCGCATTATGCCTCTCCTTGATGGTGGTGTGCAGGAGGGAGGGCGCCGTGCCGGCACGGAGAATATCCCGGCTATTGTAGGACTAGGTAAGGCTGCTGAACTGGCTACTACCAACATGGTAGCGCGAATAGAACACCTCACCCAACTCCGTGCCCGCTTGCTAACGGAATTACCAGCCAAGATTGACCACGTAGTGGTTACCGGTCACCCACAGAACCGTCTTCCTGGGCACGCCAGCTTCTGCGTGGAGTTTATCGAGGGTGAATCAATGCTTATGTTGTTAAACAGCAAGGGAGTTGCCGTCTCCAGTGGCTCGGCTTGCACTTCAAGGGCGCTTAAAGCCTCGCATGTGCTCATCGCCATGGGAATACCTCACGAACTGGCCCAGGGTTCCCTCCTCTTCAGCTTCGGTATAGATAATACACCCGAAGATACAGACTACGTCCTAGAAGTGCTGCCCCCTATCGTAGATAAGCTGCGGCAGATGTCACCACTTTATGCCAAATTCATCAAAACCAGCAAAGGAGGCAAATAGTATGCCAATCTATAGCGAAAAGGTAATGGAACACTTTATGAATCCCCGTAACGTGGGGGAGATTGAGAATCCTGATGGCGTCGGGGAAGAAGGCAATCCAGTGTGCGGGGATATGATGACCTTCTACATTAAGGTCAAGGACAACCGCCTGGACGATGTTAAGTTCAAGACCTTTGGTTGCGGGGCAGCCATTGCTGTTTCCAGCATAGTTAGTGAAATGGCTAAGGGCAAGACGCTGGAGGAAGCGATGAAAATCACTCCGCGCTTAGTAGCCGATGAACTGGAGGGATTGCCCAAGAATAAGTTTCACTGCTCTAACCTTGGTGCCCAAGCCCTGAACAAAGCTATTCAGGATTACCTGAGCAAAAAGAAGGCAGAAGGAGGAGAGAGGACATGACAGAGCAAAAAGAAAAAAGGGAGCACCTTTTCTGTCCCTACTGTGACGAGGAGATAATGGCAGCAGACTTTTCCTACTGCCAGGCTTGCGGCTTAACTATATTCTACTGCCCCAAGTGCCGAAAGCCTTTCCCCAGGGAGAATAAGGTCTGCCCCTATTGCGGGGCTGAGATTAAGGGCTGAGGTCGCCCTGTTGTAGGAGGTTCGGATTATGGTAGATTCTAGGTCACCGAAGCGGGCTCATCAAATCTTAGACTGCATAGGCCTCTACTGTCCAATGCCAGTTGTAAAAACCAGGCAGGAAATGGACAAGCTCGCTATCGGCGAAATCCTAGAGGTATTGGCAGATGACCCGGCTGCGGAGGAGGATCTCAAGGCTTGGGCTAAGCGGACCGGGCAGAAAATACTTGAGATAGAGAAAACCGATGAAGGGATGAGATTTCTCATATTAAAAGAAAAATAGGAGGTAGTTATGGCTGGCAAAAAGCATATCCTCTATGTTCAAACAAGCGGTATTGATACACCAAAGCGTCTTTACTCGCCTTTCGTCCTGGGCATGACAGCCAAGGCGATGGATATTGATGCTACCATCTATTTCCTCGGTCTGGGAGTAACGGTGGTAAAGAAAGGTGAGGCAGAGAAGGTCAAAGAGGGCAACTTTCCCACCGTGAAGGAAATAATGGACCAAGCAGCGGCAGCCGGGGTCAAATTCCTGGTCTGTGAACAGAGTACCCAGTTGCTCAACCTCGACAGGGGAGACTTCGTAGAAGAAGCCAAGGTTGTGGGAGCTGCTACATTGAACGACTTGGTTCTGGATGCTGACGCCACTATGTGGTTCTAGGTAAAGCAAAGCGGATCCCTGCTCAAGTTCTCCATTCGATGCCGAAGGAAGGTATTTCCTCCCCAAGTAGACAACGCTTGGTGCAAGCCCACAAGGCACGAGTGGCTTGACCATAATTAGGGAATCCTATATTCACTTTTTCAGCTTCTTCCTCATCTCGGCTACTTCGGCTGCCTTCCGTCCGGCCAACTCCATAAGGCGTCCCAATACCTCATCGCGCTTACGTGTTATTTCAGGGTCCTCCTTTGGAATAACCCATCTGGGTGACCCCATATCTTGCTCCCAATCCTGTCTGGTTTTTAGCCGGGGGATGGAAGAGGGAGTAGCAAACGGCATAAATGTGGCCGGGAAAAAGTTACGAATATAATCCTGCCACCATTCGTAAGAAAAATTCCCTTCATCTATGGCGGGCCGGCTATAAAACCAGAGCTCTCGGCAAGACACCAGGGGAAGAGCAAGAATGTAACTGACACCATCCACGTAACCTAACATATTGGCAAATGCTCCCTCAAATATGGCTATCCTATTTTCAACATTGTACTGCGAGGCAGCGGCACAGGCCCAACTGCAAGCCGTTCCAAAATCGAGCACCTTCCAATTACAGGAAGGCCCTTGCCCTAATACTCCAAAATTGCGGTTTTGCCTCGCGTACTTATTGAACTCGGCGCAGGTTTTGAAACCACAGGCGCCACAATCCCATCCCATCTCCGACACGGTCAGGTCGGCACCAAAGAGAATGATGACCGGTGGTTCCCCGGCTTCAAATAACTTCCTGTATCCATTAGCCAGTTGAATAGCATGAGGTTGTATCTCTCCAAGCACCTCAAACATCTCTACTATCGGCAACATCTCCTGTTCTTGTGTTAAAACCACTACCTGGAGTTTTAGCCTGCCCGTTGTCTGAGGAGCTTTAAGGGCCGCCTGGGCACACTTGGCAGCCGTATCCAGCAATTTCTCATGTACCAGTTTCCTGCCATCAATGATCACTATTTGGTCCTCCTTTGTCTTGTCGGTCGCCTAGCCGGGTCCCATATGCGGTAGTCAGGGCTCGCCTGTCTATGCAATACATATTGTTTACGTACCTGGTCAATCACTTTCCCCATGTTGACTAGGTGATAATCTGGATTAATATCTATATAGGGATTCTTCGACCTGGCAGAAAGAGGTAAACCGACCACAAACGCACAGTTTGGACAGTAGCCCAACTTCTGCCCGGCTACCCCGATGGTCATAAAGGGACGTGTGTCTACAAATAATCTGCTTGCCATCCATAAAGCGGCACCCACCGAGAAGCCAAGGTCGACCGAGCGAAAACTACAAAGAGGACCATTCATCAGTCCTTCATACTTCTTTACTTTCTCCGTGGGGTCGATTATTCCCATCTTGCCACTCCTTCGACTGTATACGTAGCTGCAATCCGGCCTTCCGCCACATAAGCCGCAGCCTGCATCAAAGGGGTCGACCAGAGCACGATAACTTCCCAGAAACACTATTGTGTCTGATTCCCTGGCCATCACCGCTTCATATTTAAACAGGTTTTCCGTTATGCGATTTCCTTCAAGAGCAAGTTCCTCCATCTTCCTGGCCAGTCTTTCTATCTCCTCCTCATCCGACAGAATATGGCCCTCAATATGCGGGGCGCCACTGGCGCAGGGTGCTGTCAAAGCCGCATTCATCATAAGTCTTCCAGCAATCTCTACATTCTCCCTCCTGGCTCTATCTCCCGCCGTATAGGGCGGCCACTCTTGAATCCTTATACTAACCATACCTTTCTTCCTCCTTCTTTATTTTAGTCACTTTTATTAATTTGTCAGTATAGCCACGACTCTTGGTTGGGTTCAAAAGTTGGTCAATTTTTCAGCCTACCTAGAGGACATTAGCAAAACACCTTCCCCTTGTCAAGTAAGTGAAAGGGATTTACTCAAATTGAAACGCAATTCAAGCTCAATAGTTCACTATTTCTCATCTACACCTAGTTTATAGTCGTTGCCATTGGAACGTATTCGCATTACTTTCCTGCGAGAAGGAACACCCTTTGTCTTTAGGTTACATCAGGGTGGGCTAACATCCATGCTCATAGCTTCCGTGGCTCCCTCCTCGCTGGCTTACAGGACACAGTGGCTAAACAGAGAAGGCAATTAATGGATTTTGCGCCTTAAGCTTTAGCCTTTTATACAACATGGTAGGCCGTGCAGGTCTCGACCCTGCGACACCCTGATTAAAAGATACAGGCGTATTATACTACCTAGTGAACATTAGTAACCCTTAGTCGCTTTGAGTATTCAGTTTAGCCTCATTTTGTACTTCATGGTACTGTTCCGTAACCTTTCATACTCAGAAGTTCGTTAGCAAAAATGTTAGCAAAATTCATAAGAATAGAACGGTTATTGAATAAGTTGAAACCAACAAGCGATCTAGGATTGAGAGCGTCTGTAGCAAGATGAATTCTTATTGGACTTGACAAGACCATAGAGCCTATGCCAGTATATTTAGTGTCCTGTCAAAACAGGTGCTGGGAGTCAATAAGTGCAGCCAGTTCAATTCGGTCTGTGGCTACAATTTGTAGAAGAGATACGTAGATATTCTCTTTCATATCAGATAGTTACGACATTAGGTGGGAAATTGCCAGAGCCAGAGCGAATTCCCGAACGTGATGTAAGGTTTAAATTGCATCAAGACAAAGTATCGATCATATGGACTCCTGCTTATTGTTTTATTACATCAGAGAATGTATCCGATAAGAAACACCATATTGATAGAATATTATCGGTCTTGGAGATCATTGATAGGGTAGCAACGATAGAGAAGCTGAGCACCAGGAGATTCCAAACGTATTGGATTTTACCGACACCACAATACGATTTTGTGTCCCTCGCACGCAAATATAGGGAGACAATAATTACACAAAACGAAGTTTCAAATGCTGCCTATGACTCGAGCACCATTTTCGATATTAGAGGAGACAAATGGATTTTACATCATCAAAGCGGTGCGATGGAGCCTCAACAACTTCAACAGACATATTTGCGTTTCAAGCTTGACAATGTGCCAAAAACTTTTATATTCTTAGAGGCTACAATTATTGATAGGAATGTGATACAATATTCAAGAGGAGAAATGCAGGGTTTTATGGAAAGGTCACTAGAAAATTGTGTTTCCCATATGGAGGAATTTAATCGAATTTGGGAGAGGTGTCTATGAGTATTATTCAGGAACAAGTAATGGTAATCCATCGAGAGGAATACATATCGTGGTCTGAGGACGAGGCTAGTATAGTCTCGGCTGAAGAAGATTCGGCTCGTGACAAACTTCTAGACACAAACGTCAAATGCTTGCTTGGTTTAGGCGGTATTCCGATCGTAGTAGGAATAGCCACTGGCATCTGGCCTGTGGCTTTGGTGGGACTAGGACCCTGGCTTTTGGCATGGTTGGACACTAATCAACGGAGACGAGAGAGGGAACGCTAGGGAAGGTGAAAGGAGAGAGGAAACTAGTCAATACTCTCCTCGGCGACGATCCGCTTCATAAACTAGTGAAGCTTAGCACTTTAGTGATACCGATCATCATAGCTTCAATCTGTGACTTGACACTCCAAACTTCCTTTGTCATTCCAGCATTCATTGCCGGCTTTCTAGCAATGTCGGCGATGATATTCCATAACATAGATAGAGCACGTGAACACTCTTGAGGTGGCCTAACAGCGATTAAAAAGGGAGACATCAAGATAATCCTGATGTCTCCCTTTTTATGGCTTCAGATTCAGTCGTTTCGCAACGGGCTTAGAATAATATATTCGATAAATCAGGCAGTCAAGAACGGCTGAAAGTCAGGCGTAGCCTTTATTCTTGACGACTGAGGAGTAGTTAGATAATGAGAAACGGGGGAGCATCAGCTCCCCTTGTTATTTTAGAAGGTGCAAAATTGTGATTTTTGACTATTGAATTCTTAATGGAAATTGTTGAAAGCGGTCAAGAACGACTGAAAGTCGGGCGTAGACTTTATTCTTGACGGATGGCGGAGTAGTCAGATAATGAGAACTGGGGGGAGCTGTTAGTTAATTACCTAAAAAAGTTGACTTAAACCGACAGGTGCCTAAATTTACACGCAGCCTGTGGGCTTGGGTATCCCTGCCCACTTACATGCAGAGTTTGCCGGTCCCTGCGGAAAGAGTTCGTAGAGCCGATGCAGGTTGAAACCCGTTACCTTGATAAGCCTCCTTATCATCGGGCAAATACCGTTTTCCAGGTAATAACTTCTCAGGTAATTAATTGCCGTCCAGTGGTCTTCCGTTAGCTCGTTAACT
>Ga0209979_1005305_pt1 | contig 10197 bp, 8 predicted proteins | sample AnhtaG_FD_183114 | JGI IMG/M metagenome (GOLD analysis project Ga0209979, IMG submission 183114) | Deep subsurface microbial communities from Anholt, Denmark to uncover new lineages of life (NeLLi) - Anholt_01485 metaG (SPAdes) (version 2) | ecosystem: Environmental > Aquatic > Marine > Oceanic >...
GACAAAATCGCCAGAGTCACCCTGAACCGGCCCGAAATCCATAACGCCTTCAACGAGGTGATGATCGCCGAGCTTCTGGAGATCTTCCGGAAACTGAAAGATGACGAGAAGCTGCGAGTAGTCATCCTGACCGGCGAGGGGAAATCATTTTGTGCCGGCGCCGACATCCACTGGATGAAGAAGATGAAGAATTACACCTATGAGGAAAACGTGGAGGACGCATTAGCACTGGCGAATCTGATGTATGAGATGTTCTCCTTCCCAAAACCGCTGGTTGGACGGATAAATGGGGCCGCGATCGGTGGTGGCACCGGACTGGTCTCCGTCTGCGACATCGTCATCGCGGCTGAAGATGCCAGGTTTTCCTTCTCCGAGGTCAAGATAGGCTTGGTGCCAGCCTGCATCTCTCCGTACATCCTGAACAGAGTCGGTTTCACCAAAGCGAATATGTTTTTTCTGACGGGTGAAAGATTCGACGCCCACAGAGCCTTGAACGTTGGTCTGGTCGATGAGGTTGTCCCCTTGAGCATACTGGACAGCAGAGTTGACAAGCTCGCAGAACAGCTCATCTCCAGTGGGCCTCAGGCGCTGGCGACCGCAAAAAAACTCTTGAGGGACATCCCTCACATGGCTGTGGAAGAGAAAAGGCGCCACAGTGCCGAAGTTTTAGCCAAGCTGAGAATATCAGACGAAGGGCAAGAGGGCTTGGCGGCGTTTCTGGAGAAGAGGAAACCGAAGTGGGCGGAGTGATTCGACGTTGGCGTGGATGAATTCCACGCCCTACAACGTGGGTATGAGTTCGTAGTCACCACCTGATGATGGTGACTTTTTCGTTTTCTGGATGGCCTCTCGAAGTGCCTCCTCGGCGTGAAAGGAGCTTCTCACGAGGGGGGCAGAGGCGACGTACGAAAAGCCCATCTGTAAAGCCTCCCTTTTGTAATCCTCAAATATAGCTGGATGGATGTACTCTCTTACAGACAGATGCTCTTTGCTGGGTTGCAGATACTGCCCGATGGTGACGATTTCGCAGTCGACTTCTCTTAGATCTTTCAGAACCTCGAAGACTTCCTCTTCAGTTTCGCCCAACCCGACCATCAATCCGGATTTAGCTACAGTCTCGGGAGAACAGCCTTTCACACTTCTCAAAAGTTGTAAACTTCTGTGGTAGTTGGCTTCTGGTCTGACCGTCGGATAAAGTCGAGCTACGGTCTCTACGTTGTGATTGAGAACATCGGGTTTGGATTCCAAAACAGCGTGCAGGGAGTCAGTTTTCCCCAGAAAATCGGGAATGAGAACCTCAACCGTCGTCTCCGGGCAGAGTTCTCTAACAGCCCTGACCGTCTCTGCAAAATGAGAAGCGCCTCCATCGGGCAGGTCATCGCGAGTAACCGAGGTAATGACCGCGTGCCTCAATCGCAGAGTCTTCACTGTCTGTGCGACCGTTTCGGGTTCGTTCGAATCTAAAGGTTGAGGTCTTCCATTTTCAATATTGCAAAACCTGCAATTGCGGGTGCAGACATTTCCCATTACGAGAAACGTCGCCGTTCCCCGAGAGAAGCAATCGCCGAGATTGGGGCAGGCGGCGCTCTGACAAACCGTGTGCAGGCAATTGTCGGCTAAAAGCCCCCGCACGGATTCCAATTTCCCGCCGGATGGGAGTCTTATCTTCAGCCAATCCGGCTTTTGACGCCTTCTCATCTGCGCTTGGGTTTCTGTGAACTGGGCTTCGGTCTATCCATGCCGGGAACTCTTGTCATCTTCTCAATGTCGAAAACCCTCCTGGATTCCTCCTCCGTGAGAATCCCCATCTCTCGGACGACATCGGCTATTGACCGATTCTCCCTTGAGGCTCTCTTGGCCACCTCGGCTGCTTTTCGGTAGCCGATAATCGGGTTGAGAATTGTCACCAACGCCAGGGAGCTTTCGGCAAAGCTGGTGCAAGTCTCCTGGTTGGCAACGATTCCGTCAATGCACCTCTGTTTGAAGACGCTGCAGGTGTTGGTCAGAATGTCAATTGACTGCAAGAGATTATAGGCGATGACCGGCATCATGACGTTGAGTTCCAGTTGTCCGGCCTGAGCGGCATAGGAAATGGTGGTATCGTTTCCCAAGACTTGGAAGCAAACCATGTTGGTCATCTCCGCCATCACCGGGTTGACTTTTCCGGGCATCATAGAGGAGCCGGGTTGAACCGCGGGCAGCTCGATCTCCGCCAAACCTGTCCTGGGGCCGCTTGAGAGCAAACGCAGGTCGCTGGCGATTCGAGAGAGTTCAATCGAGAAATTCTTCAAAGCGCTGGAGGTCTCTGTAAAAGGAGCCATACTCTGCATCGCCTCGAACAGGTTCCTTGCAGGTCGCAGACTCAATCCCGTCATGTTTGAGAGATTCTTTGCCACCAACCTGCGATATCCGGGGTCGGTATTCATTCCGGTGCCGACGGCGCTTCCGCCGAGGCCCAGCTCTTCCAACGAGCGAGAGGAGCGGTTGATTCTGTCTTTTGCCCTTTTGATGGCCTCGGCATGAGCTCCGAATTCCTGCCCCAAAGTGACCGGGGCGGCATCCTGCAGATGGGTGCGGCCGGACTTCACGACCTTGGAGAATTGCCTCGATTTCTTCATAAATGAGTCTGCTAACGCGCCAACTTGAGGGTAGAGTTTCTTTAACGCCAGAAGAGTAGACAACCTCATCGCCGTCGGGAAGGTGTCGTTGGTAGATTGCCCCATGTTGACGTGGTCGTTGGGGTGAACCAGCTTGTAATTGTCCTTTTTGGAGCCCAAAAGCTCACAGGCATAATTGGCGATCACCTCGTTGGTGTTCATGTTGAAAGAGGTGCCGGCGCCAGCTTGAAAGACGTCGACCACGAACTCCTGGTTCAGTTTCCCCCTCCAGACAGCCTTTGCGGCCCCCACGATCGCTCTGCCGATTTTCTTGTCCAATCTCCCCAATTCCACGTTGACCAGGGCGCAGGCGATCTTGACCGCCCCGTAGGAGCGGATGAACACCGGATAGGCTAGCAGTCCGCTTATGGGGAAGTTCTCCAAAGCCCGCTGGGTCTGGGCTCCGTAATAAGCCTCCGTGGGAACTTTAACCTCCCCCAGGGAATCGAACTCAGTTCTGAATCTGATTTTTTCTATCATAGGGAGAAACACTCAGCCAATGAATCGCTATTGACCAAAGGGATAAGTATAATAGAATGACAGGATTGTCTGTGCCGGAAAAACTACTTTTCAACGGGGCTCAGCTCCACCTCCACAAAAGTGGTTTCTTCGGCAACGATCTTGAAAGGGAAGATCCGGACCCAGACATCCCCGCTCTTCTGACGGAGGCCAGTCTGCAAGAAATAACTGCCATCCCCTAACTCGCAGATATAGATCCCAGAGGAATCGGCGCTGGGGAAATCGACATAGTCGTTCAGGAAGAGGTCGTCTAAGGCGCGGAAGGCCCCTTGGTTGAAGACGTTGACGGAGAGATGCTCGAATTCCACCTTCGGCTTCCCCTCTTCGAGAAACTCTGCCTTCAGCCAGCCGGTGTCGGTGTATTGATCGGTGATTAACCTCCTCTCGAAGGCGCTTCGGGAGAGCACCACGGTGACATTGTGGGGATGACCTTTCTCCACGAATCCGAAATTGCCGAGGTCCTCTGGTGAGAAAGGATAAAAAGGTAACCAGTTTTCCCCGTCAAACACCTCCACCCAGGTGAAGGATTCCTCCTGCTCCCCGAGGGCGGAGATTCGCGCCTGACGGCTGGGGATTCCCAGAGACTTGAAAATTGCCGTCACCAAGATTGAGATCTCACGTTCGGAACCCTTCCGGGATTTGAAAGTAGCTGTCGGCGGCTGCAGGGGACCGAAAAAAGTCTTCTCTTTGATGGAGAGGTTTTTTTCCACCCAGCGGTTTATCTGTTTGGCGACCTCTCGAGCATCCTTTTTCGCTTCTGTTTGCGGGCGAAAGTATTCGCCCAGGAATTTCCGATATGCCTCCACTGGCTCAGAGCCGATGCGATAAGTCAGGATATACTCTCGAAAGGTCTTATCGTCATACGAGATCACGGAGGAATCTCTGGTCATATGTGCATACTCGATATGCTCCCTCAAGATGTCAGATTTCATTTCTAATCTGTCCAAATGGGGCATGTTGTTTATCACCCAGACGGCATCTTCTCTTTTCCTCCCCTGGAGTTCCTCGACGACAGTTGATAGCTGTCTCCAGTTCTGGCCTGCATCATTTAAGGCCTCGACGAAATCTGAGCGCACGGAATCCGGTGCTAGATTTGCCACTTCGGGAAATCTCTCAGCCTCGAACTTCTCCGCCTCTGAAACTCGAAGAAAGGCAGAAATGAAAAGAAAAAGGGTTACCGAAACGAAAACGATTCTATTTGTCATCCTGAGATTTCTCTTTGGGTGGATAGTCTAACCAGAAATTCAACGGATTCGGTGGCGAAGAGAAGTCCAATTCAAGCTCGGTTGTCTTGCCTCTTTCGATCTTTATTACCTCCCAGACCGGATTGGCGTTGTTCCCGACCGAGAGGAGATAGTTGCCTCCTCCCAATTTGAAGGAGCACCTTCCCTCTTCGTCGGTCTTCACCTTCGCGATTGGACGCAAGGAACCGAAGTTGAAAACCGCAAAGCGAATCTCGGCGTCGGGGACCGGGCTGCCTCCCCGTGTGAGAGAGATATTGACCTGGCCAGTTTCCAGGTAGACATCGGTTGAGTTGATCCGCCAGTCTCCCTCCCGGGCGAAGTAGAGATCGGGCTCGCTTTCCGGGACTCCGTAAGGTTTGGAGAAAACCAGCGCCGCCCTCTTGACTGACTTGCTGAACCAGGCATGGTTTAAGGAATCTTTGGGTTCACAGCCGCCGGTGTAGTACCACTTCCCCTCGCAGAAGACTTCTGCCCAGGCGTGGTTGTTATCGCAAGTGGCCCAATAGGGGGTCCAGGCCTCTCTGGCGGGAATCCCCACCGCCCGACAGGCATCCACAAAGATGATGACCATCTCCTCGCAACGTCCGTAACCACTTGCGAGGGTTTCAAAGGGTCCCTGGTCTCGAGCTTGCGTCTGCTTGAATTTCACCTTCTCCCCACACCAGCGGTTGACCTCAAGTGTCGCCTGGTAGGCGGTCGAGCAGCTCTCCACGATCGCTTTCAGCTCCTCGTAGAAATAGGGGCGCCAGTTCTCCAGCGGTTCCTGTGAGATTCGATGGGGCAAAACGTAATGCAGGAAAAGCTCCTGGGATTGATCTTTACCCCAGGGGAACTCTTCCTTGGCTCTAAAAGCGAACTCGATGTTGTCGCTCAAGGTCTTCTCATCAATGGAAGTCAGATCCACGGTGGGCATATTCATGATGAGAAATGCGGCCGCAATTCTCCTTTCCCCTTGAAGCCCGTTTATTGTCGCAACCAGGATCTCCCTGTTGACGCCGGCTCTGTTCAAGGCTTCCCTCAGAGGTTTTTGATATTCTTCCGGAAGACCTTCAAAACGGGGGGCGCAGGAAACAAATAGTATTGCGATGATAAGGAGAATGGCACCCTTTTCAACGAGTTTGCGAGCAGTCACTTTTCTGTCCTCGTTGAGCTTCTTTTCTCTCTGTTTTAAGAGAGCATCCTAAAGACTTAGGTTGGCGATAGGATAAGATATCGGTCTTTCTTTTTCAAGATAAATCCTATGTTTTCACACACGGAGTGTGAGGAGGAAACTGATGGGAGGGCTAAGGTTGGTAACTGTCCAATAGATAAAATCGCTGGGGCAGGGGTTGAACCCCTGCCCCGTTGAATCGCTTCATCTGCGGTGAATTCTACTTCAGCAGTGTGGTCCGCCTGGTCTCGGTGAAATCCCCGGCGGTGAGGCGGTAGAAGTAGATGCCGCTGGCGCACTCGGAAGCATCCCACAGGACTTGGTGCTCCCCGGATTGCTGCTCTCCGTCCACCAGAGTTGCGACTCTTCTACCCAGCAGGTCATACACCTCCAAGGTGACATTGCCGCTGGTTTCCAGATCGTAGCTTATGACCGAGGAGACGTTGAACGGGTTGGGGGAGTTGCTGAGCCCGGTGAACTTGGTGGGGAGATCCGCAGCCAGGCGTGGCAGCATGTCCTTCCCCTCGATGGTGAACTCAACCACCTGCCATCCGGTGGTGCCGATCTTGGTTCCTTCTATGACATCGAAATCGAAGCTGTCGTGGTCCCACATGTCTTCCATAGAGGTCCCAATCTTGGCAGTGTATACATAAGAGCCAGTGGGAGCTTCTGGAGGAACATCGTGGGCGATGATACCGGTCATGGTTCCTTTCGGCATTATCTTGAGCTGAATCGGTCCCAGCACCTTGCGCTGTCCGGCAGTTGGGATGTCGACCCAGGCCGCCAGATAGAAGGTCTGCCACTCGGCAGTGTTGTTCAGCAGCCGAATGGAGGCCTCCAGCACTCCCCCCTGGGGGACCGTGGGGCCTTCGGTGGTGGCAAAAACCGCAACGTTCGGTCCAAGAGCGTACAGGTTGCCGTCCTGAGAGCCGAAGTAGAGGACCTTGTTCTCTCCTATGGCGGGAGTGGAGACGACATTGTTGCCGGTGAGAAAAGTCCACTTGACGGTACCATCCGGGTTGACGGCGTGAAGCATATCGTCGGAGGAACCCACATAGATGGTGCCGTTGGCGTCTATTATTGGCGAGGTGTTTACGTTGCTGCCGGTCAGGTAGGTCCAGATGGAGTCTCCGGTTTCGGGGTCGACGGCGTGGAGTTTATCGTCAGTGGAGCCGGTATATAGCGTCCCGTCCGCACCCATGCTGGTGGTGGAGTTCACGTTGCCGCCAGTTCCGTACGTCCACTTTAGGGTCCCGTCCGGGTTGAAGGCGTAGAGATTGTCGTCGAAGGAACCGATATAGATTGTTCCGTCAGCTCCAATGCTTGGGGAGGCGGCGGTGTTTCCACCTATGCCTGTGGCCCACTTGCGAGTTAAATCGGGATAGAGACAGAAGAGGGAGTCGCTGTAAGACCCGATGTAAACACAGCCACTGTCATCGATGGCCGCTCCGCTTTCGTAGACCCAACCGTGGGTGTTGAAAGGTCCGTACCTGACAGTTCCACTGTCTGGATCCAAACCGTAAAGGAGAGAGTCGTTAGATCCAACGTAGACCGTCCCGTCCCGGCCAATGGTCGGCTTGGAGTAGACCTTGTTGTCGGTGGTGAAGGTCCAGACGGTGTCACCTGTCTGGGAGTTGAAGGCATAGACCCTCCAATCCCAGCAACCCACGTAAACGGTTCCATTCCGGTCAATGGCCGGAGAGGACCAAAAAGCGTCGGTGGCAACGTAAGACCACTTCTCGTTGCCGTAAGGATCTATGGCATAGAAGCGTTGGCCTGCTGTCATAGAACCACAGCCGACATAGATGTTGCCCTCATTGTCGATGATCGGGCATGATTGAACTGCCCCTTCGGCGGTAAAGCTCCACAGCATGTTGGGGCTATCAGGGCCTTGGTAAGGGGTCAAGCCGCGGTGATAAGCGTTCCCCTGGAACATCGGCCAGGGGCTGTCCATCAGCTGTCCCAAACAGGGGGACGATAGAAAAACCAGGAGCGACAGCATCGCCACTCCCGTGGCCATAATAAGTTTTGCCCGTTGCATTTTGTTTTAACCTCCTTCTCTGAGGGTTATTGTGAGACATGATGCTGGTCGGTCAGACTGAACCCTGCATCTGTCCCGGTCTTACAGGAAACGTTGTCGGGACTGTCTTTGACCTCGCTGCTGGGAACCGTCCGTGATGGTCAGTCATCACCTCCTCTCTCCCAGTGATTTTTGGCGCTGGTCAGACAGGACTCCTGACAATTATCAAACCTAATGTGCATTTCGTTTTTCTCGTAAGAGCGAGGTTACGAAGTCTTACGTCGCGCTGAATAGACCCAGGTAGATTTCGTTTCCTTCAAATAATAGCCCTCCAGAGCTGAAAAGTCAAGGGATTTTGGAGCAAGACTGGAAAGCCTGAAGCTTTCCGATGATGTTTTACGACGGTAGTGTTACCTGTCGGTTGGACGTCAGATACCCGCTTCCCACAACTGCGACAGGGTCGAACTGCAAACTTAAATATGATTTCAGGTGGGAGTTCAACTCCCACCAGAGCAGTGGTGATTCTACGCTGCCGCTGGGCAGGCCCATACGGATTCGTATCGGAGGTTGAACCCCTGCCCCCACGCAAGCGGTGAGCTCACATCCCTCGAGCATTGAGCAAGTTAGCGCGCTCTTTCTCAAATGTCTCGTAGCTGCTCTCATCGAAAAGGACGAAAATCACTTTCTTCAGGTGACGAGACCGGTTCAGGAATTCCCGCGCCTCCCAGAGCATAAACTGGGCGCACTTAGCCATCTGGAAACCACCCACGCCAGTCCCCAACGCGGGAAAGGCAATCGAGTCTAGCTTCAATTCCTCTGCCCTCTTGAGACTGTTTAAGGTGGAGTCTCTAATCTTTTTCTCATCCGTTCTCAGATCCTGCCCCATCACCGCGGCGTGGATGACGTACTTAGCCTTGAGCCTCCCGGCGCCGGTGACAACCGCCTCTCCGATCGGAATGGGTCCCTTCTCGACGGCCTCGGTCTCGATTTCCTCTCCACCTTTTTTCTTTATTGCCCCCGCCACACCTGCTCCCATCCAGAGATGATCGTTGGCGGCATTGACGACGGCGGCAACTTCCGCCTCGGTGATATCACCCTGCTGACAGATGATAGACTTACTTTCCAGCAACATTTCCCCTCTCAGATCCTCTCTGTGCACTTAAGCCAACTTGTGAGAAGGACTCCGACATCTCGGCTTGCGACCAACTGCAGCGGGATCATTCCTATCCCTCTACGTGCCACCCCTCCCGACGGTGGAAGTACTCCCCTGGATTCTCCATGTAGTTGTAACAATCCTCCAGGATCTTGTAGTGCTTTTGCTCCTCCTCAACCAGGAAGGCGAAAAGCTCTTTAGCGCGCAAGTCCGTAGCCTCTTCTTTGACCTTCTTGTAGAAGGACACCCCCCGAGCCTCGAAGTTCATCCCCAACTGGTAGACCTCCAGGTCAGCGGCGGTCGGTTTTGCCTCCTTCTGTAGCTCTTTGAAGATCTTCTCTATCCCGCTGTGCAGGGTTTCTGCTCCCGACTTGGATATCACCGCCTCCATCGCGAAGGATCTGCCCTCCCTCCTGGATTTCCGAAAGTGCTCTATGCTTTCGATATGTTTCAGCTCCTCCTTAGCCAGAAACTCAAAAACCTCTCTGCCCAGTTTGTCCTGGGACTTCTTGGCGGAATCTGAGAAGAATCTCTGTCCCTCTTTTTCCAGTTGTATTGCGGACTTGTATGCCGCAAGTTCTTCCTCGGATATATGTGACATTAGAAGCTCCAAATAAACGGGTTAGACTTTCGCTTTCAGAAGTGTGAGAATTTGTCTCCAGGCCGGAAAATAACGCAACCAAATCGCAATTGCAACTGTTAAGAAATTAATATTTGCTTGCTTTTGAGGGCGAAATTGCTAAATTGTGAAAGTCAGAGTCCGTTATACCATAAGAGTGGAGGAGGAGTTGAAGAAAGGTATACATCCAGAATATTTTGATACGACGGTAACGTGCGCTTGCGGGAATGTGATAAAAACCCGCTCCACAGTGAAGAATATCAGGGTGGAGATCTGCTCCGCCTGTCACCCTTTTTTCACCGGCAAGCAGAAGCTGGTCGACACCGCCGGCAGGGTGGAGCGTTTCCGCAGGAAATATGCCAAAATGAAGGATGCGAAGTCCGGCTCCAAACCCCAGGAAAGTTAGTCCTTTTCTCTTCTTGCCGCTCTGGTGATTTGACAGACAGGGGCGGCGTTTTTGTTCTATCGAGGGGATGTTGAGGTGAGAGAACCAGAAGAGTTGAATGTTGGTGGGCAGGCGGTCATCGGGGGCGTGATGATGCGTTCTCCACTGAAGGTCGCAACCGCAGTCCGACGCCTCTCCGGAGAGATAACGGTGAGCGCCGAACCGTTTGCCAGCTTCTCCAGCAAGCACAAATTCCTCAGACTGCCGCTGGTGAGGGGGGTGGTCTCCCTGGTGGAGATGCTTTTCCTGGGCATAAAGACCCTCAACTTCTCGGCAGAAATTGCCGCCCGGGACCTGGATTCCGCCGAGCAACTTGAGAAAGGGGAAACGAAAACTCCCTCCGGTTCCTTTGGAGTTGCGATGGTGCTCACCACCATTTTAGCTTTCGGC
>Ga0209979_1005306_pt1 | contig 10196 bp, 7 predicted proteins | sample AnhtaG_FD_183114 | JGI IMG/M metagenome (GOLD analysis project Ga0209979, IMG submission 183114) | Deep subsurface microbial communities from Anholt, Denmark to uncover new lineages of life (NeLLi) - Anholt_01485 metaG (SPAdes) (version 2) | ecosystem: Environmental > Aquatic > Marine > Oceanic >...
CAGGGTACGGAATGGCTAACTTGTAGTTTATGCGGTGTAAAGGTTAGAGCCACAAACATGTCAAGTCATATGGCCAAAATGCATCCAAAATAGTTTTACAAACTACCATAATTTCCCCCGAAGGGGGGTTTTGTTCTTACACTTAATTTCCAGATAAAAACAAGGATTATATTGGATTGTTCTAGCCATACTTGTTGTCTTGTGTGTTTTTTTTTAAAAATAAAATTGTAATAATTTTAAAGAATTTTTTGGGTAAGAACTGTCAAAGACACCTGGTAACAGTTGTACAACAAGTCCTTAATAAGAGAACATACAAAATAAGGAGTAATAAAATAAAATGGTGTAGATATTATGTCGAAAAAAGATTTATTTGAAAAAAATAAGAACCGTTTAGTTAAAAAGGCAGTTATTTACATAATAGTAATGATCCTCATAGTTGCAGCTTTTGTTCTTGTAAATTTTTTTCACGTTTTTTGTCTTCACTAATAAAAAACTATATATATAATTGGTAATTACTAATGGTATAGAAAGAAACATATGATACAATAATAATATAAAATTAGGGGGATACTAATATGAATGCAATCTCAGTAAGAAGAATAATATTAACAATTATTGTCGCTACATCTCTTATTTTTACTGCGACTGTTTCACCTGTAAAATCAAAAAGTTTACCTTCACAAACAGATTTTGATCCATTAACCGATGAAATTGAAGTAACAGTTGAAATTCAAAAGATACGATCACTTGAAAAATTTGACCATCAAATCCCAGTAATAGAAAAAATAGATTGGTTCTCAGCTCCTGATTTTTATGTTAAAGTCTTTATCAACGAGGTTGAGTTCACAAGTGATGTTTGGCACAATGCAAAATATGTCTATGATCCTCAGTGGTCAGCAACTTTGGTTGTACCTGATGATGAGGAATTTGTCGATATAAAAATACAGTTATGGGATTGGAATCCTGGTTTTGATAAACTTTGTGATATCAGTAGTCTTTATGATGAAGGATATCTGGATAGTTTTGATGTCGAACTTTCCTATAGCATAAAAACAGATCATTGGTTTGGAGACGATTTTTCAGGGCTTATGTCATGGATGGACGATCCAAGTGGGTATGGGAGACTTAATGGATGCGACGACAGAAGCATCTATCAACGAGATAGAGATTGTGAGCTTTGGTTTGATATCTACCAAACTGATCCAGATGGCGATGGTATTCCTTATTGGACTGAGGTTAATGTGTACGGAACAGATCCTGAAGTAGACAACACTGATGATGATTCAGATGGCGATGGATGTCCAATTGAATGGGAGCATAAGTGGGGGCATTATATGTGGCATGACTGGCATGATGATGAATATTATCATTTTTGGGAATATAATGATTCGGTTTGGGATGATCATGAGAATCTTGATCCAGATGAAGATGGACTTGATAATGTAGAGGAGTATCTTACTTCTCAATGGGATTCAGATCCATTTAGAAAAGATCTTTTTGTCGAACTTGATCAGATGGAAGAAAGTCCAGATGGCCAACAAAACGTATTACCAGAGGGATCAAAGGAATTACTACGTACTGCATATGACAGACAAAATGTTGTATATCATCTTGATGATGGCTGTATGGGCGGTAGCGACATGATTCCATTTGAAGAATTGGTTAATCGCCATAGATTACAAGAATTTTATTGGGATTACTTCTTGCATGGTAACGAGAGCAATCCTCGTCATGGCATTTTCCACTATGGTGTAGTTGTTTATAATGCAGATTATCATGGATATGTATTTCTGCCTGATTCTTGGCAGATTTCAGCAAAGGTAATAGAAGAAAATAAGACAATTCCAAAAATTCAAGCGAAAAGAGACATTGCTTTTGCTAGTGCCTACATGCACGAATGCGGTCATACATTAGGGATATACAATGGGAATACTCCTGGATGTGATGATCAGAATGGTAAATATCCTTGGCAGAGAAACTGGTGGAAATGGCGGCCATACAAAAGCTGTATGAACTACGGCTATATGTATAAAATTGTTGATTATTCAGATGATTCACGCGGTAGAAATGATTTTGATGATTGGGACAGAATCGATCTTACTGCTTTTCAAAGCGGTTGGTGGTAAAACTAAGGACATCTTTTAATCTGAAATACGCTAATATGATCTATATTTTTTTGTTCTCCCTTCATTATTTACACAATTAAATATATATCTGTAAAATCAATTGTATTAGTATAGATTATGAAAAGAAAACTAAGTACAGTATTTGTATTATTCGTATTTCTATCAATAGTTAATACTTCAGTTCATGCAGGATTAATTGAGACTGGAAATTCTCCTCTTCTTAACAATGGAGAAACAATATATGTAGATGACGACAACATCGATGGCCCATGGGATGGAACACTGGAACACCCTTTTAGACATATACAAGACGGCATCAATATCTCCCTAGACGGCGATACTGTTTTTGTTTATAACGGCACATATTATGAAACTCTCATCATCAATAGATCCATAATTCTTATGGGAGAAAAAGAAACCATTCTTGATGGGATGTATAACGATGTTCTCGTCAATGTCCTTTCAGAACATGTTACATTACAGAATTTTACAATAAGAAACTCTGGTGGACATGTTGGTAATGTAGGAGTAAAACTGCAGTTAGATAATAATCTCATAAAAAATTGTATTATCTACAGGGCAAAAACAGGAATTTATGCAATCAACTCATCATTTAACAGAATAAATAATTGCACGTTTCACAACAATGGAGAAGGAATTTTTTTTACCTCTTCTGCTAACAATATCATAGAGGGCTGTACTTTTTCGTAACTCTATAGGTATTCATTTTGAAAACTCCTACAGTACTCGTATAACGTACTCCTATCTCTATGCAAATGGTCGAGCATGTTTTTTCAATAATTCCAAAAATATTGAAATAATTCACTGCAATGTCAGTGACAACAGTGTCAATCACGGCGGCGTTTTCATAAAAGGATGTTCACAAATTGATATAATCAATTGTATCATCAATCATAATGGCGTAGGAGTCAATACTGCAGGATCAGATTCCATTTCTATTCTCAACAGCACTTTGTGTTTGAATACTCATTATGCAGTTTGGATGGATCAGTTCTGTAGCGATGTAGCTGTTAAAAATTGTGAGATCAGAAATAATTTTCGATTTGGAATCTATACAACCATCAGATGTTGTGGTAGGTGATGAGACTTCCTTTTCAATCAAAACAGGTTCAGCTGTTTCTTTTGAAAGGTCAACTGCTTCTGAGTTATAATCATGATTGGATAGTTCATAAGGAGGACATCCGACAAAATCATATTTTTCATTTTTCATATTTTCATCTATTGTCCTAACATCATATCCAATTATCGGAGTCATTGCTGAAACAACAAACAGGATTAATATACCAAATGCTAAGATCATCCCTCTAAATTTATTCTTCATGATCTAAACTTTCCCTTAAATAAACAATAGCAGACGTACTTTAAAAAGGTTATTATTAGACATAAATAATATTAAATTATAATAATTACTTGATATTCAAAAAAGATCAGATGTTTTAAAGACCTAATATGTTTCTAAGTATTGGAAATGCATTTGGAAATCGGTCTAAAAACCGATGAAACAAAGAATTAAAGATGAACAAACCAGAAAAACACATCTTCAATCCATTCACTGCCACCTTTATAGTGACCTCGTACGATCAATCGATGTGGATAGATGAGTTTATCAGAATATCGCTGATCTATTCTCCATTCATATGGGGCTTCATCATCGGTAAATTTACATTCCTTGTCGATATAAAATTCAACACATTCCAATTCATCTTCTGAATAGACATTTACTTTAACATCACAATCTCCGATGATTATGGTATTTCCACGTGGTGTTGGCAAAAGTTTTTTTCCAAAAATATATAGATACCCAGGATTAGGAAATTCAATTTCAATCTTTTTTACAACTCCAGGACCAAATGCATGGAGGTAACCGGGAGTGTAGTAATCAGTGATTTCATTCGATGCGCAAATATAAACAGTTCCGTCTTCTCCAATCACAGGTGAAGATCGACAGACACTGTCACATAGAGTTTTACGCCATTTAAGATTCCCATCAAGATCAAGAGCAATGATCTCACCTCCACCAAGCATACCCCACTCTATATGGCTACCAAAATAGACTGTACCATCATCAGAGACTGCAGCAGTAGAACCCCATACACCATCACGCTCTCCAATTGTAAAACTCCATCTAATATCTCCATTAGGTGAGAGAGAATAAAGTCTATTGTCTGAAATACCAAAATAAAGATTACCATCTTTATCCAATGATGGACTGCATCGCATCCCTGAAGCACATTCTGTTTTCCATTTCAACGTACCATCTGGATGCAATGCATAGACATAGTCATCATCTGATCCACAATAAATAGTTCCATCAGGTGCAATCGTTGGTGAACCATGAACCCATCCTCCTGTGAGATATCTCCATTTTAATGTACCATTCGGATATACGGCGTAGATATAATCATCATGAGCCCCGAAATAGACAATACCATTTCCATCAACAGCAGGTGTTGATTGAACGCAATCTCCAGTTGAAAATCTCCATTTTAATGTACCATTAGGATAACGAGCATCCACACCATTTCCACGATGACCATAATAAATCACACCATCATCATCTATAGTTATAGATGTATCAATCTCGGGAACCCAATATTTCCATTTATCTGTGCCATCAGGATTAACAGCTTGAATATAACTACCAAACGTTGTTCCAAAATAGACACTGCCATCATCTGCAACTGCAGGATGACTCCCGAAATCACCAACCCCCCTTTCAGCTCTGAATTGCCACTTCAATGATCCATTGGGACAAACGGCATAGAGATAACCATCAAGTGCACCAAAATAGATTGTACCATCTGGGCCAATCGAGGGTGAACCATCGCAACCTTCACCTGCAGGAAATCTCCATTTTTCAATACCAGGGTTGTCTTCTGTACTATAGGGGCTTCTTCCAAGATGTTGTGCATTGTATCCCTGCTGAGGCCAAGGCGAATCCATAGTACCACCATCTGATGATACTGCATCTGATGGTTCTTCTTGTTCAGATTCAATAAAAGAAGGTGTTGTTTCATCATTATCAGGTAACAACTCAGACACATCGTATTTATTATATCTATCTAAAAAATCAATCTCATTAATAGTCTTATCAGATGCGGGTTCTTTTATGTCATGATATCCAATTGTCATCGGACTGACCGATGAAACAATAAACAGGGCTATAATCCCAACTGCTAAACTCTTTTTAATCAGGATGCTTTGCCTCCCTTTATCTAATTCTATAGAATGATGTGTTATATAAATGTGTATAGAGAGGAAATTGGCTTTTAAGAATAATACTTAGAGATGGATATGTTCAAAATTGAGGCTTTCAGTCCATTCGCATCCGCCTTTATATTGACCTTTAACAACTAACAACTGTGAAGAATAAATATAATCTGAAAACCTTTGGTCAATCTTCCATTCGTATGGTGCCTCGTAATCGGTAAACTTACAGGAGTCACTGATATAAAATTCAACACATTCTAACTCATCTTCTGAAGAGACAGTTGCTTTAACATTGCAGTCTCCAATGATATACGTTTTTCCACGAGGTGTTGGCAAGATTTTTCTCCCAAATAGATACAGCCATCCTGGTTCAGGATACTCAAGCTCAATTTGTTTTATATCTCCAGGGCCAAATGCATGAAGATAACCTGGAGCTTCACCACCGAGCAGATCATTAGAAGAGCAGATATACACTGTTCCATCTTCCCCAATCACGGGGGATGATCGGCAGACACTGTCACAAAGTGTTTTACGCCATTTGAGATTTCCATCAAGATCAAGTGCAATAATCTCTCCTCCTCCAAGCATACCCCAGTCTATATGACTACCGAAATAGACCGTTCCATCATCTGAGATTGCAGCAGTTGAACCCCAAACGCCATCGCGATCTCTAATTGTAAAACTCCATCTGATATTCCCATCAGGATCAAGAGAATACAATTTATTATCTGAAACACCAAAATAAAGATTACCATCCTTATCCAACGAGGGGCTGCAGCGCATCCCTGAAGCACATAACGTTTTCCATTTCAATGTACCATTTGGATATAATGCATACACATAATCATCATCAGAGCCACAGTAAATCGTACCATCAGATGCGATGGTTGGTGATCCATGGACCCAATGACCGGTTTGGTAGCTCCATTTCATCGTACCATTTGGATAATACGCATAGATGTTATAATTGTGGGAGCCAAAATAGATATTATTATTTTCATCAACAGCCGGTGTCGATTGCACACAATCTACAGAGGCATCCCAGTATATCGTCCCATTGGGATACCGTGCTTCTATACCCCATTCGCCACCATAATACAACATACCATCAGGACCAAGAGTAATTGATGTATGAATCTTTATTGTCTGATATTTCCATTTTGTTGTTCCATTAGGGTTAACAGCCTGGATATAACTTCCAAAACTTGTTCCAAAATAGATGGTACCATCATCTGCAATGGCTGGATGATCACCCATATTTCCAATAAAATCTTCTGATTTGAACTTCCACTTTAGTGTACCATTAGGATACACAGCATAAAGATAACCATCACTAGATCCAAAATAAATCGTACCATCTGGCCCAATAGAGGGCGATCCCCAACACCAGTCGCCTGCAGGAAACCGCCATTTTTCAACACCAGGATTACTTGCAGTACTATAGGAACTTCTTCCAAGATGCTGTGCATTGTATCCCTGCTGAGGCCATATATGACCCGTTAGTCCCTCGGTAGCAAAGATTGGCGACAAGTTTAATTTTTCCGTTTCAATTAAAGATGTTTTGGCTGTTTCTATTTGAGCAGCAAATAACCCAGATTCATAACAACTATCCAAACCATAATTCTCATCTATCAAATCCATAGCTCTTGTTCCAACATCATATCCAATCACCATCGGACTTACTGTTGAAACGATAAACAAGGATATGATTCCAATTGTTAAACTCTTTTTAATCAGGATGCTTTACCTCCCTTTATCTAATTCTATAGGATGGTTTGATATATAAATGTTTATAGAGAGGAAATTGGCTTTTAAGAATAATACTTAGAGATGGATATACCAAATATTAAACCCCTCTTCCCAGTTACAACCACCTTTATATAATCCTTTTACAACTATAAGATGGTTCCGAATGGGATAATCAGAATACCGTTGATCCATTTTCCATTCATATGGTGGTTCGTAGTCAGTAAACTTACATTCTTTGCTGACAAAAAATTGTACACATTCCAATTCATTTTCTGAATGAACTTTTACTCTAATATCACAATCTCCAATTACGATAGTTTTTCCACGAGGCGTTGGAAAAAGTTTTGTCCCAAATAAATATAGATATCCTAGTTCAGGATACTCAAGCTCAATTTGTTTTACGTCTCCAGGGCCAAAGGCATGGAGATATCCAGGTGTATAATACTCTGAAAACGAATTCGATGAGCAAATATACACTGTTCCATCTTCTCCAATCACGGGGGATGATCGGCAGACACTGTCACAAAGTGTTTTACGCCATTTGAGATTTCCATCAAGATCAAGTGCAATAATCTCACCTCCACCAAGCATACCCCACTCAATATGACTACCGAAGTAAACCGTACCATCATCAGAAACCGCAGCAGTAGATCCCCAGACACCATCACGATCTCTAATTGTAAAACTCCATCTGATATTACCATCTGGATCCAGAGACATCAATTTATTATCTGAAACACCAAAATAGAGATTACCCTCTTTATCCAATGAAGGGCTACAACGCATACAGGATTCAATATTTGTTTTCCATTTCAACGTACCATTTGGATACAGCGCATACACATATTCATCATCAGATCCACAGTAAATTGTTCCATCAGGCGCTATGGTCGGTGAGCCATGGACCCAATGTCCTGTTTTATACCTCCATTTCAATGTCCCATTTGGATATATTGCATAAATATTATGATCATGAGATCCGAAATAGACAATATCATTTTCATCAATAGCAGGTGTTGACATAACGCAACCATCAGTTTCATACCTCCATTTCAACGTACCATTAGGATAACGAGCGTCTACTCCATTTCCGCGATGACCATAATAAATTATACCATTATCGTCTATTGTTATCGATGTATCTATCTCAGGAACTTGATATTTCCATTTACTCGTACCATCAGGATTCACAGCTTGAATCCAGCTTCCATATTTTGTTCCAAAATAGATTGTGCCGTCGTCTGCAATGGCAGGATGGCTGCCGAAATCACCAACTACATCTTCTGCGTCATATTTCCATTTCAATGTACCGTTAGGATTGACAGCATAAAGATAAAAATCATGTGATCCAAAATAGATAGTCCCATCTGGTCCAATTGAGGGTGAACCATGACACCAGTTACCTGCAGGAAACCGCCATTTTTCAACACCGAGAGTGTTCTCTGTACTATAGGGACTTCTTCCAAGATGTTGTGCATTGTATCCCTGCTGATGCCATATGTGATCCCCTGGTTCTTCTATAGGTGGTATAATCGATTTTTCAAAAGGATCTCCATTTACTGACTTATATCCAATCACCATCGGACTGACCGATGAAACAACAAACAGGATTAATATTCCAAATGCTAAACTCTTTTTAATCAGGATGCTTTGCCTCCCTTTATCTAATTCTATGGAATGATGTATTATATAAATGTTTATAGAGAGGAAATTGGCTTTTTAAGAATAATATTTAGAGATGGATATGTTCAAAATTGAGGCTTTCAGTCCATTCACATCCGCCTTTATATTGACCTTTAACAACTAACAACTGTGAAGAATAAATATAATCTGAAAACCTTTGGTCAATCTTCCATTCGTATGGTGCCTCGTAATCGGTAAACTTACAGGAGTCACTGATATAAAATTTAACACATTCTAACTCATCTTCTGAAGAGACAGTTGCTTTAACATTGCAGTCTCCAATGATATACGTTTTTCCACGAGGTGTTGGCAAGATTTTTCTCCCAAATAGATATAGCCATCCTGGTTCAGGATACTCAAGCTCAATTTGTTTTATATCTCCAGGTCCAAATGCATGAAGATAACCTGGAGCTTCACCACCGAGCAGATCATTAGAAGAGCAGATATACACCGTTCCGTCTTCCCCGATAACTGGTGAAGATTGCAATACGCTATCGCATAATATCTTCCGCCATTTTAGATTTCCATCTAAATCTAATGCGATAATCTCCCCTCCCCCTAACATCCAATAATCTATACCGTTTCCAATATAAATCGTTCCATCATCTGATACTGCAGCAGTTGATCCCCATACACTATCACGATCATTAAGATGAAAAATCCATCGAACTGATCCATTAGGAGCAATTGAATAAATCCTATATTCCCAGGTTCCAAAATAGAGATTACCGTCTTTGTCCTGTGATGGACTTGATCTCATGCCGGAATCAATAAATGTTTTCCATTTCAACGTACCATTTGGATACAAAGCATAAAGAAAATCGTCATCTGACCCGCAATAAACTGTACCATCGGATGCAATTGTCGGAGATCCATGAACAATCTCTCCAGTGAGATATTTCCATTTTAATGTACCATTTGGATACACCGCATAGATATAATCATCATGATCCCCGAAATAGACGACGCCGTTATCATCAACAGCAGGCGTTGACATAACGCAACCCCCAGTTGAAAACCCCCATTTCAACGTTCCATTAGGATAACGAGCATCCACTCCATCACCACGATGACCATAAAAAATAACACCATCATCCCCTATCGTAATTGATGTATCAATCTCGGGAACCCAATATTTCCATTTTTCCGTGCCATTAGGATTAACAGCCTGAATATAACTACCAAAAGTTGTACCAATATATATGGTCCCATCATCTGCAATGGCAGGATGACTACCGAAATCACCAATTCCTCTCGCAGCTCTGAACTTCCATTTTAAAGTATCCTTCTTTGCGTTGTTTACGTTATATTTATATAGGAGTTTTGCATACATAATAAATTGATGGATGGGCGAGAATTATCACACGAGATTCTTGAGCACTATAGATTCAGAGCAATAGAACTACA
>Ga0209979_1005307_pt1 | contig 10196 bp, 11 predicted proteins | sample AnhtaG_FD_183114 | JGI IMG/M metagenome (GOLD analysis project Ga0209979, IMG submission 183114) | Deep subsurface microbial communities from Anholt, Denmark to uncover new lineages of life (NeLLi) - Anholt_01485 metaG (SPAdes) (version 2) | ecosystem: Environmental > Aquatic > Marine > Oceanic...
GCCCATCCCCACTTGATTTAATACCATCAGCCTCTTTTGCTCTTTCTTGTTCAATATCACCAACTCTTTCATATGGTGACATTTTCTCAGAACAGTTAGATGGTGACAAAATCATAGCACATTAACATAGCCTTGAGATTAACCTTGACACCTCAAGGTGCCAATGTTACACTTCCTTTACCTCATGTAGTCTTCTGGTTAGAAAGCGGCTTATCGCTGTGAAAAGAGTTGGTATTCTCTATCACCCTATGATTGAAGCTGCCTATACCCTTGCTAAGGAACTGCAAGAATTCTTAAGCTCGGGTGGTGTTTCTGCCTGGCTGTGTTCTGCCTGGGAAGGAGAGGAAGCCAGGGCTCAGGTAAATGATACTGATTTAATTCTTAGTATCGGTGGTGATGGCACTATTCTGCGAGTAGCTCAGGCAGTAGTTCCTGTCCAAACCCCTATTACCGGGATAAATTTAGGCAAGCTAGGATTTATGACGGAACTCAGCGCCGATGAAGCTAGAGACAAGCTACCTGCCTTGCTAGCTGGGGAGGGTTGGACTGATGAGAGGGCTATGCTTGAGGCAGAGCTTTCTCCCACTGACCAGGAGCCGCCCCGTATATTTTATGCCTTAAATGATGTGGTGGTGGCGCGGGGAGCAATAGCTCGGGTAGTCTATGTAGAAGCTAGCATTGATAATGAGCCACTGACTACCTATAAGGCTGACGGAGTAATTGTGGCTACAGCCACTGGCAGCACTGGCTACTCGCTGGCAGCCGGCGGACCTATCCTCCATCCGCAGGCTAAAGAATTCCTACTGTTACCAATAGTGCCTCATCTTAGTCCAGCTTATACTTTGGTGCTACCATACACAGCAGTAGTTAAGCTACGCATTAGCACCGCTCATCAGGCAACAGTGAGCATTGACGGTCATGTTAATTTACCCCTGTCAAGTGGCGCCGTTATTACAGTTATGCTTAGCTCTAACACGGTTCAATTCTTGAGAATCCATCCCAAAACCTCTTTCTATAGCTCTCTGGAGCAAAGGTTGAAAGGAAAGCAATAGTTTGAATTCAGTAGAAAAAGCCAGAGTCAGAGATGCACCCCAAATGCATCAGTTAATTAATTATTTTGCTGATAAGGGTGAAATGCTGGCTCGCTCGTTGAGCGAGATATATGAAAATATCAGGGATTACTTTGTAGTTAGACAGGGTGAGCGGGTGATTGCTTGTGCCGCATTGCATGTTAGCTGGTCGGACTTAGCTGAGATAAAGTCACTGGCTGTGGCTGAGGATAGCCAGGAACAGGGAATTGGGGCTCAACTGGTGGAAGCCTGTCTCAAGGAGGCTGGTGAACTTGGCATCCCCACTGTTTTTTGTTTTACTTATCAGCCAGCTTTTTTTAAGCGGCACAGGTTTGTTGATATAGACAAGATGGAGCTACCGCGTAAGGTCTGGACTGACTGCCTTCGCTGCCCCAAATTCCCCAATTGTGATGAGGTAGCTCTTATCTGTCATTTAGAAACGCCTCCTAAGTAAAATGACTCATTCACCAAAGGGGGAGGAGTGTTTAATCCAGCATATATTGGTCTAGTAATGATGGGGCTGTTGCACGGAGTAGAACCTGGACATGGTTGGCCAGTTGCCATGCTGTACTCTGTCAAAAAAAGAAACACTGTTTTTAGTGCCATTGTCAGTTCAGGCATAATTGGCATGGGACACCTCGTATCATCCATAGCCGTTGTTGTTGCCTATGTTCTGCTCCAAGCATGGCTGGACTTTGAAGCGCCGTGGATAAAGTATCTGGCTGCGGCTTTATTGCTCATACTTGCCTTTAAGCTCTTCAGAGAAAAGGTAGATGGACTGGAAAGGCAACATGGTCATATTATGAAAATCAACCGGAGATTGAGCATGAACATGAGCATGAGCATCCAGGGCAAGGTCGACACACCCATTGGCATAAGCATACCACAGGGATTGCCTTGAGCCTTTGGAGTCTAGCTTGCTTTGCCTTTGTTCTCGGTTTTGCTCACGAGGAGGAGTTTGTCCTACTTGCTCTTGTAGCCGGGGGTGTCAATGCATGGATACTTATGCTTTCGTATGGCGTGTCGGTTTTGCTGGGGCTCATAGCGGTAACGATTGTCAGTGTCAAAATCTATAAGCACCTGCAACCTAAACTTATGCGTTACGAAAAGTACATTCCAAGGATAGGCGCCGGTACTCTTGTAGCGATGGCTATCGTTATCATCTTCTGGTAACAGTTTGGTCCATTGGAGGCTTAACTTGGAGGAGAAAACACTATCCAGCCAACTAATCTATGAGGGACGAGCGGTAAAGCTACGGGTTGACACAGTTGAAATGCCTAGTGGCAGGCAAACCAAGCGAGAGATTGTGGAGCATAGCGATTGTGTGGCTATTATCGCTATTGATGATAATGATAATGTACTACTGGTTAATCAATTTCGTAAGTCAGTGGAGAAGGAGCTACTGGAGATACCGGCTGGTGGCATTGAGCCTGGCGAAGACCCGGTGGCTACTGTTCGTCGCGAATTGCGTGAGGAAACGGGCTACTTCCCCAGAAAGATAGAGAGGTTAGGCGGTTTTTATTCCACGCCAGGTTATTGCACTGAATACCTTTACCTTTATCTAGCTACTGACCTTATTCCTAGCCAACTACATGCTGAGGATACCGAGAATATTAGACTAACCCGGGTACCGATTAGCCAGGTTTCCCATCTTATTTTCTCGCGCAGCATTTATGATGCTAAGAGCATCGCTGGGTTGCTTATCTTCTTAGAGCATTGCAAAGCGCCATAGCTGTTTACAGTGCTAAATACCAAGCTTCATCCTGATAATATTCCCCGTTGCGATGTTTCCCAGCCAGAAAGAGTGATGAGAACTATGAGACGGAGTGTAGTTATTGCCGAGTTTATATTCTTTCTAGGCTTTTTAGGTCTAGCTGTTCCACTAAAGCATGCCCTCTGGAGTTATCTTCAACTTGCCTGCCTTTCTATCTGGGTTTTTCTACTACTGTTCCATATTTTTTGGTTAAATAGGAAGGCTGTCTTCTCCCACTTCAGCACTAAGCCTCGAGCATCAAGGAGAGGACTACGACAGTTTGTAACCTTTGCCCTAGCTGGATGCATGGTAGGCATAATAATAATGAATATGCCTATACGGAAGTCTAATATTGCTTTTCCGGAAGTCCTTGTGATTTGGCTTCCCCTGATTCTGGCAGCCGTGATTCTTGGTCACATCTGGCTAAATAGGAAGCCCTTCTTTCATTACCTAGGGAAAAAGCTTGGACTTGCCGCTTGGTTTTTTGGATGCCTGGTATTTTGCCTAGGGATAGTGGTGCGGGTTTACTGAGCCTAGTTTGCTCACCTTGCTGACAGACTAATTAGCCCAGTACGTCTGAGAGCCTCCGACCGCCAAGAAGGTGCATATGGAGATGAGGCACTAACTGCCCACCTTCCTTACCACAGTTTATCACTAGGCGATACCCACTTTCAGAAATACCTTCCCTTTTTGCCAATTGATTGGCAACGCTTACTATATGTCCCATTAGCCGAGCCTCTGCTTCAGACAGATGGGTGAGAAAAGGAATGTGCCTTTTAGGGATAATGAGCAGGTGTATAGGTGCCTGAGGATTAATGTCACGAAAGGCAGTCACTTCCTCATCCTGGTAAACGATTCCACTAGGTAGCTTGCCAGCTACAATTTGACAAAAAATACAATCCATCCCTTATCCCCTCCTTTGATATTTGGCTTTGCCCTGGTCAAATAGGTCTTCTCCGTAGATGTCGTTGGCTACAATAGCTGGGAAATTCTCAACATTAAGCCGCAAGATAGCCTCAGTGCCCAAATCTTCATAAGCTATAACCTCTACCTGCTTAATAGATTTGGCTAGTAAAGCGCCAGCGCCACCTATAGTGGCGAAATAGACGGCTTTATATTTTTTGATAGCTTCTTTTACTGCTGGTGAGCGGTTACCCTTACCAATCATAGCTCTAATCCCGGCAGCGATAAGGCGTGGGGTGTAGGTATCCATACGACTACTGGTAGTGGGACCGGCTGAGCCAATAACCTCCCCCGCTCTGGCTGGGGATGGTCCCATATAATATAGTGTTTGTCCATTAAGGTCAAAGGGTAGCTTATCACCCTTATCTACAGCTTGGACGAGCCTACGGTGTGCAGCATCACGAGCAGTATAGATAATCCCAGAAATCAGAACCCTGGTGCCTACTTTCAGTTTGTCTATTACTTCAGCCTCAATTGGTGATGTAATGTTTATCTACCTCACCCCCTTAATCCCCCTCTCCTTTGAAGGAGAGGGGGAGAGATTACCTTTGAAGGGGAATTATAGTTTCCGAAGGGGCTAACGCCCCTTCGAGCTTTCCCCCTTTATAGTACTGCCTCTCGGTGGCGGGCACTATGGCACTGGAGATTGACGGCTACCGGTAGGCTGGCAATATGAGTAGGCATAACCTCAGCGTTTACTGCTAGAGCTGTAATTTTACCGCCAAAACCCAGTGGTCCAATACCTAAATCATTGATACGGATTAGAATCTCTTTCTCAAGCTCAGCAATTTCAGGGTCAGGGTTTGCGCTAGCTACCGGACGCAATAGTGCTTTCTTAGCTAGTAGCATTGCCTTTTCTGCGGTGCCGCCTATGCCTAAGCCAACAATCAGTGGCGGACAGGGATTGCCTCCTGCCTCATCAACAGTTCTCACTACCAGGTCAATGATACCCTGTTTGCCATCACCCGGCTTGAGCATAGCCAGTTGGCTCATATTCTCAGCCCCGCTTCCCTTGGGCATTACTGTAATTTTTAGCTGGTCACCAGGCACTATCTGAGTATGAATAACGGGAGGGGTATTATCTTTGGTGTTTATTCTGGCGGAGAATGGTTGGCTGACTATGGATTGGCGCAAATAGCCTTGGATATAGCCCAAGCGCACTCCCTCTTCAACTGCGGCGTATAAGTCACCGCCAATAATATGAGTTTCCTGACCTATTTCAAGGAAGACCACCGCTGTACCACAGTCCTGACATAAGGGAAGATGCTCCTCTTGGGCAATTCGGGCATTCTCAAGGAGCTGAGATAAAACCTCCTTCCCTAGTGGGGACTCCTCAGACTGCTGGGCCTGCTTGAGGGCGGCTAATACATCCTCGCCCAACTCAAAGTTTGCCTGCTGACAAAGCTGGGCTACAGTTTGAGTAACAGCGCTAGCTTTAATTTCTCTCATTAGTTTTTATTAGGTAACCCTATCCCCTTTATCACCTCTCCGAGTGGAGTCTGCGACTTCCCCTTATTAAGGAGAAGGGGAATTAGTTATATAAGAGAGGCGAACCTCTCTTTAACTCTCGTCAAGTATATACTCCTTCAAAGTCTCCTGAGGCGACTCACCTTGTGCGAGGAGAGGGGGAAGTATTATTTGGCAATGGGCTTCGCCCCTTGCCCCCTTAAGACATAGCATCTCATACTTTTAACTACTTAAGGTACCGCATACGCAATGTGCGCCTGGGGATTTACCCATCAGGCGTTACTCCACTTTCTCGAAGATGTAATCGTACGCACCCTCACCAAGGATTATGATGGGGTTGCCGTCATCATCTTCACTTAGTTGGAACTCTCCCCCCAACCCCGGGGTGACCGACCGGTATGCTTCAACTTCCCCATCCTCATCCACCTTTGGCAGGAGTTCCATCAGGAACTCACCCGTATCCAGGGTCAACACGCCGTCCTGCAGTGCGATGGTGATTTGTCCCAGTGCCTCATTCGTGTACACACCGATGTAAGGCGCGACCGCATCAGGGTCTACACTGTCTTTTATCTGCTCGTTAAGCTCGGCAAGTGCTTCCTCAATCCTATCGATGTAGAACTGTACCAGTTCATCGAATTCCGCTTCCTGTTGGTACACCAGTTCAAGCAGGCGGAAGCGGACGGCCTGGTTAAGAATGGACCCATATTGGTTCGTCAGCACACTGATGCCCAGGTCGGCTTCGGGCAAAAAGGCCAGGTCTGATGTGAAACCGAGGGTGTTGCCGCCGTGCTGGAGCATCGGCACGCCCTTGTAGTCGTCCACCATCCAGCCCAGACCGTAGCTCACATCGGCGGTAACGGCAACTTGCGGCTCCCAGGTTGTTGCTAGGTTCTCAGCGGAGACCACCCGCCTGCCGTCCGGGGCGACGCCTTCATTGAGTTCGGTAATGAGATAGCGTCCCATATCGAGCACGTTGGACCAGAGCGTTCCTGCCGGCGCAATCGGTGTGAGAAGTGCCTCGCGACTCAAGGGGATCGGGACATATTCGCCAGCCAGAGTCATGCTGTGTGGGGTGGCGTGGTTGGGGTTGACCTGCGCTTCTTCAGGCGAGAACGTCGAATTCGTCATGCCGATGGGATCGAGGATACGCTCTTGCATGAGCACAAGGTAATCATCGTAGACGTTGCCATACTCGCCACCGGCGGCCAGTGTTGCCACGTAGCCGCCCGTCGCCACCATTTGGTTGCTGTACTGGAACGCCTCGCCGAAATCGGTGAAGAATTCGAAATCTGCCAGCGACTCGATGATGTCCTCGGCGCTGAGGTAGTTAGCGTTAAAGAGAAACTCAGCATCTCGACGCGGGACGCCGGTGCAGGCGCACACTAGGTTACGGACGGTGATTCGCTGCGTGATGTCGGGGTCGGCAACGGCGAAAGTGGGTAGAATATCCACAACCGGCGTGTCCCAGTCCATCAGCTCGTCGTCGACCAGGGTTGCCATCATCATGGTCGTTATGCTCTTGGTAGTCGAGCCGATCATCATCAGCGTTTGCGGCGTAACCGGGTCATCACTGCCTAGTTGGCGCACGCCAAAGCCTTTGGCATAGACGATTTCGCCGTCTTTAACGATAGCCACCGCGGCGCCTGGCACGTCAAGCAGCTCCATTGTGTCTACGATATACGCTTCCAACTCGGCGATCAGCTCATCGGTCAGCGCCAGCGGCTCGACGCCAGACAGGTCAGTGACATCCAGCGCATTGATGGTAAAGCCGGTGTAGGTAATTTGTAGCTGGGATGCGCGTTGCTGGAGGGCGACGAGATCAGCCTTGAAGAGCTCGATGTAGACTATGCCTTCGTACACCCAACCGCCAGCCATAACAATTTCACTCTCATCGCCGGTGTCATATGTGATGGTGAAGGCCTTCTCCGCATCCTCCTGTGCACCTGTGGGCGGCGCTTCGATAACCTCGTCTGGTTCGAGGTCAAATGCCGGATCGACGATAGCCCAGGCGGCACGAGTGGCCTCCTCAATGTCATCACTCTCGACCGTCAGCACATAGACGGTGATCCCACCCTCCGGGCTGGCCAGGATGCCGTAGCCATCGCCCTGCTCAGCGGTCCAGTTGGTGGGGATAGGAACGCTAAAGAGCCCGTCGGGGTCTTCGTAGCGGGCCTCCTCACCCTCCTGCGCCAGTGGAGTCAGTGCGTCGATAGCGGGCATGAAGACGGCCTCATGCAGCATGTCGTACTCATCAGGCATAGCCTGCAGAAGGACGAAGTAGGTAGCCGCATCAGTTTCAGCTAGAGCTACGTCCACCATGACGGTGATGCCCGGCGCTTCGACTTCAATCATATACAAATCCCAGGTGAGCGCAGCGGACTCGTAGCTGCCGACGCTTTCCGGAAGTTCCTCGATGCCCAGTTGGAGCAACAAGGCTACGGTTATCTGGTCAGTGGTCATGCCCAGCGCAGCCTGTTGAATAATGACCGTCTGGTCGTCCTCTGAACTGGCGCGTATGTAAGTGCCTGGCGCTGCCTCGTTCCAGCCTTCCGGCACGACGCCGCTGATGCCCATCGCCTCATTGGTGAACGACTCAAGTTCAGGTATATCTATGACCTTTTTACCACAGCCGCAAGCGGAAATCAGCAACGTGACGATTACCAGGCCAACTAATAGCTTTTTCATCTTTCTTTCCTCCTTTATTGCGTAAGCTGGGATACGCTAAGGAATTATCATCTTCTTCATTGCTTCTTTTCCTCCCGTTTTATTTTCCTTTAGCATCTTAGTAGCCATTTTATGCTCCTGTTACACTTTCATAGCCTTCACAAGCTCTCGCACTGTCTTGGCTGAGGTGGCTAGGGCTTGCTTTTCATCTGGGGTTAGCTCTAGCTCTATTATTTGTTCAATGCCACTTTTGCCCAGCTTTACCGGGACACTGATGACAGTGCCCCTAATCCCATATTCTCCCTCTAGATAGGTAGCACAGGGCAAGACTTCCTTCTCGTCTAAAATTACAGCATCTGCCATCCGGGCGACGGCGGCTGATGGAGCATAAAAGGCACTGCCAGTTTTAAGTAAGCCTACAATCTCCTCTCCGCCCCTTATGGTGCGCGCTACCAGTTTGTCAATAGTTTCTTGAGGCAGGATTTTAGTTATCGGTGTGCCACTAACCGTAGATAGCCTGGGGATAATAACCATATTCCCACCATGTTGCCCCAGAACACAGACAGATACCTCCTCTACCGATACCTTAAGCTCAGCAGCGATGAAGCTGGTAAATCGGGCGCTATCCAGAACGCCGGATAAGCCAAATACCCTATTTCGGGGAAATTGACTGGCGCGAATGGCTAAATGGGTCATAGCATCTACGGGATTGGTAACCATAATGATAATGCAATTAGGTGAGTGGTTGACTGCATTATGAGTAACCTCGGTGATAATGTTCATATTAGCTAGTAGCAGTTCATCACGGGTCATGCCCGGTTTTCTGCCAGAGCCAGAGGTAATGATTACCACATCCGAGTTAGCTGTTTCTTGGTAGCCATTGGTCCCAATAAGGTGAGAATCAAAGTTGATGATAGGCGCTGACTCAAGAATATCTAGCGCCTTACCTTGAGGCAGACCCTCAATAATATCAACCAGGACTATATCAGCATAGCCTCTCTCAGCTAATCGCTGGGCGCAGGCGGCACCGACATTCCCAGCACCGATAATGGTAACTTTGCTGATATTGTTTATCTACCTCACCCCCTTAATCCCCCTCTCCTTCAAAGGAGAGGGGGAAGAATTATATATGAAGGGGCGAAGCCCCTTCCATCTACCCTTAATAGATGACCTTAATCTTGTTAGGTATTTCCTAGTTCCCCTAGTTTTTCAATTACGGCATCGGCTACCTGTGAAGTGCCTACTACCTGAGACCGCTCAGCCTCAGGCTTAAGGTCATAGGTAACGCTCTTACCCTCGGCGACAACCTCAGCTATGGCTTTTTCCAGCCTATTAGCCGCTTTCGTCTCTCCAAGGTGGCGGAGCATCATTACTCCGGAGAGCATCATTGCCATAGGATTGACCTTATTTTTACCAGCATACTTAGGGGCACTGCCGTGGGTTGGTTCAAAGACAGCTATGTCATCACCTAGATTAGCTCCAGGGGCTAGCCCCAGCCCTCCGACTAACCCAGCGCATAAGTCAGAGAGTATGTCCCCATAGAAATTGGGAGCCACTATTACATCAAATTGTTGCGGTCTTTTCACCAATTGCATGGTCATGTTATCCACAAGTCTATCCTCAAATTTAATGTCAGGGTATTCTTGGGCAACCTCCCGAGCAACAGCCAGGAACAATCCGTCTGAGAATTTCATAATATTGGCTTTGTGAACAGCAGTTACCTTTTTTCTTTGATGAGCTCGGGCGTAGTCAAAGGCAAACCTGACAATTCTTTGGCTGCATGTCTTAGAAATCGTTTTCAGGCTAAAGCCAGAGTCCTCTCTAACTGCGTCCCCCACTGTCTCTGAGACAAACTCTATGAGCCTTACTGCTTCAGGAGTTCCCTCCTCAAACTCAATACCACTGTAGAGGTCTTCAGTATTCTCTCTCACCACTACAATATCTACATCTTTAAATAGAGTGGGAGCCCCGGGATAGGTTTTACATGGACGGAGACAAGCATAAAGGTCTAGCCCCTTACGCAGGGCTACATTTACACTTCTAAAGCCTGAGCCTACAGGTGTGGTAACTGGTCCCTTAAGGGCAACCTTGTTCTTCCTAACGGACTCAAATACATAGTCAGGGAGAGGTGTGCCAAACTTATCCTGAACATTAGCACCGGCATAAACTACATCCCAGTTGAAAGTAACCCCAGTTGCTTCCAAAACCCGTTTCGTTGCTTCGGTAACCTCAGGTCCTATGCCATCACCGGGGATAAGTGTGACTTTATGAGTCACCAG
>Ga0209979_1005309_pt1 | contig 10194 bp, 8 predicted proteins | sample AnhtaG_FD_183114 | JGI IMG/M metagenome (GOLD analysis project Ga0209979, IMG submission 183114) | Deep subsurface microbial communities from Anholt, Denmark to uncover new lineages of life (NeLLi) - Anholt_01485 metaG (SPAdes) (version 2) | ecosystem: Environmental > Aquatic > Marine > Oceanic >...
TCAACAGAAACAATCCTTCTACTATCAGGCTGCCTTCTCCGTCTCGAATTAAATCAGAAGCGGCATAACCTCCCAATATTAAATCTATTGCTTCTATGATAATAGATTTCCCAGCTCCGGTCTCACCGGTTAAAACGTTTAATCTTTCCTCAAATTCAATATTTAATTCTTTTATTAAGGCCATATTCTTTATGTTTAATTGAAATAACATTTATTTCTGTATCCACCTCATAGTATAGTCAATACATTAGTCTATTAGTCATATCTGTCCACTCCATCTTAATTTTTCCCGTAAAATAGCATAAAAACTCTTTTCCTTAAAAGTAATTAAATGAGCTTTATGGTCTGATTTTTTTATTATCACTTCATCCTTTGGTTTTAAAACAAAGCCCTCCTGCCCATCTATAGTCACCATTACTTTTTCTTCGCTTGATTCCAATTTTATTTTTACTTGGTCATTTTCACCAACAATTAAAGGCCGAGCAGATAAAGTATGGGGGCAGATGGGGGTGAGTATTATAGAATTTATATTAGGATTGACAATGGGGCCGCCAGCAGAAAGAGAATAAGCAGTAGAACCCGTAGAAGTAGATACAACCAATCCATCCGCTGAATAAGTAATAACATAATCATTATTAACATAAGTAGCTAAACAGATAATTCGAGCAAAAGCCCCTTTGCCTATAACTACATCATTTAAGGCAGTAAATTTTTTAATCTCTTCTTCTCTTCTTTTCACTGTACAATTTAACATCATTCTCTCATCAAGGAAATATCTACCCTGATACAGTTTCTCTAAAGACTTTTCCAGGTCATCGATGCCAATTTGAGTCAGAAAGCCCAGTCCTCCTAAATTCACTCCAAAAACCGGGATATCTTCGGCAGCGGCTAATCTAGCTGCTCTAAGGAGAGTTCCGTCTCCCCCCAAAGAGATTATCAAATCAACATTTTTAATAAATTTTTCAGTAGGGCAGTTTAATCCTTCCTTTCCTATTTCTTTGCCCTTATTTCCTTCTATATACACTCTTAGTTTTTTAGAATTTAGCCAATCAATTATCCTACAGGCTGTTTCCCGAGTCTTTTCTTTTTTATAATTCACTATTAAACCAACGCTGTCTAATTTCATCTCCACCCTCCTTGAAGTAAATAATATAAGACCAAACTAAAAATAGCTCCTGCTAAAAAATATACTATCTTTATTACCTTTTGACGCACAGTACTTTCGAATTGAAACTTTACTTCAGAAATACTCTTATTTTTCATATTTAATAAGAGAATGCCACTCGGTTGGTAAGCAAGATAATATTCTAACATCTGTCTTCGGGTCTCCCGGTTGGTAATATAGGGGATCTTCTCTCCACTTTTAACTTCTACTACATAGACCTTCCCTCTCTTCCTTGCTAAATAATCTATCCTCACTAAGTAGCGATGAATCTTGTCTCCGATAGTTATAAGGAGTGGTTTACTTTTTTGAGCATCTATAATCGCATAACCGTTTTTCCTTAATATTTTCTCTGCTTCTTTTTCTGCCTGTCTGCTTTTAGAAAATCTCTTCCTTAATCTCTTAGCTCTTAACCAATTGCTGATCTTGATATAGAGAACCAGGCAGACTATTCCTCCGCCAACAAATAAAATAAAGATTAAAATACCATTTTCATTTATGTTCAAAAACCTCACTCCAAATATTATTTTTTGGGAGAAAGTTCCTGGTGAGCTTTTTTTACCACTTCCTCAACAATTTGAGGGAAATTATTTATCCTATCTTTTTCTGAATTTTTGACTAAATAGATAAGATATTCTATATTGCCGGAAGCCTTTTTTAAGGGAGAGAAAATTAAACCTTGAATACTAAAACCTATTTTTTGGGCTTTTTCGCCGACTCTTTCAATTACCATCTGATGGACTTCTGCCTTTTTTACTAATCCACCCTTTTGAATGAACTCTCGACCTGCTTCGAACTGTGGTTTGATTAAAGCTACTACTTCTCCTCTCTCCTTAATTAAATTATACACCGCTGGCAGAACTTTATCTAATGAAATAAAGGAGACATCTATGGTAGCTAATTCAAAAAGGTTATCAAATTTATCAGCAGTAAGATATCTTATGTTAGTTCTATCTATAACTACTACTCGGTTATCTTTCTGCAGTTTCCAGGCTAACTGTCCGTAGCCCACATCTATACAATAAACTTTCTCAGCTCCAAATTTTAAGAGGCAATCAGTGAAACCCCCTGTAGATGCACCAACATCAATTACTCTCTTTCCTTTGACATTGACATTAAAAACCTTAAGGGCTTTTTCTAATTTTTCTCCACCCCTGCTTACATAAGCAGTCTCTTTCTTTGTTACTGAAATATTGCTATCGGATTTGACTATTCGTCCTGCTTTATTGAATTTTTCTCCATCCACCAAAACTTCTCCCGCCATAATAGCGCTTTTGGCTTTCTCTCTGGTGGGGAAAATTCCTTTTTCAACCAGTAATATATCCAAGCGTTCTTTCTTTGCTTTTTTCAAATCTATAAATTCACCTCTCGGGCTGCAATTCTATCTGTTAAAGCTAAATTACCGCGCATAATATCCAAGCCATTATGGTTCCAATAAAAGCTCCCACTATAACTTCAAAGGGAGTATGCCCAACCAACTCTTTTAAACGCTTATCTTTTAACTTTATTTCTTTAAAAAATTCTAAAATAATTTTATTTAATACTTTAGCTTGTTCTCCCGTCTCTCTCCTTACTCCGGCTGCATCGGCCATAATAATAAAAGCTATGACTATAGCTAAAGCAAACAAAGGAGAATCCCAGCCTTCTTTTAAACCAATGGTGGTAGCCACGCACATAGAAAGGGCGGAATGAGTACTGGGCATTCCTCCTGCCCCAACAAATCTCCTAATATCCCATTTTTTTTCGGTAATATAAAATACCATTAGCTTTAAGCTCTGATTTAAGACCCAGGCTATAAAGGCAATTATTATAATTTTATTTCTAAAAATTAGAGATAAATCGATAATATTAATCTTTATCACTTCCTATTTTTATATATTATTCGTTCAGTTTTATGGTTTGATCCAATCTTCGTCTCTAAGCAAAGGCATACTGATATCTATATGTCCGACTAAACTCTTCATCTCATTTCCCTCCACTAATATCTGAACACCTTTAATCGAGGGAATTTCAGTTAAAGTATTAACTATAGAATAAACGGTCATCAACTCACCACTACTTCCTCCGGGATGATTTTTAAATATTTCCTCAGATAGGTCTATATAGGCAATATCATCAGCAATATATACTTCATTGACTTGAGTTCCTTCGGGAATTGTAGGATAAAGATCGGAATTTTCCGGACCTTTTATCAGCTCAATAACTGCCTGTCTGGCTAAAGAAGGGATTTGAGATATTTTTCTTTTTTCAGGCACCAAGTACATCGCTTGAGAATCAGAAAAGTAAAGGTTAACTTCGACCATCTCTTCTATCGGCACAGGTTCAACTTCTTTTTTTTCTTCTTTATAAGGAACTTCCTTGGTAATAATAGGCTTTTCCTTATATCTTTCCCAGGCAGGGACAATAAATTTATTAAATATTGTATAGCCAAAAATTGCAATTACTACGAGTATTAATAATATGAAGATGATTTTCAGATTATTTCTTTTCTTCTTTGACTTTCTGTTTTTCGCCATAATAATTAATCCTATTCACCATTATCCGGGGCATTTTCTATATAATATTTTATTGCTTCAAACAGGGCCTGGGCAGCATTTTCTCTAAACTTATCGGTTTTTAGTAATTTCCCCTCTTTAGGATTAGAAATAAAACCAACCTCTACAATAACAGCTACCATATTTGCTCCTTTTAATACAACAAATGGAGCTTGTTTTACTCCCCTATCTTCCAATTTTAGATAATTTACTAATTTTTTCTGTACAACATCAGCAAAATCAAGACTGTACTTGATATTAGCGCTCTCTTCTAGGTCAGCGATGATCTTAGCTAAATCTGTATCTAACTCAGGATGAGCCCTGCTGGCTCTATTTTCTCTATCTGCTACATCTCTGGCAGAAGCACCAATATATTTGGAACTTAACACAAAGGTCTCTATTCCTTCAGCACTAGGACGATGATTTAAAACCGAATTAGCGTGTAAACTTACAAATACAAAACCATTTTTCTGGTTAGCGAAATCTGTTCTATCTTCCAGGTAAATAAATTCATCTTTATCTCTGGTTAAATAAGTAGGAATGCCTGCTTCTTTTAGTAATTTTTTTAAATAAAGAGCAATCCCTAAAGTAACTTCACTCTCCTTCAAGCCAGTAGTAAGGTTAATTGCTCCCGGGTCTTTCCCTCCATGTCCAGGGTCAATAATTACTACTCTCTTGCCGGTTATCTCAGGTCCGGGAGTAGGTTTTTCTTCGGGTTTAGTGGTAAGAGCTTCAGAAATGGCTGCCTCTTCACCTGGTTTGAATATATCAATCACTACTCTATCGGGTTCAATAAGGCTGAAAAGTTCGTATTTGGCCTCCTGATAAAGGTCAAATGCCACTCTGGCAACTTCTTCATTAAATTGAGCTGTCCTTACTGTTTTTATCACCCCATCATCTATCTTTATCTGTTTAGAGGTATCTTCTAATTTTGCAATAGAACCCATTATATTGATAAAAATTCTATCTGGATTTATTAACTTATCTGCTCTAAATTCTGTCTTTTCAGATAAATCTATCACCACCCTGGTTTTATCGGGATGAGAATAACTTCTAACTTTTAACAGATAAGGCCTTATGGTGTCAATAAATAAAGTCTTAGTCTGGTTATCCCATTTAATGTCTACTTCGGCTATAATTTTTATCACTTCCAAAGGAATCATTACTCGGTTATCGATAATTCGAGCTGGCATTTCTAAAGGTACTACCTTTTTGTCTATTTCTAAAGAAGGATCATCGATTACTAAACTGACTTTATGATTATCAATATTTATAGTCAGTAACTTTAAGGCAGGGATCCAGCTAATTTCTCCACCTAAAGCTTTTACCATGTTACGAGCTGAAACAAATAATCGGTCATTTTCGATAACTGAAGGGACAACTATTTCGAGAGGTTTGTTATCTAACAATATCTTTATTTCTGAAGATTGGGCTAAAGTTGAGAAAAGGGGGAATAAAATAGTAAATAAAGCTGTTATTAAAATTATGTAGAATATCTTTTTCATATAACCTATTCTATTTCCTCCTGAACTAAATATCTAATAGTGAAAACTTTTAAAATAGCTGCCAAAGGAACGGCTACTAATACTCCTAATATTCCTAACAGCTGACCGCAAATTAACATTGATAAGATCACTGTTAACGGATGTAAACCTAATCCTTTTCCTAAGATATTAGGATTAAGATATATCGCCTCAAGCTGATTAATTAAAACAAATAAAACTACAATCATCAACAATGTCCACCAGGGACTGCCCAAAGCAAAAATTAAAGCCAGAACAACTCCCACAATAGGACCTAAATAGGGAATAAAATTAAAAACTCCACTAACAATCCCGATAATCAGGGCGAATTTCAAATTTAAGAAGTACAACCCTATACCAATCAAGGTCCCCACAATAAAGCAGACTATTATTCGACCACGAATAAAACCACTAACAATATGATCTATTTCCTCCAGTACTTCCTTAAATTCTTTTTTATTTTCCTTTGATACAAATATATACAGATTTTCTTTAAATATAACTATGTCTCTCATTAGATAAAACAAGATTAAAGGGACAATTACTATACCAAAAGTAATGCTGGAAACTATATTGGACAAATAAATTATAATGCTTTGGGAAAAACCCAATACACTCCTCTGTAGTTCAGATAAATTTTCTTTAAGTAAAATCTCTACATCAGCCGGGTTTATGAATTTAGAGAGTTGCGGTTTTATAGATAAAATTAGATTTTGGTAATTTTCGATAAAATTAGGAATTTCTTTATATAAAATATTAAGTTGATTAATTACGCTGGGGATTAGAAAAAATATAGTTAGGATTAACAAGGCTATTATTATTCCAAAGACAATAATAATTGCCAATACCTTCGGGACCTTTTTATGAATAAGATACCTATAAAGCGGATCAAAAAAGTAAGCTAAAATCAAGGCAAAACTAAAATATATGAATAACCACTTTAGCTTACTCAATACATAAAACAGAACCACAAGGCCAATAGCCATACTGATAATAAAATTCAATCTCTTATCTTTTACAAATTCCATAAATAATTTTCCACCTAAAACAACTTTTTACTTATCTATTTATAACAGATTAGCTCATATTATTCAATTTTTTCTATCTAATATTAGTCATCGTGAAGCTGCTCCCCCCCACTTCCGTCATTGCGAGGGTGGCGTTCAATATTACGTGAGTGCCACCCGAAGCAATCTCATATATCAATTTTATCATTGATCTTAGAGAGTGTGCCAATCTCGATCTTCTCTGTCATTCCCATAATCCCTTATGTCATTCCCACGAAAGTGGGAATCTATCTTTTCCTATCCTTGCGATTAAACCCAGGGAGCGTAGCAATCTCGTATATATATACTACACAACCTTCCAATTATCCTTCTTTTTTTAACTCAATAATAAAAAAAATCCGAAAATTTATTTTTCGGATTTTTTTATTTAACATTAATTGGTTAATTAGCTAATTTTGAGACTTTATCTTCTTTCTTATCCTACACCTTGCACCTTTTTTTCTTTCTCTTTACTAAATACTACTCACTAACGACTAACGACAATTCAATTAGGATTTTTAATTTTTATTGGCTCTAAGGATCCTATCCCAAGTATCCCGTAAAGACACAATTCGGTTAAATACCAGCTTATCTGACGTTGAATCGGGATCAACACAAAAGTAACCTTTTCGCATGAATTGGTATCTGCTTCCGGAAGCCGCTACCGCCAAACTGGGTTCCACCAAACAATTAGCTAACACTTCCAGGGAATTTGGGTTAAGCTGCTTTATAAAATCTTTCTCTTCCTCCTGTTCTTCCGCTCCCTCGTACTGGTCCAGTAAAAGGTGCTCGTATAAGCGCACCTCCGCTTTCAAAGCATGGTCTGCGGAAACCCAGTGTAAAGTTCCTTTTACTTTACGTTTAGCACCCGGCATACCGCTTTTACTTTCTGGATCATATGTACAGTGTACTTCTTTTATCTCTCCTGTTTTTTCATCCCGAATAAATCCTTCGCATTTGATAATATAAGCATTCTTTAACCTGACCTCACGACCTGGAGCCAGACGAAAATACTTTTTCGGCGGGTCTTCATGAAAGTCTTCCCGTTCGATGTAGATAATTCTGGAAAAAGGTATCTTGCGCTTCCCAGCAGTAGGATCCTCAGGGTTATTTTCTGATTCCATCTCTTCCACCATATCTCCAGGATAATTATCAATAACCAGCTTTAAAGGTCGCAGTACCCCCATAACCCGGTGCGCCCGCATATTCAGGTCCTCACGGATACAGTGTTCCAAAAAACGGACATCCACCACACTATTAGTTTTGGCTACCCCGATACGTTCGCAAAAGTTTCGGATAGCCTCCGGGGTGAAGCCCCTGCGCCGCAGACCGGCTATAGTTGGCATCCGAGAGTCATCCCATCCAACTACATAACCTTCCTCCACCAGCTTGAGAAGCTTACGTTTACTCATCACTGTATTGGCCAAATTCAGTCGGGCAAATTCAATCTGCTGGGGTGGGTCTGGCAGATTCAAGGCATTGAGAACCCAATCGTACAGGGGGCGATGGTCTTCGAACTCCAGGGTACAAACAGAATGAGTAATCTTTTCGTAATAATCCTCAAGAGGATGAGCATAATCATACATGGGATAGATACACCACTTATCCCCAGTCCGGGGATGGGTAGCCCTTAAAATACGGTAGAGAACAGGATCCCGCATATTCAGGTTAGGAGAAGTCATGTCAATTTTAGCCCGCAGTACCCGGGAACCATTGGCGAATTCACCGGCTCGCATACGCTTAAACAGATCCAGGTTCTCCTCCATAGATCGGTTGCGATATGGACTTTCTCTCCCCGGCTTCGTGAAATTTCCCCTGTACTCCCTAATTTCTTCAGGACTCAAGTCGCACACATAAGCCTTACCTGCTTTAATAAGACGAACAGCGTAATCGTACATATTTTCAAAATAATCGGAAGCATAAAAAAGTCTATCCTGCCAATCAAATCCCAGCCAACGAACATCGTTGATTATGGAATCAATATACTCCACATCTTCCTTGCTGGGGTTTGTATCGTCAAAACGAAGATTACATAAACCACCATTTTGTGCAGCCAAACCGAAATTCAAGCAAATAGATTTAGCGTGACCGATGTGCAGGTATCCATTAGGTTCCGGGGGAAACCGAAGATGAACCCTTCCATTATGTTTATTCGTTTTTTTATCTTGATTAATGATCTCTTGAATAAAATTAACTGTTACTTTAGACTCTCTGTGATCCATAAATTAGTCCCCTTATTTTATTTTATTTTATATTGTACTTTTTAGTATTATCTTATCAGCAATGTCTTTACTTGCTGTTGCTATTTCAGATAGAAAAAGGACTTTCCCAATGTTTCTATATGTTAAAATTAATTATTAAAATGAGATTTTTACCCAAAATTTTATAGGGAAGGCTGAACGTTTTTTTATATTACTACATTTGTTCCCAAAAATCCAACTTTTCCCCTGTCACATTCTTTATCAACTTTCTTCTTAGTCCTTCCTTTCGGCTTTAGCTTAAAAAGTCTCTTAAGCTGTCTGATATTATTGTTTTCCATAAATCTATACGACCCCACTCAACCCCTTGTAAAATAAGGCTTTTCACCCACATCTAAAATAAGCCATTTTAAGCCGTTTTAAGCGCCTATTTTAAAAAATATGAACAATCACCTTAACCCACCTCAAAAAACGCCGCTACGACAATATTTCTCTGAAACCCTTATTTTACAAGGCTTACAGCCTCCTAAAAATACAACTTTTCGCCCTTTTTTGCCTCATTTTCTCCATATTTTAGAACCACTACCACTATCCCATATAACAAAAAAACGCAGAAACCCTTATATTTCCTACGCTTTAGAACCTTACCATTTTTTCCTATAAAAACTGGTAATCCTCTAATTCTATATATATTTATCTCTCTTACTTAGCTAAATAAAACTTTCCTGTTTCTCTCTTTTTTTAATTACAGAACCGTCTCCTGTCATGCTCAGGAAAGCCTTGTAAAATAAGGGTCTCAAGAGTAGGCTGCGAATTTTTGATTATAAGCGCCTATTTTGCCTCGACTTATACTTTTACCCTCGGGAAATGGGTGTTTTTTGGCCTATTTTCACCCCCTTAAAATCTGAAAATGGCTTCCTGTAAGGGTTACAGAGTTTCGGAGAGGTCAAAAAAGGCTAAAAAAACGTCGTAATTGCCGTTTTTTTGAAAACTGAAGTGTGTTTAAAGGCACTCTACGTGCGTTGAATGGGCATCCCTGAAGGGGGTCTGAAAGCCTTGTAAATAAAGGGTTTCGAGGGGCAGCAAAAGCCAAAGGGCTCATATTTATCTATGAATGGTGGAGGCTATTAGACGATTTTCGCAACTTTTGTATTAGTGAAAAAACCGAATTATTTTAGCAGTTATGGGATTGATTTATCTTTTTTTAATGAGATTCTGTATATTTTTTATTCTCATATCTCTCTTTTACTTGTGCAACAAAGGTATCAGTTCTGATTTCTCTTGTACTATCCTGAAAACCATCATACTCTATTGACACAAAGGGAATGTTATTATTATCTTTTCTGAATTTAGGGATAAAGCCAGCTACAGTCAGTCCTGGCATGCAGTTAAATGGAATGACACTGATAATGCCATCCAACCCCCTTTTTACATAATCTTCTGCCTTCCCCATGCTTACTATGGCCTCCCCGCCAATATAATGTCTAATATATTTCTCACCATTTGAAACTATCTCTTTTGCAGGTATATCATCAAAGCCTTGCATATATGGCAAGGTTGCCTTAAACAACTTGTGCTCATAACCAATCATAACTCTGTATAATATTGATTTCAAAAACCATTCCCTTAAATCCTCTTTTTTTCTGTTTAATCTGAATTTTTCTCTTGCAATAACAAAACCAAGATGATAAGAATAAACCAGATATTCTGTTGCTGGAGCTAACCAAACCT
>Ga0209979_1005310_pt1 | contig 10193 bp, 2 predicted proteins | sample AnhtaG_FD_183114 | JGI IMG/M metagenome (GOLD analysis project Ga0209979, IMG submission 183114) | Deep subsurface microbial communities from Anholt, Denmark to uncover new lineages of life (NeLLi) - Anholt_01485 metaG (SPAdes) (version 2) | ecosystem: Environmental > Aquatic > Marine > Oceanic >...
AAAGCTGGTTAGCTATAGCTTGACATAGTTTTATCTCGGAATCCGTGAATTTGCGTTGTTCTGTTAGAATGTTTAATCCAAGAATCCCAAGGATCCTATTTTTCGTAATAAAAGGAATAGTAAGTACCGATTTAACACCAAGTTTTTTGAAATGGTTCTTTTCCTTTGAAGAAACATTCGATTGAGATATGTCTGAAGTGAAAAAGATATGTTTGTCTTCCACTTGTTTCATCATCACAGGGAAGTCTTCTAATTTGCGTTGAAACTTCTGAAATTCAGGCTCATATTTTCCTCTGGAAAAGGCTGTATATAAAAACATATTTCTTTTGTTTTCGCTAATTAATGCCGCCACACAACGGTCGATTCCTAAGAAATCTGCGGTTTTTTTAGTAACTATCTCAAAGAGCCTTTTTAAGTCCAGGGTCTGGGATAAGGCTTTGCTTATCTCTAAAAGAATACTCTTTTCCTTGAATTGTTTTTCCAACATATTGGTCTGTTGTTGTATTTTTATACTTTTCTCCTGCAGGCTCTGCATCAGTTTTGCATTTTCTAAAGCTAAAGAAGCCTGATTGGCAATAGTCTGGCAGAGCTTGATTTCCGAATCAGTAAAGAGGTGGTAATCTTTTATACTGCTTACCTGAAGAACTCCGGACATTTTCCTCTCAGAGAAAAGTGGCAGTATCAGTGTTGATTTTATTGCAATATCCCGGAAATATTTTCGAGCCCTGAAGGTTAATGGGGTTGATAAGATATCTTCAGTTACGAAGACTTTCTTTCTTTGAAGTAGTTTGTCGATATGAGGAAAATCAGCCATTGTATATTTTCTCCCTAACTGAGAAGAAGCATATTTGTATTTTCCAAAGGCTCCCGCTTCTCGGTAAAGGTAGATTGATCTTATAACTCCCTGCTTTTGTTCTGGGTCGAAAGTGCTTATTGTGCACCGGTCCATTTTCAAAGCTTCACAGGTCTTCTGGGTAATCAGGTTAAAAAGCTCCTGTAAATTTAAAGTCTGAAAAAAGGATTTGCTAATATTCAGGATGATGTTCTGCTGTTCATATTTACTTTTTAGATCCTTTATTAGATCCTTTAAGAGGTTAGCATTCTCAATTGCTATTCCTACCTGATTGGCTATGGTCTGGCAGAGGTTTATATCCGACGAGGAGAAGGGAGAGGACTCTTCTACTCTGCTCAGATGGAAAGCACCCAGGGGCTTTCTGCCTACCATAATAGGAACAGCTAAGAAAACTTTTAGATTTAACTGCTTAAAGAGCTCTTTTTCCTTGATAGAAAGAGGGGTTTTCTTAGGGTCAAATATATGAACAGCTTTTCTTTTCAAAAGGGAGGGTGCGATGTGAGGGTAATTTATCAAATTAAACTTTGCTCCATCTATTGATGGATAGGAAAGCTTTTTACGATAAGTATGAACGATCTCATAGATGTTTTTAGTAGAAAGCAGTCCTATGGAACAACGGTCAGCTTTAAGGGCCTGGGCAGTCATCTGGGAGGCCATCTCAAGGATTTTCTTTAAATCCAGGGTGCGAGAGACTACCTGGCTTATTTTTAAAACTGTTTCCTGTTGTTTTGCTTCTAAAGTTTGAATTTTTTTATCCATCTTTATTTACCAAATAAGCTTAAATTATATAATACGTTATAAACTATTTGTCAATGGAAAAAATTCTATTTATTATAGTATAGGGGATGGTTTTGGCACTCCAGGTTACTTGTAGTAAGATTTAATCCTTGAGAATTCCTCACAAATTGAAAAGGAGCGGAGAAATCCGCTCCCTTTTACTTAAAGCCTGATGTTTCTTATTTCACCAGACACATCTTTCGGGTCTGGCTATAGTTCCCTGCAGTCAGTTTGTAGAAATAGATGCCTGAGGCAACTCTTTCTTCTGAGCTATTGGTTCCATCCCAGGTAACAGTGTAGGTTCCTGCAGAAAGATTATTATCTAACAAGGTCTTGACCAACTGTCCAGACAGGTTATATATTTTCAAGCTAACCCGGGAATCTATAGGTAGAGCAAAACTGATATTAGTCTGCGGATTGAAGGGATTGGGATAATTAGGATTCAAAGTGAACTCCTCAGGCAAAGCTTTAGCAGTTGTGGTTACAGTTAAAGGTCTGCCATAAGGATCCACAGCCTCAATTGAGGTTAACTCTATTCCCTCTTCAGCTTTAATCCTCAGGACCTCATTGTTACCTGAGCTGATTGAATTTCCAGCAAAAGAGTAAATCAGAACTCTGAATTCGCCCTTTACCTCTGCATATCTCATCTCCATCTGAGAAGTGGTAAGTTCTGGTATTCCAACTTCGCCCTTAGGTTTAAAGACCAGAACTGCTGCTCCAATTGGACTCCTGGAATCAAAAGTGATAATATGCTCTGAATTTCTTGAAGCTACCAAAACCTTCAACTGGGACTCTTCCGGAACAAGTTTGGATAAGGGTGGTGCATCATTCAGAATAACTCTGATCATGTAGATGAAATCGCTAAGGGTCAGGGTGAAGCCATCTCGGTTTACATCGGTATTGGCAATCTGCACAGATCTCCAGTAAGGGTCATCCATAAACACATCCTCCCCGTAGATGAAATAGCTGGAGAATAAAGTCAGGTCAGCTGGATCATAGGGGATGTGATTAAGATTAATATCCCCTATAACCTTCTCTTCGGTGGTGCAAATCTGGATACCTCCGCAGGGCTCAAAGCAGACTCGATTTAAAACCTCATTACCTGGATGAAACTGAGTATCGCATTCCGCATAGCTGAATTCATCCGGATTGGAGGAGATATAGAGGATATATCCGGTTGGATCTGAGAAAGTGTTCTGAGTACAGTTCCCTTCATCCCATTCGAAACAGACATTGACGAAGAAACCTCTAAGATTGTTATTATTAGCCACCTGAAATTTCACCCTGGCTATCTCTATATAATCTGAGTTAGGCTCTATCGGTTCACCGGCATGCAAATCTTTTATATCGTAAAGCCCTAAAAGGAGAAGTTTATATTTACAGCATCCACACATCGGGCAAGGGAGCTGTCGATAAGTGAAGTACTCCCAGCCAGACGGAAGTTCGCTTCCCCGAGTAACATTTAGGAGATAAAGGACCGTGGGATCAAATTCAATCCTTAAATCAAATCCACCCAGAAGTTCAGAGGTTTTGAGTAGAATCGGTATGGAGACTGTATCTCCAGGATTGGCGCAATCAGCTTCTCCGATTTTCACATAGATGTCACAGGCACAGTTCTGCACAATTACCAAAACCGTATCGGTCACAGAAGAATCGCAGTGGTCTGTGACTTTGAAGATTACCAGATGAGGATTGGACAAGGTGTCAGAAGCATCTGGCACCCACGACCATGTGCCGGTCAATGATGGTTTTCCACTGAGGTTCGTGAAACTGCCAACTCCTGCGACTTTTTGTAAGGCAATATCGTAATTCTTATCCGGGTCGTCTCCAGTTACAGTAAATCTGGCTGTATCGCCCAAACAGGCGATTATGGACTGAGGTACATTAAGGGTGGGTGGACTATTAATAGTTACAATCCAAGTAGCAGTATCATAATCCTCAGCTCCACACCCGTTGGTTACCTTATATACATAATCATAAGTTCCAGAAGTATTGATATAGAATTTAACATCTGCACATACAGGGGAGACCCCTTTAATCGGTGTGGGTATCCCTGGTCCTTCTAAAGTGATAGTATCTCCTGCATCTGAATCAGTAGCACAAACCTGGAACATAATAGTATCTGGATTACAGAAGAACTTGGATGAATCGGGTGCATTTACAGTAGGTGGATTGTTCATAGTGATATTATAAGTAGCAGTATCAACATCTGAGACATTGCACAGGTCTGTTACGGTATAAATATAGTCATAAGTTCCCGCGGAACTAACATAGATTTTTATATCAGCAGATAAAGGAGAAACTCCTTTTATCGGAGTGGGTATACCAGGTCCACTTAAAGTCAAAGTATCACCAGCATCTGGATCAGTAGCAGTAACAGTAACAGTAACAGTGAACCTGATGGTATCCGGTCCACAGAAGAACTTAGAGGAATCAGGTGCATTTACAGTAGGTGGATTATTTATGGTCACTACCCAGGTGGCAGTATCATAATCTGTAAATCCGCAGTGGTTGGTTACCTGATAAACATAGTTATAAGTTCCACTGGAGTCGATATAGAATTTGACATCTGCATAAAGAGGGGAGACTCCTGTAATCGGAGTGGGTATACCAGGTCCACTTAAAGTCAAAGTATCACCAGCATCTGGATCAGTAGCGGTAACAGTGAACCTGATGGTATCCGGTCCACAGAAGAACTCAGAGGAATCAGGTGCAGCGACAGTAGGAGGGTTGTTCATAGTGATAGTCCAGGTAGCAGTATCGGTATCTGAGGTATTGCACAGGTCTGTGACAGTATAAACATAATCATAAGTCCCTGCAGAGTTGACATAGATTTTTATATCAGCGGACAGAGGCGAAACACCTTTTATTGGAGTGGGTATACCAGGTCCGCTTAAAGTCAAAGTATCACCAGCATCTGGATCAGTAGCAGTAACAGTGAACCTGATGGTATCAGATCCACAGAAGAAAGCGGAGTCATCAGGCGCAGTCACCGTAGGCGGATTATTCATAGTGATAACATAAGTGGCAGTGTCAAAATCATACCTGCCACATTTATCCATAGCTTTGAAAACAAACTCATAAGTTCCACTGGCAGTTACATAATATTCTAACTCACCTGAAAGCGGTGGATTACCGGCAGTGGTGTAAAAGGTCCCTGGCCCTGAATACTTGTATAAACTCAAAGTATCATAAGGATTGGCATCTGTGGCTGTAACTGTAAACCTTATGGTATCAGGACCGCAGAAAGTTTTATTAGAATCTGGAGCTGTAACCACAGGTGTAGTAGCATCTTTTATAACAAACCAGGTGGCAGTATCATAATCCACTGCTCCACACTTGTCAGTTACCTTGAAAATAAAGGTGGAAGTGTCAGTTGCAGTAACATAATATTTCAAAGTCCCATTTACTGGAGATGGTCCGGTTACAGTGGAGAAGACACCCGGACCAGAAACTAATTCCAAAGTCAAAGTGTCATTAGGATCAGTATCTGTGCCGGTAACATTAAACATTATGGTATCAGGATTGCATAAAAATTTATTTGAATCCGGAGCAGAGACTACTGGAGGAGTGTTGAAACTTATTACCCAGGTGGCAGTATCATAATCTGTTGCACCACACTCATCTGTAACTTTATAGATGAAATTATATGTCCCGGCAGTTGTTGGTGCCCACTTCTGAGTTCCACTTAATGGAGATGTGCCATTTACTGGGGCAAAACTGCCTGGACCTGAGATTTTCTCCAGGGTCAGGTTCTGTCCAATATTCGGATCTGTGGCACTAACATCGAAATTAACGCTATCGCCAGGATTGCATAAAAACTCGTTACTATCAGGTGCGATTACTGTTGGTGGAGAGTTTAAAGTAATAGTATAGTAAGTAGTATCATAATCAGCTAATCCGTGCTGGTCTGTGACTTTGAAAATGAATTCATATACCCCGCTGGTATCAGGAACAAAACACATTGTATCGTAAATGGGAGTTAAGGCAGTTACTGGATTGTAAATTCCCGCACCGGAAACTTTTTCTACGGTTATAGTATCTTCTGGATCCGGATCAGAGGCGAAGATCGGAATACAAACTGAATCTCCAGTGCAAACTAATAAGCTGGAATCCTCAGGTAGCTCGATATATGGGTAATGGTTTTCAATGGGAACACACTGAGTGGAGAACTGTACACCATTTCCTTCATAGGCAAATGTTCCAGAATACCTTGAGCCGTAATCTCCATAGGGAAAATATGAGTCACAGAAATAACTATCAGCAGGGTTAATCAGCCCGTTTAAATTATATGTTCTTAAAGTATCGTCTTTTTTAGTAAAAATTGTAACATTAGGGTCATCAGTTGGATCACTGCCAGCCTGAGACTGGTAAGGGTCGGAAATACCAGAAAAATAATCATAATATTCAGGGATAGTAGAAAGTGGTGTTTTGTTAGCTCCTAAGAAGATCTCGTCTGCATCAAAAGGACCACTATGACCAGAAGACCAGATATTGAAATCAACTGCACAACCAGCGATCTTAATTCTCATAAAGTCATTAGGATCGCCTGAGTCCTGCTTCCATTCCCGGGTGCATACGTCCCACCAGATCTCATATAAGTTTTCACCCCAGCGTTTCCAACCCCAGCGGTCGTTCTGTCTATAACACTGGCTGTGTTTGGTGGTGTCAGAAATAAGCTCGAATTCATCAGCAAAAACATTTACTCCCGGAGTGGGTGGCTGGTCCAGAAGAGCTAAGATAGAGCAATGGAACTGCTCTAATGAATACCCCTTGGAGTAGATGTGATTAGCTACCTGCCACATTCCCTGATCATACCAGATATAAACTCCACCACTATCTGGAGGGGGCAGAGGTAAAGAAGGTATGCCTAAGAAATATGTGGTGTCAATCTGGGTATAATTGGGGGGAGGTCCTGGTGGAACATTTGAGGGGGGCCAGTAATAGGCATTTGCTATGACTGTGGAAAAAAAGGTTAAAAAGATGGCAAAACTTAGAAGCTTTAGCCTTTTTTTCATTTTTCTTTCCCTTTGTTTCTCATTTTATATATACTTATATACACCTATACATCTTGAATTGCCGCAATATAAGTGCCAGTTTGAAAGGACAGTAATCGTGTTTTTGCAACCACATATTCATTTGTCAATTAATAAGATACGAAAACTTTTAAAATCGTAAAAAAACGTCTAAAATAGCTATGCACAATAAATCACAAAAACTGAAAAACCTTTCAGATTTAAGTTACAATATACTTTTAACCTTTAGAAAAAAACAATTTTTACTTGTATTTCTACAAGGTAAAAAAGATAAAAGAATGATAACTTGGATTTTTTGAAAATCTTTTAAGTGGATTTCTCTCTTCTTTAAAAGAGGTAACTCTTTCTAACCTTTTCACTTAAAATATAATCCTGTATTTATTTTTGTCAAGTATTTTTTTTGGTTTTCTTAAATTTTTTTATAAAGTCCATTTTGCAAATAAGCAGTTGTCTATCAAGAGGTTAACCTAAAATTTGTCACAATTGAATTTTTAAAAAAGAAGAAATTTTGAAGGCTATCAACAAAATATGGATTCAGATACTCGATCTTATTAACCCAGAATGACATAATCTAAAAAAAAATATTATTTTCTCTTGACAAAGAGCTAACACAGGTTATTTTAGTTTTAGAGTTTTTTAACTTAGGGTTAATTTTTGCCTTCTTTATTACCGAGGAGGGAAGACGTGAGTATAAATATAATTAGTAGATGATATTGTTTTATGTCTTTGGATATTACTAAAATATAGATTGAATGGAGAGGGGTGATTTTAGAATTAAAGATTAAAAAGTTTTTTAAACTTGATTTTAACCTTTTAGCTTTTAGGAAGGTAAGCTTATGCTCAAAAAATATATACCTTTTATCTTTTCAGTCATTTTAATTTTACTCTGGCCGGTCTTAGCTTTTTCCCAGGATCCCGGTGTTCCTGATACAGTCAGAGTGGAGTGTTTAGAGATAGTCGGTCCTAGCACCCAGGTTACAGTTGAAGTCAGCCTTTACAATGACGAAAACTTGGGTGCTATTATCCTTCCTTTGACTTTCTCTCACCCATCCAATCAGGCAATTTGTGATTCTCTTCACTGGGGTCCAAGGGTAACTGCTAAGATGCCCAATATGTATGCTGGCCAGGACACAGCCCATTATATAGATACTACAAATTTTAAAGTAAATGTTTGGGCGATCTGGTTTATGTCAGATTTCCCAGTAGGTGATGGGCTAATTGCCACTTTATATTTTTCGATACCCGGCAATTGGGATTCAACGGTGGCAGTCTCAATTGATAGCACTTCGTGGCCACCTACTGATCGCATTTATCTGACATCCGGGGACCCAGTAGATTTCACACCTGTGTTTGTTAAAGGGTGTCTGGGCGAAGGGGAAGCTCCTGTTCCCAGTATTACAGTTACCTCTCCAAATGGAGGTGAAAACTGGACCGTAGGGAGTGCCCATGATATAACCTGGACTTCTCAAAATTTCACCGGGAATGTTAAAATTGAATATTCCACGGATGGAGGCACAGGCTGGATGACGATCATCCCAAGCACTGAGGATGATAGTGTTTATTCCTGGACTATACCTAACACACCTACAACTCAGGGCAGGGTAAAAGTCTCAGACCAGGCCACTGGAATTCCTTCAGATATGAGTGATGCTAATTTCACTATAAGCTCCGTTCCCACTATCACAGTGATCTCACCCAATGGTGGGGAGAACTGGTGTGTGGAAAGCACACATGATATCACCTGGACTTCTACTGGAACAATTGAGAATGTTAAGTTAGAGTATTCAACTGATGCCGGCACAACCTGGATTACAATCAGTGCCAGCACTCCTAATGATGGAACCCAGTCCTGGATGATACCCAATACCCCTTCCAATAATTGCTTGGTCAGAGTATCCGAGGCAACTACTGGAGTCCCCTCAGATATAAGCGATGCTCCATTTACCATTGCTCCTCAGGTCATAACAGTTACTGCTCCTAACGGGGGGGAGGTGTGGCAAGCAGGCACATCTCATAATATCACCTGGACCTCTTCCTGCTTCACCGGGAATATTAAATTAGAATATTCTACTAATGGGGGATCAACCTGGATTACAATCATCTCCAGTACCCCCAACGATGGGACTCACAACTGGTCTATACCCAACACCCCATCTGAGAACTGTTTAGTCAAAGTCTCGGATGCAGCTGATGGGGTGCCTCAAGACATAAGCGATGCGGTTTTCACCATAACAGAAGCTCCAGAAGATATGCTGAATCTTACCTCGCCCAATGGAGGTGAAACCTGGTATGTGGGTAGTTTCCATAATATAACCTGGAGCTGGCAGGGGTTAATCTCAGATGTGATGCTCGGATACTCAATCGACGCAGGAACAAACTGGATTCTTATTACCTCCAGCACTGAGAATGATGGCAGTTATCCCTGGGAAGTGCCTGACACACCTTCGGAAAGCTGTCTGGTTAAAATCTCAGATGCTTCTAATGCTGAGACTTTTGATGTTAGTGATTCTTTATTTACTATAACCCCAACGGTTGTCTCTGGCTGTAAAGTACTTTTCGATATAAGTCATGGATTCTGGTCTTGGGTGGATACTACTTATTGGTCACATCTGATCTCAGCTCTGAGAAGTGCCGGGCATGAGGTGATAACAGACCAGCCTGACTTCAACCTGAGTGGATATAATGTGGTCTTCCTATCTATACCGGATGAAGACTATACTTCAGCTGAGCTATCAGCCATTCAGAGCTTTGTGCAGAATGGTGGAGGATTGGTAATAAGTGCAGAGTGGGGCGGTTACTTTGGAACCGAATATCTTAATAATGTGGCTAACCTGTTTGGAATAAACTTCAAGAGCAATGTGGTGTTTGATGATTTGCATAACGATCAGAATAGCAATGATTGGCCCATCATCTCAGATTATGTCTCACATCCTACTACAGTGGGAATAGACCAGACCGTTATCTATGCAGGTGCAAGTTTAGAGCTCTCAGGCTCTGCTTATCCTGTCGCTTATGCTGACACTGATGCTTATATTTTGCCACCTTTAAAAGGGATAACACCTGCTAATCCACTTTATGCAGGTGAGTTTAAAGGTGGTGAACCGGATCAGATGATTTTCGCAGAAGACGAACCTACTATTGTGGTAATGGCTGCATCAGAATATGGAAATGGTAAGGTCTGGGCAGTAGGTGATTTCGATATCTGGGTAGATGATTATTTTCCCTCGAATACTGGGATAGATTATTATGATAACCAGCAGTTAGCCTTAAATGTTTTTGATTGGGTCTGCACGCCTGGTGAGGTTAGAACCATTCCGGTTTCTATGTCGGACACCTGTGTTAAGTTAGGTGAGTTCATCCTGATACCGGTTAATATCGGAGATGTTACCGGCAAAGGGGTTTACTCCGCGGAGATCAGCTTGACCTATGATAACTCTATTCTTCAGGCAACTGATGCCACCCTGAGCGGGACCATAGCCGAGGGCTGGGGGATGATGCTCTATAACACGTATGATGGAAAAATCGAG
>Ga0209979_1005311_pt1 | contig 10193 bp, 6 predicted proteins | sample AnhtaG_FD_183114 | JGI IMG/M metagenome (GOLD analysis project Ga0209979, IMG submission 183114) | Deep subsurface microbial communities from Anholt, Denmark to uncover new lineages of life (NeLLi) - Anholt_01485 metaG (SPAdes) (version 2) | ecosystem: Environmental > Aquatic > Marine > Oceanic >...
CGCGGCCCAAGTCGAGGCGACCACGGACCGCCGCGAGGCGCTGCGGGGCGCCGATTATGTCATCACCATGATCCTGGTGGGCGACATCGAAGTCATCCGCCACGATATCGAGATCCCGCTCAAGTACGGCGTTGACCAGTGCATCGGCGATACCCTGGGGCCCGGCGGGGTCTTCCGCGCCCTGCGCACCATTCCCGCCATGCTGGACATCTGCCGCGACATGGAGGAGCTCTGCCCGGACGCCTGGCTCCTCAACTACACCAATCCCATGGCCATGATCTGCTGGGCCATGAACGATGCCGCGGCCGTCAGGAACGTGGGGCTCTGCCACAGCGTCCAGGGGACCGCTCGCTGGCTGGCTCATCTGGCGGGCATCGCACGCGAGGAACATGACGAGGTGTCCTACTGGGTGGCGGGCATCAACCATCAGTCGTGGTTCTTGGAGCTTCGCTGGAAGGGTCAGGACCTTTACCCGCTGCTTCGTCCCAGGATCGATGACCCGCAGGTCTACAACATCGACACCACCCGCTTCGAGATGCTGAAGCACCTGGGCTACTTCGTCACCGAGTCCAGCGGGCACAACTCCGAGTACAACCCCTGGTTCCGGAAGCGCCCCGACCTGCTGGAGAAGTACACGCCGGGCGGTGGCTGGAACGGGGGGACCGGCTTCATCCTCCAGCTCTATGGGACCGACCGGCAGGACTATGAGATGCAACTGGAGCGCATCGCCTCCGGAGAGGAGCCCCTGGACCTGAGCCGCAGCGAGGAGTACGGAGCCTACATTATCCACTCGCTGGAGACGGGCGTACTCCGCCGCATCAACGGTAACGTCCGCAACACCCGCCTTATCACCAACCTGCCCGAGGGGTGCTGTGTTGAGGTGCCGTGTTACGTGGACAAGCACGGCATCAACCCCTGCTTCATCGGCGAGTTGCCAGCGCACCTGGCCGCGATCAATCGCAGCAACATTGCCGTGCAGGAGATGGCCGTGCGGGCGGCCCTTGAGGCGGACCGCGACATGGCCTTCTACGCCGTCGCCGCCGACCCTCTGACTGCGGCGGTGCTGTCGCTGGAGGAGACCCGGCAGATGGTGGACGAGATGTTCAAGGCCGAGGCCGACTGGCTGCCTCGCTTCAGGTAGGGGGCCGTCGGGTGCTTACGGTCCTCCAGCGGACCCCCCTTCTCATCCTCGCCGTGGCGGGTAACCTGATGCTCTCCAGCTCCTGCGACTTCGCTTGGTCCAAACCTACACCAACGCCTACGGCGCCGCCGACCTCCACTCCTCTGCCCCCCACCCCCATCCCTACCCCGGTGCCCACGCCTTTGCCGACCCCTCGGCCCGAGCTGCTGCCCGGCATCAGCATCGTCGTAGGGGGAGTGGTGCGAACGCGGGCCGATCCTTCCACCACCAGGCCGCCGGTGGGAGTCTTGCAGGATGGCGAGCAGGTTCAGGTGGTCGCCAGGGTGCAGGGGGAGAACTGGCTTGTCGGCAGGCAGACTTGGGTAGCGAGCGTACCAGTCTGGGCCAGCGAGTGGCTCCAGCTTGAGGACGGCACCTACGTGTACGGAGCGTTCGTGTTTACGCTTCTCCCGGAGGAAACGACGCCGTTGCTCGATCTCGCAGGCGAGGAGAAATGGATCGACGTGAACCTAACCGAGCAGACCGTGCGCGCTATGGTGGGAGACCGGGCAATGCACCTCGCGCCGGCGACCACGGGGGCATCCGGCTTCGAGACGCCAAGAGGGACCCACTACATCGAACCGGACGGGCGAATTGCCGTGGAGAGGATGACGGCCTCCCAGGCTGGCTATGAGCCCTCTCAGGCTCGCTACGATGTGGAGCGGGTGCTGTTCACCCAGTACTTCGACCAGAAGGGGGACTCCCTTCACCTCAACTACTGGCGGCCGGAGTCGGCGTTCGGCTCCACGCCAACGAGCCACGGCTGCGTGGGCCTGCTCCTGCACGACGCCCAGTACTTCTGGCTCTTCGCCGAGCCGGGAATGCGGGTGGAGATCCATGACTAACCGGCGACGCGAAGACGTAGTGACTCCCGCGCAAGGAGGTCTTGACACGATCTAATGTGAGGCGTAAAGTGCACCCGCGTAATGAAGAACCGCCGGTGCTGACACACCCACGGTTCCAAAACACCGAACCCTGAGGTGGCCAGGGACCGGCCTATTATCTTAGCCTAGCAGTCCCCGACCGCTCAAGGGTCGGGGTTTTTGAGTTCTCAGGGGACTCCGGCAGGGGGACAGGAGGTGTCCTATGATGCAGCACAAGCTAGTCATCCTGGCACTGGCGGCACTTGTCGCCCTGGCCTCAACAGCCTTCACGGCGACCTCCCGCGCCCAGGACGCAGAGCGCACCGTCGAACTCAGCGCCGGCTGTAACATGGCCACCCTTACCTTCGCCGACGGCACCGAGGCCACCACAGTCGCAGCCGCCGTCTCCCCTCCCGACGCCCTCGACACCATCTGGCGTCTCGATAACGCCACCGGCTCCTTCCAGGCCTTCATGCCCCAGGCCCCACAGGCTAGCGATCTCCTCTCCGTCAACCTGCTCGACGCCGTCTTCATATGTGTGGACGCCAACGCCGACATCTCCATGCCCACCGTCTCCCCTGACCCCTCGGGCGCCACCGTATCCGCCGACCTCAGCACCGGCTGCAATACCATCGGCCTCACCTATCCCGATGGCACCAGCCCCTCCCAGGTCGCGGACGCCGTCACGCCCTCTGGCGCCCTCGAATCCATCTGGCGTCTCGATAGCGCTACCGGCTCCTTCCAGGCCTATGTGGCCGCGGCCCCGCAGGCCAGCGACCTCACCAGTCTCCAGTTCCTAGACGCCGTGTTCGTGTGCATGGGAGGGCCAGCCTCTCTGGAGATGCCGGCGGTGACCGAGCCTGCGCCACAAGGCGTTACCGGCCCACCCAGGGACGTGAGGTACGTGATGGAGGCGGCGGTGCCTCAGATCGTGGACCTCGGCCCAGATTTCGAGGCAATCTATGAGGAATTCGAGTCCTACGACCCGCCAGGCCTCCTCTACTACTACGATATCCTCTACGGGGTCCCCCTGGGCTACGATGCTCCGTTCAAGACCCCGGCGTTCGTTTCGTTCGACCTGGCGCTCTTTGACACGGTAGGCAATGCCAGGAGCGCCATGGAGCCATTCACGTCACGCTCAGCGGACGAATGGAAAGCACAGCTCGAGCCGCGGTACGGCGGTTCGTTCGGGCTGGAGATCGGCTCGCTCACCATCCAGGAGCTTGAACCCCCGGCAGGGTTGGGGGAAGAAGCGAGCTTCCGTCGCTTGAGGCTTCAACTCAGGCGGGTCCAGAGCAACGACTTCTTCCTCCCGTACGTCACGGACGTCATCACGATCCGCCGAGACCGCGTGCTGGGCCGGGTATGGGTGGACTGGTCGTGGGGACCCGCGGGGCCCAACTTCATTCCTGAGAACCTGGCGAAGAAGATGGACGCGGGGATTCAGGAAGCGCTTCCCGAGCTCCTGGCAGCGGTTCCCTAGTGGCAGTGACGGGGCACAGCGAGATGAAGAGGAGAACCCAGGCCCTTCTGGCGGCGCTAACGCTTTGCACTGTAGCCCTGATTTCCGCCGGCGCGCCCGCCGAGCGCCAGGACCCCCGGTCAGCTCCCGGGTCCAAGAAGAAGGATGTGGCGCCGCTCGCCCCGGCGGCACCGAATGAGCTTCTGGTCAAGGTCCAGCCCGGCGGGGCCCTGGCCCGGTATCTGGCAGACAGGGTCCTCGGCGCCACAGAGGTGGGGCGTCTCGATGCCCTCAGCGTCGTGCGGCTGAAGATACGGCCGGACATAGCAGTGGAGCTGGCGGTCCACCTCTACGACAGCCTCCCTTTCGTGGAATATGCGGACCCTAAGTACATCCTGAGCGCCGTGGGGCGACCGAACGACCCGATGTACGGGGCTTACCAGCGCTGGTACTACGAACTCATCGAGGCGCCGGCTGCCTGGGACCTGGGACCCGGCGCCGAGCCGGCGGTGGTAGCCGTGCTGGACACGGGGATCGACATCGCCCACCCCGATCTCGCCGCCAAGATCTGGGTCAATGGGGCTGAGACGCCGGACAATGGGCTCGACGACGACGAAAATGGGTGCGTCGATGACATCCACGGCTGCAACTTCGTAGAGCCGGGCACCGCCGACCCGGCCTGCGTGGGACGACCGCCTGGCCCCAGCAGCGACGTCGGCGACGATGACGGCCACGGCACATTCGTGGCCGGCATAGTGGGGGCCGTCAGGAACAACGCGCAAGGGGTAGTGGGCACGGCCGACAGGGTCGTCCTGATGCCTGTCAAGGTGCTCGCCTGCACCGGCGGCGGCAGGGAAGCCGACGTAGCGGCGGGCATACTGTACGCCGCCGAAAACGGAGCGCAGGTGATCAACATGAGCTTCGGCGGCCACCTCGATTCGGACATCATCCGGGATGCCATCGAGACAGCTCACGACGACTACGGCGCCGTTCTGGTTGCCGCCACCGGGAACACCGGCATGCGGGGGGTCTCCTTCCCGGCTGTCCTCGAAGACGTGATCGCCGTGGGCGCCACCGGTCGCAAGAAACCGGACGACCTGGCGCCGTTCAGCAGCTGGGGACCCGAGGTAGACGTGGTTGCCCCGGGCATCGATATCAGCAGCACAGTCCCCTCAAAGCTCTGTGGGCGTAACTGGAAGTGCATAGCTAGCCAACCTTACTCTCAGGACAGCGGCACATCTTTCGCGGCACCCCTCGTCTCAGGCCTCGCGGGCCTCCTGATCTCACGGAACCCAGGCCTGAGCAACGAGGACGTGCGGGCGATCATCAAGTCAACTGCTGATCCCTTGACCGACCAGAATGGCCCCGACAGGGTCGGAGCCGGCCGCATTCGCATGAAGCAAGCCCTCGAATTCAATCTGGAAGAAACGCCAGCCGGAGGTCTGAGCGCCGGCTGCAACATGACCACCCTTACCTTCGCCGACGGCACCGAGGCCACCACCGTCGCAGCAGCCGTCTCCCCTCCCGACGCCCTCGAGACCATCTGGCGCCTCGATAACACTACCGGCTCCTTCCAGGCCTTCATGCCTCAGGCCCCTCAGGCCAGCGACCTCACCTCCGTCAACCTGCTCGACGCGGTCTTCATATGCCTGGGTGCCAGCGCCGATATCTCCATGCCCTCCCTCTCACCCGACCCATCCGGCACCCCCATCTCCACCGACCTAGGCTCGGGCTGCAATACCATCGGCCTCACCTTCCCAGACGGCACAGCCCCCTCACAGGTCGCCGACGCAGTCACCCCCACCGATGCCTTCGAATCCATCTGGCGCCTCGATAGCGCTACCGGCTCCTTCCAGGCCTATGTGGCAGCGGCACCCCAGGCCAGCGATCTGACCAGCCTCCAGTTCCTGGACGCCGTGTTCATGTGCATGGGAGGGCCAGCCTCCCTGCAGATGCCGGCGGTGACATCCCCAAGGTGACGGCACCGGCTAGAGACAGTGCCGGAGCCTATTCCTGCGTCCCCGCGCGGGGCGACCGTGAGTGTATAGTTACCGGGGACCGTCCAATCACTGAGCGAGTCGACGAATCGAGAAAGGAGTGTCAACATGTTTAGGATAGTACCGGAGTATCGGCGCCTGGTGCACTTTCGCTTCGGGAGATGCCTGGGGGAGAAGGGTCCCGGCTTTGTCTTCCCCCTCTGGCCCATCATCGACCAGGTGAACGTGGTGGACCTGCGCGAGATCTTCCTGGACGTTGAGCCCCAGACCTGCATCACCAAGGACAACGCACCCGTCTCCGTCGACATGCTCATCTACATGAAGGTGATGCATCCTCAGCAGACCGTCCTTGAGGTGCAGAACTTCATCGGCGCATCGAGGGGGATGGCCATCACCACCCTCAGGGCGGTGGTGGGAGACATCGTCCTGGATGACGTGCTGGCCAAGCGGGACCAGATAAACCAGGTCATGCAGGGCAAGCTGGACGAGGTGACAGATCGCTGGGGGGTCAAGGTCACGGCCGTGGAGATCCGCGAGATCATGCCGCCGCATGACATCCAGGAGGCGATGAGCCGCCAGATGTCGGCGGAACGCAACCGCCGCGCCGTCGTCCTCGAGGCCGACGGCCAGCGGGAGGCGGCGATCAAGGTGGCCGAGGGCAACAAGCAGGCCGAGATCCTCCGCGCCGAGGGTGAGAAGCAGGCCAAGGTCCTGGAGGCTGAGGGCTACTCCGTCGCTCTCCAGAAGATCTATGACGTCGCCAAGAACGTCGATTCCAACACCATGGGCCTCCAGTACCTGGAGATGATGAAGGACCTGGCGGCGGGGGATTCAACCAAGTGGGTTGTGCCCCTGGAGTTCACTCGCTTTCTGCGCAGCGCCCTGGCCGGGGATACAGAACGCGAGGAGGCGAAGTAGGGCAGCTCGGGCACGTCCGCAGACCTCTCCCGAGCCAGCAAGTCACCGTCCGACCTTGCCTCGCGATGTCAGGCCCGCGGACCGCTACCAGCCTCGATACTTGGTCCAGAAGTACTCCCAGGTCAGCCTTGAGATGGCCTGCCCCAGGGGGATGTCCGCATACTTGCCAATTGTCTGCTGGCTGAAGAAGGAGATGGCGTAGGCCCGGCGGACGCCGCCGACATCGAACTCGACGATGCCGGCATCGTTGTCGATCCACCCCATGGAGCCCGAGAGAAACCCGTTCTTGTGGGCGACGAGGCCGCCGCTGACCCCGGCCGGGATCAGGTAGTTAAGTCCAGGCTTCACTCCCCGTAGCTTGGCCAGGAGGTAGTCGCGCCAGCCGGGGGAAACGATCTGACCCTGATAGAGGAGGGTCAGCGCCCGGTTCATGTCGTTGGCGGTAAGCGCGTTCTCCACCCCGTAGAGCGAGAAGCTCGGCATGTAGGCGGGCGGGTGATCAAAGAGGGAGCGCTGGAGCCCCAGTGACCTGATGAGGTCGTTGACTTTGGTCACGCCCGCGCCCAGATTCCCCATCCCGGTCCAGGTCGCCAACTGGCGGGCGGTGTGAGGGTTGCTGCTCCAGACTGTGGCGGCGATCAGGCTGCCTACCTCTGCCTCCGGATAACGGTCCATCTGAAGGTCGAGGACGACGGACAGGAGCACGAAGAAGTTGATGGTGCAAGCGGGCAGACGGACCTCATCCCCACCAACGTCGACGGACTCGCCGGTCTGGAGGTCAGTCACCGCGACGGTCGCGCTAATGCCAGAGGCCGCGATCTCGGCGCGCAGCCGCTCGCGAAGGGAGACCAGCCCGGGGTCCACGGGCGCCGCTCCCGGCGCCCGGCCCTCGCAGAGGCCCGTGGTGAAGGACCCGTAGGCGCTGGCGTACCACTGCCCGCCGGTGAGGGTGTTGACCCGCCACCAGTAGCGCACGCCGGGATACAGCCCGTCCCAAGCAAGTGCCGAGGCTGCGGACGGGTAGGGCCCCGTCCCAATGAAGGTGCCGGGCGCGAAGTCGGGCCCTACGTGGCTCAGGTCCAGCCACTGCTGGCCGGGCCATCCCAGGCCCGGCGCCCACGCCAGCACGGCCAGAACACGCCCGGGAAAGGCGCCGCTACATAGCTGAAGCACTCCCCGAGGTTCACCCGCCGGCGAGTCGCAAAGGGCCGAGACGAAGGCTCCCTGGGCGTGCTGGCGCCATCCCTGGCCGTCCCAGACCTCCACTCGGTAGAAGTGCGGCAGGCCGGGGAGGACGCCTTCCCAGGAGAAAGTATCGGTCCCGGGAGGGAAGGGGCCCGCCTCCAGAAACGTGCCATCCAGGAAGCCGTTGTCGAAGAGACTCAGGTGAAGCCGCGACCATCGGCCCCCGGTGTCCGGCCAGGCGAAGGTCACAACAACGCTGCCCGACTGGGTGGCGCTACACGCTTGGGCGGGAGTGGGAACGATCTGGGCATGCGCCGGCGGGGCGAGTCCGGCGCCTATGAGGATGAGGACCACCGTAGTCAGCGCTGCTGAAAGCCGTCGCACCATGCGTCTGTCGCGCTCTAGTCCGGGCCGCGCGGCTGGGCCGCCGCCGTGAAGGCCCCGCTCGGGGATCGGGCTGTCCTGTTTCCCCCGCCCGCCTCTGGCAAGCCTGCCTACGGAGCGGGGACGCAGCTCTCCAATCGTCATATTCTACTCGCTTGCCCGCCCCCGGCATAGACGGGCACGGCTCAGGCGCAGGCGAGCTTCGGTAGCCTCAGGCGGGCCCATCACAGTATCATGCCCAGTGTGCGGTGCCGACACCGCAGGTCAGTACTCCAGGATCATCAGCTACTGAGGAGCAGTATCGACGAATGGCATGGGACCCAGGATTTGATATCGCCTTTAACCCCCGCTCCGTCGCCGTACTCGGCGCCTCCACAAAGGAACGAGGGGGCGGCAACGGGTTCATTCGCGGGATGCAGGAAATGGAATACGAGGGGAGGATATATCCCATCAACCCCGGCGCCGAGGAGATCATGGGCCTCAGGTGCTACCCCTCGCTGGCGGCAGTACCGGAGGTCCCCGACCTGGTGATCGTGGCGGTGGGGGCCCGGCGTGCCGAGCAGGCGCTGGGGGAGTGCATCGCCAAGGGCGCCCGCAACATCCACATGTTCACGGCGGGCTTCGCCGAGACCGGCGAAGAGGAAGGGGCCGACCTGGCCGAGCGGCTACGCGAGGTGGCGCGACGCGGCAATCTCAACATCGTCGGGCCGAACTGCATGGGGATCTACTCGCCGCGAGGTCGTCTGTCTCCCTGGGGCAAGTTGCCCACCGAAGTAGGGCCGATCGCCATGATCACCCAGAGCGGCGCGCTAGGAAGCGAGTTCGTTCGCCTGGCGCCCGACCACGGCCTGTTCATGACGAAGGTCATCTCCTACGGCAACGGATACGTCCTGGACTGCACCGACTACCTGGAGCACCTGGAGAAGGACCCGGAGACCAGGTACATCGGGATCTATCTGGAGGGCGTCCAGGACGGAGCGAAGCTGCTGCGCATGGTGAAGCGCATCTCGGCGAAGAAACCCATCGTCGTGTGGAAGGGCGGACTCACTGCTGCGGGCGCCAGGGCAGCGGCCTCTCATACAGGCGCCCTGGCCGGACAGAACGCCGTCTGGGAGGCCTTCTTTGCCCAGTCGGGGGCGGTCCGAGTGGACTCGGTAGAGGAGATGGTGGATGTCCTCCAGGCCCTGGTGCGACTGCCTCGCTGCACCGGCCGCGGCGTCGCCGTGCTGGGGGGCGCTGGCGGAACCAGTGTGGCCGGCGCAGATATCTGTGTCCGTCACGGGCTGGCTGTTCCCACCATCTCCGAGAACACTCAGGAGGAGCTGCGCACCTTCATCCGCCTTGCCGGAACCAGCGTGCGCAATCCGATGGACGTGGGGATGCAGATCAGAGGGCCCGAGGACTTCCTGCGCGTGATCGAGGTCGTGGCCGAGGACCCGGGGATCGATATCATCATGATGGTGCTGCACCCGTTCATGATGCGCTTCGGCGGCCGCAGATGGGCAAAGAAGATGATGGACGGCCTGGTGGACCTGGCGCATAGCTCGCAGCACCGCAAGCCGTTCTGCATCGCCATGCGCAACCCCGCCGAGAACATGGAGGCGGAGAGGGCCAGGCTCCGGATCATGCGGACCTTCATCGACGCGGGTATCCCCGTCTTCAAGACCATAGAGCGCGCCTGCCGCGCCATCTACAAATTCACCGAGTACTACCGCGCTCAAGAGGAGAGCTAGCAGGACGCGGGAAGGCCTCTCCCCAGGCCAGGCCTTAGCCACCCCAACTTAGCGTTTGACAAGTTAGCTTTCCGCCAGCAATATGTGGGTAATTCGTTGAAAGCGAGCCACACTGGCTCGCCAAGTTCTTGGTCATCTCTGGACACTACATGTCGTCGCGGCCTTGGAGACCAGAAGGAGGCAGGGGCCATGGAGTCGAGCTACTGGGATAGGCTTCGCAGGCGGCGCATGTCCCGGCGCCGGTTCCTGGGTGGGACCGTCGCTGCTGGCCTGGGAGCAGCAGCGCTGGCAGCGGGCTGTGCGGAGGAAGAGGAGGAGGGGGTCGCCGCACCGACCCCGGAGAGGACCCCCGCCGGCTATGAAAAGGTCCAGACCCCGGGCGGGTGGACCCGCGGCTTCGGGTGGGACCCCATAAGCCTGGACACCCACGACCCCCATCAGACCCAGTTCGGGCCCATGTACACGATGCAC
>Ga0209979_1005313_pt1 | contig 10192 bp, 10 predicted proteins | sample AnhtaG_FD_183114 | JGI IMG/M metagenome (GOLD analysis project Ga0209979, IMG submission 183114) | Deep subsurface microbial communities from Anholt, Denmark to uncover new lineages of life (NeLLi) - Anholt_01485 metaG (SPAdes) (version 2) | ecosystem: Environmental > Aquatic > Marine > Oceanic...
GAGGGGCAGGCCTCGCGGATGGCGTGCATGCAGCCGCTCGGCGCGTCTAGACTACCGAGTGCTCCCGGTACTCGCCGAACACCTTACGCATGACCCCGCAGATCTCGCCCAGGGTGCAGTAGGCGTTAACAGCGTCCAAGATGCAGGGCATCAGGTTATCGGAGCCAGAGCAAGCGTGCTCCAAGGCCACAAGACACTCCGTCGCACGCGTCCCGTCGCGCTCGGCGCGGACGCGCTGTAGGCGGGCGAGGTGGCGCTTCTCCCCCTCAGAGTCCATCTCCAGGATGGGGATGTCCGGCGGCCTCTCGTCCACGTACTCGTTCACCCCCACGATGATCCGCTCTCCCGACTCCACCTCCCGCTGGTAACGATAGCTGGCCTCGGCGATCTCCCGCTGGAAGAAGCCCGCCTCGATGGCCGGGATGACCCCGCCCAGGGCCTCGATGCGCTTCAGGTAGTCGTAGACGTCCCGCTCCATCTCGTTAGTCAGGTGCTCGGTGAAGTAGCTGCCGCCCAGCGGATCAACCGTGTCGGTGACGCCGGACTCGTGGGCGATGACCTGCTGAGTGCGCAGGGCCAGCAGGGCGGCCTCCTCGCTGGGCAGGGCCAGGGCCTCATCCATGGCGTTGGTGTGGAGGGACTGGGTGCCGCCCAGGACGCCCGCCAGGGCCTGGAGAGCGACGCGAATGAGGTTCACCTCGGGCTGCTGCGGGTAGAGGCTGCACCCGGCGGTCTGGGTATGGAAGCGCATCCACCAGGAGCGGGGGTTACGGGCCCCGTGGCGGTCGCGCATGAGGTGAGCCCAGATGCGGCGGGCTGCCCGGAACTTAGCGATCTCCTCGAAGAAGTCGTTGTGGCAGTTGAAGAAGAACGAGAGACGTGGGGCGAACTGGTCGATGTCCAGGCCGCGGGCCAGGGCGTGCTCCACGTAGGTGAGGCCGTCGGCCAGGGTGAAGGCCAGCTCCTGGGCTGCGGTGGCCCCCGCCTCGCGGATGTGATAGCCGGAGATGCTGATGGTGTTCCACAGGGGCAGCTCTCGCGTACCGAACTCGATGGTATCGGTCACCAGGCGCATGGAGGGCTCCGGCGGGTAGATGAATTCGTTCTGGGAGATGTACTCCTTGAGGATATCGTTCTGGATGGTGCCGCCGAGCTTCTCCCGGGGAACGCCCTGCCGCTCGGCGGCGGCGATGTACATGGCCCAGATGACCGCCGCCGGCGAGTTGATGGTCATGGAGGTAGTGACTTGGTCCAGCGGAATGCCCTGGAAGAGGATCTCCATGTCCGCCAGGGAGGAGACGCACACCCCGCAGCGGCCGAACTCGCCGGCTGCTCCGGGATCATCAGCGTCCAGGCCCATGAGGGTGGGCATGTCGAAGGCGACGGAGAGACCTGTCTCGCCCTGCTCCAGGAGGTAGCGATAGCGCTGGTTGGTCTCCTCAGCGCTGCCGAAGCCCGAAAACATGCGAAAGGTCCACAGCCGCCCCCGATGGCCGGTCGGGTGGATACCCCGGGTGAAGGGGAACTCTCCCGGCCAGCCCAGGTCGCCCTGGTAGTCGAGATCGGGCAGGTCAGTGGGGTCATAGAGGCGGCGGATCGGCCGGCCGGAGCCCGTGGTGAACGAGGGTTTGCGCTCCTTGGCGTTGTCGGAGTGTTTCTCCCAGCGGGCGCGGGCCTCGGCCAGCCGCTGCATAGTCTCTTCGTCGTACATAGACCTCCTCCGTGGGGCATACTGGCGGTAGCTTGATTATACCGCCTCGAAGTCTTTGGGGCGTGGGCGGGATGCACGGTCGCTTCGGTCCCTGCAAGAAGGGCGCGGCGGGAGGAGTAGCAGGCGGCCTGGCGGCGGAGTATCATCTAGCCGCTGTGAATGCGCGCGAGTTGCCGTCACTTCAATTCAAGGTCATCGAGACGGGCGAAGCGTCGAGCCAAGACCTCGAAAAGGTCTTCTCCCTTTTCGAGATGAACTACCGCCAGGCTAACCGCGCCTTCCTGGAGAAGTCGTTCCGAACGCTGCGATACCTCGCCCTCGCGGAGCACGAGGGGACGGCCGTAGGCTTCGCTCTGGGGGAAAGCCGGGTCATGGACCTGCCGCGACTACCCGCGCAGGCGGTGAACCTAGCCGGCATCTGCTGCATCGCGCCGCAATTCCGGCGACGAGGCCTCTTCGCTCAGCTAGAGGTCCGCGCCTTCGCCGCCGCGGATGTGCCGCCGCATCCACGCCAACTGGCCTGCGGGCGCATGGCCCATCCCGCGGCGCTGCGGGTGTTTCGCGGCCATCCGACACTGGTGCCCAAGCCGGGGGTACGGCCGACACCGTGGCAGCAGGAGGTAGGCCAGGCCATCGCCGATGCCTACGGGGTGCACGCGTTCGACCCGGAGACGTTCGTCTGCGTCGGAGCGGGGGAGCCGATTGGGTATCCGGTCATCGAGTTCGAGGTGGAGCCGGAGGAGTGGGAGGTGTTCAGGCCGGTGAACCGGGACCGGGGCGACGCCCTGCTGGCCATGGCCTGGCTACCCGATGCGCCGGAGGGATGGTAGGGGCGTGGCGGACCGGGCGCTGCGGCGGGCGCGGCCGAAGGGGTAGCAGGCGACCGAGCGCCTTCTGCTGTCCCTACGGATTCGCCGGAATCTTCAGCGCGGGCTTCGCTGCCTTGCGGGCCCTACGGCGGGGGGCTGCCTTCGACAGCGTGCTCGCGTCTACGGTTAGATTCGAGGGCTCATCGGTGCGCTGAAGGCCGATTTCGAGGACAGGCACCAGCGCCGTTGGCCTAAGGTCCTCGGGGCCTGCCCCCGCGTTTGCCGCGCCAATGCCGAATCTCATGTAGATGATCCACAGCCCTTCCGAGAGGCCGAGCTTCTGAATCATCAACTCGGCAAGTTCTTGATATGTGAACTTGAACAAGTCTGGCTCAGCCATGTACGACCTCCCTTTCAGGCAGCAATGCTGTTCTTTGAGAAGATGCTGGCGAAGCCGCCGTCGCAGGGGCGCCTTGGATCGCCCATGTGAGCGCCTGCGTTCCCGCGGTGATGGCCTCCTGCTCTACCTCTACCTCCCGGTAGACCATCCGACGCGTCTGAAGAGGGTAAAGGTAACCGTCCAGCTTCGCGGCTATCCAAGTGTAGGCGTCCTCCGCACCCACTCGGGCAGCAATGGCGGACACGAGAAACTGGTTAAGGCTTACCCCATCGCGACGGGCGTATTGGGCCGCGCGCTTGTGGATGCTCTTGGGCAGCCTCAGCGAAACGGTTCCGCTGTAGCCCTGGGTGGCAGACGGCTCTGGAATTGCCATGCCCTGGGACAGAGCGGCATCCACCCAGTTCTCAGTGGCTTGCTGCAAGTTCGTGTATGCTTCGTCGGGGGTCGCGCCCTCAGACAAGCAGCCCGGGAACTCCAGGACTTGTGCGGCGTAGCGTCCCGTATCATCTGGGATGATTACGCGGGCGTAGGGCTTTCGCAGGACTTGTGCGACGAGCTCGTTAGGCATCTGCCATCCCCTCCTCGTAGTCCAGGTCTTCCTCCAGCTTGTCCAGTACGTCGTCTACGGTAATCGGGCTCATCGGGCCCGGATGGTTTGGAATGGTCAGCGGCGGTCGACCATGCTTCGCGAATGTCGGCTCCTTTCCCCCCTTGCGGGGTTGCCGTCCGATGGAGAGAGCGATGCTCGCGAGCTGCCTGTGCCTAACGTTGGCCTTGTGGAGGCGAAGGCGCTCGATCCGGCGGCGGAGTCTCCGGATCTGTCGAGCATCCACGGTATCATATTTGATACCATATCCCCATCTCTATGTCAAGATTCGGCTGGGATAGAACATGACTGAAGGGGCCGGGCGGCCGGATGCCGTTGCAGGAAGCCATTCAGGGTGTCGCCCCAGAGAAGGTTGAGGTTGAGGCAGTGCAGTGAACGGGCGTCGTCGCCCTTCCTACAGCTCCATCTCGCGCACGTCCGGGGGGACGATGAGGGGGGCCTCGGTGGCCTCGATGACCTCCTCCGGGGTCACGCCGGGGGCCACCTCGCGCAGCACGAGGCCCTCCGGCGTCACCTCGATTACCGCCAGGTTGGTGACGACGAGGTCCACGCACGCCTTCGCCGTCAGCGGATAGGTGCACTCGCGCAGGATGCGTGGGGAGCCGTCGCGGGCGGTGTGCTCCATGGCCACGATGACCCGCTTGGCGTTGGCTGCCAGGTCCATCGCCCCGCCGATGCTGCCGCCGCCCCGCTCCGGCACCAGCCAGTTGGCCAGGTCGCCGCGCTCGGAGACCTGGAGACCCCCCAGCACCGTCACGTCGATGTGGCCGCCACGGATCATGGCGAAGGAGTCGGCGCTGTGGAAGAAGGAGGCCCCGGGAAGCAGGGTTACCGGCTGGCCTCCCGCGTTGATGAGGTCCTGGTCGTACTGGTCGTCTGGGGCGATGCCCCCGTAGCCCAGGATGCCGTTCTCCGCCTGGAACATCACCGTCACGCCCTCGGAGATGAAGTTGGAGACGAGGGTGGGCAGGCCGATGCCTAGGTTAGCGGACATGCCGTCGCGCAGCTCTCCCGCCACCCGCAGGGCGATGAGCTCTCTAGTTAAACCAGCGGATCTCATGGCGTGGTCCTTTCACAATACGATGTACGTAGATGCCGGGGGTCCGGATGAGCTCCGGGTCAAGCTCGCCTACCTCCACGATCTCTTCGACCTCGGCAATGACGATGTCGGCAGCCGTAGCCATGACCGGGTTGAAGTTCTGCATAGCCAGCCGGTAGACGAGATTGCCGTAGGTGTCGGCCTTGTAGGCCTTGATGAAGGCGTAGTCGGCGCGCAGGGGCAGCTCGAAGAGGTGCTCCTTGCCCCCGATCACCCGCACCTCCTTGCCCTCTGCCACCACGGTCCCGACGCCGGTGGGCGTATAGAAGCCGCCGATGCCCGCCCCGCCCGCCCGGATGCGCTCGGCCAGGGTGCCCTGAGGCATCAATTCCAGCTCCACCTTGCCCTCGGCGTAGCGCTGCTCGAAGAGGCTCTGGCGCTGGCCGGAGGCGCGGATGGCGAAGGAGGCGATCATCTTGCGGAGCTGCCCCTTCTCGCAGAGGACGTCCAGGCGGTCGCCCAGGCCGATGTTGTTGGCAATGCCCGTGATGTTGCGGGTGCCCTTCTCGGCCAGGGCCAGGATGAGGTTGGTAGGGCTGCCCGCGGAGACGAACCCGCCGAACATGATGGTCGCACCGTCGGGCACATCGGCGATGGCCTCGGCGGCGGATGGGTAGACCTTGTTCATGGCGCATCACCTCCCGGAAAGAATGGCCTGGAGGGGCTGGGGGTTCCCCGCAACGTCGGCTGCTATTATAGTCCGCCTAGGCGCTTGGACCACGAGAACGTCATCACCACGCAAGGAGTAGCCACATGCGCAAAGTCTGCATCGTCTCAGGAGGGATCACCAAGTTTGCCAAGGCTAACCTGCTCACCCAGGAGGCCATGTGCAAGGATGCCCTGGACTATGCCCTGAATGATCTGAACGGCCGCCTGGAGCTGCGGGACATCCAGAGCACCATCTGCACCTACTTCTCCGACCACTTTAACGGGCAGCTCCTGTTCGACTCGCTCACCCAGGACTACCTGGCCATGTGCCCCCGGCCCTCCATGCGCATCGAGGGCGGCGGGGCTACCGGTGGCCTGGGCATCAGGGCTGGCTACATGGACGTGGCCTCGGGCCTCTCCGAACTCTGCCTGGTGTACGGCTTCGAGAAGATGGGTGAGGTGAGCACGGAGAAGGGAAACGAGTTCATCGCCCTGGCCTCGGATACCGACTTCGACTTCCCGGTGGGCGGCTTCTACTCCGGCTACTACGCCACCATGGCCCAGCGCCACATGCACGAGTTCGGCACGACGGCCGAGCAGATGGCCAAGATCGCCGTCAAGAACTACGACAACGCCTTCCACAATCGCTGGGCTCAGAAGCACGAGCGCTGGACCATCGAGGGCGTCCTCGATGCCCCCATGATCTCCACGCCCATCACCCGGCCGATGGTCTGCGTGATGAGCGACGGCGCCGCCTGCCTCATCCTCTGCACCGAGGAGTTGGCCAAGCGCCTGCGCCCCAAGGGCGACTACGTCGTCATCACCGGCCTGGGCTGCGGTACCGATACCATGCGCCTGGGTGACCGTCCACGCGGCGACGTCATCCTCCTGCCCGGCCAGGCTCACTCCACCTACGACTACCTGAAGGGCCGCTGGCCCGGCGTGGCCTCCTTCCGCGCCGGCCGCGAGGCCGCCCGCCAGGCGTACGCCATGGCCGGCATCACCAACCCCGTCGAGCAGATCGACTTTGCGGAGGTGCACGATGCCTACGCCTCCAGCGAGCTCCAGACCTACGAGGATATGGGCCTTGCCCTGTACGGCCAGGGCGGCCGTTTCGTCGAGGAGGGCCACCCATACATCGACGGCAAGATGCCCGTGAACCCCTCGGGCGGGCTCATCGCCTGCGGGCATCCGGTGGGGGCCACAGGCATCATGCAGGGGGTGTTCGCGCTCTGGCAGCTCCAGGGGCGCGTCGCCGACCACTGCTCCGACCCCGACGCCGGCATCGACGGCTCGAAGATCCAGATCCCGAACGCGAAGCGGGCCCTCATCCACAGCCACGCCGGGACCGGCACCTACATCACCGTCAACATCCTCGAACGACCGGACGCTCGCGACTAGGAGGAACGGACATGACCCACGTCTACAACACCAACCCTCTTCAGGTCGGCCGCCACTACGAGATCGAGTACATCCACAGCTATGGCGAGGTCAGCGAGTTCTTCCTGGGCCTCCAGAAGAGGAAGCTCATGGCCACCCGCTGCCTGAACAAGGCCTGCGGCAAGGCCTGGCTGCCCCCTCGCCGCGACTGCGGGGCCTGCGGCACCAAGACCGAGTGGTTCGAGGCCCCACTCGAAGGAAAGGTCCACACCTTCTCCATCCTGCACTTCGCCGCGGAGGCCTTCTTCGACCAGCTACCCTTCGTGCTGGCCTACATCGAGTTAGAGGGCATCGATACGGTGTTCCTCTCGCGCATCGAGGGTTGCGCGCCGGAGGACGTGTACATCGGCATGCCCGTGCGGGCCAAGTTCCGCCGCCTGGTGGAGTGGACGCCCAACGACGTGACCTTCGTGCCGGCCTGAGGGCGAGCCCCTCGCTAGACCGTGGCGCGTTCGGCCGGGCGGACCGGCTCGATGTCCACTGCCGCTGCTACGATCTCCTCGGCGGTAGGGCTCCCGGCGATGGCCACGATAGTCTCCTCCGGTGGCGCGCCCAGGCGGCCGGTGTTGCGGGAGACTGTTGACTTGCCTTCTGCCTCCATGCTCAGGATCTTCCCCACTATCATAGGGTTCACGGCGTAGCGGATGTTCTCCCGCCCCTGGATGAGCGAGGCCAGGCCGTGCTCCAGCCAGATCTCCGACTCGACATAAGAGGGATCTTGGAAGTTAGGCGCGTCCCAGGGGTGCTCGTTGTAAGAGGGCTGGAGGATGATCTGGGCGCCCAGGGCGTCGTAGTGCTCCACCAGGCTGCGGTGGAAGCCGTCGTAGCAGATGAGGATGCCGACACGTCCCAGAGCCGTGTCGATGGGTACCAGCTCACTCTTGGCGGCGCCGTGGAAGCCCGTGCCGGTCTCGGTGGGAGGAGCCAGGTTCACCTTGGGGACCCTGCGCAGGCAGAGGCCGTTGGGCGCGAAGAGGTAGGCGGTGTTGTGGATGCGCCTGCTCAGGAAGTAGCGCCCCTTCAGCACCTCTTCCTCGATGGGCGGGACGTAGAGGCTGCCCCCCAGCAGGTAGACGCCGTACTCCTTTGCCAGCCCCGAGAAGGTCTCTGTGTAGGCCTGTTCGGCCTCCAGGGCGTGTTGCAGGAAGAGCGCGGCGAAAGGATGGAGCCGCCGGTGCCTCCAGGCCACCTGCAGCAGCCGTGGCGCGAGGCGGGGCAGCACTCGAAGGGCCGCCTGGTTGAGGGTACGGCATGTCCTGATCTGCTCATAGTGGTAGGGCACGAAGCTCAAGTACAGGCCGATGGCCTCCGGATAGGCCACCAGCGTGGGGTGGCCGAGGTCCACAGAGGCGCAGGCCTGCCGCATCAGGTCGGCCATCTTTCGCCGGAACGCCTCGAAGCTGGCGTAATCGTCGAGCTCAGGCCTGGCCTGTACCGCCACTAGGTTGATCTTCATCTCCGCACCCCCTGTTCATACCCGCCGGTTGACCGAAGCGGGCCTCCCCTCTCTAGCATATGGCCTGGTTAGTCCTGGATGAGCAGCAGGTGGGGGCGTTCCAGGAGCTGACGCACCCGGCTCAGAAACTCCGCCGCCTGGGCCCCGTCCAGCAGCCGGTGGTCGAAGGAAAGGCTCAGGTCCAGGGCCTTGCGCGGCACCGCCCGGTCCCCCTCGAAGGCGGCCACCTCCTTGATGCGGCCCACGCCCAAGATCGCCGTCTGTGGCGGGTTCACGATGGGCGTGAAGGTGTCCACCCCGTAGGGTCCCAGCGAGGTGACGGTGAAGGTGCCGCCGGTCACCTCATCTACGCTCAGGGTGCCCGCCCGGGCCTTCGTGGCCAGCTCTGCACTCCGCTGGGCGATCTGTTTAAGCGACAGCCGGTCCGCCCCGCGGATGACGGGCGCGATGAGCCCCTCCTCCAGCGAGACCGCCAGCCCCAGTTCCACCTCGGAGAGGAGGCGGATGCTTTCGCCTTCGAGGGTGGCGTTCACGCGTGGGTGCTCCGGCAGAGCCTTGGCCACCGCTCGCAGGACGAAGTCGGTGTAGGTAGGCCGGATGCCCTCCGCTTCCCACTCCTCGACGAGCTGCTCGCGCAGCCGGACCGCCTCGGTGACGTCGGCCTGGGTGGTGATGGTGAGCTGGGCCATGGTCTGGAGGCTCTGGTGCATGCGCTCGGCGACCGTCCGTCGCATCCCCCTGAAGGGGAGCGTCTCGCCCGGCCGAGGGGCTGGTGCGGCGACGGCCGGCGCTGGCTTCGCGGCAAGGGCGCGCTCCACGTCCTTCTTGCCGATACGGCCGCCCGGCCCCGTGCCCTGGATGCTCGCCAGATCGAGGCCGTGCTCCTCGGCCAGGCGCCGCGCCGGCAGAGAGGCACGCGTCCCCGCGACCGGGGCTGGGGCCCGCTCGGCGTGGCGGCGCACGTCCTCCTCGCTGACGCGGCCCTCGGGCCCGCTGCCTGAGATAGCCGTCAGGTCGACGCCGAGCTCGCGGGCCAGGCGGCGGGCAGCCGGGCTGGCCGGGACGAAGCCAGGCGCCAGTGCAGGTGCGGCGGCAGCGGGTGGCGGCGAGGCGACTGCTGCGGGAGCGGCGGGTCTCCGCTGGGCCTGGGCAGCGAGGGCCGCGTAGTCCTCCGGTAGCTCTTCGCCAGGGGCCAGGATGCAGCCGACGATGCCCCCGGCCTCCACGACCGCCTCGGCGGCGGCCAGGTGGCGGATGATTCCGGCGGCCGGGGCCTCCACCTCTGTGTCGATCTTCTCCGTTTCCATCTCGAAGAGGGGCTGGCCCGCCTCGACCCTGGCGCCGTCCTCGACCAGCCACCTGGTAAGGGTGCCCTCGGTCATGGTCATGCCCATCTTGGGCAGGATGACGGGAGTGGGCATGAGCTTCAGGCCTTCGCCGGCACCAACCCCAGCACGGCATCCACGATCTTCGCGGCGTTGGGGAGCCAGGCGTCCTCCAGCACCGGGCTGAAGGGGACCGGCGAGAAGGGCGCGGCTACCCGCGTGGGCGGGGCATCCAGGTAGTCGAAGGCGGCTTGGGCCACCTGGGCCACGATCTCGCCGCCGATGCCGCCGAACTGAACCGCCTCGTGGACCACCACCAGCCGGTGGGTCTTGCGCACCGAGTGCACGATGGTCTCAATGTCCAGCGGTTGCAGCGTGCGTGGGTCTATCACCTCGGCCTGGATGCCGCGCTGCTCCAGCTCACCGGCGGCGGTGAGGGCTTCGTTGGTCATGTAGGAGGTGGCCACAATGGTGACATCGGCGCCGGGGCGCTTCACCTCGGCCACGCCGAGCGGCACCACGTAGGGCTCTTCCGGCACCTCGCCGCGGGTGGCGTAGGCACGCTTGTGCTCGAGGAAGAAGACGGGGTTATCGTCGCGGATGGCGGCGATGAGCAGGCCCTTGGCGTCGTAGGCGTTCGAGGGCATGACCACCTTGAGGCCGGGGATGTGGCAGAGCAGCGCCTCCAGGCTCTGCG
>Ga0209979_1005314_pt1 | contig 10191 bp, 8 predicted proteins | sample AnhtaG_FD_183114 | JGI IMG/M metagenome (GOLD analysis project Ga0209979, IMG submission 183114) | Deep subsurface microbial communities from Anholt, Denmark to uncover new lineages of life (NeLLi) - Anholt_01485 metaG (SPAdes) (version 2) | ecosystem: Environmental > Aquatic > Marine > Oceanic >...
GGAAATTAAGAAGTTCGACTATGAAATATGTGAGAAAGTCTACTATTGCAACTATTCGGCTTTTAGATCTGATTTTAAATAAATGGTGCACGATGTCCTGAGCCAGAATTTCGAATATGAAGTAACCGATGTCCTGAGCTTTTTAGGGTGCACGATGTCCTGAGCCTTTCCAAATAGCTATTTAATAAGTTTGATTAAATGAATATTATTCTATGGAAGATAAAATTGATTGTAAAATCGTTCAGCAATGGGCACTTCTTGGAGATCCAAGTTTAAAAATCGGTGGATATCCTCGCTAATTTTTTTTCAATAAACCCATTCTTTTTCATCACTCTCAGAAATATTTATATAGTTAAATAAAATAATCTTTATTGAGAGGAATTATAATGAATATCAAACTATGGACAACCGTATTTGTGAGTGTATTTTTACTGTCAACAGTAACCGTTTTACCTGCAGCAGGAACAGACATCAAAAATCAACCAGTTTCTACTAATGAAGATGAAATTATTGAAATGATTAATCAGATAGATGAATCATTGTTATTTTATTATCATTATAATCTTATGAGATTTGGACCGCGGTATACTGGTACAATAAACTGTACACTTGCTGGACAATACATCTACGATGAATTTGAAGAAATGGGGTTAGATGTCGAATTTCATGAATGGAGATATGACGGATTTAACAGTAGAAACGTTATAGGTACCTTGCATGGAAATGATCCAACAAGTACTGCAATTTTCTTGATGACTGCGCATTATGATACTGTACCTGACGCTCCAGGAGCAAATGATGATGGTTCAGGGGTAGCTGCTGTTCTTGCCACAGCGAAAATCATGAGCCAATATTCATTTAATCATACCATCAGGTTCATCACATTTTCTGGAGAAGAAGTTGGAGCATATGGAAGTTTTTCCTATGCACGTGATGCTTACAATAGAGGAGACAATATTGTTGCAGTAATAAATCCTGATATGGTTGGATATGCAGATACAGCTAAAGGTGGTAGAATTCTTCGTTTTTTTCCTCCTGAAAGGTCCGAATGGATTGCAGAATTTGCTACTACTATAAGCGAGAAGTATATGGAATTGATTGATTTATCTGTAGAAATACGTCCGAATTATATTGGTGCTGATCACCAACCATTTATTGATTACGGTTTTGATGGAGTCTGGATAGCTCACCATGATGGTTATCCATGGGGTCATTCACCAGAAGATACACTGGATCATATTAATTTTACATACGAAGTAAAGGCAACAAAATTTTTACTTGCAGTTATGGCAAAGCTTTCCATAAAACCAATTGATGTACAAATTATCTTAAAAACTCCTTATGAAGGATACGGGTATTTCTTTAACCGACCGATTATTCCATTACACTTAGGGAGACAATGGTATAAAGGATTAAGAGGAATGACTTTTATTCTTGGAAGAGCTGTTGCAAGTGCAGATGTAATTGCTAATGAAGAAATCGAATACGTAATATTCTGTATTGATGATAATTTTATGTACTGGGATTCAGAACCTCCCTACGAATGGAAAATTCAAGGAAAACATTTCCCTCCAATTGGAAGACATAAACTCAAAGTCTATGCATATACAACATCAGGTAAAGGAGCAACTGATGAAATGGATATAATAATATTTACTTTTTCAAGTCAATATGGAAAATGGTAAATGAAGAAAAATAGAATTATACTTGTTGAAATAACTGTTTTTCTTATAATTATATCTACTTTTACATCTGCATTATAGGTATTTGCATCTAAAAGAGATATCCGTTCCATTCATTCTTTTTCTGCCTGTCCAGTAATATCTTTCATAATATGTACAGAACCAGAAATTTCCCCATCATCATTAAAAATTGGAGATGCAGAAATCTCAAATCTTCTTCCTACGTGCGGCTCAAAAAATTCAACAGTCGCTGACTTTTTTGTGGATTGGACTTGTTTGTAGGGGCACGGTGAATGCGTTTTATTTGTGCCGTGCAGTAAATCATAGCATTTTTTCCCAATGCATTCTTCTGGTTTGCATTGAAAAAACTCTGCAAAGGATTTGTTTGCTCTCATAATCGTAAAATTTTGATCAAGAATGGAGATCATGTCTGAAACGGAGTTAAACGTTACTTCCCATTCCTTGACAGCTTGCTTCATTTTCTCTTCAGATTTTTTTCTCTCAGTGATATCTTCAATGATGAGGGTTGCTCCTGGTTCTCCATCATCAAAGGTGGTAGGAATATGTTTTATTTTCAAATATCGCTCTTCATCTTCAAGTGTAAACTTTGTTTCTATTGTAGATTCTTTTCCGTCAATGGCTTTTTGTGCATTTGTAATCAGTTCAGGAATCTGTAATATTGATGAAGAAAAACTTTCAACGCTCCGACCAATAATATCTTCTCGTCGAATATCCATGAGTTTCAGGAGATTGTCGTTCATCTGTAGAAATTTTAGGTCTCTATCGAGTAGAACTATATAGTCTAAGGTAAAATTGAGTATGGCTGAAAGTGGAATCCTGCGCGATGGAAAGAATACTTTTGCAGGGCCAAACGTTATCATCTCTGCATGTCCTGAAATCAAGAGAATATCTAGATATTTTGCAACGGAGTTTCTATTGATGTCCATTTCTTTAGATATATCTGTTACCGTCATGCCTTTAGGATTGTTTTTAAGAATTGTTCTAATGCGAGTGAGTTCTTTTTGATAACTTTCCACAGAATTCAGATTTAAATGTATAATTCACTATTTATGCATTATGCTTCTGCTTACCACTTATGCCATGCAAAGACAGAAAACTTTATATACCGGTCAATGCATGCTAGTATTGCCAGGCATAAGCGCATGGCAAAGTGGTGAAGGATATAAATATGACTGAAATGAACTATTGCTCAGCGACCAAAACGCCTAGAGACGGCATCTATTTTTGTAATACAAAATGTCCTGAGCATACAACAACACCTGGGGGAGCATTATCCTTTTCATTGTGCGAGCTAGAAAAAAACAAAACCAATCTTTTACCACATCTCATCTCCTCAATTCTATTATCTCAAAAACAATCGAATCTCACATCTCTCCTCCTAGGAAATGGGGTACCTCTCTCCTCCCTATGCATCCCACCTCCTCTTTTTTAAGAGGTACCTCCCATCCCATCCAAAAATCATTGAAATAATTTTTTTAGCCCCCCTTTTTATACATTACTATTGGCAAAACTATATAAAATTGTAATGCTCTATAGTATTCAGGGAAAAATGAAGAAGATATCATTAAAAATAATTAATTTGGCGTTTGGTATTCTTTTATTATTATCTACAATTATCTCAGCAACGCCTTCTATTCAACCAAATCAAGAGTCTATTATCTCATCGAAAAATAATCACTTCGATTTAATCAATATCGATCCTAAAATAGAAACCATACTTGAAACGATAGATGAAAATCTTTTAAGAGGATATCTTGAGACTCTCGTAGGCTATGCACCTCGATACACAGGAACATTTGGATGCGTAAAATCCGCAGAATACATATATCAACAATTCGAAGAGATGGGACTTGATACAAGATACCAGAATTGGACTGCATTTGGGAATCGACATCATCCTCATATCTTCAACAGCCAAAACGTGGAAGGGAGACACCTAGGAATACAGAGTGACAAAATTGTGATTTTTAATGCCCATTATGATACAGTAAGAAACACACCAGGTGCAGACGATAATGGAGGCGGTACTGCAGCAGTACTTGCTGCAGCATATGCTTTAAGTCAATTCTCTTTTCAACATACAATAAAGTTTGTTACCTTCTCTGGAGAAGAGATGGGTTTGCTTGGAAGCCATGCATATGCTAAAGAATGTTACGAGAACAATGACAATATCATAGTCGATCTCAATGCAGATATGATTGCATATACAGAAACACCAGAAGGAGGAAAAAAATTCAGAATGTATGGGACCCCTGATGTTGAATGGATCATGGACAGTATTGAAATAATAAACACTGATTACGGTATTGATTTTAATTTTATTCGTGACACTCTCAATGAGGAAGCAGAACGTGGTGGAAGCGATTACTTTTCTTTTATTGAATATGGATATGAGGCAGTAGCGTTTTTTGAAGCTGGATGGAACCAACATATGCATTCTCCTGAAGACAATCTTGATAACATCAACTTTAGCTATTTAGTCAACACGACACGACTAATTGCTGCAACTATGGCATATCTTGCTGATCTTGACATACCAAATCCTCAGGTTCGAATTGAATCGCCAAAACAAGGAAAACTCTACTATGAGGGACTGGAGAAACGAGAAATCGCAGATTTAAAAACAATCGTCATTGATGGCATCTGGATATGGGCCGATGATATCCCAGGAGATGTTTCAATTGTTAGTGCAGAATTCTATTATGATGATATCTTAGAGTATGTTGACACGGAACCGCCATTTAAATGGCACTTTAACAAACTGTCTGTTAGAAAACATAAAGTTACGGTAATTGTTTACGACGAAGTTGGGAGGACAGCCAGCGCCTTCAAATATATTCGTTTTATAAACCTCTTTAAAAATCGATAATTTAACGATAGTCAACTTTAAATATTTAAAAAACATCATATAAATATAAATAATTGGGGGAAAATACTGGTAACAACTCTATCTAGGTAGATTGTGCAAGACCGTAGGTAGCTTTCAGGCAATCCATAGGTGTTGGCACTCTGAATCTACCTAAGGTCGTGCACCTACTTAGAGATGTTACCAAAATACTAATGTTTATATTGAAGAAGCATTCGTTTATAATAAAAGGATTAGTCGTTTTTTTGGCAATAACATTAATCTCAACTTCAGTTTTCAGCCAGATAAGTAGAAGTGCTGAAATAATCGTTAATACAGATCAACCACAATATTATCCTGGAGAAACAGTATATATTACCGGACGAATAGGGGAAAATGGTACTGGAGTACCATCATCTACTTTTTGTGTAACTGTATTCGATCCCGATGGCAATATTAGCTCAGGTATATGTGGAATAACTGATTCACAAGGAAATTTTTCTTATGATTATACACTTTTTGGTGATGCAAAATTAGGAACATATGAAGTTTTTGTTGAATAATATCAATTTTATATAAATATCTCAATTTACTTTGAAGTTGTTTCAACGGTTATTGAACCTGATGCAGATGGACCCTATGAGGGAATAGCAGGTGAACCAACATCCTTTATAGGTAATGTTACTGGAGGTAAATATCCATATACTTGGCATTGGGACTTCGGAGATGATGAAACATCAGATGAGCAGAACCCAGACCATCCCTATACTAACCCTGGAGAATATATCGCTACTCTTACGGTTACTGATAAAGAAGAATATCAAGGAAATGATACTGCTTTTGTAACTGTCAATGCTTCAGATAATCAACCGCCTAACCCTCTAGGCCCACCATCTGGACCTAGTGAGGGAGACATAGGAGTAGAATATACTTTCTGTATCGAATTTGTTGATCCTGAAGGAGACACCATCTATGTTATGTGGGATTGGGATGACGGAACATTTAGCGAATGGCTTGGGCCATTCAATTCTGGAGAGGAGGTATGTGCAGCTCATACTTGGACTGAAGGTGGAGACTATGAAGTAAGGGTGAAAGCCAAAGACGAACATGGTGCTGAAAGCAATTGGTCTGAACCACTGCTGTTTCATGTTAAAGCACCTATACTTGAAGTAGAAATTAGTGGTGGACTTGGTCTTACTCTGGCAATAAGAAACGTTGGTGATGGTGATGCTCATAATGTCACCTGGTATTTTTCAATGTATGGAGGAATACTTGGTAGAATAAATATTGAGGAAGATGGGTTTATTTCAATGCTTCCTGCTGGCGGTGAAGAATCAATTGTGCTTAGAAAACTATTATTTGGATTAGGAAGTATCGAAATAACTATAGAAGTCGGTGCAGATTATATAGAGACAGAAACAGTGACTATATCAGCTTTTATTATGGGGCCTTTCATAATCATAGTTTAAAGAAATAGCTCTATTTTTTCTCAATTTTTTTTTATTCCTTTTAACGATTTCATACAACTCTTTTTTAATGTTGAAACATATAATGTTAAGTAAGTTATGCAGCGAGGATTATCATCATTTGACATCTATGTACTTGTCTCAGAACTCCAAGAATTATTGGGAAGTTACATAGATAAAATATACCAACCGACTCGTGACGAGTTACTTATTAGAATAAATAATAAAAAGACAAGCAAAAAAGAAATCATATATGTAAAAAACGGGGAACTCTTTTGCACGACACAAAAAAAATTTGCGGTCCCTCAAAAACCATCAACATTTGCAATGACCTGTCGAAAATATCTATTAAACGGAAGAATAACTTCGATAACACAACATGAATTTGACAGAATAATAAAAATAAAGATAAGTAAAAAAGAAGGAGAATACACTCTAGCATTTGAACTCTTTAAAAATGGAAACATCATACTGTTAAACCCTGATGAAAAAATAATCCTTCCCCTAATAACACAACAGTGGGCACATCGTACAATACGCCCTCACAGAACCTATATGCCACCTCCACCCCAGATAAACCCTTTTCATCTCACCGAAAAACGATTACAAGATTTACTAAAAGAAAGTAAAAAAGATCTTGTGCGAACACTAGCAGTAAACATCAATTTAAGCGGTACCTATGCAGAAGAGATATGCTTTAGAACAGGTATTGATAAAAACAAAAAAACTAGTGATTTAAGTGAAAAGTCAATCAAAAAAATATATGCTGAACTACAAAAATTTTTAGAAATTTTTAAAGAAAAAAAATTTAACCCAGTCTATGTAAAAAAGGAACAAAAGATAGTGGATATTCTACCGATTCCATTTCAAAGCTACATTGAATGTGAATTTGTAAAAACCAAAAGCTTCAGTAGAGAACTTGAGCAATTTATATGTATACAAAAACCAAAAAAAGAAACCAAATATCAGAAAAAAATCGAAAAACTACAAAGACAACTCACACAACAGAAACAGACTCTTGAAGGTTTTAAAGAAAAAATTGTAAAGAAAAAAATCGAAGGAGACATTATCTATCTTAATTATCAACCATGTGATGAACTACTCAATGAAATAAAAATGCTTCTTCAACAAAAAGAGAAGAACGAGGGAATTGATCAGATAAATCTGAAAAATATTGTGAAAAGTTTTGATCCTACATCAAATGAACTCATTGTCTATCTCCAAGATGAACATGGAAAAACAGTTGAATTGAAGCTAGATTTTCGGAAAACTGTTTCAGAAAACGCAGAAGATGCATATAAGGCAAGTAAAAAATTTCAAGAAAAATTACAAGGTGCAGAAATAGCTCTCAAAAATACAGAAAATATGATAAAAACACTTGAAGAAAAAGACATCATTGAGATAGAAAAGAAGACAGAAACTGGGAAGCAATTTTGGTTTGAACGATTCAGATGGTTCATATCAAAAGAAGGAAACATTGTTGTTGCAGGAAGAGATGCAAAAGGTAATGAAGTTGTCGTAAAAAAATATCTAAAAGAAAAAGATCGATATGTCCATGCTGATGTACATGGTGCACCAAGCTGCATCGTCAAAGCTATAGATATCAAAGATAAAAACGTCCCTATTTCTGAAAAAACGCTTGAAGAGACCTGTATTTTCGCATCATCATATTCAAAGGCTTGGAATCAGTTTGCTGATGCACAGGCATACTGGGTGCTTCCCGAGCAAGTCAGTAAAACCCCGCAGAGCGGAGAGTTTCTCCCAAAAGGAGCGTTTGTCATCAGAGGAAAAAGAAACCATTACCGATGTAAATTAGAAATTGCTGTTGGAGAAATCACTATTGATGACACAAAAAAGATAATGGCAGGGCCTGTGGAATCTGTAAAAGCACGAGCAGAAAAATTTATTGTTTTGCAATCTGGAGAAATGAAAAAAAACGCTATAGCTAAAAAATTAGCAAAAGTGTTTAATGTCTCTATGGAGACTATTCAACGCATTCTTCCTCCTGGTAACGTGACCATTGTAAAAACTGAAGGATTTGAACTCAAATAGGTGACTAATGTGAAGATACTCTTTAAGGATCCAAAGCAAGGTGAAATAAAACTTGTTGCTGAAAATCTTGATGACATCTGGCATTTATACAATATTATTGAGGAAGGAGATCTCATACGTGCGGTTATGTTTCGGACAGATGAGCAAAAAGATGATAAAATTAGATCAAAAAAAGCAGAAAAAAAACGGATGAAACTTGGAATACGTGTTGAAAAAATAAGTTTTCACGAGTTTTCAGACAGATTACGGGTTCATGGAGTAATTGAGGAAGGCTTGCAGGATCTCGGTTCATATCATACCTATAATATTGATGCAGAAAAAATGGAAAAATTCTCCATAATTAAAGAAGAGTGGAAACAGCATCAGCTTGAAAGACTCGAAGAGGCAGTAAAACAACGAACTCAATCCATACTTGTTTTTGTTTCTCTAGATGAGGATACAGCAACTGTTGTGATTCTCCGGCAGAGCGGCATTCAACATGTTGCAGATATTGATTCCAGGCGATCAGGAAAAATGTATGAGAGTAAAGAAACCCAGCAAGAATACTTCGGAGAGATACTCTCTGTTGTAAAGACAGTGAAAATTGAGGAGTCTCCGCTTGTCGTTATTGGACCTGGTTTTACTAGGGAGCATTTTGTAAAATATGGAAAAACTAGAGAGCCTGAGTTGTTTGAAAACTGTATGACTCATGCAACAGGTCACTCAGGCATGAATGGTGTCCACGAAGCATTAAAAATAGGGATAGTGGAGCAGATTACGAAGGACAACAGGGTATCAATTGAGACACAGTTTATTGAAAAACTATTTGAAGAAATCAAAAAGGATGGACTTGCAGCCTATGGCGAGCAGGAAGTTTTAGATGCGTTAAATAAAGGGGCGGTTGAACGACTTCTCATTTCTGATCTTTTTGTGAGAAGTAAAAAAGGTGAAACGTTTTTGGATTTGGCAAGAAAGACACACAGCGGATTTACCATCATTAATACGATGCATGATGCAGGGAAAAAATTTGAAGGAATAGGCGGTATTGCCGCTCTTCTTCGGTTTAAAATATAAAAAAAAGTTGGTGATGTATAGCTAAGTTTTTTTGTTTTACCAGCGCACCATGCTGCCAGTATTTACAATCATTCCAAGATAGGCAGGTTCATCTGGGTCGGATGGCTCACTGTTTTCTTCTTGTCCAGTTGTCTTTGTATCCTCTTTTATTAATGACGGATTGTAGTATTCATATGTTATTTCTAGTTCGAAGTTGTTTCCTTTGTCCATTAGTTTTTTCAATGGTCTTATCTCTCCAACTTGTACGGTTACTTCAATTGCGAATTCTTCATTTACCCATTTGTCATTGTAGTATGGGTAGTCCAAAAGTTTTGTTTCAGCTTCATATAAGTCATCGGCTTCTATTGGTTCGGTTGAAGGAATACCATTGACTGTAACAGTTATTTCAATGTTTCCATCTTTAGTTTTCTTTGCACTTGTTGCTGATTCTTCATAGATGGTTCCATCGGGTGATGTAATTTTCAGTGTTAATGTATCTAGTCCGAATCTGCCAAATAGTGGTGCTTTATCATCAACCCAGCTTAGGTTAAATGTTACGATTTTCAGGTTTCCTCTTCCTACAGAAACTGTAGTTTCGTATGGTGTTTTTTTATCTGCAAAATCTGAAATTGATGTTAAGGAAGCAGTGCCTAAATCCCAATCAACTGTATATATCCCTGATTCGCTAGTATTTTTTTGATTATTTATTCTATCATCTGGAGGGTTATATGCAGCAATTCCAATTGCAGCAACTACTATTACTGCTACTGCGATAATTATTATTAATTTGTCATTTTTTTTCAGCTTTATCATAGAGGCACCTTTTTCTAGATTATCTTATTAATTAGTATTTTTTTTATATCGTTCTGTAATTATAAGTATATTTACACCTTTATTAAATTTTTCCTTTATTTATATAATATTACTTTTAATTAGTATGAATGATTAAATTTATCTGCTGATCAATAGTCTCTAAGAATCGTTGTATTTATACATGAAAAATTATTTTTGATGCATCGAATAAAAATAGCAAACTGCATTATTGTACAGTCTACTCTTGATATCCATAATAGTATAAGTAAATAGATATAAA